>Ga0272482_10000049_pt1 | contig 38588 bp, 33 predicted proteins | sample RVTome_8_FD_192427 | JGI IMG/M metagenome (GOLD analysis project Ga0272482, IMG submission 192427) | Soil microbial communities from uranium-contaminated site in the Upper Colorado River Basin, Wyoming, United States - RVT160D0 (version 2) ...
TCCGTTGCGCTAGCCGAGGAACTGCTGCTACTCGCGTACGACAACGAGTCCGGCAAGGCCATCGGCTCCCGGATCGGTCTCGACCTGGGCATGGCCGCGGCCGTCCTGGTGGATTTGGCGCTCGCCGGCCGGATCGCGTACTCCGACGGCACGATCATCGTCACCCACAACAACCCCACGGGTGAGCCGATCGCCGACGACATCCTGGCCCGGATCGCCGCCGACACCCCGCACACGCCCGCCTCCTGGGTGCAGCGGCTGCGCCACGGGCTGCGCGCCCGGGTGCTGGCCGACCTGTGCGCCCGCGGGGTGATCTGCGACGTCGACGAGACCGCGATGGACGGCTTCGTCCACCTGCACCGCTACCCGACGATCGACGCGTCGGTGGAGACCGAGGTGCGGGAGCGGCTCGGCAAGGCGCTGACCGGCGAGGAGGTGCCCGCCGAGCGCACGGCGGCGCTGGCCACGCTGGTCGCGGCCGTGCGGATGGAGCCGACGCTGGGCCTGTCCGGCGGGGAGGTCCAGGAGGCACACAACCAGCTGGAGAAGATCGGCGGCGGCGCCGGCTTCACCGGCACCGTGAGCCTCGAGGAGTCGACGATCCGCCCGAGCGTCGCGCTGGTCATCGCCGCACTGGCGCGAGCCATCCACCAAGCCTTGGGCGCGCCCCGCCCGGCCGCCCCCTCCTCCGGCAGTTGATCAGGGACCTCGGGTAGCGCCACGCCCACCAAGTCCTTGATCAACGGCAAGGGGTCCCGGCGGGGTCACCAGATGCCCAGGGCGGCGGCCGTTTCTGTGCGGAGGGCGCGGACGCTTGCTGTGGCGCGCTCGCGGGCGCCGGCTACGTCGTCGTCGACTACCTGCTCGACGACCTCCAGGTAGGCCTTGAGCTTTGGCTCGGTGCCGGACGGGCGGACCACCACGCGGGCGTTCTCGGTGCGCAGGATCACCACGTCGGCGTCGGGCTGCAGGTCCTCCACCGAGGTGACCGGCTCGTCCAGGAGCCCGTCGGGCGTCTTCTGCCGCAGGTGGGCCATGATGTCCTGGATCTCATGTGGCGCGTCGACGCGCACCGAGAGCTGGTCGGTCACGTACACGCCGAACTCGGACGCCAGGTCGTCGAGGCGGTCGGCGAGCGTGCGCAGCTCCGCCTTCAGCCCCGCCGCGAGCTCGGCCACGGTGAGGGCGGCCGTGATGCCGTCCTTGTCACGCACGTGGTCGGGCGCGACGCAGTAGCCGAGCGCCTCCTCGTAGCCGAAGACGAGCCCTTCCCCGGCGCGCACGATCCACTTGAACCCCGTGAGCGTCTCGGCGTACGGCACTCCCCGCGCCGCGCACATCGCCTTGAGCAGGGAGGAGGAGACGATCGTCGTGGCGTACAGCCCGCGTTTGCCCTCCCGCATGAGGTGGTCGGCGATCAGCACGCCCACCTCGTCGCCGCGGAGCATCCGCCAGCCGCGCGCGGAGTCGGGGATGGCCACCGCGCACCGGTCCGCGTCCGGGTCGTTGGCGATCGCGATGTCCGCGCCGTTGGCCGTGGCCAGCGCGACGACCCGGTCGATCGCACCCGGCTCCTCCGGGTTCGGAAACGCCACGGTGGGGAAGGCCGGGTCTGGCTCCGCCTGCTCCGCCACCACCGCCGGGCGGGCGAACCCGGCGCGGGCGAACGCCGCCGCCAGCACCGACGCGCCGACACCGTGCAGCGGCGTGTATGCCACCGCGAGGTCGCGCGGGGTGTCCGGGTCGAGCACCGTCACGGCGCCGTCCACATAGGACGTGACCAGGTCTTCGCCGAGCACCACGCCCGGCGCGCCGAGGGGCACGTCCGCGATCCGACCGACCGCCTGGATCGCCGCCTCGATCTCCCGGTCGACCGGCGGCACGATCTGCGCGCCGTCGTCGAGGTAGACCTTGTAGCCGTTGTCCTGGGGCGGGTTGTGGCTGGCCGTCACCATCACGCCGGCGGCCGCGCCGAGCTTGCGGATCGCGTACGCCAGTACGGGCGTCGGCAGCGGGCGGGGGAGCACCAGCGCGTCCCGGCCGGCCCCGGTGGCCACCCGCGCGGTCTGCTCGGCGAACGCCTTCGAGCCGTACCGCGCGTCGTACCCGATGACGAGCGGACCCTGCGCGCCGCGGGCGCCGAGCCAGCGGACTAGCCCGGCCGCCGCCCTGGTGACGACGGCGAGGTTCATGCCGTTGGGGCCGGCGCGCAGCGGGCCTCGCAGCCCCGCCGTGCCGAACTCCAGCGTCCCGGCGAAGCGCTCGGCCAGGTCGGCGGCGCTGGCCGGCAGCTGGTCCAGCACGGCGCGTAACTCGTCGCGGCTCGCCGGGTCAGGGTCGTCGTCGAGCCATGCGAGTGCGCGCCCGCGCAAGTCCTCCATGCCGCTTTGATAGCACGTGTCCGTTAAGACCGCGCGACCGGAGGTCGAAGACGCCCGGACGCGTCACGCGGTGAGCTGGAACGTGCGCACCATCTCGTCGAAGATCTGCTTGCTCTCGGCGAACTTGTCCTCGGGGGTGGTCAGGTAGAACGAGTACGCCTTGCCGCCCTCGACGACCGCGCGCCAGACCCCGTGTCGCATCTCACCGTCGGAGCCGCAGGTGTACTCCAGCTCGGCGGCCGGCTTGCCGGCTACCTCCACCTCGCCGAGCCCGAGCTGCGAGTACGGCCGGGCGCAGTTCTTCGCGACGTTGTCCCGGAGGCGGTTGCCGGCGCTCTGCAGGAACTTCACCGGCTCGGACTTGGAGGACTCGATCAGGATGCGCACCCGGCGCCCCTTGTCGGCGGGGTCGGTGTAGTCGATGAAGAGCGTGCCGTTGGTCTTCTTCCAGCCCTTGGGCACCTTGACCGAGACGCCGCGCTCGGCGTGCTGCTGGGTCTCGAACGTGGCCGCGGCCGGCGCCGAGGTCGCTCCGCCGCTGGCGACCGGGGTCTTGTCGTCGTCGCCACCGCCGCTGAGCAGCACGATGCCGCCGAGGAGCACCACGGCCGCGACACCGGCCGCCGCCGCGATCTGGATATTGCGCGGCCAGCCCTTGACGGTCGTGACGAGCTGGGCGCCGGCGCTGCGGGCGGACTCGGCGAGCGCCGCCCCCCGCCCGGCCGGCTTGGCGCCGCGCGGGCCCCAGGTGGCCTGCTCCCAGGCGGGCTGGGCGCCGGTGGGCGCGTCGTACCGCGCGGAGGACTGCACCACCGCGTGCGGGGGGATCGGTGCGGTCGGGCCGGCGCCGGTGGGCTCGTCGAAGCGCTGCATCCCGACCGGCGCGGGAGACTGCGGCGCGGTCGTGGCCTTCTGCGGGTCGCGGAGCCGCTCGGTGAGCGTCTCGCCCGGCTGCAGCATGGCCCGCCCGCCGATCTGCCCGCTCGGCTGCGGCGGGGGTGCCGGGGTCGGCGGCTGCCAGGCGGAGCGCTGGGCCGGCACCACCGCGTACGGATCGGTCATCATGTGCCCCGCCGCCTTGCTGGCCAGCGGGCCGGCGAGCAGCTCGCGGAGCATGCTGCGGGAGAGCGTGACGTCGTAGCGCCGGGACGGGTCCTTCTCCAGCAGGCCGAAGAGCACCTGGGTGAGCGCGCCGGCCCGGGCCGGCGGGGCGGGTGGGTCTTCGACCACGGCGTGCATGGTCTCGATCGGGTCACCCTTGTCGAACGGGGGCCGTCCCTCAACCGCCGTGTAGAGCGTCACACCGAGCGAGAAAAGATCGCTGGGCGGCCCGAAGTCCTGGCCCATGGCCCGCTCGGGCGAGATGAAGTGCGGCGAGCCGAGCACCATGCCGGGCGTGGTGAGCTGCACGTCGGTGGGCATCCGGGCCACGCCGAAGTCGGTGAGCACGCAGCGGCCGTCGGTGCAGATCAGCACGTTGGCCGGCTTGACGTCGCGGTGCAGCACGCCGATCGCGTGCGCCACCTCCAGCGCGCCGAGCAGTGCGATGCCGATCTTGGCGACCGCGCGGGGTGCGACCGGGCCGTCTTCGATGATCATGTCGGCGAGGCTGCGCGCGTCGAGCAGCTCCATCACGATCCACGGCCGTCCGGTCTCGTGGACCACGTCGTAGACCTGCACGACGGCCGGGTGCTGGAGCGCGGCGGCGGCGCGGGCCTCGCGCAGCGTCCGCTCGTACATCGCGTCGCGGTCGCTGGGTGCCATCCCCGGGGGAAGGATGACCTCCTTGACGGCGACGTCTCGCCGCAGCAGGGTGTCGGCGGCACGCCAGACGGTGCCCATGCCGCCGTGCCCTACGGCCGCACGCAGCGAATATCGCCCGCCGATGGTGGTGCCTGGTGCCGCGCGTCCGTTGGTGGGGCTGACTTGTCCGCCACTCCACGTCGGAATCTGAGTCACTGGTTATGCCACCGAGGGGGATCGAGGGGCCGGGAAACCAACCCCCCTATCTTGCGGGGTAGTTCGCCCAGAGAAAAGTCGCGGGGCCCGGGTTCACTGGTTGTGGTTGGTCGACGGCCTAGCGTACAAGTCATGTGGTATCCCTCACGCTATACCGGGTTGTTGCGCCCTACTATCCGGTAATGAGCGAGTCCGGCTTTCCCATCAAACCCGTATACGACGAGAGCGACCTTCCGGATCAGCTCACGTCGCAGCTGGGTGCACCGGGTGAGTACCCGTACACCAGGGGTGTTTACCGGACGATGTACACCTCCCGGCCGTGGACCATGCGACAGTACGCCGGTTTCGGCACGGCCGCCGAGTCCAACGCCCGCTACCACCACCTGCTCGCCGCCGGCACGACCGGCCTCTCCGTCGCGTTCGACCTACCCACCCAAATGGGGTACGACTCGGACGACCCGACCGTGCACGGCGAGGTGGGCAAGGTCGGTGTGGCGATCGACTCGCTCGACGACATGCGGCTGCTCTTCGACGGGATCCCGCTCGACAAGGTCTCCACGTCGATGACGATCAACGCGCCGGCCGCCCTCCTGCTGCTGCTGTACCAGCTCGTGGCCGAGGAGCAGGGCGTGACCGGCTCGGCGCTCAACGGCACGATCCAGAACGACATCCTGAAGGAGTACATCGCCCGGGGGACGTACATCTTCCCGCCGAAGCCCTCGCTGCGTCTTGTTGCCGACACCTTCGCCTACTGCCGCGCGGAGGTGCCGCGCTGGAACACGATCTCCATCTCCGGCTACCACATGGCCGAGGCGGGCGCCACGCCCGTGCAGGAGATCGCCTTCACGCTCGCCAACGGCGTCGAGTACGTGCGCGCCGCCCTCGCCGCCGGCCTCGGCGTCGACGACTTCGCGCCGCGCCTGTCGTTCTTCTTCGTGGCCCGCACCACGCTGCTGGAGGAGGTGGCGAAGTTTCGCGCCGCCCGGCGGATCTGGGCGCGGCTCATGCGCGACGAGTTCGGCGCGCGCGATCCCAAGTCGTGGATGCTCCGCTTCCACACCCAGACCGCGGGCGTGCAGCTGACCGCGCAGCAGCCCGAGGTCAACCTGGTCCGGGTCGCGGTGCAGGGCCTCGCCGCGGTGTTCGGCGGCACGCAGTCGTTGCACACCAACAGCTTCGACGAGGCGATCGCGCTCCCGACCGAGAAGGCGGCCCGCCTCGCGCTGCGCACGCAGCAGGTGCTGGCGTACGAGACCGATCTCACCTCCACAGTGGACCCGTTCGCGGGGTCCTATGTGGTCGAAGCGATGACCGCCGAGGTCGAGACGGCGGCGGTGGAGTTGATGGACCGCGTGTTCGCGCACGGCTCGTCGGTGGAGGCGATCGAGGCCGGCTTCCAGAAACGGGAGATCGAGACCTCGGCTTACAAGGTGGCGCAACAGATCGACGCGGGAGAGCGGGTCGTGGTCGGCCTCAACCGGTTCGCGCTCGACGAGGAGGAGCCGTACGAGCCGCTGCGGGTCGACCCGGCCATCGAGAAGACGCAGGCGGACCGGCTGGCTGAGCTGCGCCGATCGCGCGACGCCGGCGCGGTCGAGCGCGCCCTGGACGAGCTGCGCACCGCGGCCAAGGGCACGGAGAACGTGCTCTATCCGATGCGCGAGGCGTTGCGCGTACGTGCCACCGTGGGAGAGGTCAGCGGGGCACTTCGCGAGGTCTGGGGCGCGTACCGCCCGTCGGATCGATTTTGATCTTTTCGGCGGGATTGCCGAACGATCCGCGAATGTGAGCCGTACTCACGGGGTATCCGAGATTGACGGACGGGATGTGCGGGCGGCAAGTGGCCGGCGTGTCACTGTTGGCCATCCGCCGATCGCGTTCGTCCGCGTGGGCGGAGAGCCCGTCCAGGCGGCCAAATTTGAGTGGATTTACTGGTTTGTGAATTGGCTGACGTGACCGACGAGACCGTCACGCGTTGTAGGAGGTGTGGGACACTTGGGGTCGTTAGAAGGCGACGCAAACCGTGTCCCTCAGGTTGCCGAACGCTCCTACCTGGGCTTTCGTAACGCTCCGCGAGCCCACCGCTACCAGAACGATGTTGCGCAGCGTCACCGTTCTGGGTCTAGGCTGTCCGAGTCCTATCCCATCCACAGTGATCGAGAATTCGACGTGACGAGTGCGTTGACGCTGTCCGCGAGTGGCAGCCCGCTGGCATCGTCGTGGCCCGAGACACCACCCGGGGCCGACCCGCTGCCAGGCCAGCTAGACCGATGGCTCGCCTCCCGGGGAGCCGAGCTGGTAGCCGTACGACGTCACATTCACGCCCATCCAGAGCTGTCCAACCAGGAGTTCGAGACCGCCGCGCTGGTGGCTCGGGAGCTGGCTGTGGCGGGGCTCTCACCGCGCTTCCTGCCCAAGGGCAACGGAGTGATCTGCGATATCGGTGAGGGTGACCGGGCGATCGCGCTCCGCGCAGATCTTGACGCGCTTCCGCTGATGGACACAAAGGACGTCCCATACCGGTCCACTGTGGATAACGTGGCGCACGCGTGTGGTCACGATGTGCACACCACGATCCTGCTGGGCGTCGGCCTCGCGCTGGCCCAGCTCGCCGAGCGCGGCGAGCTGCCCGGCCGGGTGCGGCTGCTGTTTCAGCCGGCCGAGGAGCAGATCCCGTCCGGCGCGCCCGACGTGATCGCCGCTGGCGGCCTCAAGGACGTCGCCGGCATCTACGCCCTGCATTGCGCGCCCCAGCTGCCCACCGGGCTCGTGGGGGTGCGTTCCGGGCCGTTCACGGCGGCGGCCGACACGGTCGAGGTCCGGCTGAGCGGTCGCGGCGGGCACACCGCCCGCCCGCACCTGACCGCCGACCTGGTGCACGCGCTCGGCCGGGTGATCGTCGACGTGCCGTCGCTGCTCGACCGGCGGGTCGACCCGCGGGCCGGGGTCTCCATGGTCTGGGGCCGGGTGCACGCCGGTGAGGCGTACAACGCGATCCCCTCCGAGGGCAGCCTCAAGGGCACCGTGCGGGTGCTCAACCGCGAGGCCTGGCGCGAGGCGCCCGAGCTGATCAAGAAGCTGGTGCAGGACGTGATCGCCGGCACCGGCGCGACCGCCGACGTGATCTACACGCGGGGCGTCCCGCCGGTGATCAACGACCGCATGGCCTCCGCGATCATCGCGGGTGCCGCCGGCGCCGCCCTCGGCCCGGACCGCGTGGTCGAGGCCGAGATCAGCATGGGTGGCGAAGACTTCGCCTTCTATGTGGAGCAGGTGCCGGGCTCGATGATCCGGCTCGGCACGGGCATCCCCGGCTCCGACACGCCGCTCGACATCCACCAGTCAGGCTTCGACGTCGACGAGCGCTGCATCGGCTACGGCGTGCGGGTGATGGTCCACACCGCCCTGGCCGCCCTGTCGAGCGCGATGCTGTAGTCACTACGTCACGCACGAGGGCGCCCCGCCGACGCGGGGCGCCCTCGACGCTTTACGGTGCGGGCGGCGCCGCCGCGGTCGGTGCGGGCGGCACCACCGGCGTGCGGGTGCGGCGGAGGCGCCGGGTGAGCCACAGCGTGCCCAGCACGAGCGGCCCGAGCACGAGCAGCCACGGCAGCAGCAGCCCGACGATGGTCAGCAGCAGGACGAGCGCCCCGACCAGCCCGGTCCAGCCCGCCTTTAGACCGGTCAGGAAGCCGATGTCGTCGCCTTCCTCCACGGGGGCCACCTCGGCCTGCGGGGCGAGCAGCGTCACCGTGATCGTGGAGAGCGCGGTGAGGTCGTCCATCCGGCGCTTCTTGGCCTCCAGCGAGGCCAGATCGGCCTCCCGCTTGGCCAGCTCCCCCTCCAGCATCACGAGCTCGCTGAGCGTCTTGGCCTGCGCGAGCAGCCGCCGGCCGCTCTCCACCCGGGCGCGCTGGCTGCCGATCCGGGCGTCCAGGTCGAGCGCCTCCTCGGTGACGTCTTCGGTGCTGATGTCGCGCTGCTGCTGCTCACCGAGCCTGGCGAGCTGGTCCACCACCGCGTTGAACCTCGCCGCCGGCACGCGCAGGACGATCGTCGCCTCGGCGTACGCGTCGGAGCTCGACCGCTTGTCGCCGCCCACGAAGCCGCCCGAGCCGGCGGCGATCGAGGTGGCCTGCGCGGCGGCGGCGCCCACGTCCTTCACCCGTACCGTGATCGAGCCGGTGTAGATGATCACGCGGTCATCCAGGCGGAACTTCACCGGCGCCGCCGCGTTGGGCTCGGCCGCGTCCCGGTCCGTGCCCGGCTTCTCGGCGGCTCCTTGGGCCCCCTGGGGTGCCGCCGCCTCGTCGACCGACGCGGCGCCCGAGTCCGTGGCATCGTCTCCGCCGCCGCCACAACCGGCCGCGACGAACGCCACGACCCCGGCCGCGATCGCGACCTTCCACCACTTTTTGTGCGACATCTATGTGCCCCCTGACGGATCCGTGTCTGCCACTGGTGTTTCCTGGGACGAGCCGCGGTGGTCCGCCGGTTCCGGCAGACTTCCTTCCGGGTAGTCACGGTTGGAGGTCGAGGAGGTCACGATGCGGTTGACGAAGTACGGTCACTCCTGCGTACGGGTCGAACGCGACGGTGCGGTCCTGGTCATCGACCCGGGCGAGTTCAGCGGGCGGGAGCCGCTCGACGGGGCGGACGCCGTGCTGGTGACCCACGAGCACCCCGACCACATCGACGTCGACGCCGTGGCCGAGGCGTGCGAGAAAAACCCAGCCCTCCGCGTGTACGCGCACGCCGGCACCGCGTCCACTCTGGATCGGCTGGGCGCCGCCGTGACCACTGTGGAATCGGGCGATTCGTTCCAGGCGGCCGGCTTCGGTGTGAGCGCGTGGGGCGGGCTGCACGCGGTCAACCACCCCGACATCCCCCGGGTGCCCAACCTCGGCTACCTCGTCGAGGGTGAGATCTACCACCCGGGTGACTCGTTCGACCCGCCGTTCGGTGCCGAGGTGGGCACGCTGTTCGTGCCGATCTCCGCGCCCTGGCTCAAGCTGGCCGAGGCGATCGAGTTCACCCGCGCGGTGCGGCCCCGCCGGGCGTACGCGCTGCATGACGGCATCCTCAACGAGCGCGGTCTGAAGATCGTCAACACCCACCTCGCTCGCCTCTCCGGCACGGATTACGCCTGGCTGCAGCCCGGGACTACGATCAACTGATGCGCGGCGACGTCGGCGAGCGGCTGTACAGCGCCCCTCCGGAGGGCTTCATCGCCGCCCGGGATGAGGCGGTGGCCGAGGCCAAGGCGGCCGGCGACATCGACGCCGCGCGCGAGCTCGCCAAGCTGCGCAAGCCCACGGTGGCGGCCTGGCTGGTCAACCTGCTGGCGATCCAGCGGCCCGACCTGATGGGCGAGCTCGTCGAGCTGTCCCGCGCGCTCCGGGCGGCCCAGCGCGATCTGAAGGGGCCGCAGCTGCGCGAGCTGTCGGCGCAGCGGCGGCAGGCGGTCGCCGGGCTGGTGAACGAGGCCCGCAAGCTCGCGCTCGCGGCCGACCCCGGGCTGTCCCGGGCCAAGCTGCCGCTGGGCGAGGTGGAAAACACGCTCACCGCCGCGCTGTCCGATGAGGACGTCGCCACCCAGGTGCGCTCCGGCCGGCTGGTGCGCGCCGCGGCGTACGCGGGCTTCGGCGAGGTGCCCCGGCCCCAGCTGCGGCTGGTCACGGCGGAGGCAGGGGCGGAGCCAGCGCCGGCGCCGGAGCGTGCCGCGCCCCGCGGCGAGGACCGGAGCGGTCCACTTAAGAGAGAGCTGACCGCCGCTCGTGCCGCGCAGAAGAAGGCCGAGGCCGACCTGGAGCGGGCCGTGAAGGCCGAGCAGCGCGGTGTCGACGACCTGGCCGATGTCGAGGCCGAACTGGCCGAAGTGGAGCGCCGCCGCGCGTCCGCCGACGAGGAGCTGAGCCGCCGCAAGCTGGCCCGCAAGGCCGCCGAGCGGGCCGTGACCGTGGCCCGGCGGCACTCCGGCGATGTAGAGGGGGCATTGGAAGCCCTCGACCCGGACGGCATCGGGAAGGCACAATCTGCCGAGTGACCCCCGAACAGGCCGCAGCCGCCGCGAAAGCGGGCGTCCTGGAGCTTGGTGGGGCATTCAGCGAAGATCCGCGCACGCTGCGGCGGGCCCGCATGATGGGCCTGTCCGGTTGGGCCTTCTACGTCGCCGGCCGGGGTGGCGCGCTGGGTGACGTGCGCACCGACACCGTCGCCGCCGCGCTCGGGTTCATCGCGCCCGACGCCGTGGTCGACGGGTGGGAGGCCGCCCGCCGGGTCGTGCCGCCCATGGAGGTGGCCGCCAAGCGGCTGGCCGAGTGCTGCCGGTGGGGCATCGAGCACCTGGAGGACTTCCCGCGCGTGGGGCGGCTCGTCGAGCTGGTCCAGCGGATCGTGGTGTCGGCCGACCCGGCCGGGATGCCGCTCTTCGCCGCGTGGCGCGCGATGCCCGTGCCCGAGGACGCGCCGGGGGCGCGCGCGGCCGTCCTGCTCCACCTCCTGCGGGAGTACCGGGGCGGCGGTCACCTGCTGGCGGTCCGCGCGAGCGGGCTCACTCCACTTGAGGCGATCATCGCGGGGCCGGATGGCGAGGCGGGCGCGGTCGCCTTCGGCTGGCAGCCGCCCTACCCGCCGATCGGCCCGCTCGTGCGCCGTCGCATGTGGGCGGAGGCGGTCACCGACCGGATCACCGCGGACGCGTTCTCCGTGCTGGAGTCGGCCGAGCGCGTCGAGCTGGTCGGGCTGCTCGACAGCGCCCTCCACCTGGTCCGCACCGAGCCGGCCTCGGCAAACGGCACGCCCTGACGGCACGCTCCCTTCCGTGATCAAAGCTCCTCTCAAGCAGAGTTCAGAACTGCTTGAGAGGAGCTTTGATCACGGAAACCCGGCTACGGCGAGGCGGTGTTGGTGGGGCGGCCGCGCAGCTGGGCCACGTAGTCGTCGGGCGCGCCAGCCTTTTCCGCCGCGTTGGCGATCTCGGAGAGATACCAGGCTGTGGGCATGCCGCCCTCATACCCGTCGAAGACGTAGACCCACGCGGTCAGCTCGCCGTCGAGGGTGACCACCCGGACGGTCAGCTTGCGGTACGTCTCCGCCACGACGCCCTCGACCTCGTCGAGCTGCGAGGCGTCCCAGGGGTGCACGTCGTAGAGCGCGACGAAGACCCGGTCACCCGGTGACTCGACGATCGTGGTGACGGCGCCTTCCCAACCCAGCACCCCCTCACCGGCGAAGGTCAGGCGCCAGCCTTCCAGCCAGCCGGTGCCCACCATGGGCGAATGCGGACAGTAAGCACGCATCCGAGCGGGATCTAGGTTTGAGCCGTACGCGGCGTAATGACGCACGGCGATGACGATAGCCCGGCGGACCGGTGGGGGAGAATACGACAGAGCGTGTCGGATCCTTCTGGGGGGAAAATGAGTCGCATCGTGATCATCGGTGGCGGGCCGGCGGGGTACGAGGCGGCCCTCGTCGCCGCCCAGCTGGACGCCGATGTCACCGTCGTCGAGGCCGACGGGGCGGGCGGGGCGTGCGTCCTCTCCGACTGCGTGCCATCGAAGACCTTTATCGCCAGCTCAGACGTGGTGACGGGCTACCGCGACACGGACGAGTTCGGCGTCCACTCGGACGGCCTGGAGGCGGTCACGGTCGACGCCGACGCGGTGCACTCGCGGGTCAAGCGGCTCGCGCTGGCCCAGTCCGGCGACATCCACGCCAAGCTGATCAAGGCGGGCGTGACGTTCGTGCACGGTCGGGCGCGTCTCGGTGACGACACGCTCGGTCACACCCACCAGGTGAGGATCACGCCCGAGGGCGGTGACTCCGAGTATTCGGTCGACGCATCGACGGTGCTCGTCGCGACCGGCGCCACGCCCCGCGTGCTGCCGGACGCGATGCCGGACGGCGAGCGGATCCTGACCTGGCGCCAGGTGTACGACCTGCCCGAGCTGCCCGACCACCTCATCGTGATCGGGTCCGGCGTGACCGGCGCCGAGTTCGCCAGCGCCTACCTGGCCATGGGCGTCAAGGTCACGCTCGTGTCCAGCCGCGACCGGGTCATGCCGCACGAGGACGCCGACGCGGCGGCGGTGATCGAGGAGGTCTTCCGCTCCCGGGGCATGAGCGTGCTCGGCAACTCCCGCGCCAACGCGGTCCGCCGCGACGGCGACGGCGTACGGGTCGAGCTCGCCGACGGTCGGGTGGTCAGCGGGTCGCACGCGCTGATGGCGGTCGGCTCGGTGCCCAACACCGCCGACCTGGGCCTTTCGGCATACGGGGTGGACGTGGCCAAGGGCGGCTTCCTCGGCGTCGACCGCGTCTCCCGCACCAACGTGCCGGGCATCTACGCCGCCGGCGACTGCACCGGCGTGCTGCCGCTGGCCAGCGTCGCCGCGATGCAGGGCCGGATCGCGATGTGGCACGCGCTGGGCGAGGCGGTCCAGCCGCTGCGGCTGCGCACCGTCTCGGCGAACGTCTTCACCGACCCCGAGCTCGCCTCGGTCGGCATCTCCCAGGGCGAGGTCGACTCCGGCAAGGTGCCGGCCCGCTCGGTGATGCTGCCGCTGTCGGGCAACGCCCGGGCCAAGATGCAGGACCTGCGCGACGGCTTCGTCAAGCTCTTCTGCCGCCCGGCGACCGGCACGGTGGTCGGGGGCGTGGTGGTGGCGCCGAAGGCCAGCGAGCTGATCCTCCCCATCACCATCGCGGTGGAAAACCACCTCACCGTGGACCAGCTGGCCCACACCATCACGATCTACCCGTCGCTCTCCGGCTCGATCGCGGAGGCGGGACGGCAGCTCATGCTCCACGAGGTGGACTGACAAACCGGAAAGCCAGACATGCCCCGGGTCCGCGTCAGCGGCGGACCGCCGCTCCCGCCGGAGACCGCGGCGCCCGGTGGCGAGCGTGGATGCTCGCCGAAACCCCCGCGCCGCGCCACCACGGTGACTCACGCGGGCGGGGCGCGCTGTGCACCGCGGAGGGCGAGGCCGTGGGAGCAGCGGTCTGGACCCAATGCCACTCAGCTTATTTTTGATCAAGGCTCAGAGGCTTTGAGCTGCCGCGATGTCCGCCGTGGTCCGGACCGCTGCTCCCGCGGCCTCACCCTTCGCGGTCCACACCCATGACGTGGGGGTTTGTGAAAGTTTGTTGCTGCCCTGGCAGCGATAACTCTTCACAAACCAGGGTGGTGCGCCGGACCGTCTGCGGCACTTAAGTCGATCTTGGCTTGGGTTGGTTCCGGCGCTTGGTCGTCGTGGTGGCTGGTATGCACGGCAGACGATCACCACGCACCTGGAAGCTGAGCGTGCGCGGCGCTCTGGCCGGGCGACCGCGGTCAGTCGCGCGGCCTGGGCGGTCGTGCACCGTGCGGGGTGAGGCCGCGGGAGCGACGGTCCGGACCACGACGGACATCGCGGCAGCTCAAAGCCCTATTTTGATCTTGACGTGCTGGCTCTGGACCTTACCTCGCCGCCCCCGGATGCTGGGGAGACGGGGGCTCAGCTGGCGTCGGCGGGCTCTGGTTGTGGGCGGCTGAGGGCGAGGATCCAGCCGGCGGCGGCGAAGACACCGGCCGCCACCGCGGCGACGGCGACCAGGCGCCAGGCCGACTGGGTGACCGCCGTGCCGCCGAGGTGGCCGACCAGCCCGCCATACGTCGCCCAGAGCAGCGCCGCCGCCCCCTCGTAGGCCAGGAACAGTCGGGCCGGGTAGCGTACCCGCCCGGCCTGGAAGCAGGCGGCCATCCGCCCACCGGGGACGAAGCGGCACAGCAGGATCACCATCGGTCCCGGGCGGCGCAGGCCCCGGGTGAAGCGGACCATGGCCTTGCGGGCCCGCCCGTGGGCCGGCATCGCGGGGTTTCCGTGCGCCTGGCGGGCCGAGCGGCCGAGCAGGTAGCAGACCAGGTCGCCGCCGAACACGCCGAGCGCGCCCACGCCGATGATCACGGGGAGGCTGAGGTGGCCGTAGGCGGTCAGCGCGCCACCGGTGATCATCAGGGCCTGGGTGGGCACGACGGGGATGAACGCGTCCATCGCCAGCAGCGCCATCAGCACGAGGTACGCGGTCGCGGGCGAGGCCACGCTCGTGAGCAGGTCTGCCACGGCCACCTCCCTACGCGCCCCCGCGCCAGGATAGTTTCCGGCAGGCCCGTCCCGGGCGCGATTTGCTCTCAGCTAGATCTCAGCTCGGCCTTGCCGGATACTGGCGTCCGTTGGGCGTACCGTTGCTGGTGGGCGCTGAGCTCCCGCCGGGTCCCCCGTTCCTGGCGTGCCGCGCTCATCGGTCCGGCGGCAGGTCCCGTGCCGCCGGACCGGCCCAAGGACGATCCCTCGACGGATGGGCCGCCATAAGATCCTGTTACCCGGGCGCAACGAGATCGGCGTAGCGTCAGGCCATGGCGGACTTGTTCGAGGACTACCGCCTCGGCCCGGGTTGGGACGAGATGTTCGGCGAGCCGAGCATGCCCCGCCCCACGTACGAGGCCTTGCATGCCACCCTCCAGCCGTTGTCCAGCGCCGAGTTGGGCATCCGCGCGGAGGTGCTGGCGCGGGCCTTCCTCGACCAGGGCATCACCTTCGCCCTCAAAGGGGTGGAGCGGCCCTTTCCGCTCGATATCGTGCCGCGGATCATCGCCGCCGAGGAGTGGCGCACGGTCGAGAGCGGCGTGGCGCAGCGGATCCGGGCGCTGGAGGCGTTCCTCGACGACGTGTACGGCGCGGGTCAGGTGCTCGCCGACGGCGTCGTGCCCCGGCGGATCGTGGTCACCAGCGCGCACTTCCACCGCGAGGCGGCCGGGATCAACCCGCACAACGGCGTCCGCATCCACGTCGCCGGCGTCGACCTGATCCGTGACGAGCAGGGCACGTTTCGCGTGCTGGAAGACAACGTGCGGGTGCCGTCCGGGGTCAGCTACGTGATGGAAAACCGGCGGGCGATGGCGCACGTGCTGCCCGAGGTGTTCGCCGCGACCCGGATCCAGCCCGTCGAGTCCTACCCAGGTCAGCTGTTGCGGGCTTTGCGCGCGGCCGCGCCGGTCGGGATCAGTGAGCCCACGGTCGTGGTCCTCACCCCCGGTGTGCACAATTCGGCGTATTTCGAGCACGCGCTGCTCGCCCGCGAGATGGGCGTCGAGCTGGTGGAGGGGCGCGACCTGGTCTGCGTGGGCAACGAGGTCGCCATGCGCACCACGGCCGGCGAGCAGCGGGTCGACGTCATCTACCGGCGGATCGACGACGAGTTCCTCGACCCGGTGCACTTCCGGGCCGACTCGGTGATCGGGTGTGCCGGGCTGCTCAACGCCGCCCGCGCCGGCCGGGTCACGATCGCCAACGCGGTGGGTAACGGGGTGGCCGACGACAAGCTGCTGTACACGTACGTGCCCGACCTCATCCGCTACTACCTCAACGAGGAGCCGATCCTGCCCAACGTCGAGACGTACCGGCTGGATGGCGACCCCGACGTCCTCGCGCACGTGCTCGACCGCCTCGACGAGCTGGTGCTCAAGCCGGTCGACGGCTCCGGTGGCGCGGGCATCGTGATCGGTTCGAAGGCGACCGACCGGGAGCTCGCCGAGGTCCGGTCGCTGATCGAGATCGACCCGCGCGGCTGGATCGCCCAGCGCGAGGTCGCCCTGTCGATGGTGCCCACGCTGATCGGCAACCGGCTCCGCGGCCGGCACGTCGACCTCCGGCCGTTCGCGGTCAACGACGGGGAGAAGGTGTGGGTGCTGCCGGGCGGGCTGACCCGGGTGGCGCTGCCCGAGGGCGCCCTGGTGGTCAACTCCAGCCAGGGCGGCGGCTCGAAGGACACCTGGGTGCTCACCGGCGCGCCGGGGCCGGCCGAGCTCGAGACGCCGGAGGAGGAGGCGCCGGTGGTGGTCGTGCCGAGCCCGCGTAGCCCCGACCCAGGGCCTGGCGGCGGGGCGGTCGCCGTGCAGCAGCAGCAACAGCAGCAGTCCGCCCGGGAGGCTCAGTGCTGAGTCGCATCGCCGAGTCGCTCTACTGGATCGGCCGGTACGTCGAGCGCGCCGAGGACACCGCTCGCATCCTCGACGTACACCTGCACCGGATGCTGGCCGACCCGTGGGTGGATGAGCAGACCGCGTGCCGCTCGCTGCTCGGCGTCATGGGGGTCGAGCCGATCGAGGGTCCGGTCTCGGCCGCGCGGGTGGTGGGCCTGCTCGGCCTCGACGAGCACAACCCCAGCTCGGTCGTCGGTGCCCTGGCCGCCGCTCGGGAAAACGCCCGTGGCGCGCGCGAGACCGTCTCCTCGGAGATGTGGGAGACCCTCAACGCGACCTGGCACGGCCTGCCGGACGCCCGGCGCCGGGTCGAGCAGCAGGGCGTCCACGCCTTCTTCCGGTGGGTGCGCGAGCGCTGCTCGGTGCTCGCCGGCCTCACCGACGCGACGATGAGCCGCGACGAGGGGTGGCTCTTCCTGGTGCTGGGCCGCAGCGTCGAGCGGGTCGACATGACCGCGCGGCTCCTCTCCACCCACGTGCGGGCCGGTGGCAGCATCCCCTCCTGGCTGACCCTGCTCCGCTCGTGCGGGGCGTGGGAGACCTACCTGCGCACCTACCGGGGCTCGCTCGATGACCGGCACGCGGCCGAGTTTCTGCTGCTGGATCGCCTCTTCCCGCGCTCGGTCTTCGCCGCGCTCTCCAGCGCCGAGGCGTGCCTGGGCGAGCTGGAGCCCGACCACGGCCGCGCCGGGGTCGCCACCGACGCCCAGCGCATCGTCGGCCGCTCCCGCACCAGCCTGGAGTTTCGCGGCGCCGACGAGCTGATGGCCGACCTCGGCTCGGTGCTCGCATCGCTGGAGCGCACCTGCTCGCAGGTCAACGAGGCGGTCTCCCGCCGCTACTTCCGCCAGACCTCGGCGGTGCTCTGGGTGTCGAAGGCGGTGGCATGACCTCGTCCAGCAGCTGGCGGCTGCGGGTGCAGCACAAGACCGGGTTCACGTACGCGGGGCCGGCGGGAGCCTCGTACAACGAGGCCCGGATGTCGCCGCGCAACGAGGCCCGCCAGGCGGTGCTCGACGCGCGGGTCGAGGTGTGGCCGCCGGCGCGCACCTACCGGTACGAGGACTACTGGGGCACGGTCGTCACCGCGTTCGACGTGCACGCGGCGCACGAGACGCTGCAGGTCACCGCGACCGCGACGGTGGAGACCCTCCCGGCCGGCGACCTGATCCCCGCGGACGGCGGGGCGAGCTGGGCCGAGCTCACCGTGCCGGAGACCGTCGACAGGTGGCACGAGCTGCTGCTGCCGACCCCGCGTACGGCGCTCGACGAGGAGCTGACCGAGCTCGCCGAGCGGATCCGCGGCGAGCACCCGACCCCGCACTCCGCCGCGCTGGCCACCTGCACGATGGTCCGCGAGGAGGTCGAGTACGTGCCGGGCGCCACCGGCGTGCAGACCGACGCGGTGCAGGCGTGGCGCCAGCGCAAGGGCGTCTGCCAGGACATCAGTCACCTGGTCGTGGGCCTGCTGCGGGCGATGGGCACGCCGGCCCGCTACGTCTCCGGCTATCTGCACCCCTCGCCGGCCGCGGCCATCGGGGAGGCGGTCCTGGGGCAGAGCCACGCGTGGGTGGAGTGGTGGGTCGGCCGGTGGACGGCCTTCGACGCCACCAACGGCATCCCGGTCGGTGAGCGGCACGTCGTGGTGGGGCGCGGCCGTGAGTACGGCGACGTGCCGCCGCTCAAGGGCGTCTACTCCGGCCCGGAAAACAGCGGGCAGGGCGTGGAAGTCACTGTGACGCGGCTCCGCTAGCCGCTATCCTGGGCCGCATGCGAAGCGCACTGGTCACGACGACGCCGGGATGTCCCGGCGTGGCCTCGTGATGCGCTAATCCTGAGGCCCCGGGCGATTCCGCCCCGGGGCCTTTCTCGCTCTTCGGGTGGGTCGCCCTCCACCAAGGAGACGACAATGATCGACCACCGCAAGCTCGGCCGCGAGCTCGAGCTCTTCCACTCCGACCCACTCGCCGGTGCCGGCCTGCCGATCTGGCTGCCCGCCGGTGCCGCCGCCCGTCACGCCGTCGAGGAGTACATCCGGGAGGAGGAACGGCGCGCCGGCTACCAGCACGTGTACTCGCCGCCGGTCGCCAAACGGCAGCTGTACGAGCTGTCCGGGCACCTGCCGCACTTCGCCGAGGACATGTTTCCGCTCATGCGCCTGTCGGCGGATGACGAGTTCGTGCTGCGGCCGGCGCTCTGCCCGCACCACGCGCTGGTGTACCGGTCACGGGGACGGTCCTACCGCGACCTGCCACTGCGGATAGCCGAGCTGGGCGGCATGTACCGCGCCGAGCGCTCCGGGGTGCTCGGCGGGCTGAGCCGGGTGCGCTCGATCTGGCTCAACGACGGGCACGACTTCTGCCCGCTCGATCGGGCCGGCGATGAGGTGGCCGCCGCGCTGGAGATGATCCAGCGGGCGCACGCGGCCCTCGGCGTACGACCGGCCGGCTTCCGGCTCTCCCTGCACGGCGCCGGCGACAAGTACGTCGACAACCCGCCGATGTGGGAGCGGACCGAAGACGTGCTCCGCGGCGTGCTCAAGGACCTCGGCGTGTCCTATGTGGAGGCGCCGGACGAGGCGGCGTTCTACGGCCCGAAAATCGACGTGCAGGTGGTCGACGCGGCCGGCCGCGAGATGACCCTGTCGACCGTGCAGCTCGACTTCCACCAGGCGGCCCGCTTCGAGCTGTCCTATGTGGACCGCGATGGCGAGCGGCGGCGCCCGGTGATCGTGCACCGCAGCGTCGTGGGGAGCATGGAGCGGCTGTTCGCCTACCTCATCGAGGTGCACGAGGGGGCGTTCCCCGTCTGGTACGCACCCGTGCAGGTGGAGATCCTGCCGGTCGGCGACGCGCCGGTTTCGAGATTTCGCGATGGCGCGATCGCGGCGGGCCTCCGCGCCGAGGTGGCCTCGGAAGGCACCCTGGCCGCCCGCATCCGCGACGCGGCACGCCGCAAGGTCCCGTATGTGGCGGTCATCGGCGAGCGCGAATCGGCGGCGGGCACCGTGTCGCTACGCCAGCGAGGCGGTGAGCAGATCTCCCTCGTCGAGGCTGAGGCGCTCGCGCATATCGCCGAAACCGCTCACCCCTAGCACGACAAAGGGAAAGGAGTGCGTGCTCCTTTCCCTCTTTAACGTATACCGCACCGGGGGGCTTGCGGCAAGACCGGGGTGGCGGCGCAGAATCGCAGGCCGAGGCCAGAACCTGCGGAAATGGGAGTCGTGAGATGGCGCCCTGCCGCGCAATGGACGCAATCGGCCTCAGATCGGAGCACTGACGTGAACTCGCTGACCACCAGCGTGTTTGACCTCCCCGACCGCCTCGCCGCCAAGGCCGACCCGGCGCTGATCGCACCCGACGAGCAGCACTTCGCGACCATGGCGGAGAGCCTCGAGCGGCTGTTCGCCGACCTGTCCGACCGCCTCGACGCCGCACGCAAGGCGCCTACCGCCAAAGGCCAGGTGGGCGATCTCCTGGCCCGGGATCAGGAGGTCCGGCGGCTGAGCTCTCGCCTGCGCCTACTGCGTCGTTTCGGTCTTGACTTGTGCCTCGGACACATGGTCAGCGAAGACAGTCCCGAGCCCGTCTACATCGGGCGGCGGGGCCTCACGGACAGCGCGGGCAACAGGTTGTTGCTCGACTGGCGCTCCCCGGCGGCGGAGCCGTTCTTCGGCGCGACTCACGCGAACCCCATGGGCCTCAGGAGTCGCCGGAGGTATCGCTGGACCCACGGCCGGATCACCGACTACTGGGACGAGGTATTCACCTCGGACGGGTTCGAAGGGCACGCCGCGCTCGACGACCAGTCCGCCTTCATCGCCAGCCTGGGCGGCAACCGGTCGTCGCGGATGCGAGACGTGCTCGGCACCATCCAGGCCGACCAGGACGCCATCATCCGCGCGGGATCCCGTGGCGCCCTCGTCGTCGACGGCGGTCCGGGCACGGGTAAGACCGTCGTCGCTCTGCACCGCACCGCCTACCTCCTCTACTCGGACCCTCGCCTCGGTCACCGCCGTGGTGGCGTGCTGTTCGTCGGTCCGCACCAGCCCTACCTGGCCTACGTGTCCGATGTGCTGCCCAGCCTCGGCGAGGACGACGTGCAGATCTGCACGCTGCGAGACCTCGTCGCCGAGGGCCCCGCGGCGGCGACCGAGACCGACCCGGACGTGGCCCGCCTGAAGTCGTCCGCCGACCTCGTGAAGGCGGTCGAGGCGGCCGTCAGGTTCTACGAGGAGCCGCCCACCAAGGCGATGACGGTCGCGACCGGCTGGTCCGACATCCGGCTGGGCGCCGAAGACTGGGCCGAGGCCTTCGAAGCGGTGGAGCCCGGCACCCCGCACAACGAGGCCCGTGAGCAGATCTGGGCGGAGCTGCTCACGATCCTCGTGGACAAGTACGACGGCGACGAACCACCCGACGCCCTCCGCACCTCGCTGTCGCAGCACAAGGAGCTGCGCGCGGCCTTCAACCGCGCGTGGCCGCTGCTCGAAGCCAGCGACCTCGTCGGAGACCTGTGGTCGGTGCCCGCCTACCTGCGCAAGTGCGCCCCCTGGCTCAGCCCTGACGACGTGCGAAGGCTGCAGCGCGCGGACGCACAGGCCTGGACCGTCGCCGACCTGCCCCTCCTGGACGCGGCACGGCAGCGGCTCGGCGACGCCGAGGCGTCACAGCGCCAGCGCCGGCACGACGCCGCCGTCGCCGCCCAACGCGAGCGCATGTCCACTGTGGTCGATGACCTGCTCGAGGCCCACTCCTACGACGACGGCGAAGGCGTGCTCATCATGCTGCGCGGTCAGGACATGCGGGACGCCCTCGTCGACGAGACGGCCATGCCGGCCGCCGACCCGGACCTGCTCGCCGGCCCGTTCGCGCACGTCGTCGTCGACGAGGCCCAGGAGCTGACCGACGCGGAGTGGCAGATGCTGTTGCTACGCTGCCCGTCCCGGAGCTTCACCATCGTGGGAGACCGGGCCCAAGCCAGGCACGGGTTTACCGAGTCGTGGCACGACCGGCTCAAGCGGATCGGGCTCGACCGGATCAGCCTGGCCTCCCTGAGCATCAACTACCGGACGCCGAAAGAGGTCATGGCGGAAGCCGAGCCGGTCATCCGAGCCGTGCTCCCAGACGCCAACGTGCCGACCTCCATCCGCAGCGGCGTCCCCGTCGCACACGGGTCCACATCGGACCTCCACACGATCCTCGACCGCTGGCTAGCCACGCACGCCGAGGGAATCGCCTGCGTCATCGGCGATCCCACCTTCGAGGCGACGCCGCGGGTCCAGTCACTGACCCCGGAGCTGTCGAAGGGACTCGAGTTCGACCTGGTCATCCTCATCAACCCCGAGGGATTCGGCGAGGGCATCGAAGGAGCGGTCGACCGCTACGTCGCGATGACCCGCGCGACCCAGCAACTCGTCATCCTCACGAGCCCCTGACCCCGATCGGCTTGGCTCCGCACGCCGCCGGCTCATGCCCGCCCGTTCTCTAGGTAGATTTTGCCCGCGTCCGCGTCAGTTGTAGGCCGTATGCTCCCGCGGGCCGGCGGGTTCGCGGTTCAAGCCCTTTGGTGCCTCCGGCGGGAGCCCTCCGGATCATCAGGATGGGTTTAGGTGCCATCGCGACACCCATCGACCCACACGAGCGGAGCAGACCAACGCCCGGGGCGCCAGGCTTGAGAGTGCTGATTGTTGCGGCCGTCTGGGGTGGCGCCCCGAGCGTTGGCCCGCGAAAGCACATGCGGGTCGATGGCCGTCGGGATGACACTACTTCTGTGGGGAGTTTGCGGCGGTAGCCGACCGGAGTTGACTAAGCGTGGGTGGGGCGGCCCGGGTCCGGGGCCGAGTCCCCAGGGGTTTCCAGAGGCTTCCGGGTGAGCTTCAGCGGTACAGGTAGTACGTTATTCGGGCTCCATAACGTACTACCTGTACCGCTGGGCAAAGGGCACAGACTCGGTCCAGCCGAGCCGTAGGCGGCGGGCGTTCGACCGACTCGATGGGGTTGGGCGCATTGGTGCGCCCAGGTCGACAGCTCCAAACTGCCCAGCCGCCGCGCTCCAGAGACCTTTCGCGGTCGGGGTTACGGCGCCCGTGCCACCTACCGTGCCTCGACCTTGAAGGTTTAGTTGATAGCGCGGCGCATGAAGCCTCGTATGCCGATCGCGGTGAAGATGGCCCCTGAGGCGATCAGCACCAGCACGCAGATCCAGGCGGGGATGTGCGGGACCTCGGGCACCACGGCGGCGCGCACTCCCTCGGAGAGGTAGGTCAGGGGGTTCAATGCCGTCACCACCTGAAACCACCTCATCGAGTCGAGTGACTGCCACGGGTACTGGGTGGCGCCGGTGAACATCAGCGGCGTGAGGATCACCGCGAAGATGACGCTGATCTTCGAGGGCGGCACCATCGTGCCTAGGGCGAGACCGATGCCGGCGCCGACCCAACTGCCCAGAATGAGGCTGGCGATCAGCAGTGGCACGCCGTCGGAGTGCCATGGGGCCGAGCCGAGCACAAGCGCGCCGATCGGAAACATCAGCACCGCCGAGGCGAGCGCGCGGAGGATGGCGAGGAGCAGTTTCTCCACCGCTACGAGGTAGGTGGGGAGCGGGGCGAGCAGCCGGTCCTCGATCTCCCGGGTGAAGCTGAATTCCATGATCAGGGGGAACGAGACGGTCTGCAGCGCCGTGAGGAACGCGGTCAGCGCCACGATGCCGGGCAGCAGGAGGTGGGCGTAGCTGTCGGAGACGTACCCGCCGGCGTTGAGCACCTTGGCGAAGATGAACAGCATGAACAGCGGCTGGAGCGCCACCTGGGCGAGGAACACCCAGAACTCCTTGCCGGTCACGAAGAGGTCGCGCCAGAGGATGGCCCGGAAAGCCTTGGCGGCCGAGGGGCGAGCGTCAGTCGTGCTTATGGGTGTGTCGAGCGCTGTCACCGCAGGCCCCTCCCGGTGAGGTCGATGAAGACGTCCTCGAGGCTCGCCGCTCCCATGTGGACGTTGGTGAGCGTCGCCGACCGTCCATTGAGGACGGCGATGACCGGCGCGAGGACGATGGCGGGATCGGTGGTCAGGTAGAGGCGGATCGGGCCGCTGGCCACCGCTTCGCCGCGCTCGACACCCACCACGTCGGTGAGCGCCGCGATCAGCTTGTCGGGGTCGTCGCCCTCGCCCGGCGTCACCGACAGGTCGAGCACCGAGTGGCCGGCGAGGCTACGGGTCAGCCCCTCCGGCGTGTCGAGCGCGAGCAGCTTGCCGTGGTCGACGACGCCGACCCGGTCGGCCATCTCGGCCGCCTCGTCCATGTCGTGCGTGGTCAGCACCACGGTCACGCCACGGGACCGCAGGTCGCGCACCCGCTCCCACATGAACAGCCGCGACTGCGGGTCGAGGCCGGTGGTCGGCTCGTCCAGGAAGAGCACCTTCGGCTCGTGCATCATCGCCCGCGCGATCATGAGGCGCTGGGCCATGCCGCCGGAGTACCAATCGACCTTGACGTCGGCCTGGTCGGCGAGGCCGAACTCGTCGAGCATCGCCGCCGCCTTGGCGTTGCGCTCCGCGCGGGCCATCCCGTGGTAGGCCGCGTGGAAGGCCAGGTTCTGCCGGGGCGTGAGCGACCGGTCGAGGTTGGTCTGCTGCGGTACGACGGCGAAGAGCCGGCGCGCCGCGACCGCGTCGCGGATCACGTCCACACCGGCGACCACCGCCTCGCCGGCGGTGGCCTTGACCCGCGTGGTGAGCACGCCGATCGTGGTGGACTTGCCGGCGCCGTTCGGCCCGAGCAGGCCGAAGATCTCGCCGGGCTCCACCGAGAACGACAGCCCGTCGACCGCGTTCACGTCGCGTTTCGGGTATCGCTTGACGAGGTCGCGGACCTCAACCGCGGGTGTCATGAGCTTTCCTCCCCGTGCAGGATGGGCACTTCGGCAGCCTCCGTGTCGGTCATGTTGGCGATGACTTCGAGCAGGAACTCGCGGACCACCTGCGCCTTCACCGGATCGGCGTCGACCGAGGTGAGGGGCCGCGGGTTGCGGATCACGCTGATCAGCGACTGGGCGGCCACAGCTCCGTCGAGGGTCAGCGCCAGCCGCACCGCCCGCCGGTCGGTGCCGTCGCGTCGCCGCTCGACCAGGCCGGACCTCTCCAGCGTGTCGACGATGCCGGTGAGCGTGGGGGGCTTGACGAAGCAGAGCAGCGCGAGCTCGCCGTGGCTGAGATCGCCGCGGCCGTGCAGCGCGAGCAGCACCGACATGCCCGAGTTGGTCAGCCCGAACCGGTCCGCGAGCAGCTTGTTCCACCGCTGGTTGGCGCGCTGCCCGGCAAGGACCAGCAGGCGGCCCATCGGTACGTCGTGCAGTTCCACGAGTTCCACGGCGAACATGTTAGCTCCCTGATTGTTAGGCGCCAAACCATTATCGCCAGCTCTAACTTGTCGCTGGCAAGTTAAGGTGTCGGGATGACGGAGAAGCGCTCGTACCACCACGGCGACCTGCGGCGCGCGCTGCTCGCGGCGGCGGCCGAGGCGATCGCCGAGTCCGGCCCGGCCGCGCTCAGCCTGCGCGACCTGGCGCGGCGGGCGGGCGTCTCACACGCGGCGCCGGCGCACCACTTCGGCGACAAGGCCGGACTGCTCACCGCGCTCGCGGTCGAGGGTTTCGACCGGCTGGCCGACGCGCTCAACACGAGCCGCGAGCGGACCGGCAGCCTGCTCGAGTCCGGCGTGGCATACGTGCGCTTCGCGACCGAGAACCGGGCGCACTTCGAGGTGATGTTTCAGCCGAGCCTCTTCGACCGGGACGATCCCGAGGTCGTCGCCGCCGGGCAGCGGGCGGCCGCGGCGCTCAGTGCCGGAGTGTCCACACTGGACGACCCGCCGCCGGCCGAGGACGCCCGGGAGACCGAGCTGGCCGCATGGGCGATCGTGCACGGCTTCGCCACGCTGTGGCTGGCCGGGGCGTTTCCCGATCCGCTCGGCGACGACGCCGGCGAGGCCGCCCGCCCGGTCATTCGCCGCCTTTTCGACTGACCCGGGCATCCGGCGTCAGCGCGACCGTGCAGCAGGTGGGCACCGCGATCGGGATGTTCGTGGCGGCCTTCGCGGCGACCTTCCTGCTGCCCCGCCGGGCCGCACACCGAGACTAGGGCGCTACCAGCTCGTCGGGAGCGGCATGCCCTCCGTGTATCCGGCCGCGCTCTGCACGCCGATCAGCGCCCGGTCGGCCAGCTCGGCCAGGGACGCGGCACCGGCGTACGTGCAGGCGCTGCGCACGCCCGCCACGATCTCGTCGATCACGTCTTCGACGCCGGGGCGGGCCGGGTCGAGGTACATCCGGGCGGTGGAGATGCCCTCCTCGAAGACCGCCTTGCGGGCCCGGTCGAACGGGGTGTCGTCGGCGGTACGGGCGCTCACCGCACGCGACGAGGCCATGCCGAAGTTCTCCTTGTAGCGCCGGCCGTCCACATCGGTGTAGAGGTCGCCGGGCGACTCGTACGTGCCGGCGAACCACGACCCGATCATCACGTTGGAGGCGCCCGCGGCCAGGGCGAGCGCGACGTCGCGGGGGTGCCGCACGCCACCGTCGGCCCAGACGTGGCGGCCCAGGTCGCGAGCCGCGGACGCGCAGTCGAGCACGGCGGAGAACTGCGGCCGCCCAACCCCGGTCATCATCCGCGTGGTGCACATGGCGCCCGGGCCGACGCCGACCTTGATGATGTCGGCGCCCGCGTCGACGAGGTCGCGCACACCGTCGGCGGTCACCACGTTGCCGGCCGCCACGGGCACGCCGGGATCGAGCGAGTGCACCGCCCGCAGCGCGGCGAGCATCCGCTCCTGGTGACCGTGTGCGGTGTCCACGACCAGCGTGTCGACGCCCGCCTCAAGCAGCGCCGCCGCCTTGCCGCGGACGTCGCCGTTGATGCCGATCGCGGCCGCCACGCGCAGGCGGCCCTTGTCGTCCAGGGCCGGCTGGTAGAGCGTCGCGCGCAGCGCGCCCTGCCGGGTCAGCACGCCGACCAGCCGCCCGTCGATGTCGACCACGGGCGCGAAGCGGCGCCGCCCGGCCGCCAGCCGGTCGAAGCCCTCGCGCGGGTCGGCCTCCGCGCGCACGGTCAGCAGCTCGGTCGACATCACGTGCCGCACCTGCGCGAACCGGTCGACGCCCTCGCAGTCGGCCTCGGTGACCACGCCGACCGGGCGGCCGTCGTCTACCACCACGACCGCGCCGTGCGACCGCTTGGGCAGCAGATGGATCGCGTCGCCCACGGTGTCGGTGGGGCCGAGTGTGATCGCCGTGTCGTGTACGAGGTGCCGCTGCTTGACCCAGGAGATGACGTCGGCGACAACGTCGAACGGGATGTCCTGCGGGATCACCGCGATCGCGCCGCGGCGGGCGACCGTCTCAGCCATCCGGCGGCCGGCGACGGCCGTCATGTTGGAGACGACGAGTGGGATCGTCGTGCCGGTGCCGTCGGTGGTCGCGAGATCGACGTCGAGCCGCGAACCGACCTCCGAGCGAACCGGTGCCATGAAGACGTCGCTGTACGTCAGGTCGTGCGCGGGCGCCGCGCCGTTGAGAAACCGCACTCTGAGCAGCTTATTTCGAGGCAGCCTGTATGAGCTCGCATATCGCCGCACCGGCGGTCACCACATCGCCGACCTGCGCGGTGAGCCCGGTCACAGTGCCCGCCTTGTGGGCATTGAGGGGCTGTTCCATCTTCATGGCCTCCAGGACGACGATTGTGTCGCCCTCGGCCACGGTGTCCCCGTCGGCGACCGCGATCTTGACGATCGTGCCCTGCATGGGGGAGGTGAGGGCGTCGCCCCCGGCTGCCGCGGCCGCGCTCCCGCCCCGCGCCCGGCGCGGAGCACTGCCCTTGGCCGGGGCCGCTCCCGTGGCCGTACCAGCGGAAAAGCCGGCGGGGAGGCTCACCTCGAGGCGCTTGCCACCCACCTCGACCACGACGGTCTCGCGCTCTTCCGCCGCACCGGCGGCGGGGCCGCCGGCGAATGGCGGCACCGTGTTGTCCCACTCGGTCTCGATCCACCGGGTGTGCACGGCGAACGGCTCGGCGGTGAACGCGGCGTCGCGCACGATCAGCCGGTGGAACGGCAGCGCGGTGGCCATGCCGTCGACGACCATCTCGTCGAGGGCGCGGCCGGCGCGTTCGAGCGCCTCGACGCGGGTCTCGCCGGTGATGATCACCTTGGCCAGCAGCGAGTCGAAGTTGCCGCCGATCACGCTGCCGCTCTCGATGCCGGTGTCGACCCGCACACCCGGCCCCTCGGGCAGGCGCAGGCGGGTGACCGTGCCGGGCGCGGGCAGGAAGTTGCGGCCGGGGTCCTCGCCGTTGATCCGAAACTCGATCGAGTGGCCGCGCGGCACCGGGTCGGCCAGCAGCCGCAGCCGCTCGCCGCCGGCGATCCGAAACTGCTCGCGCACCAGGTCGATGCCGGCGGTCTCCTCGGTGACCGGGTGCTCGACCTGGAGGCGGGTGTTGACCTCCAGGAACGAGATGGTGCCGTCGCGCCCGACGAGGTACTCGACGGTGCCGGCGCCGTGGTAGCCGGCCTCGCGGCAGATCGCCTTGGCCGACTCGTGGATCTGCTTGCGCTGGTCGTCGGTGAGGAAGGGCGCCGGCGCCTCCTCGACGAGCTTCTGGTGGCGGCGCTGGAGCGAGCAGTCGCGGGTGCCCACGACGATCACGTTGCCGTGGTGGTCGGCGAGCACCTGGGCCTCGACGTGGCGGGGCTGGTCGAGGTAGCGCTCGACGAAGCACTCACCCCGCCCGAACGCCGCTACCGCCTCGCGCGTCGCCGACTCGAAGAGCGCCGGGATCTCGTCCAGGTCGCGGGCGACCTTGAGCCCGCGGCCGCCGCCGCCGAACGCCGCCTTGATCGCGACCGGCAGCCCGTGCTCGCGGGCGAACGCCACGACCTCCTCCGGCCCGGCGACCGGGTCGGGAGTGCCGGGCACGAGCGGTGCGCCGGCCCGCTGCGCGATGTGCCGCGCGGTCACCTTGTCGCCGAGGTCGCGGATCGCCTGCGGGGTCGGGCCGATCCAGGTCAGCCCCTTCTGGAGTACGGCCTCGGCGAAGTCGGCGTTTTCGGCCAGGAAGCCGTAGCCGGGGTGGACCGCGTCCGCCCCGGACTTCTCCGCCACGTCGATGAGCTTGTCGATGCGCAGGTAGGTCTCGGGTGCGGTGTCACCGCCCAGCGCATACGCCTCGTCGGCGAGCCTGGCGTGGAGGGCGTCCCGGTCCGAGTCCGCGTACACGGCGACGCTGGCAAGGCCGGCGTCGCGGCAGGCGCGAATGACCCGTACGGCGATCTCGCCCCGGTTGGCGATGAGGACCTTGCGCATGCACGGGAGTGTACGACCCGGGGAGTCGGGAAGTTACTAGTAGGTTAGTCAAACTTGCCTATTACGCTTGTCGCGTGTCGACAACCCGCATGATGATTCTCGGTCTAGTCAACTGGCTGCAGCCGGTCCATGGCTATGACGTACGGCGCGAGCTGCTCAGCTGGAGCGCCGATAAATGGGCGAACGTGCAGCCCGGCTCGATCTACCATGCTCTGCGCAAGCTGACCGAGGAAGGGCTGCTGCGCGAGGTCACCACCGAGCAGGTGGGGAGCCGCCCAGCCCGCACGACGTACGAGATAACGCCCAAGGGCCGTGACGAGTTCAACAACCTGCTGCGCGGCTACTGGTGGGAGATGAAGCCGGTCCCTGACCCGTTTTTCGCGGCGATGGCCTTCCTGCCCGCACTGCCTCGCGAAGAGGCGGCGGCGGCGCTGCGTAACCGAGCGGCCCAGCTTCGTGTCGCCAACGACAGCGTGGAGGGGGCGGCGGAGAAGGGCTGGCTGCGCGAGAAGCCGGCGCACGTGACCTGGATGTGGAAGCTGATGGTGGCTCGCAACGAGGGCGAGATCGCCTGGTGCGAGTGGGTGGCCGGGCTGGTCGAGTCGGGAGTGTCGTACGTGCCGGAGATCGTGTCGTCGGAGCCCGAGGGCTGGGAGCGTTGGCGGAAGCAGGTCGAGTAATAATCAAGCTTGACTAGACACGTCATATCGCGTTAGCGTGTGGCGGCATAGACACACGTCTGACGGGGAGCGACGTTGATGATCGAGACCAAAAGCTTGCGGAAATCGTTCCGCTCCCGGCAGGGGCGGGAGACCAAGACGGTCGAGGCCGTTCGCGGCGTGGATCTCTTTGTCAGTGAGGGCGAGATCTTCGGCTTCCTGGGGCCAAACGGGGCGGGGAAGACGACCACCCTCCGCATGCTCGCCACGCTGATCGAGCCCGATGGCGGCGAGGCCACGATCGCCGGCGCGGATCTCCGCCGTAACTCCGGCGAGGTGCGCCGCCGCATCGGCTACGTCGCGCAGGGTGGCAGCACGTGGGATGAGGTGAGCGCCCGCGAGGAGCTGGTGCTCCACGCCCGGATGTATGGGATCGGCAAGGCCGAGGCGCAGCAGCGCGCGGTCCGCGCGCTGGACGCGTTCCAGCTGACTGAGTACGCCGATCGCAAGTGCAAGACCTACTCGGGCGGCCAGCGCCGCCGGGTCGACATCGCGCTCGGCGTGATCCACGACCCCAAGGTGGTCTTCCTCGACGAGCCCACCACCGGTCTCGACCCCCAGAGCCGCGCCCACATGTGGGATGAGATCCGCCGGCTGCGGGCCGAGGGCATGACCATCTTCGTGACCACGCACTACCTCGAAGAGGCCGACGCGCTCTGCGACCGCCTGGCCATCATGGACTATGGCGAGATCGTCGCCGAGGGCACGCCCGACGAGCTCAAGCGCGAGGTGGCCGGCGACGTGGTCACCGTGGGGCTCAATGGTTCGACCCCCGAGGCGGCGCAGATGCTCGACAGCGAGAGCTATGTCAACAAGCTGGAGACCGTCGAGGGTGGCCTCCGGCTGTATGTGGACCAGGGCGCCACCGCGATCCCGCAGATCCTCCGGAAGATCGACGGTGCCGGCATCCACCTCGGCACGATCGAGCTGCACCGACCCAGCCTTGACGACGTCTTCCTGGAGAAGACCGGACGTTCCCTCCGGGAGAGCTGACCGATGAAACTGCTTCGTGACACCTGGCTGATCTTCCAGCGGCAGATGCTGCTCGTGCTCCGCAACCCGGTCTGGGTCGTGATCGGCATCCTCCAGCCGCTCTACTTCCTGCTGCTGTTCGGCCCGCTGCTCAAAGACGCCCTGCACGCGCCCACCGCGGCCGACGCCTATCGCTTCTTCGTGCCCGGCCTGCTGGTGATGCTCGCGATGTTCGGCTCGATGTTCGTCGGGTTCGGGCTGATCGCCGAGCTGCGTGCGGGCGTCATCGAGCGCAGCCGGGTCACCCCGGTGAGCCGCCTCGCGCTGATGCTGGGCCGCTCGCTCCGCGACGTGGCCACGCTGATCGCCCAGGCGGTGCTCATCACGGTGCTGGCCATCCCGTTCGGGCTCACCGTGCGGGTGGGCGACGTGCTGCTGGCCTACCTGATGCTCGGCCTCATCGGCGTCATGCTCTCCGCCGCCTCCAACGCGCTGGCGCTCAAGCTGCGCAGTGAGGACGCGCTGGCCCCACTGATGAACGGTGTGGCCCAGCCGCTCCTGCTCCTCTCCGGCATCCTGCTGCCGCTGACCGGGTGGGTGGCGACGGTGGCCGACTTCAACCCGTTCTCGTGGGCGGTCGACGCCAGCCGCGCCCTCTTCGCCGGCGACCCGGGTGACAACAGTGTCTGGCAAGCACTGCTCATCTTGGGAGCGCTCACCGTGCTGACGCTCTTCTGGTCGGCCCGGTCGTTTGCCCGCAGCGTCCGCTGAGAGCTGCGTCTCACCCCTCCCGGGGCACGGTCCGCGCGCCCTAGCGTAAGGACCGTGCCCCCACTTGTTCATGACCGCGTGACGATTCTGGTCTATGCGCAGTTGGGCTTGTGGGGCTTCTTTCTGTACGGGTTCGGCCCGGTCGTCCCCCTCCTCCGCGACGAGCAGGGCACGACCGCCGCGGTGGCCAGCCTGCACAGCACCGGCCTCGCCGCGGGCGCGCTCATCGGGGCGTCCGCCTTTCCATGGCTCGCCCGGCGGCTCGGGCGGGGCGGCGTGTTGTGGCTGGCGCTGGGCGGGGTGGCCGGCTCGGTCGTGGTGCTGTGCGCGTTCGAGGTGCTGCCCGCGACACTCGGCGCGGCGGTGCTCGCCTCGACGTTCGGCACGATGGTGGTCAGCGGCGTCAACGCGGCGCTCGCCGACCACCACGGCAGCGGCGCCACCACCGCGATCAGTGAGGCCAACGCGGTCGCCGCCGGCGCGGGCGTGGTGGCGCCCATCGTGATCGGCATGTCGGTGAGCGCCGGCTTCGGGTGGCGTCCAGGTATCGCCGTCGTGGTCGGCCTGATCGCGCTGGTCTTCGTGGTCGGTCTTTCTTTGCGGGTACGGCTTCCGGCGGTCGTCGCTTCGCCGGTGGTCGTCTCCGGCCGGCGCCCGCTGCCGCGCTCCTACTGGCTGGCGTGGGCGATGCTGAGCGCCACCGGCTCGGTGGAGGTGTGCCTGTCGCTGTGGGCGGCGGACGTGCTGCGCAGCCACGCCGGCATGTCACCCGGCGCCGCCTCGGCGACCGTCGCGGCGATCGTGGGCGGGATGTTCGCCGGGCGGCTGGTGGGCTCGGCCCTGTCCCGGCGCGTGGCCCCCGTGCCGCTACTGCTGGGCGCGTTGGCCATCAGCGTTGTCGGTTTCGCGATCTTCTGGGTCTCCGCGGTGGCCTGGATCGCGGCGGTGGGGCTGATGGTGCTCGGCGTCGGCAACGCGATGCACTACCCACTCGGGATATCGATGGCCCTGGCGGTGGCCGACGGGCGGCGCGACCGTGCCTCCGCCTACTTGATGTACTCCGGCGTGATCGGGTTTGGCATCTCCCCAGTCGTGCTGGGCTGGGTGGCCGACGGGGTGGGGCCGCACCGCGCGTTCCTGCTGATGCCGCTCTTCATCGCGGTGGCCGCGGTGCTCGCGGTGCGGCTCCGTCGTGCTCTCGCCCTCGGCTCCCTTACCGCCGTCGCGCCAGCGTCAGGCCGTCTGCGATCGGAAGCATGACCACCTCGACCCGCTCGTCCCGCGCGGCGATGTCGTTGAACCGCACGATCGCGTTGTCGCTGCCGTCCTGCGGCGCCAGCACCCGCCCGTCACGCAGCACGTTGTCGACCACGATGAGCCCGCCGGGGCGCATGCGGGGCACGAGCTCCTCCCAGTAGGTCGGGTAGCCCGTCTTGTCCGCGTCGATGAAGGCCAGGTCGAGGTGCGGCTCCGTGGGCAGCTCGCGCAGCCGCTCGGCCGCCGGCCCGATCCGCAGCTCGATCCGATCCGTCACGCCAGCCCGCTCCCAGTAGCGCCGGGCCACCGACGTGAACTCGTCGGAGATGTCGAAGCAGATCAGCTTTCCGCCGTCGGCCAGCCCGCGCGCCATCGCCAGCGACGACAGCCCGGTGAACGTGCCGACCTCCACCGCGTGCCGCGCGCCGACCAGCTTGGCCAGCAGCGACAGGAACGCGGCCTGCTCCGGCGCCACCTGCATCTGCGCGTTGGAAGGCAGCGACCGCTCGGTCTCGTCGATGAGGTCCCGCATGATCGGGTCGGGCGGTGTGCCGTGTGCGACGACGTACTCGTGCAGCTCGTCGGTCATGGGCAACGTCTTGACGGTCATGGGTCGAGCCTAGGCGTTCCCCAGAGCTCGGTGATGGAGTGGCCGAGGTCGGCGAGCAGCGCGCGCAGGAGCGGGAGCGACAGGCCGATCACCGTGCCCGCGTTGCCCTCGATCCGCTCGACGAACGCCCCACCGATCCCGTCGATCGTGAACGCGCCGGCCACGTTGAGCGGCTCTCCCGTCGCCACATACGCCGCGATCTCCTCGTCGGTCACGTCGGCGAAGTGCACGACGGTCGAGGCCACCGCCGCCGTGCGGGCGTCACCCTTGATCAGGCAGTGGCCGGTGTGCAGCACCCCCGCCTGCCCGCGCATGCGCTGCCACCGCTTGACCGCCTCGCTCGCGTCGCCCGGCTTGCCGTAGACCTCGCCCTGAAACTCCAGCACCGAGTCGCACCCCAACACCAGCGCCTCTCCCGGCGGCAGGTGGCCGGCGACGATGGCCGCGAGCACCCGGTCGGCCACCGCCTGCGCCTTGCGGCGGGCCAGCTCCAGGCAGAGCTGCTCGGCGGTGGCGGCCTCGATGCCCGACTCGTCGACGCCGCTGACCAGCACGTCCGGCTCGATGCCAGCGGCCTGGAGCAGCTTGCGCCGGGCGGGGCTGGCGGAGGCGAGAATGAGGCGCGGCCGGATCTGAGTACGAGTACGCACGGTGATGACCGTACTTGCCGCCCCTTCGATGCAACCGTCCGGCACGGTGGCGCGTGACTAGGTTCTGATTCAACTCGTAGCGTGCTCGCAGGACCCGGCCTGGTCGGCGGTGCTCCCGGCGGCGCCTGTCGCGGAGGAAACCTGGGGAGTCGCCCGTGCCGGAAACCGACAGCTTCGACGCGTTCTACGCCGAGAGTCGCCAGCGCCTCTTCGACTGCCTGTACGCGGTCACCGGCAACGCGGCCGAGGCGCAGGACGCGGTGCAGGAGGCGTTCGCGAGGGCGTGGCAGCGATGGTCGACCGTCCGCGAGTACGGCGACCCCGAGGCATGGGTACGCACCGTAGCGAGACGCATCGCGATCAGCCGCTGGCGCCGCGCCCGCACCGCCGTACTCGCCCACCGCCGCCACGGCCCACCACCCGCGATCCCGGGCCCAAACGCCGACGCGGTCGCGCTGGTCGCCGCACTGGCCCGCATACCCACGCCCCAACGCGTCGCCATCGTCCTCCACCACCTGGTGGGCCTGCCGGTGGCCGAGGTGGCCCAAGAAACCGGTGTACCCACCGGCACCGTGAAGGCCCGCCTGGCTCGCGGGCGGCGCGCCCTGGCCGACCTCCTATCCCTGGACCCGACGGAGGACTCCCATGTCTGAGCAGCTCACGGTGCTGTTCGAGCAGCTGCGCGGCAGCCAACCTCCGACCCCCTTCGCCCCACCCGACCAGGTGCGCCGCCGCGGCCGGCAACGCAACCACCGCCAGGCACTCGCCGCGGGTTCGGCCGTGCTCGCGGTGGCTGGCCTGGGGACAGGATGGGCCGTGGGTGCCGCCAGCGACCCCACGCCACCGCCGGTCTCTCCAGCACCACCACAGTCGCTTACGCCCGCGCCGTCGCTTACCCATGCCCCACCCACCACCGTGAACTCCTCGCGGCTACTGAAGCCCGAAGACTTCGCCGCGATCGACGGTGTCGAGCCCGCGGACCTCGACGACCAGGGCCCCAACGGCCCCGAATGGCCCTGGATGACGGCGATGACCTATTGCCCCGACTATCGAGCGGCGGACTACCCGACGATCACCAAACGCCACGACGCGCGCGGCCTCAGCTACTCCAAGGACACCTGGATCTCCTGGGAGATCGTCGAAAGCTACCCGGACGCGGTGGCCAACATGGCCGACGTCCGAAGGGCCATCGCGACCTGCCCCACCTACCAGTTCCCGGACGGCCCTGAGATCCAGCAGACAGTGGTGGCCGAACAATTCGCCGGCGAAGACTCCCTACTGGTCCGAGTCAAGCGCGGCAGCGCCAGGACCGACTACATGGTGGTGGTGCGCGTGGGTGCCTTGGTCGCAACGCTCGCGTACATGGACGGCCCGGAGCCCGATGCCCGAGCCATGGCAGATGCGATGGCGGCCCGCTTGCGCTGACCCTGCGCCTCTTCTGTGACCATTCAGCTTCTGTGGCCAGTCAGCGACGGCGCCTTCGTACGGCGAAGAAGACGGTGGTCACCCCGACGGCCAGCGCCGCCGCCAACACGGCCACCCAAACCCCGGTGCTGCGACCTCCGCCCGGCCCGTCCGGCGGCGCGGCGGCCGCGCTGGTGCTCGTGCTGGGTGTCACGGTCGCAGAGCCGAGGGGCGGGACGGTGGCGGTGAGGGCAGCGACGAGATCGAGGACGCCGTAGCCGTACTGCTCATCCCGCCCGGGCGGGCCTTTGTCGGTAGCGGTCGCGGTAAGCCGATGGACAACCTCCCGCGCGGAGAGTTCCGGGTACTTGCTCCGCACGAGCGCCACAGCCCCAGCAACGATCGCGGTGGAGGCAGACGTGCCGGTGGCCTTTGAGTACTTACCGTCGATGCTGGTGCTGTAGATGTCGACCCCTGGTGCAGAAATCGCGACCTGCTTGCCCGTCACGGAGATATCTGCGTGATTCCCATTGCGGTCCGTCGCCCCAACCGCCACAACCCCTTCAAGCGCTCCCGGAAAGCTGACAACCAGATCAGTCGGGCGGTTGCCGGCGGCCGCCACAACGACGACATCGGCGGCGGCTGCCTCCGCTATCGCGTCTCGCAGCCTGCCGGAAGGACCACCTACGGATGCCACGCTGATGATGCTGGCGCCGTGCTCGATGGCCCATTCGATGCCGTCCGCGAGAGCGTCGCTGTTTGCTTGCCCAGCGGCCCTTCCGTCACGAATGGGAAGGATTTTCGCGCGCGGCGCCACGCCTAGTGCGCCCGTTAGTGGCCCCCTGCCGTGCGCGGCAATTAGTCCCGCCATGCTGGTCCCGTGAGAGTCGTGGTCGGTGCGGCCATCGCCCGACGGGGATGCTACGTCTGTTCCGGATAGAAGGTTACTCCGAAGGTCGGGATGAGGCTCAACGCCTGTATCGACAACGGCTACTCGAATCCCATCTCCGACGCTATATTGATGCGCTGCATCGATGTTTAGGAACCGGAGGTGCCATTGATCATCTCGAATCCTGTCGGACTGCAATGAGTTCCATGGCATGCCGATGATCGACGCGCAGAGGAGCGTGGTGGCCTTGTGTATCGCTACGCTCATCGCTTGAGTCCGATGACGGGTCCAGGGTCAATGTCTCTGGGTGCGTTCTGCGGAACGATAACTGGGGGAACTCCTTCCGGCAAGATCCAATTCGTTTCGCTGTCGCCTTGTCTGGCAACCGTGGCCCGCTGTTGGTCCTTTGAGTTGAGGCCGAAAGCCCCGAATGCTGGCAATGATGCGGGCGGGCTAGCTCCGACCACACCAACCAGATGTTGACCTGAAATAACACCTCCTATGGGATTGACTCTCACCCCCTCTCTGGGTGACGGCGATTTACTGGTAGGCGGAGTTGGTCCGATGATGCCGCCCACGGGCAAGACGCGCGGACCGTTTGGATTCGCGCCAACGTCTTTGGCGGCCCGACCGAATCGAGTCGAGGGGCGAACCGCCTCCGCCGCAGGGGTAGTAGCAGATCCTAGCGACGGCAGACGATCAGAACCATCACGGCCGGCAGCAGGCGTGGAGCCATGTCGTGGCCCATCGCTAGCCGATTCTGGGGCAGTACCGAACCGATCTCCATCGACGTTTTCGACAAGACGAGGCGACAGGGGCTCGCGCGGCGACGCGCTGTTACCGACGGCGGGCGTATGCCCGCCGTAGACATCAGGATCCACCGGGCTGCTGGAGTCCCTCGGTTCGTAAGTAGGTGGTTGGCGGATGGCGGCTTCTGCCTCCACCAAGGTGTGGCTCAGCGTGTACATGATCGCACGTGCCCTGTTGTTCAGCCGTTCCAGGTCCTGAGCCGCAGCCGGCGCCGCCCCGATCACGGTCGGAGCCTCGGCTGCCGCGTTGAAGGCGGCCAAATCCGCGTGCTCCTTGATCGCGCGCGCCTTCGCCATGTACTCGTCGTGCAGTGGCTTCAGGTCTCGGCGTGCGGCCGCCAAGGCTCCCACCGTCGCCGCCAATGTCGAGTAGTTGGCGGCGGCGACCTCGTGGGTGGTGCGGACGTTCTGGATCAGGAAGTCGAGGCGGGCCACGTACGCGGCGGCCGCCGCGTTGCGGTCTGGGGGCCAGACATCGGCCAGGTTTGTGCGGTAGTGCTCGAGGCGGCGCAGGTGCGTGGCGGTGAGCTCGGATGCCTTGCGCCAGCCGGCGACCAGGCGCCAGTGGTCGTCGCTCTGTTGGTTTTCCAGCACGCGCCACATCGCCGGCAGGTCGCGGTCGAACCAGCTCGTGCGAGTCGTGCTGCCGCCGGGGACACCGCTGCGCTCCCATGCCATGGTCAGGCTCCCGAGGGTGAAGGCGGTGGCGGCGGCGCGGCGGCGGCCGTGCGGTCTAGGGCGGACTCCACCTCGGATGCTTGTGCTGCCGCGAACGCATCGGCCTCGCCGTACATCGCGCTTACCTCGGCCGCCGCAGAGGCCAGGCCCCAGGTGGCCTCTTGGTAGAAGTAGACGAGATCAGAAGTGTTGAACTGTGACGTGCGATGGACGTGGAGGAAGCTGGTCAGCTCGTCGAACGATTCTGGCGGCTCGGGAAGATCTATCGCCATGTCGTCTGTGACGTATGGGAGGTGGGATGCGTAGTTGTCGACCACCTCGGCGTGCAGACGTGCGGCGAGATCTTCCATGCCGGCGATGTCGGCGTCGATCTGCGCGTAGCCACCGAGCCATGCTGGTCCGGAATCATCCGCTGGTCGTGCCATCGGGCCCTCCCGACAAATGTCGAAACGGCTTGCGTCCTACCCCGATGAGGTTAGTCGATGCGGACGAATCCCGGCGGCCCCACCTTGTGTGGGCGGCGATTCTCAGATCTTGAAGAGTTTTGGTAGCCATGACAACCATAAGTCTTCAAGATCTCGCTTGGTCCCAAGGGCAAAGCCCAAGTGCAAGCGAGCCACGAGCCCCAAGAGCAAAGCCCAGGCCACCAACGCCAAGAGCAAGCCCGACCTACGAGCCCCCAGAGCAAAGCCCCAGCCACGAGCCCCAAAGCAAGCCCCAGCCACGAGAGCCAGAGCAGAAGCAAGCAGAGCAGAGCAGCAGCTAACGAAGCCCCACCGGCGAGCGCCAACCCGCGCGCCCACCGCCGGGCCGGGCGCTTCGGGACCACGCCGATACCGGCGCGGCTGGCGCGGGGGAGGCGGTCGTGCGGCGGCGGAGCAGCACCGCGCCCACCAAGGCGGCCAGCTCATCGGCCGTCGGCGTGCCCTTGACTACCCGAAAGAACGGCTCCGGCTCCGTCATGAGGCGAGCGTACAAGAGAGAAGACAGTCACAAACCCTCACATCCGCCGGTGTGGGTCGCACCGTCGCCGGGTAAGTTCTTCGGGTGTCGTCCCCCACTCCCACCCAGCTTGTCGCTGACCGCTACCGGCTGCTCGAGCCGCTCGG
>Ga0272482_10000050_pt1 | contig 37905 bp, 40 predicted proteins | sample RVTome_8_FD_192427 | JGI IMG/M metagenome (GOLD analysis project Ga0272482, IMG submission 192427) | Soil microbial communities from uranium-contaminated site in the Upper Colorado River Basin, Wyoming, United States - RVT160D0 (version 2) ...
AGGACTACCACGTCGACCCCGGCGCCCACTTCGGCGACCCGCCGGACTACGTCGACTCCTGGCCCAGCCACTGCGTGGTCGGCACGGCGGGCGCCGACTTCCACCCGGCGCTGGCGACCGGCCGCATAGAGGCGGTGTTCCGCAAGGGCGAGCAAGCGGCGGCGTACTCCGGCTTCGAAGGCCACGACGACGAGGGCACGGGCCTGGCGGACTGGCTGCGAGCCCGGGAGGTCAGCCAGGTCGACGTGGTCGGCATCGCCACCGACCATTGCGTGCGGGCCACCGCTCTGGACGCCGCCCGCGAAGGCTTCGACACGACGGTGCTCGTCGACCTGACCGCGGGCGTCGCGCCGGCCACGACCGAGGCCGCCCTCCGCGAGATGAAGGCCGCCGGCATCACCCTGACCCCCTAAAGATCCAATTTGCCCCGGTCCGCATCAGCGGCGGACCGCATGCTCCCGCAGGCACCGCCGCGGCCGGCGGCTCACCAGCGCTCGCCGAGTTTCCGCCTCCGCCACCGGGTCCATCTCAACGTCAAGATCATCACAAAATCCCTGACTTTGCTGCTACAGAACGCGTCCGAGGCCGCAAAGTCAGGGATTTTGTTGTTGTCCCGGCCGGACGGGGTTGACGGTCATGCGTGGCGCGGGATTTGCCGCGAATGGGAGCAGCGGCCAGACCCCCGCGAGCGGGATCCCGGCGTGCCCTGGCGAGCCCCGATGCTCGCAAGAGACCCTTCGGGGTGGGGGTCATGCCGCCGGTCCGCGGGGGTTGGCGTTACCCCTTTTTGCCTCCGGCGGGAGCACTCCGGACCATCAGGATGAGTTGAAGCGCCATCCCGACACCCATCGACCCACACGAGCGGAGCAGACCAACGCCCGGGGCGCCAGCGCTTGGGTGCTGATTGTTGCGGCCGTCTGGGGTGGCGCCCCGGGCGCTGGCCCGCTTCAAGCCCATGCGGGTCGATGGCCGTCGGGATGGCACACGGGGTCGGGGGTGTGCGGCGGGCAGCCGACCGGTGTCGACCAAGCGGTGGGCGGAATCCGTTCGCACGATGCTCCGTTTGTGCGCGCAGCTCAACAGCTTCGGAGACGGCGACCCCGCACCCCGCGCTCATAAGCGCAAGACGCTCGCAGCGAACAGATCGTGGTCATCGAGTCCCCCTATGCGGGGACCTGCGTACCACGATCTGTTCCCGGGCCTGCGCTTTGTCCAGAATGTCGCCGCACACTCCATGGTCATCGGCCAGCGGGCGCGACCCGATCGTCAGCGGAAGCAACACTGTAGACAGACCTACGCACCTCGAGGGCCTGTCCAAAGTGTCACTCCGTTCGCCACAACCGTTTCACGCCCAGAGAGCGACCGTGGCTAGCTGTCGAGCTGCGTGCACAAACGGAGCACCGCCCGACCGCCCCCGCACACCCCACCCGAGTGCCATCCCGACGGCCATCGACCCGCATGTGCTTTAGGCCGGCCAACGCCCGGGGCGCCACCCCCGACGGCCGCAACAGAAAGCACCCAGCCCTGGCGCCCCGGGCGTTGGTCTGCTCCGCTCGTGTGGGTCGATGGGTGTCGGGATGGCACCTCCACCCATCCTGATGGTCCGGAGCGCTCCCGCCGGAGGCAAAAGGGGTAACGCCAACCACCGCGAACCCGCCGGCCCGCGGGAGCAAACGGCCCGCCACTGACACGAACGCGGGCAAATAATCCGCCTAAAAGAACGGGCGAGCAGGACCCCACCACAAATCTCTAGAGGGCGTGGAAGGCGGCGGCGGCGCGTTCGTCGAGGATGCGGAGCTGGTCCCAGGCCTGGTAGGCGGCCGCCGGGTCGAGCTGGTCGAGCAGGCCCTTCGCCTGGCGCCAGGCGTCACGGGCTGCCTCAAGGTCGCCGGCCGCGTACCGGCCCGCGCCGGCCTGGGCGAGCGTCGTGGCCTCGGCGTAGCGGTCACCGGTCCGGCGGAAGAGGTCGAGGGCCCTTCCGTAGCAGTCGAGGGACTTGGCGCGGTCGCCGGCGCGCAGGTGGATGTCGCCGAGGCACGACCAGGTGTGGGCCTGGTACGGGATGTTGTCGTGCGCCTCGTGCCGGGACAGCGCCTCTTCGAGCATCGCGGCGGCCGGCTCGTGGTGGCCCAGCCGGCCGAGGTACCAGCCGACGTCGGTGAGCGCGTTGGCGTGCCCGACCCGGTTGCCGGCGGCGCGGTAGTGGTCGCGGGCTCCGGCGGCGGCCCGGAGCGCCTCGGCACACCGCCCTTCCAGTGCGGCCACCAGGCTGCGGTGGTGCAGGACGGAGGCCCGGTCGCCCTCGTCGCCGGCCAGGTCCCAGGCCTGGTCGAGGTGCTCGCCCGCCTCGTCGAACCACCGCAGGTCGGCCGCCGCCACGGCGAGTGAGAGGTGGGCGGTGAGCCGCTCGGCCGGGTCGCCCAGGCGCTCCGCGGCGGCCAGGGCGGCGCGCTGGACGGCGGCCCGCTCGTGCCACAGGCCACGCCGGTGGAGAAACAGGTACAGCGGCTGGGCGAGCTGGCAGACCTGCCGGTCGAGCCCTTCGCGCCCGGCCAGGCCCACCGCGGCGAGCAGCACCGGATACTCGGCGGCGAACCACGCGACCGCCTCGTCCGCGCTGGTGAAGGGCGCGGTGTCGCCGCGTTCCTCCTGTGGCAGCAGGAGCGTGGCGCCGGCGTGGGCGGTGCCCGCGTAGTGGTCGAGCATCCGCAGGATGGCCGCGCGCCGGTCGGCCTCGCTGTCGTGGCGGTGAGCGAGCTCGACGGCGTAGGACTCGAGCAGGTCGTGCCGGGTGTACCGCCCCGGGGCGTGCTCGTCGAGCAGATGGGCGCCGGTGAGCTCGGCCAGCGGTGACCGCACCTCGGCGGCCGGGACACCGGCGAGGCTCGCGACCGCCTGGATCTCGATGTCCGGGCCGGGATGCAGCCCGATCAGCCGGAAGAGCCGGGCCGCGTCCGGGCTGAGAGTGCGATATGACCAGGCCAGAGTCTCGTGTACGCCAGCCAGGCCGGCGCCGTCCGCGCGGAGTTGGGCGGCGAACGCGGCGAGTGGGTGCTCGGGTCGCACGGCGGCGCGGGCGGCCACGATCGCCAGCGCGAGGGGGAGGCGGGCGCAGCGGTCGAGGACCTCCTCGGCCGCCTCGGGCTCCGCGCTCGTGCGGTCGTGGCCGAGCCGGCGGGCCAGCAGCTCCCGGGCCTCGTCGCGGGAGAGGATATCCAGCCCGATCGGCAGTGCGCCGTGCGCGGAGACGAGCTCGGTGAGCTGGTCGCGGCTCGTCACGAGGGCGAGGCAGCCGGGGCCGCCGGGCAGCAGCGGGCCGATTTGGTCGGCGTCTCGGGCGTTGTCGAGCATGACGAGGGTCCGGGTGCCGGCGAGCAGGCTGCGGAAGAGCGCCGCCTGTCCCGTGACGCCGGGCGGCACCTGCTGGGGCGGCACGCGCAGCGCGTCGAGAAACCCGCGGAGCACCTCACCGGGTGTGGCCGCCCGCCCGGACGGGTCGAACCCGCGCAGGTCGGCGTAGAGCTGGCCGTCGGGTATTCGTGAGCGACAAGGTGCGCCCAGTGCACCGCGAGCGCGGTCTTGCCGATGCCCGCGGTGCCGGTGACGGTCGCGATCATCAAGGATGGCCGCTCGTCGTCGAGCACCTTCAGCTCGCCGTGCCGCCCCACGAAGCCTCTGACCGGTGGCGGCAACTGCCGGGGCACCACCCGGGCGAGGGCGGGGGTGCCGCCGCCGTGCAGGTCCAGGTACATCCCCTGCAGCTCCGGGCCCGGATCCACGCCCAGCTCGTCGGCGAGTCGGGTGCGGACCTCGGCGTACCGCTCCAGCGCCTCCGCCGGGCGGCCGGCGAGTCGCAAGGTCCGCAGCAGCCGCACCCAGAGCGACTCCCGCAGCGGAAACCGGAGGGCCAGCTCGGTCAGCTCGGCCGCGAGGCCCGTGGTGACCCCATCGGCGAGGCTGAGGTCGGCGCGCCGCTCCATGGCGGCCAGATATCGCTCCTGCAGGGGCGCCGCCACCGCCTGCGCAAGCCAGTCGGACCGTACCCCGTCAAATGGGGTGCCCCGCCACAGGGCGAGCGCTTCGGAGAGGCGGGCGCGCCGGACCGTGCGGTCGTCCGTGGTGTCCGACTGGTCCAGCAGCTGACCGAAGCGCAGCGCGTCGACCTGCCCAGGATCGACCTCCAGCGCGTACCCGCCGGGCCGTACGCCGACCCACCCGTCGCCGAGCGCGCGGCGCAGCCGGCGGACCGTGGTCCGGACGTTGGCCTCGGCGTCACCGGGCGGCTCCGGTCCCCACACCGCGGACGCCAGGCGGTCGAGCGAGACGGGCCGGCCCGCCGACATCGCCAGGACCGCGAGCAGCGCCCGGACCCGGCCGGCGGGCAGCTCGACCGGCCGGCCGTCGACCGAGACCCGCAACGGGCCGAGCAGTCCGACCGCCAGACCCTCAGGTGGCCCCCCGTCCACCGCGCTCCTCCTGTTTCAACTAACTGACAGGTCTTTGACCAGCCGCGCTGGCAGGGTGCCGAGCATAGTCCAGTCGAGCAGGGAGTCGTCGTGAGCAAAGTGATCTTCGATATGAGCATGTCCCTCGACGGGTTCGTGCGGGCCCCGAACAACACTCCGGAGGAGCCGCTGGGCGCCGGCGGCCAGCGGCTGCACGACTGGGCGCTCGATCCCGCAGACCCCTCCGGCGGCGAGTTGCTCGAACGCGGGGCGACGGCCCTCGGCGCCTGCGTCTGTGGCCGGCGCACCTACGAGGACTCACTGCCCTTCTGGGGTGCGAACGGGCCGACCGGCGATCGCCGGCTCCCGCTGTTCGCACTGACCCATGAGGTGCCCTCGGATGTACCCGAGGGGAGCGTCTACACCTTCGTCACGGACGGGCCGGAGAGCGCGCTGCGGCAGGCCCGGGCGGCGGCGGGCGGCGGAGACATCGGGATCATGGGCTCGGACGTCGGGCGGCAGTTCATCGAGGCCGGCCTGGTCGACGAGATCAGTGTGCACGTGGTGCCGGTCCTCTTCGGCGGCGGCCTGCGGATGTTCGAACACCTCGGTGGCGGCTACGTCGACCTGGAGGTCATCGAGGTGATCGAGTCCAAGACGGCCACCCACCTGCGGTACCGAGTCGCCAAGAAGTAACCCCGCGCCAAACGCGGAAGATCGCGGTACCCGGCAAGTGGGCACCGCGATCTTCCGCGTTTCGTCTTAGCGGTCGACCTCGTCCGAGGTGTCCTCCTGGTACGAGGCGCCACCCCGCGACTCGCTGGTCAGCGGCTTGGCGCCACCCTCCGGCGGTGCGGCCAGCTGGTGGGAGCCGGCCGCCAGGTGGGGAAACTTCGCGTCGAAGGCCGGGCGCTCCGAGCGGATCCGCGGCATGCGGTCGAAGTTACGCAGCGGGGGCGGCGACGACGTGGCCCACTCCAGCGAGTTGCCGTGGCCCCACGGGTCGTCGACCTCGACCAGCTGGCCGGCCTTGTACGACTTCCACACGTTGTAGAGGAACGGCAGCGTGGAGGCGCCCAGCACGAACGACCCGACCGTGGAGATCGTGTTGAGCGTGGTGAAGCCGTCGTCGGGCAGGTAGTCGGCGTACCGCCGGGGGAAGCCCTCGTTGCCCAGCCAGTGCTGCACCAGGAACGTGGTGTGGAAGCCCAGGAACGTCAGCCAGAAGTGGATCTTGCCGAGCCGCTCGTCGAGCATCCTGCCGGTCATCTTCGGGAACCAGAAGTACACGCCCGCGTACACGGCGAAGACGATCGTGCCGAAGAGCACGTAGTGGAAGTGCGCGACCACGAAGTACGAGTCGGAGACGTGGAAGTCGACCGGCGGGCTGGCCAGCAGCACGCCGGACAGGCCACCGAACAGGAACGTCACCAGGAAGCCGATCGCGAAGAGCATCGGTGACTCGAAGGTCAACTGGCCGCGCCACATCGTGCCGATCCAGTTGAAGAACTTCATGCCCGTGGGCACCGCGATCAGGAAGCTCAGGAAGCTGAAGAACGGCAGCAGCACCTGCCCGGTGGCGAACATGTGGTGCGCCCACACGCTCATCGACAGCGCCGCGATGGCGATCATCGCGCCGACCATGCCCTTGTAGCCGAACAGCGGCTTGCGGCTGAAGACCGGCACGACCTCGCTGATGATGCCGAAGAACGGCAGCGCGACGATGTACACCTCGGGGTGTCCGAAGAACCAGAAGAGGTGCTGCCAGAGCATCGGCCCGCCGGTGGCGGGGTCGAAGACGTGCGCGCCCAGGATGCGGTCGGCGGCGAGCGCGAAGAGCGCGGCGGCCAGTAGCGGGAAGACCAGGATCGCGAGCAGCGCGGTGATCAGGATCGACCACGTGAAGATCGGCATCCGGAACATCGTCATGCCGGGCGCCCGCAGCGTGAGGATCGTGGTGATCATGTTGACGCCGCCGAGGATCGTGCCGAGACCCGAGATGGCCAGGCCGACGATCCACATGTTGGCGCCCACGCCGGGCGAGTTGACCGCGTCGTTGAGCGGCGCGTACGCGAACCAGCCGAAGTCCGCGGCGCCACCCGGGGTGATGAAGCCGGCCAGGGCGAGCGTGCCACCGAACGCGTACAGCCAGTAGGCGAAGGAGTTGAGCCGGGGGAACGACACGTCCGGCGCGCCGATCTGGATCGGCACGACGAAGTTGGCGAAGGCGAACACGATCGGCGTCGCGAAGAACAGCAGCATGATCGTGCCGTGCATGGTGAACAGCTGGTTGTACTGCTCGGGCGAGAGGAACTGCATGCCCGGGCGGGCCAGCTCGGCGCGCATGAGCAGCGCCATCAGGCCGCCGATCATGAAGAACACGAAGGACGTGATCATGTACATGATCCCGATCTGCTTCGCGTCCGTGGTGCGGAGGATGCGGGCGATCGCGGAACCCTTTACCGGCTCTCGGACCGGCCACGGCCGCGTCACGATCGGCTTCGGTGCGACGGTGGTCACGCAGGGCCTCCGAAGTGTGTGCTGGCTCTTGATCTGGCGTACCAACGGGCAGGATAGTCCTCCGCCAGCAGCGTCCCACTACGGGGGTTAGTAGGAGGGTCAGTGCGGCTCGACCAACGCCTTGTAGTGGTCGGCGAAGATGGCGCCGCCACGCTTGCGCAGCAGCGGGTCGCGCAGCGCCGGCGCCACGTCGCGCAGCCGGTCACGGTCGCGGGTGCGCTCCAGCACCCAGCGGGTACGCGGGCGGCGACGCCGCTCGTACTCGTCTAGCGCGTCGGAGACCGAGGCGGCCCCGCGCAGCGAGTTGGCGAGCACCACGGCGTCTTCCAGGGCCATGGCGGCGCCCTGCGCGAGCGTCGGCGCGGTGGCGTGCGCGGCGTCGCCGACCAGCAGGACCGGCCCCCGCGACCAGCTGCCGATCTCGACCTCGTCGGTGACCGCGACCTGCACCTTCTCTATCGCGTCGAGCACGGCGGGCACCGGACCGCCGAAGTCGTCGAAGACCTCCCGCACCCGGGCGATCGGGTCGGGCGGCGCGGCCGAGCCGGCCTCGTCGGCGTAGCAGAACAGCCGACCCGCGCCCATCGGCATCACCACGAACGCGGCCCGCTTGCCGAGCACCGCGGTCCACTCGCTGATCTTCGGCCCGCCGGTCACCACGCTGCGGTACATGACCTGCCCGACCGGGACCGCCGCGCTGCCCAGCGCGGCCATGACCCGCACCGAGGAGCGGCGGCCGTCGGCGCCGATCACCAGGTCGTACTCCGCGTTGGAACCGTCGGCGAACTGGACCTTGGCGCTATCGCCGGCCACCACCTCTACGCAGGTCACCTCGGTCTGGTGCCGCACGGCGCCACCGGCCCCGCTGAGCATCACCCGGTGCAGGTCGGCCCGGGGCAGCGCGCGGCACTCGCCCACGCCCTCCCAGAGCGTGGCGAGGTCGACCTCGCAGAGCGGGCGCCCGCGCGCGTCGAGGAAGCGCTGGCGGGTCACCACCTCGCCGCACGGCCGCACCGGCGCGTCGAGGTCGAGGGCGCGCAGCGCCCGGGTCGCGTTGCCCGGCAGGTAGATACCCGCACCCGCCACAGTGGACGCCGGAAGCTTGTCGACCACCTCCGGGCGGAACCCGGCGAGGCGCAGCGCTCGGGCGGCTGCCAGGCCGGCGATACCAGCACCGACAACGAGGATCCGCAGGCTGGATCCAAGCATGTGCGAACGCCTCCGGAGATTTCGAGCCCCGGCGCCGGGGAGGGGCAACGCGTTGAAGCCAAGAGACTACTCGGAGCAACCGGCCACGGATAGGCCCCGATCGCGCTAAGAGTAGTCCCCCGAACACGCAATTGCGCTACGCAAGTCTCACGTTTTGGAGCAGGACTGCCCGGACAAAGCGCCGCACAACATCACCTTTGGACCCGCGCACCGCCTCCGCGCACGAGCGCCTCCACCTCTTTGAGGCTCGCCATCGACGTATCGCCCGGCGTGGTCATGGCCAGCGCGCCGTGCGCCGCGCCGTACTCCACCGCCGTGGCGAGGTCTCCGGTCGTGATGAGGCCGTAGATGAGACCGGACGCGAAGCTGTCGCCGCCGCCCACCCGATCCAGGATCTCCAGCTCGGGGCGGTGGGTCGCCTCCGCGAACGCCCCGTCGGCCCAGGCGATCGCACCCCAGTCGTTGACCGTCGCGCTCCGCACCGTCCGCAGGGTCGTGGCCACGACGGCGAAGTTGCCGTACTCCTTCGTGACCTCCTCGATCATGCGGCGGAAGTTGGCAACCTCCAGCGTGGACAGTGACTCGTCGGTGTCCGGCACCGCGAAGCCGAGCGACGCGGTGAAGTCCTCCTCGTTGCCGATCATCACGTCCACGTACCGCGCGAGCCGCCGGTTGACCTCCTGCGCCCGCTCCTTGCCACCGACCGCCTTCCACAGGCTGGGCCGGTAGTTCAGGTCGTACGAGATGACGGTGCCGTGCCGGCGCGCGGCGGACATGGCCGCCTCGATGACCTCCGGTGTGGACTCGGAGAGCGCGGCGTAGATGCCGCCGGTGTGCAGCCAGCGGGCGCCGAGCGTGCCGAAGAGGTGATCCCAGTCGACGTCGTCGGGGCGGAGCTGGCTGGCGGCGGTGTGCCCGCGGTCCGAGGTACCCACCGCGCCCCGCACCCCGAAGCCGCGCTCGGTGAAGTTGAGGCCGTTACGCACGGCGCGGCCGATCCCGTCGTATGGCAGCCACTTCACGAACGAGGTGTCCACACCGCCCTGGAGCACGAGGTCTTCGAGCAGCCGGCCGACCTCGTTGTCGGCGAAGGCGGTGACGACGGCGGTGCGCATGCCGAAGCAGCGGCGCAGCCCACGGGCCACGTTGTACTCCCCGCCGCCCTCCCAGGCGCGGAAGCTGCGGGCGGTGCGCACCCGCCCCTCGCCCGGGTCGAGGCGCAACATGATCTCGCCAAGCGAGACCAGGTCGTAGCGGCACTCTTCGGCTGGTCTTATCTGGAGCGTCATCGTGCCTCCTGGGAACGCGACGTCAGCGCGACGGCCTCGGCGGTGAGCCGGGTGACCTCGTCCCACTTGCCGGCGGCGAGCAGGCCGGGCGCGACCATCCAGGTGCCGCCGACCGCGAAGACCGCGCCGAGCGCGAGGTAGTCGGGCAGGTTCGCGGTGTTTACCCCGCCGGTGGGGATGAATCGCACGGACCGGAACGGCGCCGCCAGCGCCTTGATCATCTTGGCCCCGCCGAGCTGCTCGGCGGGGAAGAACTTGACGATCGAGAGCCCGGCGTCGAGCGCCATCTGGATCTCGGTCGCGGTGGCCGCACCCGGGTAGACCGGAAGGCCGACCTCCTGGCAGTGGGCCACGACCGCGGCGCTGAACCCGGGGCTGACCACGAACTTCGCCCCGGCCTCGGCCGCAGCGTCGACCTGCGCCGGAGTCAGCACCGTGCCGGCGCCGACGAGCAGGTCGGGATTTTCCGCCATGATCCGGATCGCCTCGGCGGCCGCCTCGGTGCGGAATGTCACCTCCACGCTCCGCAGGCCACCGGCGGTCAGCGCGACGGCGAGCGGCTCGGCACCACCCGCGTCCTCCAGCACGACGACCGGGAGCAGCCGGGTCTCGCCAATGATTTGTTCAGCACTGTGAACGTCAGTCACGTACATGACCATAATGGAACGCATGACGCCGGTCCAACCCCCCGTGAAGTCCGCCGACCGCACCTTGGAGGTGCTGGAGGCGCTGGCCGCGTCCCCCGGGCGTCGCTCGCTCGTCGACCTCTCCCGCGCGCTCGACATCCCCAAGAGCAGCCTGCACGGGATCCTCCGCACGATGGCCCGGCGCGGCTGGGTGGAGACCGACCCGACCGGCACCCGCTTCGGCCTGGGCGTGCGCGCGCTGGCGGTGGGCGCCGCCTACCTGGAGGCGGACGACGCCGTCGGGCTGGTGTCCGGCGTGCTCGACGACCTGTCCCGGCAGTTCGGCGAGGCCGTCCACCTCGGCCGGCTCGACGGTCCCGACGTCGTCTACCTGGCCAAGCGCGAGTCGGTGCACCGGCTGCGGCTGTACAGCGCGATCGGGCGAAAGCTGCCGGCGCACGCCACCGCGCTGGGCAAGGCGCTGCTCGCCCGCAGCCCTGATCCGGACGCCCAGCTGCGCTGGCCGCTCCCCCGGCTGACCAGCCACACGATCACCGAGCGGGAGGCACTCCACGCGGAGCTTGATCTGACGCGGCAGCGTGGGTACGCCGTCGACCGCGAGGAGAACACCGATGGGATCGTGTGCTTCGCGGTCGCGGTGCCCCTGATCCACCCGCCGAGCGACGCGATCAGCATCTCCGTGCCGGCCGCCCGGATCGGACCGGAGAGCGAGGGACGGATCTCCGGCGCGCTCGCCCGAGCCATGGATCAGCTACGGGCAGCGCGCAGCATGTTTTCATAATCGTGAATATGTCTTAACCTCATGGGAGCGCTCCCGTCCGACCCACCCGGACCCCTCCCACCACGATAGGAGCACCCATGAAACGCCCGATACGCGCGTTCGCCGCGATCGGCTTGTTCCTCGCGGGCACCGCCGCGGTCATCACCACCGCCGCTTCGCCGGCGCAGGCTGACGTCCGGATCTGTGAACAGTTCGGCTCGACGACGATCCAGGGCCGCTACGTCGTGCAGAACAACCGCTGGGGTTCCACCGCCGAGCAGTGCATCAACGTCACCAACACCGGCTTCTCGATCGTGAGCCAGCAGGGCAGCGCGGCGACCAACGGGGCGCCGCTGTCGTACCCGTCGGTCTTCTTCGGCTGCCACTACACCAACTGCTCGCCGGGCACCAACCTGCCGCTGCAGGTCAGCCAAATCAGCAGCGTCCCGACCAGCATCAGCTACGCGTACACCGGCGGCACGTACAACGCCTCGTTCGACATCTGGCTGGACCCGACGCCCAAGCGCGACGGCGTCAACCAGATGGAGATCATGATCTGGTTCAACCGCCAGGGCTCGATCCAGCCGATCGGCTCGTCGGTCGGCAACGGAAACGTCGGCGGCCGCACCTGGGACGTGTGGCGCGGCAGCAACGGCTCCAACAACGTCATCTCGTACGTGGCGCCCTCGGCGATCAACAGCTGGAACTTCAACGTCCTCGACTTCGTCAACGACGCCCGCAACCGTGGCGCGATCACCAACTCCTGGTACCTGACCAGCATCCAGGCTGGTTTCGAGCCGTGGAACGGCGGCGTCGGCCTGGGCGTCAACTCCTTCTCGACGACCGTCAACCAAGGCACGCCGCCCACCACGCCGGGCACGAGCCCCGGCACGACCACCCCGCCGCCGGGCGGTGGCGGAGCCTGCCGGGTCGCGTACACGGCGAATTCGTGGAACAACGGCTTCACCGGCAACGTGACGGTCACCAACACGAGCTCCAGCACGGTCAACGGCTGGACGCTCGGCTTCTCGTTCCCGAGCGGCCAGCAGATCACCAATACCTGGAACGCGTCGGTGACCCAGAGCGGCTCTTCGGTGACCGCTCGAAACGTCGGTCACAACGGCACGATCGCCCCGGGCGCCAACGCCACGTTCGGCTTCCAGGGCACGCACGGCGGCACCAACGGCGCGCCGTCGGGCTGGACGCTGAACGGCACCGCCTGCTCCACCTGACCTCACCCCTCTCCTCACTGATCGGGGGCGCCCCATCGGGCGCCCCCGATGCTTTCCGCACACCTGCTCGCGTGCATTTCGGGCGGATGGCGGGGTATCCATCGGGCCGTGCGGAAGGTGACCGTCGTCGTGGCCGGCCACAACCGGCGTGACCTGCTGCTGGAGACGCTGCCGCGGCATCGGGCGCCGGTGATCCTCGTGGACAACGCCTCCACCGACGGCACCGCCGCGGCGGTCGCCGCGCGGCTGCCACTGGTGCGGGTGATGCGCCTGCCGGTGGACGCCGGCGCCGCCGCCCGCAATGTCGGCGCCGCTCTCGCGCAGACCCCGTACGTCGCCTTCGCCGACCCGGACTCCTACTGGGAGGGGGACGCGCTGGAGGAGGCGGCCCGGGCGCTCGACAAGCATCCCAGCACCGCGCTGCTCGCGGCCCGCGTGCTGGTCGGGCCGGCCGCACGGCTCGACCCGGTGTCGGCGGAGATGGGCGCGGCGCCGCTCGGCACCACGCCGACCCAGCCGGGCCCGTCGGTGCTGGGCTTTCACGCCCGCGCCGCCGTGGTCCGGCGGGACGTGTTCCTCGCGGTCGGCGGCTTCCAGCCCAAGCTCCACGTGTACGGGGAGGAGTCGCTCCTCGCCATGGACCTGGCGGCGGAGGGCTGGGGGCTGGCCTACCTGCCCTCGCTGGTCGTGCGGCACCTGCCCGCGCACGGGGGCCAGGATCCGGCGGGTCGGCGCCGCCAGCGGATCCGCAACGACCTGCTCACCACCTGGCTGCGCCGGCCGGTGGCCCAGGCGGTACGGGCGGCGGCTCGGGCGCTGGCCAGCGCGGACGGGCGCGGTGGACTCCACGACGCGCTCGCCGAGCTGCCCTGGGTCATACGGCATCGCCGCCGGTTGCCGCCTCACCTGGAGGCGGCACTGCGGCGGCTGGAGGCCGATCAGGCGATCGTCGGGTAGGCCCTCCCCATCACCTGGCGCAGCTGGGCCGCGCCGGTCACGGTGAAGCGCTGGCCGGCGGCCAGCCGGAGCTCCAGGCCCCGGCCCTGCTGGGCAGCGCGGGAGGCGGCCGCCGCGAGGGCCGTGACGATGCCGTCGTTGACGGTCGGCACGCGGACAAGGTCGATGACTATCGGAGTGGCCCGCTCGTCGACGATGTCGGCGAGCGCGTCGTGAAGGCTGGCGGCGACGGTGGCATCGAGTGGACCCTCGGCGTAGACCAGGGCGGCCTCGCCTAGGCGGATGACGGTGAATTGGGACAACGCCCTCACCCCCGGGGGCCAGGTGGCTAGGTGCCATCAACGGTACCCACGTGGTGCCCATGCGATACCGCCGCGACGCGGCCACAATTGCGACATGGGCGACCGGCTGGACGACTACCGCCGCAAGCGGGATGCCAAGCGCACGCCGGAGCCGGTGCCCGAGCGGCGCCCGGCCGAGGGTGGCGACGACACGTTCGTGATCCAGCAGCACCACGCCCGCAGCCTCCACTGGGATCTGCGGCTGGAGCGCGGCGGCGTGCTGGTCTCCTGGGCCGTGCCGCGCGGCGTGCCCCGCGACCCCGCGCGCAACAACCTCGCCGTTCAGACCGAAGACCATCCAATGGTGGGTAGAGTACTGACTTATGACTAGGCAGGCAACCGGCGAGCTCGCCGCGACATACGAGCGGATCAGCGACGACCGCGAGGGGCGGGAGCTCGGCGTCGAGCGCCAGCGCAAGGACAACCTGGCGGCGGCCACGCGCGCCGGCCTGACCGTGGTGGGTGGCCCCCCGTACACCGACAACGACCTCTCGGCCAGCAGCAAGGCCCGGAAGGAACGGCCGCAGTATCAGCGCCTGCTGGCCGACGCACGCGCCGGCCGGTTCGGCGTCATCGTCGCCAGCACGTCGAGCCGGTTGACCCGCAAGCCACGGGAGTTCGAAGACCTGATCGACCTGGCCACCGGGCACGGCGTGCGGTTCCTGTTCGTCAGCAGCCCCACCTTCGACCTGAACACGGCGGCTGGGCGGCAGGTCGCGCGTACCCTCGCGGCGCAAGATGCCGCGGTGGCCGAAGGCACGGCCGAGCTGGTCGCGCGCGAGGTCGCCCATCGAGCCGAGCGGGGCGAGTTCCACGGCGGGCCCCGGGGGTACGGGTTGGGAGCGGACGGGCGGACGCTGGTCCAAGAGGAGGCGGATCGCATCCGAGCCTGGGCCGGGCACATCCTGGCCGGCGGTTCGCTGCGGTCGATCGCCACTGAGCTGAACGCGGCCGGCGTCCCGACGGTGCGCGGTACCGCGTGGCGCGGCGAGGTTATCCGCAAGATCCTGCTCGCCCCCCGGGTCGCCGGACTGCGGGTGCATGACGGGATCGAGTATCCGAGCTGGAGCCCGGCCATCGTGCCGGCGGCCACCTGGCGGGCTGTGCGCGCGGTGCTGGAGTCGCCGGATCGGCGGCTCAACGACAGCACCGCGCGGAAGTGGCTCGGCGTCGGGCTGTACCGGTGCGAGCGGTGCCACGGGCGCACGGTGAAGACGACCTACAACCGGCGCGGCGATCGGGCATACCTCTGCCCGACCTGTTCCCGGACGTGGCGCGCCGACCCGATCGACGAGTACGTCGAGGGCGTGCTAGAAGGCGTGCTGGCCAAGACGGACCGGCGGACCCGGCTACTGCCGGCGCGGGCCGCTGACGTCGATCTGGGCGGGCTGGAGACGGAAGCGGCGGCGATCCGGGCGAACATGGCCGAGCTTGCCACTCAGCGGGCACTGGCCCGGGGGGCGACCGCCGCGGCGCTGTCCGCCGGGCTGGCCGCGGGCGAGCGCCGGCTGGCCGAGATCCAGGCCGCGATCGTGGCCGCCGGCCAGGCGGATCCGCTGGCCGAGCTGGGCGACGATCCGGTGGCGGCGTACCGGGCGTTCGCCGACGTGCGCCGACGGCAAGCCGTGGTCGCCGCGGTCATGAGCGTGACGCTCGGCGCGCCGATCCGGGGCCGGGCCCCGTGGGATCCGGAGCGGTTCATCGACCTACGCCCGGTCTAGTCGCCCGGCTCACGTTGCGCCGGTGGCTCGATCAACAACTCTGCCGGCTTGGTCTTCCCGTCCGGATCGACGCGGGCCAGGATGCGGCCAAGAGCGGCGAGGCTGGCCCGGTGCGCCGCCGCGGCCGCCGGCTGGTCGGTGCGCGCCACGGCCTGGCCCTGCCGGTACGCCGCCTCGGCCAGGTCGAACAGGTCGGAAATCAGCGTTGGTCCGTCGGTGCTCGATCCGCTCTGCCAGCTCACGCGCATGCCTCCCGGGGGTAGAGACCGCCGCACCGGGCGGGCGGTCGCGTGGCGGGGTGGACCGCCCGGCACAGCGGGTTAGCGGCACGTTATCCGGTATCCACGGACCTGTACAGCCCTGTACAGGGATACTGATCTTCGTATGGGTAAGCAGGTCAGCGTGTACGTCCGGGATGACGACCTGGATCTTTGGGAGCGCGCGGAGGCGTACGCGCGCAGACGCCGGATGCCCGTGTCCGGTTTGATCATGGCCGCCCTGGAGGCGTTCCTGACCGACGCCGAGCCGGACGGGAAACGATCCGGACGCATCGACAAGTGACCGTCGAGGTTGGACATTCGTGTACATGCACAGCGCTGAACATGTTGGAACATAAGGGATTGCGGCCGATCAGGGCTTGAACCTAGTTCGTTGGACGTGCTAGCTTCTAGCCGTTCGCAATAGCGAGCCATGACGTCTCGGGAATCCGGCGAAGGCATCCCCCCGCCGAGTAGCGGCCCCACGTGGGGCTGAGCGCCTCGTTTAGGTAGCGCGTTCAGCGCAGGTCCGCGACATGCAAACCCCTCACGAGGAGTTTGCCCAATGGCGGCATCGAAAACTCTCAATCGCGAGCAACGCATCGAGCGTGCTCGCAAGGCCGGCCAGGCTGCACAGTCCGTCGACACGGCGATTCGGCGCGTAGTCGAATCCTGGCCGTCGCTCTCCGACGAACAGGTCGCCCGGCTCCGCAGCCTGTTCGCCCCGACGGGGGGCGACGCGAAGTGACCAACGAAAAGAACGGCCCCCACGAGGGGGACCGCTCCAGCCACCCCTACCGTACCGACCCGTTCGACCTGGCGGAAGAGGCGGCCAACCTCGCCGCCACGATGCGGCAGCAGCTCATCGACGCCAGGACGGCCGAGATCGAGCAGGCCATCCAGGACCACATGGCCGCCCTGGACGACAAGATGCCTATGGCCCGCCAGGCATTGGCCGGCGACGATCTGGGGCTCAAAGCGTCCGCCGTCCGCTTCATCGAGCGCACGATGCACCGCGTTGTGGCACTTCGCGATCTGCGGACCATCAACCGCGAGCTCGGCCCCGTCTCGCGCGAGCAGATCGACGGGCTGCGATGACGACACTCGATGCCGCCCTGATCTGTGCCAAGCGGGGGTTCAAGGTCTTCCCCGCGTACGTGAAGATCATCAACGGTAAGAAGGACGTCAAGCCGTGCGGTCCGTGGCGTCAGATCGCCACGGACAACGCCAAGATCATCACTGACTGGTTCGATGCCGCACGAGGGCGTTTCCCGGATGCGTCACTATGCATCGCCACCGGCGAAAGTGGCCTAGTGGTTGTCGATGGCGACGGCGAGGAGGGCGTGCGCAACCTGCGCGCGCTCGACCTTCCCCAGACCTGGATAGTCCGTACCCCAGGTGGCGGGGAGCATCACTACTACCGGGCCGACCCGGCACGCCCGGTGCGCAACTCCGCTAGCAAGATCGCTCCCAACGTGGACATCCGCGGCGATGGCGGATTCACTTTCGCCCCGCCATCGGCGGACGCCCGCGGGGTGTACATGACGATCGAGGATGGCCCCGAATCGCTGCCCATCGTGCCGCAGTCGGTCAGCGGGTCGACCGGGCCGGCCGTGCCGAAAGAAGACGTATTCGAGCTACCCGGCAAGCCCCAGCACGATGGCGTCTGGCCTGCTGAGCAGGCATGGAAGCGTGCCAAAGGCTGGCTGGACAAGGTCAGCGAGGCACCGGACGGCGCGGTCAACGACACGCTCAGCCGGGCCAGCTACTTCGTTGGCAAGTTCGTTGGCGGCGGCCTCTGGGCGCCAGAGCAGGCCGAGGCCGGCCTCATGGGCGCGCTGCACAAGAACCCCGTGCACGACATCGCCGACGATCCGCGCATGCTCAAGACGGTGCGCAGCCAGTTGACGGCCGGCGCACAACACCCCTACGCAGTCAAGCCGAACCCGCCGGACCCCGCTGCCGCCGAGGCGGCCGGCGGCGACCCGTCCGTCGCGCACGAGGCGGCCGTTCAGCGTGAGCTGTGGAACCTGCGCGCACGCACCGAGGCACGCGAGCAGTTCGACGCCGAGCGGCACGCCAAGACCTGGACGCCACCGGACTCGTTCGGGAGCCTGACGGACGAACTAGCCCTGCCCGACGTGGCCGCACAATGGCGAATCAAGGGCCTACTGGGTGCCGGCCACAATGCCGTGCTGGTGGCCGGGCGCAAGGCCGGCAAGACGACCATGGTCAACGAGTTGGTCCGCTCCCTGGTCGACGGTGAGCCGTTCCTCGGCCGGTTCGACGTCGAGCCGATCGACGGCACGGTCGCGATCTTTAACTACGAGCTCGACCCGGCGCAGTACCGCCGATGGCTGCGCGAGGTCGGCATTCTCAACGCCGCCCACGTGCACGTGCTCCACCTGCGCGGTCGGACCCTGCCACTGAAGGACGCCCGGGTGCGCGCCTGGGTCACCAGGTGGCTGCGGGAGCGTGACGTGCGGACATGGGTGGTGGATCCGTACAGCCGAGCCTACGTCGGTTCCCTGGACGATGGGAACGCCGAGGCCCAGGTTGGCGCGTTCCTGGACACGCTGGACGTGATCAAGCAGGATGCAGGCGTTTCCGAGCTGGTCATGCCCGTCCATACCCCAAAGGCCAGGGCAGAAGCCGGCGAAGAGACGGCCATCGGTTCGCAGCGGTTGGAGGGGTGGCCGGACGCACTCTGGTACCTCACCAGGGACCTGATGACCGGGTTGCGCTTCCTGCGCGCCGAGGGGCGCGACATCGACGTGGCGGAGGAGAAGCTCACCTATGAGGGGCGTCGGTTGAAGCTCGGCGGCTGGGATCGCGCGACCACGGTCAAGCGGGCCAGCGCGGAGGCGGTGGCTACGCACGTCTCCAGCCATCCAGGTTGCTCGCAGAACGACATCCAGACCGCTCTCGACCTCAACCCCAGGAACGCCAAGGCGGCCGTCCAGGAAGCGGTCAAGCAGCGGTTGATCAGGATCGAGGCGGGCGCTCGTGGCTCTCATCTGCACTACCCCATAGGCACTGTCGGTGTGTCGGAGTAGGACGACTGCTCCACTGCTCCGCAGCGCTGCAAGGGTTGGAGCACTACCACTGCTCCGCTCTATAAGGAGCAGTGGTAGTGCAGTGGTCGGATACGGGTTGGAGTGGAGCAGTCGGTCGTGAGCCGATCATGGGAGGGCGGAAGCGATACCCGATGGCGTCGCTTCCGCCTCGGGATCCTGGAACGGGACCACTACCGCTGCACCATCGCCGCCCCCGGGTGCCTGGTTACAGCGGATCAGGTGGACCACATCGTGCCGTTGCACATGGGCGGGGCCAAGTACGACCCGACCAACTGCCGTGCCTCGTGCGGACCGTGCAACCTCGGTCGCGAACGCATCGCCCCGCGCGAGGAACCACCGCCACGTCGCGTGTCCAGCTGGTGAGCAACGATGTTCGATGTGACATCCTTGCTCAGGGGCAGGTGCTCTGGGCCGGGCTCGCGGCCTGAGGTAAATCGGTCGGACGGTGCTCTGTCACGGAGCCTGCCCCGAAAAGTTGACGGACCGTGGCCGCCCGGACACCCGCCGCCCTGTTTTTGTGTGTGTCGAATCAGGCCACCGCGAGCGGGGGCGGGGGCGGGGGCAGGGTGCGGGCGGCATCGACGGCGGCGGCCATGGCATAGGTGCCGTCGATCGGGCCGGCGCCGCGTCGGGCGAAGATCCACTGGTCACCCCGCTCCAGCTTGCCGGTCTGGCCGACGTGCCGGTCAAGCATCGGGTCACGCGGGTGCCGCAACTCACCGGCGGCGACGACCTCGGCGGCGCCCATGCAGATCTGGGGCACGTCGCTGCGCACTTCCCGGACCTCCACCCGCCGCGGCGGCCATTGGCCGCGCTTCTCGGCCAATGCGGCGGCGACGGCGGCGGCCGGGCCGCTGGGTAGCCACACCAGCACGCGGGGCCTGAGCTTCGCCACCAGGGCGGGGAGCTCGGCGCGCAAGGCCTTGGTGGCACCGAACCCCTGCCACCGCTTGACGACTTCGACGTGCACCAGACCGTCCACGACCGCGGCGGCCATGAGCGTGCAGTGCGAGCCGTCGAGCGACACATCGAACGCGAGCGCGAGCTGGCGACGGTGCGGTGCCAGGTCGAGGGCATCGGCGGTGCCCGAGTCCTTCCAAGCGCCCGGGTCGATGGCCGGGTCGAGCATGTCAACGCGCTGGCACATTCGCTCGATACGGAAGCGGATCAAAGTCTCGCCGCCGGCGCGCTTGGCGGTCATCGCCTCACCGAGCAGGGCGTCGGGCGGGATGCGGTGCCCTAGGTTCGGGTTGGCGTAGGCCAGCGCCCCCAGGTCGGTCGGGTCGGCTCCGCTCGGTGAGGACCAGGCGGCCAGGAAGGCACGCGGGTCGCCGACGCCGGTCTCGACGTAGGCCAACGCCGCGTCGTACTCCTCGTGCAGGACGATGCTCTCGGCGTCGCCTTCATTGCTGATGCACACGCACAGTGCGTCGGCGACGGCTGCCATGGCAGGCAGGACGGCGTCCCAGGTGTCTCGGTTGCGATGCTCGCGCAGCTCATCCAGGAGTGCCCGGTGGAGAGTGTCGCCGCGACCGGCCCGGCGGGTGGGCGCGGCGAACCGGTAGTGCGAACCGAGCTGGTTCCAGAAGTCTTCTTCGCCAATTTGCAACGCGGTGTGCCGGGGCGCCAGGTCGTCGGCCAGCTCTTCGCACTGCTCGGCCATCGTGACGACCTTCAGCCAGGAGCGCTTGGCCGCGGCTCGGTCGGTGCTGGTGCCCAGGATCTCGGGTACGGTCTCGATCCACATCCAGAACAAGATCAACAATCTGGTGAAGATCGTTTTTCCGTTCTGCCTGGCCACCAGGATGACGGCCTTGCGGTACCGCGGCGACCCGTCCGGGAACAGCTCGCCAAGGTGGATCGCGAGCCATCGCTGCCATGGGTCCAGCGGCCAGCCGATCGATTCACAGAAGTCGATGAATTCGTAACCCCATGACGCTGCCGGGTCGCTCAGGTCACGAAGTGGCGGTGTCCAAATCCGCGGTTCGACTCTTCCGAGCACGTCGCTGGCGGAGCTGGTCGAGAGGCTTGACGGCTGGGGCGCTGTCACCGGTGCCTCCCTTCGCGCCACGACCGGCCAACGTCAGGCCCAGCGCGCTCAGGGCGGCCAGGAGCTTGGGACCGAGGTCCGACGCCACTGAGTGGGCGGCCAGCGCGTCAGCGACGCGCTGGAAGGCCTTAGCGGCGTCTTCTCCGGCGTTGTCGGCCGCGAGCATCAGCACCCGTAGCGGTTCGCGGTACTTGGCCGCCGGCGCCGCGGCGTCGATCAGGGCGGCGTAGGTCCGGCACAGCGCGATCGCGCCGGCGTCCGCTGGCCGGTCCTTGATCGTGTCGAGTGCCGCGGCTACCGCCTCGGTCATACCGCTGGTCATACTCCTGACCATACCGCCGGTCACACCCGGCGTGTACCATCCGGTACATGCGGATCAGGTGGCCTTGGCGACGGCAGGAGCCGGCGCCTGCCCAGAACCTGATCTCCATCGGCGATCCGGCGCTCGTCGAGCTGTTCGGGCTGGGTACGCCCAACTTCGCCGGCATCGACGTCGGCGAGGGCAGCGCCCTCGGTCTGTCCGCGCTGTACCGGGCGGTGAGCCTGATCTCCGGCACCCTGGGCACCCTGCCGATGCGGACCTTGCGGGACACCGGCGACGGCATGCGGCAGCGGATGACGTCGTTCCTGGACAACCCCGGCGGCCAGTACGGGCCCACCCCCTTGGAGTGGAAAGAGACCGCGGTCGCCTACGCGCTGCTGCACGGTGACTGCTTCATGCGGCACATCTACGGCGGCGCCGGGCAACTCATGGCCCTGGAGCTGGTGCATCCTCTGTGCGTCGGCGTCGAGCGCGACCTTTCCCGGCCGGGCGGCAAGCTGTTCAAGACGTACACCGAGAACGGCGAGCAGGTCGAGTACGACGCTCGGACCATGACCCACGTCCCCGCCTTGTCGATGGACGGGCTACGCGGCCTCGGCCTGATCCAGATCGCCAAGAACAGCCTCGGGACCGCGATCGCCGGCGACCGGGCCGCGGCCCGCATGTTCTCCAACGGCGCCCTGATCTCCGGCATGGTCACGCCTGATGAGGACGTCGAGCCGGACGAGGTCAAGACCATCAAGGCCGAGATCGAGTCGAAGGTGCTCGGCCACGAAAACGCAGGCTCCATCCCGGTCATCAACCGCAAGCTGAAGTTCACGCCCTGGATGATGACCGCGAAGGACGCCCAGTTCCTGGAGTCCCGGGCGTTCGGCGTGCAGGAGGTCGCCCGCTGGACAGGCGTCCCGGCCACCCTGCTCATGGACCCGGGCGCGCAGTCGACGTGGGGTACCGGCGTTGAGATCCAGTACCGCGGCCTCGGTCGGTTCACGCTGCACCCGTGGGCGGTCCGGTTCGAGCAGCGCCTGTCCCGGCTGTTGCCCAACCCGCGGTTCGTGGAGTTCGACTTCGCCGGGCTGGAGCGGCCGACACCCGAGCAGGAAATCGACTTGTTGATCAAGCAGGTGGAGGCTGGGCTGCTCACGCTCGACGAGGCGCGCGCGATCCGCAACCTGCCGCCGCTCACCGCCGAGCAGAGGGCCGGGATGGCACCGCCCAAGCCGGCACCCGATCCGGCGCCCGAGGAGGTGTCAGCGTGAGGGACCTGAGCAAGCTCGTCGCCCTGGCCGACCGTGGCCGCGTGCTGGCCGCCGTCCGTCCCGGCGAGCCCGGCTCGCTGCGCGTGACCGCTGCTGCTGGCGGGCGCACCGACGTGCGGGTGTACGGCTACATCGGCTCGGTGTGGGACGAGGGCGGCATCACCGCGGCCGGGTTCGCCAAGGAACTGGACCGGATCGGCGACGGCGGTATCGACCTGCACCTCAATTCCGGCGGCGGCTCCGTCTTCGACGCGGTGGCGATGCACGCCGCGCTGCTCAACCATCCCAGTGACGTCGTGTCCTATGTGGATGGTGTGGCAGCGTCGGCGGCCTCGTTCCTGGCCATGGCCGGCGGCGAGGTCGTCATCGAGAAGCCGGCCAAGATGATGATCCACGACGCGCAAGGCCTCACGTACGGCGGTCCGGCCGAGCACGCGGAAATGCTTGAGCTGCTCAACGAGCTGTCCGACACCATCGCCGAGATGTACGCCGACCGGGCCGGCGGCAAGGTCGCCGACTGGCGCGCGGCGATGCGCGACACGACCTGGTATTCGTCCGCGCAGGCGGTCGAGGCGGGTCTCGCCGACCGCGTCGCCAACGACAGCAAGGCATCGGCGCCGGAAGACCGGCGCTCCCAACTCATCCGGGCGCGTGCCCGCGTAGCCCTGAGGGGGGCATAGTGCGAACCATCGAGGAAATCCTGGCTGACCTTCAGGCGATCATCGACGCCAGCGCCGGGCGCACCATGACCGACGAAGAGGTGACCAGGTACGAGGCATTCGAGCGCGAGCTCGACGGCGTGCGCCGCACGAACGAACTGCGGGCCCGGAACACCGCGTACAACACGCCCGTCAACGGCGGCGGTACCCCGGCGTTCATCCCGGGCGGCCGCCAGCCGGACAGCCTCGAGGCGGCGTACGACGCGTACCTGCGTACCGGCGTCCCGAACGCCGACATCGCGGGTCTGCGGGTCAGCAACGCGCAGGGCGAGGGCACCTCGGCCGGCGGCGGGTACATGGTGCCACCCGGGTTCCGACAGAAGATCGTTGAGCGGATGGTCGCGTTCGGTGGCCTGGCGGCCGCGGTCGAGTCGTTCAATACCACGACCGGAAACAACATCGAGTACCCGACGCTGGACGACACCGCGAACGAGGGCGACATCACCGCCGAGTCGGCGGCGGTCGCGGACGGCGCCGATCTCGTATTCGGTCAGGTCAATCTGGGCGCGTACAAATACACCAGCGCCGGCGCGGGCAGCAACCTGCCGTTGCGGGTCAGCGTCGAGCTGTTGCAGGACGCGGCGTTCGACGTGCAGGGCCTGGTGTCCCGTGCGATGGGTACCCGGATCGCGCGCAAGCAAGCAACGCACTGGGTCACCGGTAGCGGTGTCAGCCAGCCGAAGGGGCTCGTGGCGTCGTCGCTGACCGCCGACCGGGATCTCGACACCGCCGACACCCCAGATTATGAGGATCTGGTCGACACGCAGGATCTGCTCGACGAGGCGTACGAACAGAACGCGTCATGGATCATGCGCAAAAACACCTGGTCGCAACTGCGCCTGATCGTCGACACGAACGGCCGGCCGATCATCCAGGACTCGACCGCGGGCATCAGCGAAAAGCCCGTGCGTCGGCTACTCGGTTCGCCGGTCATCCTCGATGAGGCCATGCCCGCGCTCTCGTCGGCCGGCGACGGTTTCTGTATCGCCTACGGCGATTTCCGCGAGGCGTACGTCATCCGACGCGTGTCCAACCTGGTCGTCGTCGTCAACCCGTACTCGCGGGCCGCGAACGGCGAGGTCGAGTTCACCGCGTGGGAGCGGGCGGACGGCAACATCCAGAACCGCAACGCCTACGTCATCCTCCAGAACAACACCTAGGAGCGAGCATGAGCACGACTGTCCGGTGGGACATGGCCGGCGCGAAGGTGCTGGGTGTCGACACGCTGATCTTGACCGACGCCACCGAGACGAACTTCGACTTCGGCACACCCGACGACATCAGCCTGGCGGCCGAGGCGAACTACGACCCGGGCGACCGGATCCTCGTCGTGTTCGCCGGACGGGCCGCTGCCGCACAGACAACCGACGCTGTGACCTGGGCCGTCTATGACGCTCCCGACGACTCGGGCAGCATCGGTACTCCGGCCGCGGCCTCCACCCACGTCATCGACGGCGCCCTGGTGGGTGCGGTCACCGAGGACACTCTGGTGATCGCCGTGGAAGTCCAGCCCGGCCGCCCATGGATCCGGTGCTCGGCCGACATGCAGGGCACCACCGACGACTATCACGTCTCCTGCGTCGTGCTGGCCGTCCCGAGCAACGTCTAGCCGTGGGAGTTACCAAGGGCGCCCGCTGGCCGGCCGACCTCGCCGCGCTGGCGGCGCGGGTCGCCGAGCTGGAGGAGCAGAACACCGCGATGGCCAAGCGGGTAGCGCGGCTGGAAACGCGCGTCCGCAAGGCCGAAAAGATCGAGTCTGAGTAAGGAGGTAGGCGGCGATGGCCTGGGCACCGGATTATGCGACGACGGCGGAGGCGCGTGCGTACATCACGCGGCACTCCGAGACCGTCGACGATACCGAGCTTGCCCTCGCCGTCACCGCCTCCTCTCGTGCGATCGACCTCTGTTGTAGCCAGGGAAACACTGCTCGGCAGTTCGGTGTGGTCACGGCGGAGGAGCGGTTCTACACGCCGCGGTGGGACCGGCGGCGCCTCCGTTGGATTATCGAGATCGACGACCTGATGTCGACGGTCGGCTTCGACCCGCAATTGCAGGACGCGGACGGTAACGACGTCGGCGCGATCGACGCGTACATCTTGGAGCCCCGCAACGCGGCGGTGAAGAGCCGCCCATGGACACACCTAGTCGTCAAACCAACCTCGACATACACCCCGACAGGGATTGAGTACGAAGCCGCGCTCACTGCCCCGTGGGGTTGGACGACGACGCCGACCCCGGTCAAGAACGCCACCCTGTTGCAGACGTCGCGGTTCTTCAGTCGGCGCGACAGCCCATACGGCATCGCCGGCTCACCCGACGACGGCTCGGAAATGCGGCTGCTGGCGCGCGTCGATCCAGACGTGTCCGTGATGCTCGGCTCGTTCAAGAGGTGGTGAGCCAGTGAACCTCGACGACGTGATGGACGCGGTGGCCGCGCAGCTCGACACGATCAGCGGGTTGCGGGTGTTCGCGTTCCCGCCGGACAGCCTGTCACCCCCGGCGGCGTGGATCGGCTACCCGGAGCAGTACGACTACGACGCCACGTACGGGCGCGGCATGGACCGAATCAGCAACCTGCCTTTGGTCGTCGCGGTGGGGAAGGTGTCGGACCGGTCGGCCCGGGACCTGGTCGGCCAGTACGTCAACGGTTCCGGCGCGGCGTCGGTGAAAGCGGTGCTGGAGTCCGGCGCGTACTCGGCGTTCCACACGCTTCGCGTCGTATCGGTGAACTTCGACATCATCACCCGTGGCGGCACGGACTACCTCGCCGCACTGTTCATGCTCGATATCGCAGGGCAAGGGAGCGCCTGACATGACGTTCGTTCACGGCAAGGAAACGTACATTTCGCTGAACGCCGTGGATCTGTCGGCGTTCACCAACTCCTCCGACCTGACCCGCAAGGCCGACAAGCACGACGTGACCACGTACGGCAAGGACTCCCACGTTTATCAGGGTGGCCTGCTCGACGGCGATGCCAACATGTCCGGCGTGTACGACAACGGCTCCAGCGGGCCGCGCGACACGATCGAGCCGCTGATCGGCACGGTGGTTGAGCTGATCCGGCGGCCGGAAGGCACCGGCTCGGGCCTGCCCATGGACACCGTCGACGTGCTCGTCGAGGAGTACGTCGAAACCGCTCCGGTGGCCGACATGGTCACGTGGGCGGTCAAGCTGCAACTGTCCGACGACGTGGCGTCCACCAACCAATCCTAGGAGTCCACAGTGGATAAGGAGCTGTTGCTCAAGCCTCGGCTGGCCGAGGATGACGTCGAGATCCCCGGCGTCGGCACGGTGCGGGTGCGTGCCCTGTCGCGGGCCGAGGTGCTGTTGGTGCGCAAGGCCACCGACAATGCCGACAGCATCGACGGACCGCGCGCCCTGGTGCTGGAACGGAAGATGCTCGCCACGGCGATGGTTGACCCGGTGCTGACCGAGGCAGAGGTCGGCCAGTGGCAGGAAGCGTCGGGCGCCGGCGAGCTAGAGCCTGTCACGTACCGGATCCAGGAGCTGTCCGGGATGCTGGAGGGCAGCGCCAAGGCGGCGTACAAAAGCGTTCCAGGCGAGTCCGGAGACGGAGTTTGAGTTCTTCCTGGCGCAGAAGCTGGGCATGACGGTGGGCCGCTTACGGGCCGAGATGGATAACCGCGAGTTCGTGCAATGGCGCATCTACTACGAGCGCAAGGCACAGCGCGAGGAGTTGGAGCGGCTGAAGGCAGGGGGGTGACGGCGTGCCGAACGAAATCCGTATCGACGGGCTGGCGCAGTTCTCTCGCAACCTGAAGAAACTCGACGCCGACCTGCCGAAGATGCTTCGGCTCGGGCTGAACGACGCCGTCAACGTGGTCCTGGACTACGCCCGGCCGCGCGTGCCGTCCCGGTCCGGCAAGGCCCGCAGGTCGCTGCGCGCCAGTTCCACCCGGACCAAGGCCCGCATCACTGCCGGCGGCAAGCGCGCCCCGTACTACCCGTGGCTCGACTTCGGCGGCAAGGGGCCGAACAACCGGCCGGCCAAGCGCCCGTTCTACACCGACGGCCGTTACCTCTGGAAAGGGTTCATCGTGAAGCGCGACGAGGTGAACGCCGCCCTAGTACGTGCCATGGTGTCCACCGCCGGGGCCGCCGGAATCGACGTGACATCGTGAGCAACGACGTCAAGCTCACGTTCGCCGGCGACACCGCCCAGCTGGAGAAGGCGTTCGACCGGGTGGGCTCCGCGGCCAAGTCGATGGACTCGGAGGTCCGTGCCTCGGCCGACTCGTTCGACCGGGCCGGCGAGGCGGCCGACAACATCGACACCAAGGCGATGGGCTTCCGGGACACGCTGACCGGCTTGGAGGATGGGTTCAAGGGCCTGAAGATGGCCAGCTCCGGCGATATCGGTCTGGAGTCGTTGCTGCTGCTCGGTTTCGGCGTCGGTGACCTGGCGTCCGGCTTCTACAACTTCCTGATCCCGTCACTCAAGTCGGCGTCGGCCTGGTTGAAGACCACGAAGGTGGCCACACTCGCCACCGCCGCGGCGCAGAAGGTGGCGGCGGTCGGGTCGAAGATCTGGGCCGGCGCCCAGTGGCTGCTGAACACGGCGCTGCTGGCTAACCCCCTCGTGCTGATCATCATCGCCATCATCGCTCTCGTGGCGATCATCGTCCTGATCGCCACCAAGACGACGTGGTTCCAGACGATCTGGAAGGCCGTGTGGAAGGGCATCATGGCCTACCTCAACTTCGTCAAGGGGATCTACGTCGGCGCGTTCAACCTGATGATCAGCATCGCAAAGAAGCTGATCGATGGCGTGGTGTCGATCCCCGGCCGGCTCAAGAAAGCGTTCTCCGGCCTGGTCAACATCATCACCTGGCCGTGGCGCACCGCGTTCAACTTCATCTCCCGGGCCTGGAACGCCACCGTGGGCCAGCTGTCCTGGTCGGTCCCGTCGTGGGTGCCCGGCATCGGCGGCCGGTCTATCAGCGCGCCCAAGCTCCCCCAGTTCCACACTGGCGGCACGGCGTCCGGCGCGATGGGTGCGGAGTTCCTGGCCGTGCTCCGTGCCGGCGAGCGGGTCGTGCCCACCGGCGGCGGCTCGGCGATGACGGTGGCCGTGGTGGCCGGCGGCGGCGGCACGAGCGCCGACCGGCACCTGACTCAAGCGGTTCTGGCCCTGCTCAACAAGGGCGCCATCAAGCTGGTGGTGCTTCCCAACGGTCGCGTGGCGGCGGCCAGTGGCTAAGCAGCATGTACGCGTCGAGCTTTACCGGGACGTAGACGACCTCGGCGTCATCCAGACCCGGTGGGCGGTCGAGCGCGACCCGGACGACGCGACCGCCTCGGCGGCATATGCCCGTGACGCGATCGCGCTTAGCCACGGCCGCGCGCCGGAGCAGGGAGAGCCAACGCCCAGCTCGGCCACGCTCACGTTCAAGGGCCACACCCACAACCCTGAGAACCCGGCCAGCGCCCTGTACGGCCTGATCGGGCTCAACACCCCGCTACGCATCTCTACGGGCGAGCACGAGCCACTGGAGACGGGTTTCGAGTACACCGCGGCGACCGGCTGGGCCGGCACCGGTGCGCTGTCGTGGGCGCTGTCCGGCGGCACGGTGCCCGACGACTACAGCGTCTCCGGCGCCCTGGGCGCCGCCGTCATCACCCACTCGGATACCAACGTGCTGCGCTACGGCACGGTGGACACCGGTGACACCGACGGCCGGGTGCGGGTCACCTTCGACCTGAGCGCGTCCGACCTCACCGGCGCCGGCGCCTCGGTATGGATCCTCGGCCGGTTCGCCGACGTGTCCAACTACTACGCCGCCATGGTGGTTTACGACACTAGCGAGGTGGCCACGCTCCGGCTCTACAAGCGCGTCGGCGGCGTGCTGACCGCGATCTCAGACCCGGTGTCGATCGCGGAGACCGGTGTCGGCGGCGGCGGCTTCGACATGATCGGCGAGCTGTACATCGAGGGCAACCGGCTCTACGCGTCGGCCTGGCGGCGGCTGGTCGGCTCCGAGCCGCTGACGTGGATGGTCTCCGCCGAGGACAACGACCTCACCGCGGGCACCAGTTCCGGCGTGACCTGCCGGCGGGAGACCGGGAACACCAACGCCAACCTCGCCATGCGGTTCTTCGACTTCGCCGCCATCCCCGGCACCATCCGTTTCTGCGGCGAGGTGTCCGACTACCGGCCGCGCCGCGCGCCCGGCGGCGACCGGTGGGTCGAGGTGGAGGCCGGCGGCCCGCTACTGCGGCTCCAGTCTCCGCAAGCTGACGCGCTCCGGTCGGCGCTGTGGCGGGAGAATCTGTTCGGCAACCCGCTGGCCTTCTGGCCGCTCAACGACGGGGCCTCAACGGTCCAGGCGTCGTCCGCGCTACCAGCGGGGCGGACCGCGAGCATTTCCAATGACCCGTGGGCCCCCCGGCAGGTCAATGAGTGGCTAGAACCCCTGATGACACCCGACGCCGGCAACCAGTTCGTAACCGTCAGGGGTGTCATCGACCAGCCCGCTTCCGCTGTGGCCTGGGCGGGTGACTTCGTGTGGGCCATGGACCTCAACGCGGTAGAGACCGATCTTGTCTGCGTATGGTCTGACAACGGCAAAGGGACGGCTTCCTCGCCGCGTGTTGAGTGGTGGGTCACTCTCTCGGCCTTTGAAGGCGACGGGTTCGTCACCTGGGATTTGTTCGTTCAGGTGGTGTCCGGTTCTGCCGTGGACGACACGACGTTCACCCCCCTGGCTGACGGTACATTCAACGGGCAGGACGGCCGAATCCATCACGTCAGACTGACGACCGTCAATATGTTCGTCGGCGGAACGGACTGGGAGCTGTTCTTCGACGGCGTGTCTATCGACAGCGGCAACACCGCGGCGGCGTGGAATCCCTTGTACGACGTGTTTTTCGACTTCGGCGCTGTCGAAGGTCAGATGAGCGCCGGGATGCTCGTCGCCTGGAACACCGCCACGCCGCCGTTCAACGCGGCCAACGCCGCGGTGGTGGGCCGGCAGTTCGAGAAGGCCGGCGACCGCCTGGCCCGGCTCTTCGACGAGGAGGGCATCGCGTTCGAGCTCGTCGGCGACGCGGCCACCAGTGAGGAAATGGGCCCGCAGCTGATCGACACCCTGGCCGCCAACGCCGCGGCGTGCGAAGCCGTCGACATGGGCCTGCTGCACGACACCCGCCACCAGGTGGGCGCGAGCTACCGGACCCGGGAGAGTCTCTACGGCATCGACCAGACCCCGGTGACGCTCGACGTGGACGCGGGCGGCGAGGTCGCCCCGCCGCTCGAGCCGGTGATCGGGACGCTCGGCGTGGTCAACGACGTCACCGTCAAGCGGCCCAACGGCTCCAGCGCGCGCAGCGTCGCCGAGAGCGGCCCACTGAACGTCAACCCGCCGCACCTTGACCGGGAGGGTATCGGCCGCTATCCCGTCGATCCGCCGGTGAACCCGGCCAGCGATGCCCAGCTGCAGGGGCTGGCCGACTGGCGACGGCACCGCGGCACGGTCAAGGCTGTGCGCTATCCCCAGGTGACAGTGAACTACGGGGCGCTCGCCGCCGACAGCAAGACGGCGCTGGCCGCCTCGGTCAGCCGGCTCCGAATCGGCGATCGGGTGGACCTGGACAACGCCGAGCCCACCGGCGTCATGCAGCTCGTACCCGGCTATGCCGAGACGCTCGGCCCGGTAGTGGCCGAGCGGGAGATCACGTTCAACGGCACGCCGGCGAACGTGTACGAAGTGGGCGTCTATGACATCGGAGACAAGTACGACAGCGCCTACAGCACCACGGCGGCACAGATCACCACCGGCACGGACACGAGCCTCTCCGTGGCGATCGAGGCCGGACGGAGCCTCTGGGTCACCGGGAGCGGGTCGCCACAGTTCCCCATCGACATCAACCTGGCCGGCGCCCAGGTGCGCGTCACCGCGATCTCCGGCGCCTCGTCTCCGCAGACGTTCACGATCTCGACCACGGTCGTCAACGGCATCGACAAGGTCATCCCGGCCGGCACCCCGGTCCGGCTCTGGGCACCACGGAGGTATGGACTATGACCGCGGCAGCAGGCGCCAACATCGAGATCGACGACGTCATCACGGACATCGACGTGCAGGTGTTCACCGCGGACGGCACCTGGAACAAGCCGGCCGGCGCGCAGCTCGTGGTCGTCGAGGCCGTCGGCGGCGGCGGTGGCGGCGGAGGATGTTCGACCACCAGCGGGTCACAGGTGTCCTCCGGCGGCGGCGGCGGCGGCGGTGGATACGCCCGAAAGAAGTTCGCCGCCTCCGATCTCGGCTCAACCGAGGCGGTAGACGTGGGTACCGGTGGTGCCGGTGGCAGCGCGGGCGATAACAACGGGTCGGCCGGCAACGATTCCACCTTCGACACCCTGACCGCCGGCGGCGGTGGCGGCGGCGAGGGTGGCGGCACGGCGACGAACACGGGGGCTGGAACGCTGGCGGTGGGTGGCACCGGAGGTACCGGCTCCGGCGCTGACTTCGTGGCAACCGGCGCCACCGGCGGGAACGCCGTCTACGCCCTGACCGAGCCGCGCGTGAACAGCTACGGCGGCACGTCCGGCGGCGGCTTCGGCGGCAGCACACGGCCTACGGCAGGTGGCGCCGGAGGGGCGGGGGGTACGGGCCAGAACTACGGCGGTGGTGGTTCCGGTGCAGCCCGCACCGCTTCGCAGACGCAGGCCGCCGGTGGTGCCGGCGCGCCCGGCATCGTCGTCGTCACGACGTACATCTAGCCGGTAGCGCGCGGCCAGAGCACCCTGGCCGGCACGACCAGGTACTGCCACGTGAACAGGCCACCAAGGGCGAACAGGATCACGTCGGAATTGTCGGCGGCGGCCACGGCCAGCGCGATCAGGACGACCAGCACCGCGGCCAGGATGGCGAAGAAGCGGCGGCTCACCGCGGCCACCGGCGGTTGGTCGCGGCCAGGGCTGCCAGGGCGATGAAGAGGCATAGGTAACCGACCATCACGACTCTCCTAAGTCAGTAGTCTCTCTACCGAAGACCATCCGATGGAATATCGGGACTTCCACGGCGAGATCCCGGCGGGCGAGTACGGCGGCGGCCGGATGACCATCTTCGACCGCGGCACCTACGAGACCGAGAAGTGGCGCGACGGCGAGGTGATCTTCACGCTGCACGGCGAGCGGGTCTCCGGCCGGTACGTGCTGTTTCGCACGGACGGCAAGAACTGGATGATCCACCGGATGGATCCGCCGCTGGCCGGCTTCAGCCCGATGCCCGATCTGGTGGCGCCGATGCTGCCGGTACGCGCCGCGAAGCTGCCCGCCGACGACGACGCCTGGGCGTACGAGCTGGCGTGGGAGGGCGTGCGCGCGGTGACGTACGTGTCCGGCGGCCGCCCGCGCGTGCTCGGCGGCGACGAGAAGGACATCACCGCCTCCTACCCGGAGGTGCGGGAGATGGCCGAGGCGCTGGCGCCGACCGAGTGCGTGCTCGACGGCATGATCGTGGCGTTCGACGCGGGTGGCCGGGTGAGCGAGGCGGCACTGCGCCCCCGCGTCCGGGTCACCGACAGCGCGGCCGCCCGCCGCGCGGCGTCCCGGGTGCCGGTGCAGTACCTCGTCTTCGACCTGCTCTGGGTCGAGGGCCGCGCCACCGTGGACCTGCCGTACACCGAGCGGCGGGAGCTGCTGGACGCCCTCGACCTGGCCGGGCCGCACTGGGTGGTGCCGCCGCACTTCACCGGCGGCGGCGAGTTCGCCCGGCAGGCGAGTCGCGAGCAGGGCACCGGCGGCGTGGTGGCCAAGCGCCTCGACTCGCCCTACCTGCCGGGCAAGCGCACCCGCCAGTGGTTAGAGATCCCCTGACAGGTCGCGCAGATACTGGGCGACCGCGCTCATGTCCTGGCCGCCGAGGGTGGCGGCGACCGCGGCGCTGGCGACGCCCAGGTTGGTGCCGGCCTGTGGCATCCGGGCACCGACCCGCTCGGCGAGCTGGCGTACCAGGTCGAGGTCCTTCGCGACGAGGTCGAGGCTGAACGCGACCGGCGTCTCGTCGGGCCGCTCGAACCCCGCCCGCTTGTACGACACGAACGCCGAGCCGATCGCGCTGTTGGCGAGCACCTCGTACGTGGTCTCGCGCGGCACACCGGCCCGCTCGGCGAGCACGAGCGCCTCGGCGAGCGCCTGGTTGAGCGCGAGCACGACGGTGTTGACGGCCAGCTTGACCACCTCGCCCGAGCCGAGCTCGCCGACGTGGAAGACCTGGCGTGCCAGCAGGTCGAGCACCGGCCGCGCGCTCTCGACCCCGCCGGCGGGGCCGCCGACCATGAAGGTCAGCTGCCCCTTCTCGACCAGCGCGATGCTGCCCGACACCGGCCCATCCAGCAGCACTCCGCCCCGGCCGGTGACGAGCGGCTCGATCCGGCGCACCGTCTCGGGGTCGATCGTGCTGCTCTCCACGACGACCGTGCCCTCGCGCAGGCCGGCCGCGAGGCCGTCCGGGCCGTCGTAGGCGGCGAGCACCGCGGCGTCGTCGGCGAGCGACACGATGACGACGTCGGCGACGCCGGCCGCCTCGCGCGCGGTCTCGGCCACCGCGCAGCCGGTCGCCGCGGCCTTGGCGGCGGTGCGGTTCCAGGCGGTGACGTCGGCACCCGACTCGCGCAGCCGCACGGCCATGCCAGCGCCCATGCGGCCAGTGCCGATGATCGCGACCTGCAAAGAGTTCACTTAAGTAGCCAGCCTCCGTCGACGGGCAGGTTGACGCCGTTGATCGCCCCGTTGCGGAGCAGGAAGACGGCAGCGTCGCGGACCTCGTTCATGACCGCCAGCCGGCCGAGCGGCGTACGCGCCACGACCGCGTCCAGCGGCTTGCCCTCCCAGTACGGGCTGTCGCCCACGATGCCGGGATGGATGCCGTTGACCCGGATCGGCGCGAGCTCGGTCGCGAGCGTGTGCACGAGCCCGACCACCCCACCGTTCACGGTGGAGACCGTGGTGGAGCCTGGATAGGGCCGCTGCATCGCCTGGCCACCGAAGATCACGATCGAGCTGCCCGCGTGCATCTTCGACACCAGCGTGTGCACGACCTCCGTGTATCCGACCAGTTTGAGGGTGACCAGCCGGATCGCCCGCTCGATCGAGTAGTCGGCGGCGGTGTTGTGGTCGCGCTCGATCGCGGCGAGCACCAGATGGTCGACGCGCTCCACCCCGGCGAGCGCGTCGGCTATCGTCTCCGGCTCGGCCAGGTCGAGCGCCAGGCCCTTGGCGCCCACCTCCTTGGCCACCCGCTCGGCCCGGCCGGCGTCGCGGCTGGTCAGCAGGACGTCGTCGCCGAGGTCGGCGAAGAACCGCGCGACCTCCAGGCCGATTCCCGCGGAGCCACCGACAACAACAACGCTCATGCACTCTCCTCCTTGTGGAGAACGTCCCGCAGGTACGTCCAGTCGCGGGCGAAACGGTAGGAATGGCGTGGCGGCGGCTGCGGCGCCTGGGTCTCCAGCCACCGGACCGGCCCGTCGCCGGCGTTCGCGAAGCCGTGCACGCAGCCGACCCCGGCGAACGCCACGTCGCCGACCTCCAGGCGGTAGGTCTCGCCGTCGAAGGTCGCGTCGGTGGCACCCTCCAGGATCAGGTACGTCTCCTCGAACGGGTGGTCGTGCGAGCCCGCCACGCCGTCCGGCTGGTACTGCACCATGAACATCGTGGACAGGTCGGCGCCCAGGTCGCTGTCGACCATCATCTTGACCGTGATGCCGCTGTAGACGAGCAGGGCGGTGCGCATGCTGGCGGAGACGGCGAGCAGGTCCTGGCTCTGCTTGCCCGGATCCATGTGCTGCGGCGAGATGTGTCCGAACGACTGGGTGCGCGGGTCACGGGTATCCACCGGCAGCACCGGCCCGCCGGCCGCGAGTGGCGCCGGCAGCGAGTCGCCGTCGAGCCGGCCGCGCGGCTGCGGCGCCTGCATCCGCGCCCACCGGGCCGGCTCGTCGCCGAGGTTACGCCAGGCGTACGGCACGCCGGTGTTGACGAGGCCGTAGTCGCCGGGCTCCAGCCGGTAGGAGCCGCCCGGCGTGTCCATCACGGCCGACCCGCTCAGCAGGTACACCGACTCCTCGAACCAGTTGACCCGGCTGGGCACCGAGGCGCCCGGCGCGAGCTCGCAGACCGCGAAGCCGGTGTGCACCGCGCCGGGCACGCTCTCGTCCACGATGGACCAGTGCGAGTAGCCGTCGGAGACGGCGGTGAACACCGCCTCCGACGCCCTACGCACGACGTGCCGAGAACCGCGGGGCCCCCGGGGAAATGTGGAGCGAAGCGGAGCGTTTTCTTGGGGTGCTCTCACGCGGGTACCGCCTTCTTGTCGGCCACCGCGCCGAGCAGGCGGTCGCGGGAGTTCTCCACCAGCTGGCGGGCCCGCGAGACGTCGGCCACCAGCTTGCCGTCGCGCTTGCGGAACTCGCCGGCCACCAGCACGGCCTCCACATTGGACACGTCGGCGCACAGGGTGACCGCGGTGACCGCGTCGTGTACCGGCGCGATGTTGATGGCTCTCGCGTCGATCAGCACGATGTCGGCCTGCTTGCCCACCGTCAGGGAGCCGGTGCGGTCTTCCAGGCCCGCGACGTGCGCGCCGTTGAGCGTGGCGATCTCCAGCATCTGGCGGGCGGTGAGGTGCCCCTCGGCCGGCTCGTTCTTCTCCCAGTAGATCGCGTTGCGCCGCGCCCGGTCGGTGCCGAACGCGCTGCGGATCTGGGTGAACATGTCGCCCGGCACCGTGGTCACCACGTCGATCGAGAGGCTGGGACGCAGGCCGTACTCGATGGACTTGGCCACCGGCGGCCACCCGTGGCCCATCTGCACCTCGACCTGCGGGGCGATGGAGACCGTGCCGCCGCTGCGCGCGACGAGCTCCCACTCCTCCTCGCTGAAGTAGCAGCAGTGGATGTAGGTGGTGTCGGCGCCGAGCAGGCCCAGCCCGTCGAGCTGCTTGATCATGCCGAAGCGGCCGGCCAGCCGTCCCATCGCCACATGCACGGTGATCGGGATGCCCAGGTCGCGCGCCATCGCCCACTCGGCGCGCACCACGTCGTCGGTGCAGAAGCCCGGCCCGCGGGTGGCGAGGCCCATCGTCAGCAGGCCGTCCGAGGAGGAGAAGTACGCGTCCCGGATGCGCCGCACGTCGTCCTTCGGGATAACGATCTTGCTCTCGAACCAGTAGTCGGCGAGCGAGGTGTTGGCGCTGCCGTAGGCGTACTGGGCCCGGATGCCCGACTCCTGCAGGCCGCGGATGCCGGCGTCCGGGTGGTCCGGCGTGTTGTTGATGTGCGACCAGTCGACGAGCGTGGTGATGCCCGCGTTGAGGCACTCCAGCGCGCCGGCGAGGTTGCTCGCGTAGACGTCGTCCGGCGTGTAGACCGGCGCGAACGTGTCCAGGATGTCGACGAAGTAGTCGTCCAGCGTGGCGTTGGGCGCGACGCCGCGGATCGCCGCCTCCCACGTGTGCCGGTGGGTGTCGACGAAGCCGGGGATGACGATCCGCCCGCTGGCGTCGACCACCTCCGCGTCGACGTCGGCGTCGATGCTGGGCGCGATCGCCGCGATCTTGTCGTCTTCGATCAGTACGTCACCGCTCGGTAGGTCGCCGAGCAGGGGATCCATCGTGAGGATATGGCCGCCGCGGAGCAGGATACGGTTCGGCATGAGGGTTCTCCCTAATATGCGGAAAGCCTTCTGATCGCCTCGGTGACCTTGTCGACGGTCGGGATCACCTCGGCTTCGAGCGAGTCGGCGAACGGCAGTGGCACGTTGGCCCCGGCGACCCGCTTGATCGGGGCATCGAGCATCTCGAAGCCTTCGTCGGCGACGACCGAGACGACCGTGCCGCCCCAGCCGCCCTGATACGGGTTCTCCTCCACGACGACGAGCCGGGAGGTGCGCTCGAGCGAGCGCAGGACGGTGCGCATGTCGAGCGGGATGAGGCAGCGCAGGTCGATCACCTCGACCGAGATGCCCTCGCCGGCCAGCTGTTCGGCCGCCTTCAGCGACATCGGCACGGTGGAGGCCAGCGCCACGACCGTGACGTCGGTGCCCTCCCGCACCACGGCCGCCTGGCCGAGCTCGACGAGGTGACCCTCCGGCGGGCGCGGCCCGGAGCCCGCGAGCAGCGCCTTGTGTTCGAAGAAGACGACCGGGTCGTCGCTGCGGATCGCCGCCGCCATCAGGCCCACCACGTCGGCCGGGTTGGACGGCGCCACGATCTTCAGCCCGGGTACGGTCAGCGCCCAGTTTTCCACCGCCTGCGAGTGCTGGGCGCCGAAGCCCAGCCCGCCGCCGTTGGCCGTACGGACCACGAGCGGCACGGTCACCTGGCCGCCGGTCATGTACCGCGCCTTGGGTATCTCGTTGGCCAGGTAGTCCCAGCAGCAGGCGAGGAAGTCGCTGAACATGATCTCGGCGATCGGCCGCATGCCGGTCATCGCCGCGCCCATGGCGGCGCCGACGATCGCCTGCTCGGAGATCGGCGTATCCCAGACGCGCGACGGTCCGAACTCCTTGAAGAGGCCGACCGTCGTCTTGAACACGCCCTCCGCCGCGCCGATATCCTCACCGAGGCAGACCACGCTCGGGTCGCGGCGCATCTCGCGGGCGATGCCCTCGGCCACCGCGTCCCGGTAGGTGAACTTCACGTCCGCCATGCCGCTCCCCCGTCCGCCCACACGTCGGTGAAGGCCAGTGCCGGCTCCGGCTCCGGCGCGTTCTTGGCCGCGGTGATGGCTTCGTCCACAGTGGCCGCCGCCCGCCGGTCGCGGTCCGCGATCACCTCCGGCGATACGCCCAGCGCCTCCAGCCGCGCGCGGGCCACGTCGAGCGGATCGTGCTTCATCCACCGCTCCACCTCGTCGGCCGGGCGGTACTTGGCCGGGTCGGCCCGGCTGTGCCCGAAGTGGCGGTAGGTCTGCGCCTCGATCAGCGTCGGCCCGTCGCCCTTGCGGGCCCGCTCGGCCGCCCGCGCCACGGCCTCGTGCACGACCACCACGTCGTTGCCGTCGATGATCTCGGCCGGCATGTTGTACCCACCGGCGCGGTCGGCGGCCGGGTTGGGCACCGCGGTCACCGCCTCGATC
>Ga0272482_10000051_pt1 | contig 37484 bp, 26 predicted proteins | sample RVTome_8_FD_192427 | JGI IMG/M metagenome (GOLD analysis project Ga0272482, IMG submission 192427) | Soil microbial communities from uranium-contaminated site in the Upper Colorado River Basin, Wyoming, United States - RVT160D0 (version 2) ...
CCTACATCGGTACGGGACGGCCGCGTTGGTGGTGTTCTGGCCGTAGGCGCAGCACGAAGCCGTGACCACCCGGTGGCCGCGGCTGGTCGAGCACCTTGGGGCGAGTTGGGACGAGCACCGTCAACGCACCGAACGGGACTGCGCCTTCATCAGCCGGGAAGGGCTCGCCGTCAACCAGATGGCCGGGGATGCCGACGACTTCGCGGCCTTCCTGGCTCGGCGCGGTGCCACCAGACCGGACAAGGACGACCTGCACGCCTACCCAGACATACGCGAGGCCACCGCCGAGATGGTGGCCTGGCCACCAGACCGCACCGCGCCGTGCTGGTGCGGCTCGCGACGCAAGTACAAGCAGTGCTGCCGCCCGCACGGCCTGGGCACGTCGCACTGACAGACCCGAATTCCGTGTCGACAGCCAACCAACGCATCCCGCCCCGGATCCCGGCCGATGATCGACGCGGCCGTAGGGTGACGTCGGGCCGGTAGATCTTGAAATGGGCTCGCTGCTGGCCGTCAGGCAAGCAGCGGTTTACCAGGTCTGCTCCGATGTGGCCACAATGGAGATCATCGCCGATCGGAACCGATCGGCGATGATCGGCAGCAACCATGCGGCGCAAGACCATGCCAGGATCATCCGATCGGGTTGTGCTCGGCCGGGGTCGGCGCTGGGACGGTCGGTGGCCGTAAGCGCTCCCCGGCACCTGTCGGCAGTCATCGACGCCGACTTCGTGCCGGCAGGAGCGAGTCACGGCACCATACCTCGCCCGACACTGAACGTGGCAGGGGTCGGCGGGCATCCTCCGCCTGTCCATATTATCCCTTTTGTCCGTTCCTAATCCGTTGACATGATCATGGCTGGGTGGCCCTGGCCTGCGGTTTCCTTCTTTCCTGCCGCGCTGATCGGGCGATGTGTGCTCGGTGTGTGCTCGCCGGTCGGCGACCCGGTCGGATTCCCCGGATGTGGCCGCGGCCCCCCGCTCCGAGTGCGACGATCGGGCCAACCGGGGCCCCGGTACGTGGCCGCCGCCACGGTGCCGGGCCGGCCGTCCACACGGGGGTGGGCTATGGGTACCAGGGCTGGATCGCGGTATGTGTTCAAGCGGTGCGGCTGCCGCACCGGCGGCGGGCCGTGCCCGCGGCTGAGCCGGCCGAACGGAACCTGGAGCGGCGCCTGGCACTACCGGCTCGAACTCCAAGCCGACGCGGACGGCCGGCGCCGGCAGCTGCGCCGCGGCGGCTACCGCAGCCACCACGACGCCCTCGCCGCCCGGGACCACGCCCAAGCCCTGTTGCGCCTGGCCGGCGGCGACCCCCGTCGCGACCGCCGAGGTAGCTGGGCTGCTCCATGTCACCCGCCATCGCCGGCAGCTGCCGGCGGTCGACGCGGTCCGCCGCCGCCTCGACGCCGGCCGGGCGCTGGCCGGGTCGACCACGCTTGCGGTGTACCTGGAGAGGTGGCTGGCCGTCCGGCAGGTGGACGAGAACACCCGCCGTACCTATGCCAGCCACCTTCGCGCGCACCTGGTCCCGCACCTCGGCCAGGTCGCCCTGGACAGGCTGCGCCCGGAGCACATCCGAACCATGTTCGCCGCCATCGACGCCGCCAACGAACGGATCCGCGCCGGCCGCCGGTCGACCAGCCCGGCGGTGCGGGAGTCGGTGCGGGGCCGGCGGGTCACCGGCCCGGCCACCTGTCAGCGGATCCGGGCCGTACTCCGAGCCGCGCTCAACGACGCGGTCGCCGACGGCCTCATCCGGACCAACCCCGCGGCTTTGGTGAAGTTGCGGCCGGCGCGAGCGGCCCGGCCGCTGGTGTGGACCGACCCTCGGGTGGACCGCTGGCGGGACACCGGCGAGGTCCCCGGGCCGGTGATGGTCTGGACACCGGAGCAGACCGGTGCCTTTCTGGACCACGCCGCGGTGCACGACCCGGACCTGTATCCGCTGTTCCACCTGATCGCGTACCGCGGCCTGCGCCGCGGTGAGGCCGTCGGCCTCCGCGACGCCGACACTCAGCTCGACCGCGCCGAAATCGCCATCACCCAGCAGATCACCGCAGCCGGCCGTGTGATCCAGCGCAAGCCGCCGAAGAGCGAGGCCGGCAACCGGACGGTCGCGGTCGACGGCGCCACCGTCGCGGTGCTGCGCGCCCACCGCGCCCGCCGACGACCCAACGACGACGGGCTGTTCTTCGTCCGGCCGGACGGGCAGGCATGGCATCCGGACGGCGTCAGCCGCCGGTTCCGCCGACTCGTCGCGGACGCCGGATTACCGCCGGTCCGGCTGCACGGCCTCCGCCATGGCACCGCCACTCTCGCCCTGGCCGCCGGCGTCGATCTCAAGGTTTGTCCAGGCCACCCTCGGCCACTCCACCCTCACCCTGACCGCGAACACGTACACAAATGTGCTGCCACAGCTCGCGCAGGCCGCAACGGAGGCAGTCGCCGCGACCGTTCCGCGTAGACGAGCGAAGACTTGATCTCTAAACGCCTTTTCCGGAGAGGCAAGGGCGCGGTGATCTGGGCGGCGTGGCGGTTGGATGGTGGCGCTCGGACGCCGGATCACGTTCGCCGCCGCCGAGGCGCGAGGGAGGAGACCCGGGGCCGCCCAGCGAACCAGTCCGGCCGTGCGGAGCCGTGGAGTGGCCAGCGGGTCACCCTGGCGTGCCGCCGCTGGGCAGATCCGCGCCGATCTCCGAGTGAACCTCAACGACGCGGTCGGCTTCGCAGACTACGGGCTCAGGGCCGGCGGCTATCGGTCCTTGAGTGAGATCTGGGTCCGCGCTCGTGCCCTGCACCGAGTGTCGATCGATGGCTTTCATCAGATCGAGGACGCCATCGACGGTCCCCTCCTTGGTCCAGTCGGCTTTGTCGATGACAGCGTTGCCCAGCTTGAGAAAGGTGTAGGCATGGATGAGTCCGCGGATCTTCCCGAGCATCTTCGGTAGCAGTGCGAAGAAGATTCCAAGCAGCCAAGGCCAAGATAGGGCGTCGGGCAGCTGCGTGACGAGATCTGTCATCACGATCACCGCCTCGGTACGCTGCTACTGCCTGAAGCTCGAAGGTCAAGTGTTGTCCGCTGTGCGACCTAGTGCGCTCCTTGTACACAGTGTGCGGCGGCTCACACACGCCGTCAACACGAGGTGGGTTCGAAGAAAATTCGTTGCACTATTCGTCCGTATTATCCACGTAGATAGGACGAATCTACTTAGATCCACAGACTGATCGCCTGGACTGGCACCATGATCTCTTGTAATTTGCTCGAAGCACCTAGGGCCTGTCGTTGATCCATTGAGGTACGATGTGCGCGCGTGCAAGTTCCGCCGCACATGTGCAACATGCAAATTGAGAGGGGGTCGTCGGTGCCTGAGATGCAGGGGGCGGGCGGTCCTTCGCTGAGCGGTGATCGTGCCAATGAACTGAGAATGCAGGTCCGTGAGCTCATCCGGAGCCGGCGACGGCAGCTGAAGATGAGTCAAGCCGAGCTGGGCAGTGCCATCGGGAAGAACCGATTCTTGATCATCAGGCTTGAGAGAGGTCTGCAGGATGTCACACCGGACCAGGCTGAGCTCCTTGAGCAAGCCTTGGGGCCGACCGAGTTGACGGCATTGGTCGACAGACTCAACAAGACTGCCGGAGTAGAGGTCGACAGGCGTGACTCGGTGCTACGAACCCTGTTCTACGATGCTCAGACGCTAGAGTCGATCACCGTCGTCGTCGCTGACGACTTGGACGTCTTCGGCACCATGTACGACAGCGGACAGAACTCCTTGCGGCTGGACGCCCGGGACGTAAAGATCGTCTTTCCCACAGCAGAGCGCGAACGCCAGCTGTATGGTGGCAACCCGTTGTGGGGCCACTTCGAATACCAGATCAAGCATCTCGCCGACCTTCAGGGCTCAGAGAACGGGCCCTCGGGTGATCTGCAGGTATTCGAATCCGACCGGGTAATCGCATCCTGCGTCATCGCCAGCACCCGTACCGGCACACGCTCCGCGTACTGGCCTCCACTGCCCGTTGGCAATGTGGTGCAGGGCACCAAGTTGCCGGTGACCTTGACCGACGACACTTACACGAACAGGCGAGTGGAAGCGCATGTCCAACATGTTTTGGCCGACCACGAGCCGCTGCGGACGAACGAGGCGCTCTGCCGCTTCGAAGGCGCCTTGCCTGGCCCCCGTTTCACTAGGTATTTTGCCGTTGGCACGGACCAAGAGGAAGATGTTGCCGACGATGAAGGCTTCGCCGTGGCTCTTGTACTGGCGACGGCCCTCTGCCCTCGTAAGCACTACGGCGTTGGCCGAAGGGCAATCATGTACAAACGGCCCAGCGCCCGGCATGATCGTGGCAGGCTGTCGCTGTTCAGTAACAACGTCGACGACGCGGACATCCGAGCAGCGCGGGCCATCGAGATGGGAGCGGAGCCCGACGAGGCCCGGTCCACACGCAGCGCCCTGGCGGCGACACTCGATATTAACGACTACCTCGATGCGAAGAACGGCGTGATCCCAGATCTTGCATTCCAAATAGCCGCCAGGCGAGAGCTGGCCATGTTTGGACTTGACGTGGAGACTAGCCGGCTAAAGACGGTGAAACTGCCTCCAAACCTTCAGCTCATCCGCAAGCCGGCTGTGGGCGGCAGACAGCGGGCCGCCGTGGTGCCTCATGTTTTTGTTCTTGAGCTTCAACCCTCTGGTGCTCAACCTGAGCTTGATGTGCTGTCGACAGCCGCCGATTGCGATGTCATCGGTGTCGATGACATCGCGGAGAGTGAACAGCTAAACAGCTTTCTCGTCACGGCTCGTGAGGTTGGCTTCCTAATTCCCATGTTGGAGAAGCTCCGGGTGGCCAAGCGATGATGGTCCCTCGGGAGGGGTTCCTTTTCGGGCTGAGGCTCAGTCCGTTACGGCCTGACGCTCGGACCTGGGGCGGAGCTAAGCTTCTTTCTAGGCTGCACCGTCCTCTTGGCTTATACCAGCCGGTTCTTGCTTTGACGGTTTTGCGACATGCGCAAAGCCGGCCGGAAATTTTAGTGGGAGTCCGCGATCCAAAAGCCAACAAGTACCATCAAAACGTTGCGAGCGTACCAACAAGGAGGGTACAGCCGGCCGTTGCGAAGAACTGGCTATGGCAGATACGGGCCTACCGTTCGGCCTCCGCGGCCAAGCGGGCAGACGTACGCGACGAGGTGGCGAACATCTTCAGTCGAAAACTCGGACTAGCTGACGCCCAAGAGCGTGGAGATATCTCTTTCGAGGTAGAGGCGCTAGCAGCGTTCCAGGGCATCAGCGTGGTGGGGGAGTTGTCTGACGGTCAGCCCGCCATCGAGCGGCTCACCATGTTCAATGCTGTGGTCCGGCTGAACAAGGGCGATGAGTTCGTCCCACGTCAGACGGCGTCCTACCGACCTCTGGTGTGGGGGGCCATTGACGATTTTATTGAGATGAATAAAACTCGTGACACCGGACGGCTGAACGTAGGCCTGGAAGACTACTTCTCTTGCGCGTATGGTCTTTGCCTTCAGACCAGCGCAGTAATGATAGGCGGCGACCCTTCTCAATGCGTACCAGACAATGGTTAGGTCAGTGCTCGGCTATCCTCACTCCGTCATCTGTGGGATCAGGGCGGCCTCGACTGGCTCTGGTGCGACGTCATTCCACGAGTCTCGGTGATTTCGTGTCAGCGTAGTTCAAAGTTTAAACACCATAGTGTCCCTTATGGACTGGGCTACGCCGCTGCATGAGCCAGATCGCCCCAGCCGCAGAGGGAGCATGCCCGACCGCCGGCTGCTCAACGCCTGCGCCATTCGCTCCCGAGGGTCCGCCGATCGGGTTTCTGACATGTCGATGCCGCGTGTGACCTTGCCTTGATCACCTGGCTAGGGTCCGATACGGGTTATGTCGGTGACCAGGGTTCCATATCCGTCGGCTCGGCCAGTGTATGCGGCGGCTGACTTGTGGCGACGGCGATGCTTGATGGACGAACGGAGCCTGTTCGCGGACCGGCCCGGTTCGACACTGGCCGATGCTCGGGTGCTGGTGCGGGACTTCGTGGAGCAGCCGGACGTTGGCTCCGGCGACTTCCTGACCAAACTGCGCGGGCAGCTGGCCGAAAGCGGCGTCGCCGCGGTGCAGTTGGCGGCCGAGCTGCTATTCGTGCACCTGCTGGTGGCACGCAGCGACGCGGTGACCGGTGGCCGAAAACGGACGATTGTCCGCCAGGTGTTGAGCTTCGCGGACGGCACCGCCGACCTGCCGGACGATCTCGCGGGGACGTTGGACGCCGGGCTGGTCCGTCCGGGTCAGGCGTTCAACTCCTACCGGTGGCGGCTGTTCGGCTATTTGATCCAGGTGTTCGTGGCGATCAAGGCGTTGCCGTCCGATCAGCGGAACGCCGCAATCACCAGCCCTGACCAGTTCGTGGCGGCACTGGACAACGTAGACGACCAAGGAGCCGCGATCCAGCGGCATGCGCTGGAGCACCTGTTGTTCCCGGACGACTTCCCGCCCATCGTCAGCCGGGACCACCGCCGCAAGATCTTGGCTCATTGGCCGGATTTCGCCGGCCCGGCGGGGCACACCGAAGCCCGGCGGCTTGCATCGGTCGTGACGGGGCTGGCGCGCGGCGCAGATGGGTTCGTCAACCTCTACCGCAGTCCTTGGGTATGGGAGTGGGCGGAACAGGCGCAAGCCTGGAAGGCGTTCACCCAGTGGGCGGCACTCATCCACCGCGACGTCGATCTCGACAATGTCGAACGCGACAACAAGCTGGCGGCCGCCGAACGCGTTCGCCTGGCCCGCACGGCGCTCGAGGGCGGTGACACCACCTGGCCGCAACTGCTGGCCACCGCGTTCACCAAGGACAACAACCTGGTCACGTGGCGGGCGCACCAACCGTTCCTCGAGTGGGTGAAGACCGAGCCGCAGGCCGCCGGCGCGGCCCTGATCCAGCTGTGGCGCAAGCCCAGCATGGCTTCCATCGACGAGTTCCTGGCTCTGGTCCCTGACTCGGCGGTCCACGGCAGCGGCGCCCGGCTGAGCATCGCGTCGTTTCTGCTGTCCGGGTCCGACGTGACCCGGTTGCCGCCGTGGCGGGCCGCCGTCGTGGACACCGCCTACCGGCTGGCGAACTCCGCGAAGCCGCAACCCCCGGCCAGCGATGGGGAACGGTACGACATCTTCCTGTCCTTCCTGGACCAGGTCGTCGACGCGCTCGGCCGCGCGGGCGTGGACCTGCGTGACCGATTGGACGCCCAAGGCATGGTGTGGACGCTGGTGAATGGTGAACCGCCACCGGGCTGGTCACCGCAGCAGCGCGAGGCGTTCACCGCATGGCGCAGCGGCAAGGGCACTGTGCCACTCGTGCCGTCGGCCTTGGACAGCGAGCCTGTGGCGACGGCCGATACCGCGGGCGCCGAAGATGTCTCCGCGGACCGCGACCTGGCGGACCTCGCACATGACCTGTTCCTGGACGAGCCGTTCCTTGACGAGATCGTCCAACTGGTCCGGGACAAGGGGCAAGTGATCTTCTACGGCTCGCCTGGCACCGGGAAGACCTACGTCGCGCGGGCGCTTGCCGAGTGGCTGGCCGGGAGCCCGACCCGGGTGCGGCTGGTGCAGTTCCATCCTTCCTACGCCTACGAGGACTTCGTCGAAGGGCTCCGGCCGCGTGAGGACAGCACCGGCTTCCACCGTGTGGACGGCCCGCTCGTTGAGATGGCTCGCGCGGCGTCCGCCGACCCTAGCCACGACTACGTGCTTGTCGTCGATGAGCTCAACCGCGGCAACGTCCCGAGGGTCTTCGGTGAGCTGTACTTCCTGTTGGAATACCGTAACCAGCCGGCCCGGCTGCTGTACTCACACCAGGAGTTTCGCCTGCCGGCCAACCTGCACATCATCGGCACGATGAACACCGCCGATCGGTCGATCGCCCTGTTGGACACCGCCCTGCGGCGCAGGTTCTACTTCGTGCCGTTCCGGTCCGACCAGCCGCCGGTCTCCCAGGTCCTCGCCAGGTACCTGGACGAGCGCCACCCCACGCTGGGCTGGGTCGCCGCGGTCGTGGACCGCGCCAACGCCATGCTCAACGACCCAGCCGCCGCGATCGGCCCGAGTCACTTCATGCGGGACGACCTCGACGAGGCATGGATCCAGCGGGCTTGGCAGCACGCTGTGTTGCCTACCCTGGAGGAGCACTTCTACGGTCAGCCGGACCGGCTCAATGACTTCGACATCGAACGCCTCCGCGCCGAGGTGAAGGCTCCCGATGAAGACGCTCCCACTTCGTGAATGGCGCCAAGCTAGCGGGCTGCCCCTGAGCGTTGCCCAACGCGACCTTCTCCGGGCGCGGTTCGCCGCGAAGGTGGAGCCGACTACCGGCGCCGACGGCCGCTACGACGTCACCCCGACCAACCGGATCGGCGCCGCTGTCGTCGATGGCACCGCCATCATCATCGAACCCAAAGTCGACATCTCCAACGTCATGTTTCTGGTCAGCTACGCCGTCGACGCCAGCGCCTGGCAGGACGACGTCGCCGCCCTCGGCAGCATTCCCGACCTCGTCACCGCCATGGCCGGCCTCTACACCCGCCTGACCGTTCAAGTGCTCCGCCGCGGGCTGCTTGCCGGATACCACCCGATGGCGGACGCCTCGCATACCGTGCGTGGCCGCATCGACCTCGCGGAGCAGCTACGCCGCCGACCCGGCCTTGCCCTTCCGCTCGCCGTGACGTGGCAGGAGTACGACGACGACATCATCGAGAATCAGCTGCTGCTCGCCGCGGCCCGGCTGCTGCGGCCACTACCGATCCGCGACCCTCATGTCCGGCACGAGCTGCGCCGCATCATCGACACGATGCAGCACGTCACCCCTGTCCAATACCAGCCCGGCGGCGTTCCCGCCATCATCTGGACCCGTCTCAACCAGCACTACCGGCCCGCGGTCGAACTGGCGCGCCTCCTGCTCCAGCACACAAGTGTCGACCTCACCTCCGGCACGACGCGTACGCCGATGCTGATCCTCAACATGGCGGACGTCTTCGAAACGTTCGTCAGGACCGCCCTCCGTCGCGCCCTCGCTGCCACCGAAGCGCAATTTCCTCCCGGCAAGAGGATTCCGCTGATCCCGCTCGACACCCGCGACAACGTCCGGCTTTACCCCGACCTTAGCTACTGGCAAAACGGTCGTTGCAGATTCGTCGGCGACGTCAAATACAAACGCGACACGGGAGATGGCCACAGCCCCGACCTCTACCAACTCCTCGCCTACGCCACCGCCACCGGCCTAAAAGACGCCACGCTTATCTACGCTGACGGGCCCACACCCGCCGGACACCACGATATCCGTCGCACGAACATCTCCATCCGCCTGCACCACCTCAACCTCAACACGCCGCCGGCTCAGATCCTCGCTCAGCTGACGCCACTGGCAGTCCGCATCCGCGAAGCAATCGAGGAAGGTCCATGAGGCTCGCGCGGCCTTGTCCCGCCGCCGACAGCCTTGGCCGGTGCGAACGTCGTTTGTTCGAGCAGTTGACGGTCGTCGGGCGCAACAGCCGAGGTACCGCAACTATCGCCGCAGTGACCCCAGCCCGCAGGGCCGCAGGTCGTACGTGCTCAGGCGGTGTGACTGCCCGCCTACCGGCGCGCCGAGCCTCCGGCCGTACCAAGAAGGGAGCCGTACGTATATCCGTCCGGGCTTGGCGTGCGAAGACGTACCCGCGGCCCGACCGGCGTGAGTTCTTGCCGCTTCGGTGTGTTGCCGGACTTGACGGGACTCTCGCGATGGCGTGCTGGCGTACAGACGTTGGGTGGTGCAGACTGCCGGCGTGAAGGCCTATGTCGGGGTCACGGACAGCGACTGGTACCGGTTCCTGGCCGCTCGTCCGTCCCTCGCCGAGGTCAACTTCTGGCGGCCGGGAGGTGGACGCGAGTTCCGGGTCTTGACTCCCGGTGAGCCGTTCTTCTTCAAGACCCACTACCCGGACAACCGGGTCGTGGGAGGCGGCTTCTACAGCGGCTTCGCGCAGTTGCCGATCTCGACGGCGTGGGAACTGTTCGCCGAAGCAAATGGTGTGGACAGCCTTGAGCGGATGCGTGCTCGGGTCGGCCAGTACCGGCGGGTGCCGATCCACTCCAACGAGGACCCGGTGATCGGATGCGTCTTCGTTCGCGACGTCGTCTTCTTCTCCCAGGACGCGTCGGCTGACCCTCCGCCCGAGTTCGCACCGAACATCGTGCAGGGCAAGGGCTACGACCTGGCGGTGCCCTCATTCGAAGGCTACTTTGTCGAGTTGCTCGCCCGTCTGGTCGGTGGCCCGGTCGAAGTAGATCTCAGTACGCCATGGCATCGCCCAGGGCCGGTGTACGGGGATGCGCGCCTGACCCCACAACGGCTGGGACAGCAATCGTTCCAAGCGGTCGTGCTCAGCGCCTACCACCACCGTTGTGCGGTCACGGGCGGCAAGATCAGGCCGGTCCTCCAAGCCGCCCATATCCGACCACTACCGGAAGGTGGCGAGCACCGGCTGGACAACGGTCTGCTGCTGCGCTCGGATGTGCATACGCTCTACGACCGCGGGTACCTGGGCGTGGATCCGAAGCATCGGCTACTGGTCAGCCTGCGGCTGCGCGCGGAGTTTGGCAACGGGGAACAGTTCTACTCCCGCGCCGGTCAGCTCATAGCCGTACCCGAGCGACGTGCCGACAGGCCGAACCGGGAGTTCCTCGAGTGGCACCTGGACACAGTCTTCAAAGCCGCCTGACCGTTCGTCGGTGAGCCCGGAGGTCCTCGCCACGGGTCGACGTGCCCAAAGGCATGGTCAGCCGAAGAGGATCTCTTCCGGCCGGCGATGAGTCACGGCCGTCTCGTACTCACCCGCAGCCGCGAGCAGCAGAGGCCCTACTCTTCGGGAGAAACAAAATGCCTCGTACGTATGCTACGAGTGTGACGCGGGCTCTGTGTGCGACCTACCGTCGACACTATGAGAGCCGCATTAAGGGAGGAAACGGGCGTGGTTGCCAGGCTGGTGGACGTGGCGGGGCTCATCGATCCTGGGATCGTGTTTCCGGTGATCGTGGCGCTAGCTGTCGTATTCCTCAGCTGGGTGATCGTGAACGAAGGTCGGACGGTTCGGCTGGAACGCTTGATCCGTGCGTTCCGGGAAGGGCGCAAGGGGGCGCACGATGACTCTTGATCATTCGGTCGGCGGTGCCGGCGAGCCGTGGCTGATGACTAAGCCGGAGATTGCGCAGGCGGCGGGCGTCCAGAAGGCGGCGGTGAGCAACTGGGTACGTCGGCACCCGGATTTTCCGGACCCTGTCCGCGTCGTGCCCCACGACCTCTTCGAGGCCGAGGACGTTGCTGGGTGGCTCGATCACCGCAAGGTCCCGCGTGACGAACGGCGAGAGGGCGAGTCATCCGAAGCGACCTATGGCCGGCGCTTCCGCCTTGCCCTCGGGCTGGCCGATGTGCGCTCCGGGGGTAAGACGATGCCCGATCTGGTTGCCACCGCGACCAAGGCCGATCTATGGAAAGTGTTGGAGTCTGGCTTCGTAGAGAGCCAAGACCGCTCCATGTTTCAGGAGTTGATCATGGCGCTCGTCTGCGTGCAGGCGATCGCTCCGAAGGAGTGGGCGATTATCGCGCAAACGCGAAGGCCGGACCTCTTTCGGAACTTGTGGACGACGCTGCCGATCGCCGACTGCGTGCGTCCGGAACTGCTGGAGAAGATAGTCCTGGACAGTTGGTGGCAGGGCTGCTTCAGGGCCGGCGTCGGGGTGTTGCAGCGCTGGGTCATGCCCGGTCCGAGTGCGCCACCGGAGGAGACCGGAGGTCGGTTGACGGCAGTCGCAGCCTTCGACTACCTGCTCGATCGTTTCGCGCAAGCCCGTAAGTCCAGCAACGATGAGTACCTCACCCCATACGGTGTGGCTCGCCTCATGGTCCAACTGGCCGATCCGGGACTAGAAGATCAAGTCTTCAACCCATGTTGCGGCTCCGGGGAGATCGTGGTCGCCGTACTGGATCATCAGCGCGCAAGTGGAGAAGGCCGATCATTGGGCCGCAGTGTCACCGGGCATGCTCTCGCTTCCCGGGCATGGCGCCTGGCTGTCATGAACACCGCCGTTCACGGATGCCTACTCGACCTCGGTGGGCCACCCCTCAACGATCTAAGGATCATTGATGTCGGGAATGGCCCCTACGACGTTGTTCTGGCGAACCCACCGTTCAACGTGGCCGACTGGCGGCCCCCAGCGGGGATCACGCCTTCCGGCTGGCCGTGCGGCGAGCCGCCTCGTTACAACGCGAACTTCGCGTGGCTGCAGCTGATCGCGGCCGCACTGGCGCCGGGAGGCCGAGCCGTCGTGGTGATGCCCAGCAGCACCACGTCCGTCGCGACCAGCAAGAGCCGGCAGATCCGTGCCGCGATGGTGGAACAGGGCATGGTTCGATGCATCATCGAACTTCCGAAGCGGATGTTTCGGGAGACGGCGAGTCCGCTCAGCCTATGGGTCCTCGGCCGCCCCGAAAGACGTCCGCAACACGACGTCCTGCTCATCGACGCGAAAACGGCCACCGAGCAGGCGGGCAGAACCCATCAGATCTTGACCCACGCTGGTAGTCGGCAGATCGTCGACCTCTACCGCGCATGGTCCGACGTCGGCGGTGGCCCGATCCAGCCGACCGGCGACATCGCCGCTGTGTCCGTCACCCTCGAACGTCTCCGCGAGAACGACCACGACCTGGCACCATCGACCTACCTTCGCCCTACGGCACTGGACGCAACCAGCCGGCCGCCGAACCTCACCGCGCTCCGTGCCGAACTCCACCGGCTCGACGACGTGGCCACTGCCGCCGACGATGAGCTGGGCCGCCTACTCGATCGGTTGCAGCCATGGAATCCCTGATCAGCCCCACCCCCGATGCCTGGACCCAGTATCGACTTGACGACCTCTGCCACATCCGCGGCGGACCCAGCGGCTCCGACCTCAAGGCCAACGACCGCGTCCCCGATGGCATCGCTGTCATCAATACCGCAGACATCGGTGACGGCTGCGTGCCCAACACACCGAAGACCATGGTCAGCGCCGAGGCGGCGCAGCGGCTGAGCCGATACCGGCTCGCCATAGGCGACGTTCTGCTGGCCAGACTACGCGGGAAGATCAGCCACGTGATCATCGGTGAACGGGAGGATGGGATGCTCATGGGCGGATCTACGATCCGCGTCCAAGTCACGGAGCAGGCGAGAAGAATCCTTCTACCGTCCTACCTCCACTGCTACCTGATGCACCCGTCGGTCCTCGAATTCCTAGGCCAGCAGGTCAAACACGGAATCCAACCCAGCCTTACCCAGCGCGAGATCCGGAACCTGCCCATCGCTGTGCCCCCGGTTGACGTCCAGCATGAGATCGCCGATGTAGCGCAGGCGTTCCGGAACAAGATCGAGGTCCACGAACAGATCGTGAGGCTAACGCGTCAGCTATATAAGCAAGTCGTTCCGCAGATGGTTGCGAACGAGATGACGCTTAGGGTGTAGCGGTGTCCGCCGGCCGCGACCGATCATCGATCGGACGCTGCGGCGCCTGCTCAAGAGCCTGGTCTGGGAGGACCAGCGGGCGCTGTGGGCGGAGCTTAGGCTGTCGGGCTCGTGAGCTCGCGGACGCGGTCGCTGTAGAAGCCCTGCTTGTCCGCGTCCGTGACTCGCTCAAAGTACTCCCGGGCGCGTCGCCGATCACCGACCATGAAGTAGTACTTCCCGAGCTCGAAGAGGCTGAACAGGTCGAAGGCGTCGAGCGCCAGGGCCTGGTTGTAGAAGCTGAGGGCGAGGCGATCGTTCCCGTTGAGGGCGTGCGCCCACCCGAGCTTGGAGTAGACGACGACGGCATCCGGCCGCTCCGCTCGAACGGTCTCGAGCAACTGGATTGCGCGCCCGTAATCGCCATCAAGTCCCGCCGCGACGGCGAGCCGGAACCGCGAGTACGGCCGGTCGACGGCGTCCATGAGGCGCTCGTAGATCGCCAGCGCGTCGCCGTATCGCTGTAGGTTGGTGTACAGCTGACCGAGTCGCTCGAGCACCTCGCGTCGCTGATGACCCTCGACCGGGTAGCCACGATCGAAGGCGGCGAGCAGCTGCTCGTACGCTTCGGCCGCTTTGCGGTGGTACCCCAGGCGCATACAGATGCCGCCGAGCATCCGCAGGTACTGAGGATGGCCGTCGCTCCGATCGACAGCGGCCTCCGCCGCCTCCAGGGCACCCTGAGCGTCGTCCTCGGCGAGCCGCTGCTTGGCCAGTTCGAGGTAGTAGAGCGGACTCGACGAGGGCGGCCGGAAGCCGAGCTGGCTGGCCTCCGAGCGAGCCGGCATGGCTGCCGTCGCCACCTCGGCGCGCAACCGGTCAAGGCATGCCTGCACGGCGGCGCGCATCGACCCGCAGTTCGGAAAACGGTTCTCGGGCCGCCGTGCCATCGCGCGAAGGATCACGTCCTCGAGATCGGCAGGCACATCGCGGTTGACCTCACGAGGATTGGCGATCTGCACGCCGGTCAGCACCTGATGCGGGCTCGAGTAGGGCAACCGTCCCGTGGCCATCTCGTAGAGGAGAACGCCGATCGAGTAGATGTCGCTGACGTCCCGGGCGCGCTTCCCCTCGAGCGCCACCTCCGGGGCCATGTACGCCTCCGTGCCGTGGCGCTTGGTCCAGACCCACACATCCTCGAGCCGGCGGCTCGAGCCGAAGTCGGTGATCTTCGCTGCCCCGGACGCCTTATCGACGAGGATGTTTTGCGGCTTCAGGTCGTTGTGCGAGATGTTCGCGGCGTGGACGGCGGCAAGACCGCCGAGGATCTGCAGTGTCCACTCCAGCATCAGTTCGAAGGTGAGCGGCGCCCGCGTACTGACGCTGTCGAGGACCTTTGCCAGGTCGTAGCCATCAACGAACTCCATCTCGATCACGAAGAGCTCGCTGATGTTGTGGAAGCCGTGGACGCGAACGATGTTCGGGTGATGGATGTCCCTGATGATGTCTGACTCCTTGCGAAGCACCTCCTCGCCCTTCTCCTGGTCTTTCGGAATCTTGATCGCGACCGTGGCACCATCCTTCAGTCTCCGCGCCTGCCACACCTCGCCGAAGCTCCCTTTGCCGAGCTCGGCTAGCAAGCGAAACCGATCGCCCAGCTCCTCGCCCGGTTTGCCGCGGAACACGATCAGCGCCATGACTACGCCCTACCCAGAGCGAGCCGCTCATTGCGTTCGTCGCGCAGGAACTCGCCGAACACGAGACGTTCGGAATCGAGAGCGGGGCGCATCACGCACTTGATGATCATCAACGGTGTCCGTGCCGGGGCCACGTCACTGCCCCGACGCCTAAACCCTTCGCGGTAAGTTGCGATGATGGCGTCCATGCTGCGTGGAGCCGAGCCACTGCGCACCCAGTAGATCAGGACACACAGCTTCAAGCTCGGGGTCGCAGTCGACGCGATCGCGAGGTTCTCGACCTTGCCGCGCAGCTTCCCCTCGTCACCGCGCTCAAACCTCTCGAATTCGAACGCGAGTGAGGCTTCGCCCGAGTGCTTCTCGAACCACACGGAGTCCGCGCGCACGTCCCCGAGGCCGTTGTCGCGGGCCCACCAGATTGGGCACTCCGCCACGGCAGAGTAGCCCTGCGACTGCCCTGCGGTGGCCAGGATCGTGAGGAAGTGCGAGTGCACTGTGAGCCCGATGTCCGGGATCCCCGACGACAGCAGCATCGGGAACTGCTCGACCATCAGTTCGCGGTTGGTGAGCCCATCGAACACCAGATCCGCCAGTGATGTCGAGCGGTCACCCATCATCCTCCCGACCTCCCCCAGCGCTCGCACACGCGCGGTGACTCACCGCCGTGGATGAGCGCCTTGGTGCCGACCTTCACGACGAGCGGCGCGATGATCGCCCGTCCGCAGATCAGCGCCTCACCGGTCGACAGCGTCGGAAGCTCCGCCAGGTCCGCTGCAGAGAAGTAGTCGGAGGTCTTCTGGATGAACCGCTGATCGTCCGGGTTCTTGATGCGCATCGCGACGATGGTGTTGCACTGACTCGTCACGTCGGAGTCGAGCTTGCTCGGGCGCTGGCTGACGATGGCGAAGCCCACGCCGAACTTCCGGCCCTCGGCCGCGATGCGCTTGATGATGTTCTTCGAGATCGCCGCCTCGCCGGCGGGCGCGAAGTTGTGCCCCTCCTCGTAGACAATGAACACCGGCCGGGTCGGGCGCTGCTTGTCGGCCGCCGCCTTTATCAGCTCGCTCGAGATAAGCGCGACGATGACCTGCCGCGCTGTGTTCGAGAGCCCTTGGAGGTCGATGATGCAGAGCCGTCCGGCCTCGGCATTGTCGTCGCCGACCATCTCGTAGACGTCGAACGGCTCACCCGCCGCGCGCGAGTAGAAGCTCTGGGCCTCGTTGATCATGCGCCGAAGACGGATGGCGGCGATGTTGGCGCTTCCTCCGCGGAGCGCGTTAGCCTCGCCCTGGCTGCCGGACTCCGTCACCCACTCCTTCAGGCGGTCGAGATCTTCGAGGACCGCGAAGAGCTCCTGGATGTCGCGAGGCTCGTCGATGTTCTCCTTCCAGTAGCGGAGCGCGACGTCGAGCACGCGCTGCTGCGGCTCCGTCAGGCCAGGGAGCACACCGGAGAACTCGTCCACGTCGAAGTGGTCGAGCTGAAGAGCGAGGCGCATGTTCTTCCCCGCGTACTTCTCGTCGAAGCTCCGCAGTTGCGGAGTGTAGACCTTGATGCCGCCCCCGCAGTCCTGCAGCTGCTGGAGGGCATCTTGGATCTCGGCGAGCTTCTGCCGGTCCCGAGGATCCTCGACGTTGTCGAGCCGGTCGTTGAAGTTGAGCTTGCCGGCTCGGAATGCCTTGCCGTACTCGCCGTGTGGGTCGAAGACCACGACCGACGCGTTGAGCTGCGAGACCAGCCGCTCGATGACGCGCCCGACGGCGTAGCTCTTCCCCGAGCCGGTCATCGCAAGCACGGCGAGGTGCTCGGTCACCAGGGTGTTCGCGTCGAGGAAGACCGGGACGATGTTCTCGCCCTTCTCGTAGCCGACGAGGTTGCCCAGATGAATGCTGGTGTCCTCCGAGAACTCGTAGAAGCTCGTGAGGAACGCGTAGTCGACTCCGTAGACCTTCGTCCCCGGCGTCAGGGGACGTCGCGGTATCCGGATCTCGCCGGTGAACGGATCCTTGTAGCCGACCAGCTCGAGCGTCGCGTACACGGTCTCGCCCGAGAGCCGCGACTGCGGCAGCAATTCGACTTCACTGATCCCCTCGCCGAGCGCTGGGCTGAACAGGATGTTCGACCGCGAGAGCCCCACGATGCGGCCCAGCACGTCGAGCTGCGATTCCGACTCGCGCTCCTGGTGCGCGACCCGCACGAACTCCCCACGCCGCGCCGAGAAGCTCGTACGCAGCGCGATCGTTAGCTTGTTGGGCTCCCCGGTGTTGCCGACCAGCTTGCCAATGTAGTTGTCGTCGTCTCGGAACATGCTCACTCCTCATCCATGGTGTCGACGCCCTCGAGCCAGGCTCGATCAACGGCACGGTCCTTGAGCATGCCCAGGGTCGAACGAAGGTAGTTGGACAGGACCTCACGCGGCATCATCACGAGCTGCTCGGCGTACCAGAGCGGCAGCGGTTTCATCCGCGGGTTGTCGTTCAGCGTCAGGAAGGCGGTGATGCTGGCCAGCCTGTCGAGGGCATCGGAGTCCCACTGCCCCAGAGCACCGACGGTCTCGATCTTCCAGATCGGCGTTTGGAGGCCGACCTGGACGTGGAAGCCGATGAGCCCGTGGTTCGCGACCGTCCGAGGCTCGAAGCGCTTCATCTGGCGCCCCAGCGCTTCGTAGTAGTAGGCGGCCGTCCGATGCCCTGCGCGTAGGGCACCACGGAGGAAGCGGAGAACGCCGACCCGCCGCAGCTGCACCCACTCGCTTTGCACGAGGTCCAGCGCTTCGCTGCTGATCGCCTCGGGGGAACCCGCCGGTCCCTTCTCACGCAGCGCGTTTAAGACGGCGGCGTTGAGGTCGCGGCGCGACTGAAGCGAGACGAGGAACGGACCGTTCGGGTCGTTCGGGTAGATGGACGGCAGGAACCGCTGCCAGAACGCCTCCATCACCTCGATCAGCTCGCGCCACTCCTCCTCGACGTCGGGCTCGGCGAGGCTGAGACTCTGCTCGGCACGCGGGACAAGGAGCGGGATGTCGACGAAGATGACATCCGGTTTCGTGTCCGAATCCAGCAGGTCCGTCAGGAGCTGATAGACGAGGATGTACTCCTTCCACAAAAGTCGCTCGGACGCGTCCAGGAAGTTCATGTCGTTGATGTCGACGCGGCTGTCCTGGAAGCCCTCCGTCACCTGGTTGCCAGACACGACGATGTCGTGGCGGAGCGCCGCGGCTCCATAGAGGATGCCGCCCAGGGCGGGCATGCTCCGGCTCTTGGAGGAAACTCCGACAGCGTAGACGCGATCGAACCGGCGCGACTCGATGCTGCGGATGAGGCCGCCACGCACGAAGAGCGGAGCCTTCGAGTCGATGTACCGCATCTTGTTCGCGATCTTCCCGACGGTGCCGGGAAGCCGCAGGCTCATTGCCGCGGCGAGTGCGCGAGCCAGCTCGATGCTCTTCATGTGGTCGTCTCCTCTGAGGCGAGCAGGGCCCCAAGCTCACGCAGGTACGGGTGCATCCCGCGCTGCTCGAGAAACCGGACGAGAGCCCCGCGATCGCTCGGCGCCGACGCGTCGGAGGCCGCGAGCCCCTGACGCGTGAGCTCCTCGAGGGCTCGACCGACGTCGTTCGCGCTCAGGTCCACGCCCAGGAGCGCCCCGGCTCGAGATCGCAGGAGCTCCGCTGACTGTGGGCCGCCGGCCGCAAGGAGCAGCGCAACGGGGACGAGCCCCCCTTCGCCGACTGCCTCGGCCTTCGGCGGGCTCGACGGCTGCCGTGCGATCTCGCTGGCCTCCGCCGTGACCGACGGAGTCCACGACAAGAGGTGCCCTAGCAGGCTCTGGCGATGCGCCTCGTCGGTCAGCGCCGTGTAGGTAAGCAGCTGGAGCGCGGAGAAGAACACCGGACCCGCGGTGTTGGTCGCCTGGTACCGGAGGAGCACGGGCTTGCTCTGGGCATCCACGGCGAGCACGCCTGCGCCGAGCGCCGTGTCGAAGAAGTGGTCCGACCGGACCTTCACCTCTCCGCCGAGGACCTCCTCGAGCGCACCGTCGGTGATGCGAGCAGCCGAATCCGCGGCGCGGCGTCGGACTCCCAGCTGGACCGGCGTCTCGAAGTAGCGGCCGAGGTCCAAATCCGTGAACGGCGGCACGACGATGACGGCGACCCGCGCCCGCGCGAGCGCGGACGACAGCTTGCGTAGGTCGACGAGGCGCTCGGCACCCAGCAGCCCACCGACGAGGACGAGCGGAGGCCCCGACGGATCAGCCAGGAGCCGATCCATGGCAATACTCTCAACCTCTGCCGTCTGCGAAAGGACGCCGACCTCGAACAGGTCAGCCTGCGCTTCGACGATGCGCGCTTTCATCGGAGCTCCAGCTTCGAGCGGATGAGCCTCATCTCCTTGAGCTCGCGAATCGCGTCGGCGTGGTCCGGGTGCTGGTCTTCGTCGTAGGAGCCGGCCTCCAGGTCGCCGGAGATGTCGACCCACAGACCGAAGTGGACGTACTTGCCAGCGCCCTCGAAGAAGCCTGCGCCCTCCTGGGAGACCTGGCCGTTGAACGCCTCGTAGCGCGCCTTCGTGGTCCCGAAGGTCGCAGCCGGCGTCGGCTCCGCTTTGGCCGGCTTCCCGTTCGACTTCAGGACCCGGTTGAGCGCGCGCAGTTCCTTCTGTCGGATCACCTGCCGGAGTCCCGTCTTGAGCTCGTCAAGCTTCTCGGTGACCTGCTGGGGGAGCCCCTGGACCGCTTGCGCGGTCGCGACGACCTCGGTCTCCAGGCTCTTCAAGAGCTCGGTCTCCGCCACTTCGTCGATCAGCGATTGCACCTGCTGCTTCAGGCCTCCCTCCACGAGGCCGTGGAACTTCTGGACCTCGAGCTTGAGCGGGTTGAGCGAGGGCTGCACCGATTGCGGAGCGTCGGCCACGAAGTCGCCCAGCGACTGCCACGCGGAGGCGGCGGCCTTGTAGTCCTTGACCGCCTTCGCCCACTGCTCATGGAGCTTCTTGAACCGCGCGAAGAAGCTACCGGGCCGCTCCTGGCTGATCAGGTCCTTCAGCGCGTCCATGCGCTTCCACGCCTGCTCGTACTGCGAGTTGACCAGGTACTGGTCGATCATCAGCGTGTACGACGCGACCGGGATCGTCGCCATCCGCGTCTGCGTGCCTGCCGTGGCGGGCCCTTTCACCGCGTTCTCGAGCTCGGACTTGATGGCCTTGAGCGGCAGCGTGACCGGGGCGACGGGGAACGGGTGGCCCTCGGCCTCATCGAGCGTGGCCGCCTCGCCCAGCAGATGGTCGATCTCCTCGATCATCTCGTCCCGAGTCTCCAGGAACGTCTTTTTCAGCCACGCCAGGAAGGCGACGCGCTCCCACAGCGAGAGCGTCGAATACCGGCTCTCGTAGGCATGGATTCGCGCCGGCGAGCAGTCGAAGTCGAGCGTCGTCTCGCCGATCTCAAGCGGGCACACCCCGAGGATGCGCCCCTCGAGGTCGAGGACCTGAGCGACGATCGTCTTGAGCGATTCCTCGGTCAGGCTTTCGATGTCGGCGGTCAGGTGGTCCGAGCTCACCTGCTGGATCTGCTTTTCCGCCGTCACCAGCTGCTGCTTGGCCGTGGGGTAGTTGTTGCTCAGCAGAATCCTGGCCTGGGTGGGGAACAGGTCGGCGAGCTTCTTGATCGAGTCCTTGCACTCCCCCTCGAGCCAGGTCGACGCCGACTGGCGCCGGCTCTCGAGCATCGTCCGGTCGACGGCTTTGTAGAGGTCGTTCCTCTTGCGGATGAGCCCGATGCCGATGAGCACCTCGAGGATCTGCTCGAGCTGCTGCGGCGCCTTCATCTCGCTCTCGGGCACCGCGAAAAAGAACCTGTTGGCGAGCTTGCTCACCGCCGACTGCGTCTTGAGCTCCTGAAGGAGCGCGAAGAAACAGCGAGGCACCTTCGGAAGCAGGCTCCCGTCGGTCGTCAGCACCCCGAGAAGGTCGCCGTACTTCCACGCCGCGGGTGCATCGATGTTCTTCTTCGCCGCCTGTCGGCAGTTCTCGAACTCCACGTTGTTGAGCGGTCCGCCGGCCGTATCGACCGCTGCATCGAGCGAGCAGTCCTTCGCCAACATGTAGCGGTAACCCTTCGCGAAGTCGGCCGTGTTGTTGCCGGTCTTGCGGCTCCAGATGGGAGCGAGGAGGTAGCCGGTTTTGCGGAGGCCGTTCGCCCACTCCCGGCTCTTCGCTTGCCACTCGTCGCGGTACGAACCCTCGAGCCCTTTTGCGACCTTGCTCAGGCGTGCCTCGTGAGCGTTGTAGGCGGAGCCCCGGCCCGAGTACTTGAGAAGGAACTCCTCCTCCTGCGACACGAGGCGCCGCGTCAGGACGCAGCGGCGCAGGGCCGGCGACGCATCGAGCTGCTGCTCGAACGAGGCCAGGTCCGCGCCTGCCGGGAACAGGACCAGGATCGGGTGTACCCGCTCGAGGCCGATGTAGCCGCGGAGCTTGTCGAGGGTCTCCTGCGCGTCCAGGCAGTACACGATCGTGCACCGACCATCCGGCGTGACCCGAAGCCCATCGAGCGACGGCGAGCCGAACGCGGAGGTGAACGCCTTGTGCGGAACGTCCTTGAGCCCCGAGACCTGCCTGGTGTCGTCGTCCGTGAGGTGGTCGTCGAGGAGCTTCGCGAGGCCGAGACAGATCGCCGTCCCGCGCTTCGCCTTCGTCTGGCTGACGCCGCGGACGTACTGGTCGAGGGGAGCCTCGTGCTTGCCGTCCTTGAAGAAGCGAACGCTCTCGGCCGCCGAGACCAGGAGCTTGTTGAACTCGCGCCACAGCCGGAACGACATTCCGATGAACCGGGTACCGTCGACCCGGTACTCGGGCTTCGAGAAGATGCGGTGGAGCGACTCGGCCGTGAACTCGATGCCCTCGCGCGGGTAGAGCGCCGCGAGCTGCTCGCCCCACTGCTCAAGGTCGGTGTAGACGACGAAGTCACCAGCCGCGCCCGGGGCTCCCCCGACCGCAACGGAGAAGGCGCGCAAGGCCTCGAGCAGTCCGACGACGGACACCTCGCAGTTCGGGGTGAAGTACGTGTCGGTCTTCCCTTCCTTCGCCTTGAAGCCGAACTCGGGGCGGGTTAGCTCGTTCGCGAGCGCGCGCTCGTCGATGTGAACCTGGAAGAGCTCCGCGAAGGCGCGGCCCCGGCCCGCGACCTCGTGGGCGAGCAGCGCGTCGGCCATCTCCTCGGTCAACGCCGCCTTCGCCGCTCCGCCGACCGGAGCCGGCAGCTGGCCGTACACGAGCCGCTCCACCTCCTGCTTGGGGACCCCGTTCACCTTGCCGAGCAGGGGCAGGACGGCGTCGTCGTTGAATATGTGCTTGGCCCGGGCATCGGTCTTGGCGAAATCCTTCAGGAGCTCCCACGCACTCGAGCCGTCGCCGCGCTCCATATGCCGGGCGTGCGTCTCGTGGATGGACGCCATGATCACGTTCAGCCAGCCGAAGTTCCGGTTGGCCGAAAGGAACGCGCCCTCGAGCGTGCCCACCGGGTACTCGACGGCGTGCGGGTCGACCAGGTTGCCCTTGATGTGGTCGACGTAGCTCTGCACGTCGGTCAGTTGGTTCGGCTCGATCGTGACCGAGCTCGCTCGGCGCAGGTTCGGACCGATGTGGATCTGGTCGCGCATGCCCACGCTGCACAGCAGCAGGAAGTTCACGTCCGGATGCTGGTTTCGCCAGTTCTCGTGCTTGATGACCTCCGAGACCATAAGGAGGTACTCGTCGTCGACCTTGGTCTGCGTGTCCTCACGCAGGCCCCGCTTCAGGTCACCGGGCGTCTCGACCTCGTCGACGATGATCCAGAGGTGGTTCAGGCCAGCATCACGCAAGACCTTCTTCGCATCGCGGAGCCGGTCCTCGAACGATCGGGTGTCGTCGTCGACGAGCGAGAGCGCCTTCAGGTTCACGCCCTTGGCCTGCATCGCCGCTTTGAGGTCCTCGTAGAGGTCCCGCGGCCCACCAGCCGCGGGGTCGGCGTGCAACGTGTGCCGCAGGGCTTCGATCGCCAGGCGAGCCACCCATGTCGCAGCGTCGAGGGCGTCGTCGCACACGGTGCTGTAGCGGATGTAGAGCGGCAGGACCCCATCCTGCAGCGCCGGCTTGAGCACACGCGGCTTCTTGTCGGGCTGATGGAAGGGCGGGATGACGTACTCGTTCTTGTTGAGCAGCCACCGGTCGACGCGGCCCGTCGCTTCCGCGATGAGCTCGTAGCCAAGCCGCGTCTTGCCCAGACCCCAGTCGCCGAACGCGATGAAGAAGCCGGCGATGTCGTTCGCGGCACCGTCCCAGAAGGACCGGCGGAACTGGTGGAGTGCGTTGAACACCTGGTTCTGGCCCACCATGGAGAAGGAAGGCGGATAGAGTGCGACCCCCTTGGCGGCCCACGGCTTCGTAATGGTCATCGGTCTTCTCCCTGCATCTCCCTGGAGGAACCCGCGGGGGCCAGCTCCGCAGTCTCGACGTTCATGGTCTTGTGGATGGGCGTGAACTCGATGCGGACGCGACGTGCGCCGGGCTCGCCGAAAAGCCCTCGTCCCATGCGGGGCTGTCCTGAGTGGCGGTCGAGCAATCGCAGCTGGTCGTGGTACATCGCCGTCCGGATGTAGCTGTCGAGGACGGCGGCTCGATCCTCGTCCGGCACCTTAAGGAGCTCGCCGAAGCGCTCGCCGAGCTGACTCACGATGAGAAAGCCCTCGGCGTCCGTGCAATCGCGAAGCGCCCGCGCGAACGCCTCGTCATCGGTAAGCCGCACAGGCGCAGCTCCCTCGAATCCGAGCTCGACGAGGTCCTCCACCGCCAGCGCATCGGCGAGTCCGCCGGCGTCCAGGCCCCAGGTCGAGGGACCACCATCAAAGGCTCGGATGTGGAAGAACACGGCCAGGGCCTTCTTGAGCGCGGTCGGGAGGTCATTCGTCGAGGGTGTTCCACCCTGGACGCCTTCCCACACGACCGCCGCGGTTTCACCCAGAGCCGAAAGGTCAGCGCGCCAACGCGGCCCGAGGGCGAGCTCGGCGTTGTCGCGCAGCAGCGTGTTGAAGCCGTCGCAGTTGCGCCGTGCGATCTCGAGGACATCGCCCTCGGGCGACGTGAGCGACAACGCGCCCGTGGGGATACCGCCCGGCGCCTCGACTCCCAGCTGCCAGCCCGCGAGGCAAAGCCCGATCACCAAGCGCGTGCGAGGGTCACGTCGAAGCAGCTGCTTCGCGAGGGCGCGAGCCCAGTCGACGTCAGCGTCCGCCGCGCGAAACGCCTTCCCCAGCTCGACGCCTTCCGCGGTGGCCCGGAGGCCCTTGTCGACCCGCTCGAAGAGGCTGATCCCGTTGATGCGGTAGCGGGCGCCGCTGCGCTCCATCCCGTACGTGTTGATGACGCCGTCGGTCCCCTTACCGCGCGGCGCCCCGCCCTTGAACTCCATCGTGGGAGCGATGTCGAAGACCACGCGCTCGAGATCGGCCCGTGAATAGACGCGGCCTGGCTCGGCACGGGACGCCGCCTCCGGGTACTCCTGGATGCGAGCCGCCTCGCTCCATAGAAACAGCTTGGGGAGCGCGATGCGCACCAACGGTGTGTTCATGCCTGTCCTCCGTGGAGAGCCGCCAGGAACTGCGACAGGCGAACGCGGTAGGGCTTTTCGCCCCGGTTCTGCAGGTGTCCCGGATGAGCCTTGATCTTGGATTGGTAGTCGTCGCTTAGACGCAGCACGTCGCCGTCGCGCTCGAACACATCGAGCAGCTCGAGGTTCTTCAGCATCACGTGGACGGCGCTCGCCCAGAGCGAATCCTGGGTGCTGGCCCCCACCGGCCAGTAGCCGACCTGCTCGAGCATCGAGCGGACGTGGCGCGACAGAGGGCCCCGCCCGGCGCCGTCAAGCTCGAGATGCGCCACACCCCCACCGACGTGGATCAGCGCCGCCACGTCGCCCGATAGGCCGGCGAACAGGCGGTGAACCTCGAACTGAAGGAGCGCCGCCGCGACGGGGTGTTGGAAGAGTCGCTCTGCGGCGGCCTCGCGATCGAGTCTGGCGGCAGGCTTCCACTCGCCGTGGCGACAGAGCGATAGGCCAGCGACGACGTAGCTCCGCGCCGTCACGTCGGTGCGCTCCATCTCGCCGATCAGCACCTGGCCGTCGTCGGCCACGAGCAGCTCCACGGTGCTGAGGAGCAACGGGCGCTTCCAGCTTCGACGGAGCTGCGTGCTGAGCGGCCCCTCCGACGACTTCGACGCCGCGTCGGCGCTCCAGGACTGCTGCTCCGAGAGGAACTCGGGCTCTCGAATCAGGACCCCGATCACCTTCGGCGGAAGCTGAGCGAACAGGTCGAGTCGCTCCGAGGCCGCCACGTCGCGCGGCTCGCGGATGGGCACGCTCAGGTAGGCGTGCGTCTTCTGATCGCCGCCGTGGGGCTGCGTCAGGTGCCAACGTCCGAACCGTGCCCAGACGTGCACCTCGAGCTCCGGAATCGGCTCCGGGGCGTGTCGCCGGAGGTGCTCGCCCATGAAGCGCGCCGCGAGCCGGGTGGTGAACGCGGACGGGCCCGCGTCTCCGTCGATGAGGTGAAGGAAGAGCGGGGTGACAACGTGTGCCTCGGGACGACGCGCCAGCAGCGAGTCGAGCCAGTCGCTCAGGTGCGCCTCATCCAGCCCGAGGTCTTCGAGATCACCCGGCATGAGCTCGCCGTGGGTGGCGAGATGCGCGAGCAGCCGGCGATTGCGGTCGAGGGGTGAGACCCGCTTCGCCTTCGTCGACGTCTTGGCCTTCGAGCCCTTCGGCGCGTCAGGCTTGTCGTGGATCGGCGCGGGATCGTCGCCCGGTCGGTAGAGGCGAAGGCGCGCCCAGTCGTCGTCGACGCGGAAGAGGAGGTCGTGCTCTGGCGTCGCGTTGTAGTGGACGCGACTGCGGAAGTTTGTCGTGTACTTCTCGATGTGACACTGAACGGTGATCGGTTTGAAGAGCGGGTAGTTCGCTGCGAACCAGCTCATGATCTCGTCCCGGGAGTGCTCCTCTCCATCGGCGAACGTCTCGGCGACGAACCGCTCGAGCAGCTCATTGCAGCTCTCGTCGTAGATCTTGCCGGCCCGGGCCCGCTTCATCGCCCAGGTGAGGACCTCACGCGCCGGCTCGCGGGTCTCCTCGGTAGGCAGGAGCGGTCGTAACAGCTCCCACGCGTAAGCGTCGACAGGGAAGTTGGTGCCGTTCGGCTGCCGGAGGATCATCAGGTTGGCCAGGCCCTCCGTGGCCGCGATGGTGGTCTTGAGGAGCGGGTTGCCGAGGAACCGCTTCTCGATCGCGAGCACGACGCGGGGCTTGGCCGTGGCTCCGCTGCTCGGGTCCGCCCAGAATGCCGCATCGTCGCCATCGGACTTCCGATCCGCGACGCCCTCCACGACACGAGCCTGGGCGTAGATGCCTGCGTGGTTGCCCGACATCCAGAGCAGGACGATGTCGCCGACGTGGATGCGGTCCTTGTATCGGTTGGCCAGGAACTGCATCCGCTCGAGGTGCTGGAGCGCCTCGAGGATCCGGTAGAACTTGGGATTGGCCTGGAAGATCCAGACCCTTGGTTCCTTCACGTCGGGCACGGCAGCGACCTCGGCCGAGGTGACCTCAGCGATGGCGCCTTCGACGAGCTCGAACATCCCCTTGTCACGTCGGAGGAAACGGGCGTCCTGCGTCATGTCTCGATGCAGCGAGAACCACGGCGTCTTGCGATCGTCGCTCACGGCGAACTCGTCCGAATGGAGCTCCGCCAGCGCCGCCCACACCTCGTCCTGGTAGTGGAAGGCCTGCCGCGGCTGGCTGCGCATCCAGTCGAATGCTAGGTCGACCTTGCGAGGCCTCATGCGGCACCTCCCTCCGACGCCCGCAGCGCGAGCTCCTCGACCATGCGCTTCTGCAGCTCCTTGCCGGGCCGGAACACCGTGCGCAGGCGCGCCGCCATCAGTGACGACTGGTAGTCGTCGTCGAGCACCAGGAGCTCGTCCTGGTGGCGCAGGATTCGAAGCTCGAGGAGGTTCCGGAGCAGGTTGCCCATGAGCTCGTCGGAGACTCGGCCGTCGACGAGGCCGAAGGGTGCGTAGCCCTGCGCGCGAACGAGGTCGCCGAGCAGCTCGGCCACGCGGCCGACCCCGCGGGAGCCAACGAGCACCGAGACGTCGTGCAGGCCGCCAGACGCGGGCACATAGAGTTCCACGGTGGGCATCATCGACGCTGGCGAGCGCCAGGCGCAGATGCCCAGGTGGATCACCGCGGCGTAGAACGGGTGCTCCACCACGGCATCACGGAGGTGTTCGAGGAGCACTTCGTCGAGCGGCGCGTCCTCGTCGAACGATGGCCCCGCGGTCCGGCCCCTTCCCGCCGTCGAAGCGGAGGCTGGCGTGCGCCACATGCGCTGGCCACGCGCATCGACGATCGGGGCGCCGCTCAGCACGCCGAAGCGCTGCGTGTTCCACGGCTGCGGAATAGAGGCGCTGCCAAGGCCGAAGCCGTCCTCTCGATTGAGCGGCAGCGGGCGCAGCACCGCAGCGGTCTCGACAGCGACGGGCAACGCCACGCAGGCGGGGCCAAAGCGGCGCAGCGCGAACTCGAAGAGTCCCTTCGGACGCGCGGAGTGTCCGAGTGCGTAGCTATCCCAGGCGGCGAACGGCCGCGAGCGCTCGGGGAGGTCGGCCATGCGAGCCTCGAGCTCCGCCGGCGCGAAATCGACCAGACGCTTGCCGCCCTCCAGAGGCCCAAGGAAGGCGTTGAGCTCGGCCAGCAGCGGCGCGAGCTCGCCTTTCGTCCACTCCTCGAGCTCCACGGTCATGCCCGTCCGGCCGGCATCGACCAGCCCCTCGACGAGGATGCTGAGCAGGTAGGCGCGGTACTCGGGCACCGCGAAGCACAGACGACGACCGCCCTGCTGCGCGTCGTACTCGACGAGGTGCACGAAGAGCGGCGTCAGGTGCCAGGCCACCGGACGACCGTGCTCGTCGTGGACCGCCTCGATGGCGCCTGCGCTCTCGAACGCCGAGACCCACGGCCCAGCGCCGAGGTCCTCGGCTTCGTAGGCCGAGACCTCGCCCCAGTGGGCAAGATGCTCGAAGAGCGGGACCGCGTCGCTCGGGCGGGCGGGGAGACTCATGCAGCAGCCTCCATGACGAGTCGACAGGCCGCTCGCGCGCTCTCGGCCGCGGCCCAGCGGCGGAAAGTTCGTCGCCGCCTGACGCGAGCGCAGGATGACCCACTGCCCCGGCTTCTTCGGATCCTTCCCGATGCTCCAGTCCCAGCCCGACCATCCGTTGGCGGCGTACTGCTCACCGCAGGGAGCCAGCCTCCAGTCGGGTAGCCGGAGCGCCTCGAGATCGCCGATCATCTCGGACGGCGTCTGGTAGCGGGCGGCGGGGTCGGGCGAGACCGCCTTATTGATGATGCGCGCCAGGCTCTTGGGCACGTACGGCTGCATCTGCCCGAAGGAGATCACGCCCTTGCCGGACGCGGCCCGGGCCAGCGCACGGTCGACCACCTTCTGCCTGTCGAAATCGTCGACGCCGCCGCCCGATGCCTCCGCCAACTCGCGAAGCTCCTTCCTCGCCTCGCGGTCCAGGTAGTCGTCGTCGTTGTACGGCAGGGCGCCGTGCACCATCTCGAAGAGCGCCAGGCCCACCTGGTAGAGGTCCGACCGCACGTCGTAGCGGCTCGGCCTCGCCCATCCCTCGGCCGGCACGTAGAGCGCGCTGTGGCGCGAGGCGGTCACGCTCGCACTCGCATGAGCGAGTCGCGCGACCGAGCCGAAGTCGGTGATCTTCGGCCAGATGCGCCCGTGACGCTGCGAGATCAGCACGTTCGCGGGCTTGATGTCCCGGTGAACGAGGAGTGCCTGGTGAAGCTGCGCGAGCCCGTGGAGGAGTCCGATCGCCGCGCAGACGGCCTCCATCATCGAGAGCGGGCCGCCGCTCAGGCGCGAGAGGATGCTGCCGCCGTCGACATACTCCATGGCGACGAGGACGAAGTTGTCGCCGAGGCGCTGCGCGTCGTGGACCCGCACGAGGTTGCTCTCGTTGCCCTCGGTCCTGGTCGCCTCCACGAGCAGGCGCGGCTCAGCGAAGAGGTCGCCGCTCGGATCGGGGTGGAGGACCTTCAGGAACACCGGCAGGTCGAGGGGTACGTGATGGGCACGGAAGGCGTACGCGTTCGCGCCCTCGGTGTTCTCCGCCTCGAGCCTGTACTTCCCGGTCGCAGCGATGAGCTGCTGGATGTCCTGAAGGGTCGAGCTCATTCGTCGAGCCCCCACCACGCGACGAGCACCGCGTCTCGCCAGGTCTTCGGCTTGAAGTCTGCGCCGCCGTTCAGCACGTCCTCGGGAGAAGCAGACGCGATGGAGGCGAAGCGCTTCTCCTGCGCGCGGAGGGACTGGGGCGCGACGAGGTCGACGGTCAGCTCGAGCTCGGCGCCAACCAGCTGGACGATTCCCTCTGCTTTGACGCGCGAGGCCGACGGCCCTCGAAACTGCGAGGAGCCGGCCTGCAGGACGCAGATTCGCTCTACTCCCTGCTCCGCCAGGAAGGTCGAGAGCAGCCTTCGAAGGCTCAGCAGCGCGTGCCCTTCACACGCGTCGGCGGGCAGCTTCTGTGACGTAGACGGGAGCGGCAGAATCCGGGGTAGGGCCCGGCTGCCATCGAGGAGCGCCCACTTGAAGTCGGTCGAGCTGGGAGCTATGCCGAGGACCCTCATGCGGTGTCCTCCGCCAGCTCCGGGATGTCGTCTGCGGTCGGCGCCTTGACCGTCCCCGCGAGGATCGCCTGCACGTCGAGGGTGCCCTCGATCAGCGCTTCGACGTCGACCTTCGCTTCGTTGATCAGGCGGATCGAAGCGGCCGAGAGGACATGGCCCCGGCGTACGGTCTTGGCGATCGCTGAGGCGCACTCCACGGTCGGCACCAGTACATCGAGAAGCTCGCTTTCATCGACACGTCGCCTAGAACTCGAAGTGCCGCGTCCAAGGTGGAGAAGTTGCGTCCGGCAGAGGTCCGTCCGCAGCGCGAACGCTACGTAGTTCGGATCGACGCCGTTGCGGGCCCGCAAGATGGAGAACTCCGGAGAACAACCGCCGGCTTCACTTCCGAAGTCACACACGCCGATTCGATTTGCCGCAGGGTTGATGCAAGAGACGAGCACATCCATGGATCGTGCCTCACGCCCTCCGCTTTCCGGCCGGTAGGCGCGAGCGCCATCTTCGTCCAAGAAGCCACGATCGTTCAGGTGCAGCACACTCACGAAGAACGAGCAGTCCTTCCCTACGCGGCTGCGCTTCGAAGTTTCGGCGGTAACCAGTTTCCTCAGAGGGGTGAAGCGATTCTTCTTGGTGGACGCCCACGCCTGCAACGCAATCAGGGTCGGGTGGTAGCCACTCGGATCGAGACGATTTCGAAGAAGATCGGCGTCCACCATGGTTGCAAACGCACCCGTGGGCAGGATGCCATCTGCCGGGAGGGTCTTTAGGATGTCGTCGGTGCTCTGGCCGAGACCGTCGCACAGAAGGTCGCGTGACTTCGACTCACACTGCGTCGCGACAGCTCGGCAGCGCTCCGCCAACTCTACCTTCGCGCCGATGTAGTCCTGGATGCGCCGATCGGGGAGCGGGAGAGCAAACGCACGAAGGTCGCCGAGGCTGATTCCGGCCTGGACCGTACCAGTGACGGTACGCTGCAGAAGCAGTGTGCCGGTCTGCGACCAGAGGTAGGCCAGTGCGTAGTAGTCGTTGGCCCGTCTCAGATCGATATCTGCTTTCGCTACGTGTTGATTGATGTTGGCGATGGGCCCGTCGTTTGGATACTTCGCCGCGACCCCGACATAGCCGCCAATTGCGATAAGTAGCTCGCCGCCAGACAGAGCTGAACGCGAAAAGCCTTGGTGCTGTTCAGTAGAGATTCGAACGGCGCCATCCGCATCCGCGAAGCCAGATTGCAGGTTCTGGATGCGAAGCATCGGAACACCACTTTCAATCTGCACCGACTTGATTACGCCGTAGGTGATAACCGTACCGGCCTTCACCAGGCTTGATAGCGGAACAGAGGGAAGCCTGGCCGCACGCTGAGCCGCCTGGCGGTAGGTCTCTCGGTAGAAGTTCGCGTCGAGACGCTTGGGTGTTACTTCCTCCGGCGCGATGAACGCGGCTTCGAAGCTCGCCTGTGTCATAGCGAGCCCCCGAGGTAGGCGGATGCGATCGGGACCAGATCGTTGCCGCTCGGGTCCGGAACCTCGGACTTGCCCTTCTTCAGGTACCCGACGTGCTCGGCCACGGCCATGAAGACCGGGCCCTGCTTCTCCGCCGGGTGTCGCTTCTTCTGAAGGTACAGAAAGCTGGTCTTCGCGCCCGTGCCAGCGATGGAGAAGGTCTCAGTAGGCAGGCTCACGACGGCGCGCACGATCGCCTTTCCGCCGAGGAACTCGCCCGTCTCCTCATCCTGAGTCCCCATGAAGTACTCGCGGATGTAGCCGTCCCCCGAGTTGCAGAGGATGCCGTCAGGCACGACGATCAAGAGCCGCCCGCCCGGCTTCAGAAGCTGAAGGTTGCGGTCGATGAACAGCGAGGCCGGGTCTGCCTTTTTGAGCTCCTTCCGCTTCTCCCGGTTCCCGGAGGTCCACGACCAGCCGAGCTCGAGTCCGTGCGCCTCGTCGCGCATGCGCGCCAGCCCGCGGGGATCGTCGTACTTGCCGGAGCCGAACGGCGGGTTGGTCAGGATGACGTCGAACTTCCCGATGAGCCGGTCGAGGTGCGGGTCCGTGAGCGAGTCGTCGACCTTCAGCAGCTGGCTGTGGTCCTCGCCGTACAGCAGCATGTTGATGCGAGCCTTCTGGATCGATCCCGCGGCCTGGTCGGCGCCGAAGAAGCTGTGCCGCTTCATCTGCGAGAGCCAGCGCAGCTTGTCGTCGTCGGAGTGGCCGACGTGGCGGTCGTCGAGCACGCGCCGCTTCACCTCGCGCAGCGCACCGATCGGGAAGCGCCCGGTACCGCAGCAGATGTCGCCGCACAGAAAGGCGGGGAGCGATGCCTCCTCGTCGGTCTGGGGGTTCCAGCGCTCGCGCTGCCCGTCGTCACCCCGTCGGGCCCAGAGGTCCGCGTCGGGGATGTCGTGGAAGACCATGCGGGCCATGCACTCCACGACCTGGCTCGGCGTCAGGTAGGTGGCGAGCCCCTCGTCGCTCGCGTACTTGCCGCGAAGGAACACGTCGAAGGCCCAGCCCAGCAAGTCTTCGTGGATGAGGTGCGCCCGCATCTCACGGGCCTTCTCGCCGTTGCCGAGGAGCTCGCGGTCGGGCACGGAGAGCCGGATGGGCTTGCCCTCACGATCGCGCAGCTCGAGGGCCTTGATAGCGAGCGCGAGGACGTCAGGATTCTCGAGCCGCAGCGGCTCGTCATACGAGAAGATCGTGTGCACCTCGCCGGTGATGTCGGTCGCCTTGTACTGCGGGAGGTTGTTGATCTCGCGGAAGGCGTCCTTGAGCTGGATGACCGCGTCCTTCTTGTGCTCCCGCACGTGGTCTGCCGAGTAGATGTCGGCGAACCGCTTGCCCTTCGCGGCGCCGCTCGTGAGCACGTAGCCGGGCGCCTTCTCGAGGTGGACCTTGAGGAAGAGCAGCTTGCCGAGCTCGTCGATGGCGGCGTTGGTGGGCTTGACGCCGCCGCGAGAGTAGATAGCCTCGTGCAGCTGATCGAACTTGCGCTGGATCGCCCGGAAGTCCCCGCGGTGGTACTCGGCCGAGACCTCCTGCACGAGCCGGGTGCGGGTGTCGGAGATCGGCCGGGCGACGGTCTTCCACTCGTCCCGGGCCGGCAGCGCCGAGACCTGCGCATCCTTCTCGACGTCGAAGATGAAGTCGTTCTCGCCGTCCCACACCCAGACGAAGCGAAACGGCTTGCCGGCGGCGGCGCCGAGGCCGGCCTTGAACTTCGCGTCGTCCTGCATGGGAGGCCGCGAGGCATCGCCGGGCTCGCCACTGGCGAAGAGGATGACGGGCTCGCCATCGTCGAGCGCCACGAGCTCGGCCGTCGCCGATATTGAACCGTCGCCAAGCGGATCGAAAAGCGCGAAGTCGGCCTCGATCTTCTCGTAGCCGAGCTGCGAGAGCTTCTCCCGCGCGTCATCGCGGAGCGCGTCTGTGGTGTTCTTTCTCTTGGCCATGGGTCCTCTCGCTACCGTCGCCGGTCGAAAATGTTGGTGCCCGCCACGACGAACTGCTCGGTGAGCAGCTCGCGCACCTTGTGCTCTGGCAAGCTGGTCTCGTTCGCTACCGCCCGCACCGCGCTTGCCAGCGGAGCACCGGGGCGGCCGTCGAAGAACTTCTCGACGGCCCTTCGTACGCGGCTGTCGTCGGTGATCGCCGTTCCCCGCGCCGCCCACATCTCGTTACCTGTCCGCTCGAGCGTCGGATCGAGTCGCATCAGCAAGAGGGCGCGCTCGGCACCTCCCACCTCCGTGAGCTCGGGGACGGCCTCGGCAACGCGCTCGGGCGTCGCGGGACCGCGGCCGATCAGGAAGTCGCGGATCTTCGAGGTGATTGGGCCGGTCATGCTTCCTCCTTGAGCGGGAGGCGCCGCTGGGCGTCGGTCGCCTCGTCCCGAACGAGGCGACTCCAGCCCCCGGGAGAGCTCAAGCTGGTCGCAACGGCGTTCACGACATCGCCTCCCGGAGGTAGTCGTCCGCAGCTTCGATGAGCGCGGTCCGCGCCAGCAACGCCTCGCGGCGACGCTGCATCGCTCGGGTGAGCCGGGTCTCGAAGTCCTCTCGCCAGACTTGACCCAGCACCGGGACGAGCAACTCGTCGAGGTCGCCCTTGTTGACGAAGCGTTGAACGGACCCGGACGAGAGCAGCCGGAGCTGCGTGCGAACGAGGGGATGGGCGAGCGCGACGGCGAAGACGCGGGGCGTCTCGTGGAAGCGGAGGGCGGTGAAGGTGGCGCTCCCAAGGAGCGGCTGCTCCTCGCGTCCGAGCTCCTCGTCGAGGTAAGCGACTTGGTCGCCCGAGCCCGTCGTGCACAGCAGGACATCGCCTACCTCGAGCCGCTGCCGCATGCGAGAGGACAGGTCGGAGAGGGGCCGAACCTCACCGCCCTCGACGAGGAAGGTGCTCTCGTTCACGTCGTCGGCCTGAACGGCGAAGACCTCCTCGTCATCGGCGAGGCCCCGAAGGCTGGTGCCGGCGGGCTTCGCCAGCTGGAGCAACGACCGCATGGCCGACGATGCTGCCGAAGAATGGCGGAGCACGCGCCCGCGGTTGAACGGGACATCCCACCGGTTTGCCAGCTGCGATCGGAGAACCTCGATGGCGCTGCTGGGGGGCTTGACCCCGGAGACGCGGTGGTCTATCTCGGTGTGGATCGCCGTCACCACCGCGTTGAACTCGGCGCGAGCGCTCGCGGTCAGGTCGACGGCCTGCTGGTACTGCAGCCGGAGCGACTCCTGCAGGCTGCGCGGGGGCAGCGGGATCGGGAGGCGCGCGATGTCCGAGAGACGAAGGCGCGGCAGCGTCGACGAGCCACCGCGGTACGCGAGGTCACGCAGGATCCGGTTCAGCGTGGGCGTGCAGAACACGGCGGCCAGGTACTCGGGCAAGACCGCCGGCCGGGGCCGGATGATGGTTAGCTCCGACGATACGGCGAGCTCTGCGGGCATCCCCGACTGGACCGCGGCCGCGCGAAACGGCTGGGCTGCCCGCGTGAACACGACGTCGTTCTCCTTGACATTGATCCACTTGGCGGAGGTGCCGTCGACGTGGGTCATGCCGCTCAAGTCCAGCTCGCAGGGCCGCACGTTGTTCAAGCGGAGCATCGGAATCCCCGATGCAGCCGAAGGCAGTCGAGCCCCGTCGTGGATGGACTCGACGATGTCCTCGAGGCTAACGTGTCGACTGCCCTCCGAGCTCATCGTCAACCGCACCAGGTTGCGCCCGAGGTAGAAGGCCGCGTCGAGGCGAACGTGCCGCATGCCGAGGTCGGTGCGGGAGAGCGTGGCTACGCGCATGCGGCCACCTCCCGTTCGAGGAAGTCGTCGAGCATCGACCGCGCCGCGTCGATGTCGCCTCTGAGGTCGTGCGCCTCCACGTCGACCATGAGGATTGGGTAGTCGTCGGCGGGCGCCGGCTTGCGGAGCATCACGACGGAGCACTTCACCCCCGTGCCGCGGAAGCAGGTTCCGGCAGGCAGGCTGACGACCGCCAGCAGACGTGCGTGTTCGAGCAGCCACTCGCGGAAGTCCGCATGCCCGGCGCTTGAGAGCAGGCCTTCGGGCAAGACGGTGACGAGGAGAGCGCCATCGGCCATCGCCGTAAGCGCGTGCTCGATGAACAGCAGCTCTGCACGCACGCGGCTCCGCGCCTTGCCCCCGCGCTTCGACAGCTCGAACCGGCCCAGCTGGGTTCCGCTCAGCTGGAGGCCGAACGGTGGAACGACGATCACGCCGTCGTAGGACCCGTCGAGGTTCGACTGCAGGAAGTCAGCGAACACGCGCTCGACGCTCGGAAGCAGACGCTCCAACAGCGGCTCGAGCAGGCGGAGCTCGGCCGGAAGAAAGATCGTTCCCTCCGCGCCGAGGAGCGCGGCGATCTCCGCCCCGGCCCCACCCGAGACCAGGAGACGACGAGCGCCGAGCTGATGTGCGTGCACAAAGGGCGCCACGCTCTCGGTCAGCCCAGAGAACTGGCCCTTGTCGGGAAGCAGTGAGGACAGCGCGACGACGAGACGGACCAACTCATCGGGCGCGTTCGGGCGGAGTCGAAAGCCGGCCAGGAGCGCAGCCGCCGTGCGGAGCGGTTCTACCGCGACCGACTCGTCACCACCGAGACGCGAGACGGGCACGTCGCCCGTGGGGCGGACGAGGTCCGGCCCGAACACCTCATCACCATCCAGGCGAGCGATCAGCTGCCCGATGCCCAGCTTCGCCGCATCACCGTGACGGGCGGCCGCGCGAATCAACTGCCCCCAGGCGCCGAGGACTCCTGCCGACGGGAAGTGGCTGCGGTCGGCGACGGGCAGTGCCCGCATGGGGACGAGCCCCTCCTGCTCGCGACCGTAGAACGACGGATAGCTGCCGCCGTCGACGATCACAAATGCGTAGCCCTCGCCCGCGAGGAGCTCGAGGTAGCGGTCGGACACATCACCGCGCTTGGGGCGAAGCAGCACACCGCGCTCGCCGCCGAGCACGAACTCCCCAGCGAGCGCCAGCCGCCCGATGACCGGTTGTGCGGCGTCGGTGACATCGATCCCGAGGCTGCTGAGGTAGGTGCTCGCGTCCAAAACCATCTCTCCGTCACGCGCTCACGTGCCCATTGACTCGGAGGGTAGTCATAACGAGAGGTGCCGTCAAGAGCAATCACGCGCTCACGTTCCCAATAGCCAGAGATGGCTCCGGTGTGTTGCGGGTGCCGAGAATGTCATCCGTGCTGGTCAGGCTGCTTGATCGTATTCGTGGAGGAGTCACCGAGTCGGCCGCGTCGGTGGGTGCGGAGTCGTGTCGGGTCGGGGTGAGTGTTGTGGTGGCGTTCGTACTCGCGACCGGCGTACAGCAGATGGACCTGGTTGAAGACCAGAGTCCGGTCGAGTAGCTCGTGGCGGCAGGCCTAGATCCAGCGTTCCATGATCGAGTTCATTCGGAGTATCCGGACCCCGCTGAGCACGACGGTTCAGCGCGGTGCGTGGCAGCGGGTGCAGCAGAGCCGCCAGCCAGGCCCGGTCGGTCGGGCTGAACTTCACCCGATCGCCGTGCAAGTGCCGGTGCGGGACCACGACCTGATGCCGTAATGCGTGGATCTGGCGTCCTTGTCCCGATCGCTCATCGGCAACAGCCGCAGCTGAGCCAGAGCGTTGGTTACACCGAGGTAAGCAAATCGCAACAACACAGCAAGTCATGCTCGTGGAGCACCCGACGCAGATCACCGTCGAGGGCCGACGGCTGGAGTCCACCTCTCCGAGTAGGCGCCATATGCACCCAACTATGGGAGGTGCGGACGTCAGCCCGATCGATGCCCTCAGCACACCGTGGCGTCGTCTATTGGAGGCGGAAGCGCCGCCGCAGGCTTCGACCACGGCACGGGTCGGTCGTCAATCACCGGCCTCGGGACCGGCGGTACACCATAGGCGTCCTTATCAGCCTGCGCCCCATGGGCGCCTAGCCCCGTATTCCGCACGTGGCTGATCGTCAGCACCACTGTCGTGGGTCGATGTCGAGCAGGTCGAGTAGTCGTGACTGTAGGGGTGTGGGCTGAGCGATGA
>Ga0272482_10000052_pt1 | contig 37427 bp, 36 predicted proteins | sample RVTome_8_FD_192427 | JGI IMG/M metagenome (GOLD analysis project Ga0272482, IMG submission 192427) | Soil microbial communities from uranium-contaminated site in the Upper Colorado River Basin, Wyoming, United States - RVT160D0 (version 2) ...
AGAGGACCACCTTCATACCGGGGTTCTGCGTCTTTACGTTGCACCACAACCGCTTCGGCGCGTCTCAGCCACCCGACCGCGTCGGCTACCTAGAGTCCGCGGTTCGTTACGCGGAAAGGCTCACTGGTGCGGAACGCTCCCGGCTCCACGACGAGCACGCGTACACCGAACGGCTCAACTTCCTGGCGCAGCGTCTCCGACAGTCCTTCGAGCGCGAACTTCGCCGCCGAGTAGTAGCCGAACCCCTGTCCGCCCACCAGGCCAGCCACCGACGACATGTTCACGATCCAGCCGTCGCCACGTGCCCGCATACCAGGCAGGACCGCGCGCACCACCTCGACCACGGCGAACAGGTTGAGGTCGAACGTGCGGCGGATCGTCTCGTCAGGGGCCCCCTCGACCGAGCCGTACCAGCCACGGCCCGCGTTGTTGACGAGCACGTCGATCCCGCCGAACCGCTCCTCCGCCGCCTTGACCGCCGCACGCACCTGGTCGGCATCGGTGACATCGAGCTGGAGAACCAGCACACGGTCGCCATGCGATGCAGCCCATTCCCGCAGTTCAGAGGGTCGACGTGCGGTCACCACCACCTGGTCGCCCTGTTTCAGTGCGGCCTCGGCATAAACCAGGCCGAACCCTCCGGGCGTCCCACCCGTGATGAACCAAGTCCTCATGGACTCCTCCTCTCGCTACAGCGAGCAATGTAGCGCTACATGAGCTACTATAGCAAGCATGCAGAACGCGCGGGATCGACTCCTGCTCGCCGCGGCGGAGTTGCTGGAGAGCGGTGGCACGGTGTCCACGAGAGCGGTGTGCGACCGCGCCGGGGTGCAGGCCCCGACGCTGTACCACCACTTCGGCAGCAAGCAGGGCCTGATCGACACCGTGGCGAACCACGGCTTCACCCAATACACGGCGATCGAGAGCTCAGGCGACCCGCTGGACGACCTGCGCGAAGGCTGGGACAGGCACGTACGGTTCGGGCTGGAGCACCCGTCGTTCTACGGACTGCTTTACGGCCGCGTCGAGCCGGGAAAGCCCTGCGCCGTCACTGCTCCCGCGCACGCCGCGTTGCGCGACCGGTTCACCGCAGCCGCCGCCCAGGGCATGCTCAAGGTGCCACCGGCCGACGCCGCCGAACAGCTACTCGCCGCCAACGTCGGCATCACACTCACCCTGATCAGCCAGCCAGAGCCGGACTTCGAGCTCTCCAGACGCGTCCGCGAGGCCGCACTGGCCGGAGCCCTGCACACACCCACCACCGATACCCCCACGACCCGCGCGAGCGCCGCACTGACATTGCGCGCGCTGGTCGGCAACGACCCGGGCGACCTTACCCCTGGCGAACACGCGCTGCTCGGCGAACTGCTGGACCGCCTGGCCCGCTAGAAGCTGGAGCACGCGGTGTTTCTCCGAGGGCCGCACGTCCTCGTCGCTCTGGACGCGCGGCCCCGCCCCGATGTACCGCCGCGCCACTTGGTACAGGTAGGAATCGATGTCCTCGAACCGCCGAACCCGAGAAATTGCGCTACCGCCGGGGCGCAGCCGCTCGATGATCGGGGCGACCCGCCAGGCTCAGGTCGACCTCGCCCCGGTACTCGCCGGTGCTGCGCGACGAAATCTCGGACGAGCCCGGTCGGTGGCCGACCGCCTCGACCTGCACCGCGCGCAGAAACCCGCCACCGCGGGTGTGGGAACCGGCTAAGCAGCGGTCGGTGATCTGGCACTGTGACGCCCACGTTGCCAGCTACAGGTTGTGGATTGCTCCGCCTGAACGGTGCAGGGTGATACCGCACTATGCGGGGTACACCGCGCCGGCAGATACCGCGGCTTGCCTCACAGCAGGACGCTGGTGCCCGGCGTTGCCAGGTTCCACAGGCGTACGCGGCCGGCGTCGGTGGTGGCCAGGATGTTGGCGTTCGTGCTCCAGGCGACGGCGCGGCCCAGCGACGTGGCGGCCGCATCGCGCAGCTGGCCGACCTCCTTGCCGTTGCCGGCGTTCCACCGGCGTACCGTGCCGTCCTCGCCTGCGGTGACCAGGAAGCGGCCGTCGGGGCTGAAGTCGACGTCGTGGACGCTGTGGGTGTGTCCGGTCAGTCGGGGGACGATCCGCCCGCTCCTGGTCAGGTCCCACAGCGCCACGGTCCGGTCGCCGGCCGCGGTGGCGAACAGCTCTCCGTTCGGGCTGAACGCCACGCCGAAGACGCTGTCGGTGGCGTCGGACAGGGCCTGGTGCCCGCCGAGCTGCCGGGGCTCTGAGTCGAGGTCGCGGACGTCGTAGATGTTCGCCGCCCCACCGAGCAGGCCGGCCGCGAGATGCTTTCCGTCGGGGCTGAACGCCACGTCCCAGGCACCGGCGCCGCCGAACGCGGCGACGCGCCGCCGCGTCGAGAGGTCCCATACCCGGGTGCCGAGGACGCCCGCTGTGGCCAGGAGCTTGCCGTCGGGGCTGACGTCGACGTCGAACAGCCGCGCCGTGTTGTTGCCGGCCGTCTCGCCGGGTAGGGGGTCGCCGATCTGGGTGCCGGCCGTCACGTTCCAGAGGCGTACGGTGCCGTCCTGGCTGGCGGTGGCGAGCGTCTGGCCATCGAGGACGAACGCCACGCCCTCCACCGCGCCGCCGTAGGTGCCGCCGCCGTGGCCGGTCAACACGGCGAGCCGGCGGCGGCTCGCCACGTGCCAGATCTGCGCGGTCTGCCCGATGCCCGCGGCCAGGAGGCTGCCGTCCGGACTGAAAGCCAGGGCGGCGGCCTCGGACGGCGGTGCGGTTGGGCCCGCGCCGCCGGTTCGGTCGCCCGCGCCGCCGGCTCGGTCGTGGAGCGCGCGCCAGGACCCGGCCAGGCCGGCGGCGGCGAGGCTGAGGGCAAGCAGTCCGATGAGGACCCTCCGCCGAAGCGGTCGCCCTCGGGCCACGCCGGCGCCCGCGGCGGGCGCCGGCACCGCGGTCCCGGCCGGTACGAGTGCCGGGGCGCCGGGCGCGACAGGGGCTGGGGCGCTCATGGGGGCCGGGGCGCGCTGGCCGGGCGTGGCCTGCTCGGCCGGTGGTACGCGTCCAGCCGGTGGGGCGGGCGGGGTGAGCCGGGTTGGCCGGGCGTGCAGGCTTCCCTCGGCGACGACGAGTTCAGGGTGGTCGATGGCGGTCGGCGGGATCCCGAGGGCGCGGTGCAGCAGCGTGGCCACCAGCGGGATGCGGCTGGAGCCGCCGACGAGCAACACCCCGGCGATCTCCTCGCGGGCAACCGCCGCCGCGCGCAGCGTCTGCACTGCGACCTCTATCGTGCGCTCCAGGTGGGGCCGCGCGATCTTCTCGAACTCCTCGCGGGTCACGTGCAAGTCCGTTCCGACCAGCGGTACGTGCAGGTCAGCGGTGGAATGGCGGGACAGCTGCTCCTTGGCGGCCCGGGCGCCCTGCCACAACGCACGACGCGGATGCTGGTCGGCCGGCGTCCGCGGCCAGTCCAGGCGGCCCCACCTCGCGCTCGCCGCGGCCGTGAGAGAGCGGACGTGGCGGACCAGCGCGGCATCGAGGTCCAGGCCACCGACGTCGCCCAGGCCATCCGCGGCGACGACGTCGAAACCGTCCGTGGTACGGCGCACGATGCCGGTATCGAACGTGCCGGCGCCGAGGTCGTACACGACCAGACACCGGCCGGCGGGCATCTCCCGACCCAGGACGGTGGTGAAGTATGCCGCGGCGGCGACCGGCTCGGCCACCAAGCCAACGTCGCCGAGACCGGCACGACGGGCGGCCTCGGCCAGCACGTCCAAGCGGACGCGTCGCCAACTGGCCGGATGGGTCAGCACCACGTCGTCGAGCGGGCCACCGGTGACCCTCCGCGCTTCGGCGGCCACCCGGCCCAGCACCGCGGCGACCAGATCGACGACCGACACCTCCCGCTCGCCAAGCCAGACGGTACCGTCGTCGATCCGCCGCTTCGGGTTCGGCTCCAGCCCACCCGGATGCGCCAGAGCCGACCGCTCAGCGTCGGCACCGGTCAGCAGGTCCGCACCGGCGAACACGGCCGAGGGCAGCAGCGGAGACGCGTCGAAAAGCAGCGGCCGTATCCGCTGCGCCGGCCCGGCGAGCACAGCAACCGTCGCGGAGGTACCGAAGTCGATCCCCAAGCGGTTCACCGGGTCGCCTCCGCCTCACTGCCGCAACGACCCGATCGACCGTGGTGCGCGTCAAGGGCCGGGAGGGACCGCATCAGCACAGATCGTACGGCGGGCCACGCTCCGCCGTCGAACGACCGAGACCGTCCAACCTCGACATCCACCGGCGCGGAAATCCCGCCAGCACGTCATCGCCGCCAGGCCCGCCGGCCGAGTCCGCACGGCGGCGGCGAAGCGGTCTACAACAGCACTGTGCGTCACCGTTGGAAGGCATGCTACTCAGCCTGGACCAGGCGGGCGCGGTCTGACTGCCTGTGGTGTGCAGCGGGCGAGCGGGTCGAGGGCATCCCGCTTCAAACCACCCGAAGGCGTTCCCCGTCGATATCCACGACATCACCACGGTGAAGCTGCCGACCACGGCGCAACTCGGCCTCGCCGTTGACTTCAACCTCGCCAGCGGCGATGGCGGACTTGGCCTCACCACCCGATTCGATGACGCCGGCCAACTTGAGGAACTGCCCAAGGCGAATCATGTCGTCGCGGATCGGAACATCTCTCATCACCGCATCATCGAACCTGCGAGGCGACCAGCCGGTGCGACTCGCGGCATGAACCTGGACCCGATCTTGGCACGTGTCCGGCGCCAGCTTTTCTGCCACGATGACGACGTGGTGGTCATCTCAAGTGCGCAGCGAACAGATGAGATCGACGTTATCGATGTCGATCTGGACGGCCATCCGGACTGGAGTGCGTGGATAGGCGTTCCAGGCAAGGTCATCGGCGTGCTGGACGGCGAGCTCGTCTCGGCACTGCTGAACCTTGTCGTGGCGCTCCCCGAATCAGTAGGGACGCGCTGTTTCCTGCCTCGCTATGCCATCCGCTTGCGGAGCGGTCGACCCGGACAGCAAGCAACATTGCCCGCAACGGCCGCGACGGGCCGACCCGTGCGGGCGACGCCCTGACCTCAGCCGTCGGCGCTTCCACGCCCGCCGGCCGGAGGAATCTCCCCCTCCGTTCCGCGTGGTCTGTCATCCGGTTCGCCGACGACTGCTACATCTCGTGCTCCCACCAGCCGCGCGTGTCGACGTCCGCGGCATCTGCCAGCGTCTCCAGCTCCGCGATCTCTTCGTGGGCGAGCTCGATGCCGCGGGCTCGGATCAACCCGTCGATGTAGCCCGCCTTGGTGACCCCGATGATCGGGGTGGTCCCTTTGGCGATGGCCCAGGCGGTGGCGACTTCGGCTGCGGACGCGCCTCGGTCCTGGCCGATCGCTGTCATCCTGTCCGTCAGCGCCTGCAGTTGGGGAAGGATGCCGTTGTACACGGCCGCTCGGCTGCTGCCCTCGGGCAAGGGATAGGCCGGGCTGTACCTGCCGGTCAGTGCCCCTTGCTCGAGGACCATGTAGGAAAAGAACCGCACGTCGTGCTCGCGGCAGTGATCGAGGATGCCCGCGTGCTCGGAGCTTCGGTACAGCAGACTGTGGTGGTTCTGGACCGCCTCGACACGGAAGCCGGCTTCGCCGAGGATCTGATCGGCAAGAGTGATCTGCTTCACGTTGTGGTTCGAGACGCCGACATGCTTGACCTTGCCGCTGTGCAGCAGCGGAATCAGATGCGGCGTCCAGCGGGCCACGTCGGCGGGGTTGTGGATCCAGTACAGATCCACATAGTCCGTACCCAATCGGTCGAGGCTTTGCTCCAGCATGTCCGCGACCGGATCGTCGCCGTTGCCCGCGGCCTGCGGGGTGAACTTCGTGGACAGCTGGTACTCGCCGCGGGCGTAGCCTTTCAGCGCCTGACCGAGGACCGTCTCGGCGCGACCCATGCCGTACACCACCGCGGTGTCCCACAGGGCAAACCCGTTCGATTGCGCCTTCTCGACGACCTCTCGCAGGCCGGATGCAGTCAGCTGACTGCCGAAATAGCCGTCGCCAACCTCGCCGCTGTCTCCCCAAGCCCACGTGCCCAGCGCCACCGCCGGCACTGTCAGCGTCTCGCTCGTCATGTCCCGTACCTCCATTGCTTGTTACCGCCGTTGCTCGTTCTTCGGCCGTGGCGACTTGTCGTGACGCCCCGGCCGGGCCGTCGACGACGCCCCCGCACTCGTGCTCACTTCTCATCACCACTGCGATCGTGTTGGAAGGTTCGATCCCCCAGAGGACCGCGATCGCCGGTACCGGAGAAGGTCGTGTTTATCGGGGGTATAACCTCGCCCCCCCTCGCGCCGTGGCCAACAGCTACCGTGAATGGCATGGACCAGCGGCCCGGAAACCGCGGCGAGATCCGGGACTTCCTTGCCAGCCGACGCGCCAGAATCACCCCGGCGCAGGCCGGCCTGCCGACCAGCGCCCGTCGCCGGGTCGCCGGGCTGCGGCGCGAGGAGGTCGCTGTCCTCGCCGGCGTGAGCACGGAGTGGTACACGCGCCTGGAGAAGGGTCACATCGGCGGCGTGTCCGAAGACGTCCTCGACGCGGTCGCCCGCGCCCTGCGACTGGACGACGACGAACGCACCTACCTGTTCGACCTGGCCCGGTCATCGCGGCCCGACAGTCGCACGCCGTCGCGTCGCCGGGACGTCGAGGTCCCGCCCCGGGTCCAGTGGCTGCTGGACTCCATGACGATGTCCTCGGCGTTCGTACGCAACGGCCGCATGGACGTCGTCGCCAGCAACCCCCTCGCCCGAGCCGTGCTCGCGCCCATGTTCGACAGCGCCACCGTCGACAAGCGCGGCCGCCCCAACATCGCCCGCTACATCTTCCTCGACCCCGGCGCACACCACTTCTTCGTCGACTGGAACGCCGCCGGCATCGCCACCGCCGCCCTGCTACGCGCCGAAGCCGGGCGCGAGCCCCGCGACCGGGCACTACGCGAACTCGTCGGCGAGCTGTCCACGCTCAGCCCCGCGTTCCGCAGCCAATGGGCCGCGCACGACGTCCTGATCCGCCACGACGGCATCAAACGGCTCCAGCACCCCGACGTCGGCCACCTGGAACTGACCTTCCAGTCCCTCGACCTACCCCTGCCCGGCCGAGCCGTGCACGACCTGATCATCTACACCGCCGAACCCGGCACCCCATCCGAAGACCGGCTCAAACTCCTGGCCAGCTGGGCAGCTACGCAATCTCGGGCGGATACCCGATCTCGGGTGGCCGAGCCCACCCGCCACTCTCCTCAGCCCGGGCCGCTCTGACCCGTCGCGGTCCGCCCGACATGTTCACCCTCGGTTATCGGTTCGGCTGGTGTGTCGGCGAGAGTGGTGACTGCGGACAGTACCTGAATAATCGGGCATTCTGACATCGCGGGTGAGGTCCTCGATGGTGTCTGGAAGTGTAGAGAACTCCATGATCACCTAAGCGGTCTCACCCGCCCCGACCACCCTCCACACAGGCCACTCACTCCGCAAGACCCCGGCTCAGACGGGCCATCCCCGTTAACGCAATGGCCCTGGCGATGGACGACCCCGGCCGGCGGAAGGCGAAGACCTTCCAATGCCGCGGAAGCGTCTCTTCGCAGCGGTGAGTCGAGCTACATTCTGGACCGCGACGCATTAATCCACCGGAAACATAAATCGGAGGTTTCGATTTCAGGATCGACTTCACACGCAATTTACGAGGGGCCGGAATTCACATTTCCGTACGCCGCGCGGCCCTCCTGGAACGGGCTACAATTGGCCCGCATCCGGGGGGACCAAACGTATGCCGATGATCAGGATCATGCTGGTGGCCGAGCCGTCCATGCTGCGTGAGGGCATGCGGGCCGTGCTACGGGCGGTGGACGACTTCATGGTCGCCGGAGAGACCACGGGCGGCCCGGGCGCGGTCGCCGACGCCGCCCGTCTGGCCCCCGATGTCGTCGTGACCGACGCCCTCGCCACGGCCGTGGCGCTGAGCCGCGCCGGTGCCGCGACCCGGATCGTCCTGCTCGCAGGCACGGTCGACGAGGTGCCGGTCGACCCGGCCGCACGGGCCGGCGTCGACGGGTTCGTGCTCACCGCCGAGGCCGGCACCAGCCTCATCGCCGCGGTCCACGCGGTCGCGAAGGGGCACGCGTGGCTCTCGCCGCCGTTCGCCCGGCGGCTGCTCGACCTCTACCGGGCCGCTCCGCCGATGCCCCCACTCAACGGCGGGCGGCGGTTCAGCGAGCGTGAGCGCAGCGTGCTGCGGCTCGTCGCCCATGGCCGCACCAACGCGGAGATCGCCCACGAGCTCGTGCTCGGCGAGTCCACCGTCAAGACCCACGTCTCCCGGCTGCTGACCAAGCTCGAGCTTCGCGACCGCGTGCAGCTCGCCGTCTTCGCCCATCACCACGGACTAACCTGACCGACATTCCGAATTCACATTTTCCGCCGACCGGAGGAATGGCGAATTCACTCCCGCGACGGACGACGCGTTGTGGGGTCCGGCCCTATCGTTGCTGAGCGAACGGGTAATCCGATAGCGAGGGGTACGGAATGACGAGCAGTCCCGCCACGCTCACCGGTGGACTCGTATCCACCGCGGCACCGCCGGCCGGCGACTTCATGCCGAAGACGGTCAATGCGTGGCCGCGCACCTATTCGCTGGCGAACATCCTCACGGTGCTGCGGGCCCGGCGCAACGGCGCGACGGTCAGCCTCAACCAGGTGAAGCTCAAGGACACCGTCGTCGAGCGCAACGCTCTGATCATGGAATACGCGATGCTGTGGTGCAGCAGCGTCCAGCCGTACTCGATCGTGGGGCGGTTCGCCTCGCTGTTCAACACCGATGTCGGGCCGTACGTGGGCATCGCGGAGAAGGTGACGGTTGGTGCCAGTCCACATTGGCCCCAGCTGCCGACGACGCACGTATTTCCGGTCAACCACGAGTTCGGCTTCTGCGACGACCCGTGGCCGGCGGTCGGTCGTACGACGATCGGCGCTGACGCGTGGATCGGGGCGGGAGCGACGATCCGTTCCGGCGTGCGGATCGGTGTCGGCGCGGTGGTCGGCGCCGGTGCGGTCGTCACCCGCGACGTGGCCGACTACGAGGTCGTGGTCGGCGTGCCCGCCCGCCACCTGCGTCCGCGTTTCCCCGACCCGATGGTGGCGAGCCTGCTCGAACTGCGGTGGTGGGAGTGGCCGCCGGCGGTGATCCGGGAGCACCTGGCGCTCTTCCGCGAGCCGCTCACCCCGGCGCGGCTGGCGCTGCTGCACGAGCTCGCCCCGCCGCCGCACCGGGTCGCGGCGTGACGGCCGCCATCCGCGCGGAGGGGCTGTGCAAGGGGTACCACGGCCTCGCGGCGCTGCGGGGTGTCGACCTGGAGGTGTCCGCGGGCAGCGTGCTCGCGCTCCTCGGCCCAAACGGGGCCGGCAAGAGCACCACGGTCAAGATCCTGACCACGCTGGTCGCGCCCGACGGCGGCCGCGCCGAGGTGGCCGGCTTCGACGTGGTCCGGCATCCCCAGCGGGTACGGGCGGCGATCGGCGTCGCGGGCCAGTACGCGGCGGTCGACGGGCGGCTCACCGGGCGGGAGAACCTCGTTCTCTTCGGACGGTTGCACCGCATGTCCCGGCCGGCGGCGGCGCGGCGGGCCGGCGAGCTGCTCGACCGCTTCGACCTCGCCGGGGGGGCCGACCGGCTGGCCCGTACGTACTCCGGTGGCATGCGCCGCCGCCTCGACCTCGCGGCGAGCCTGGTCGCGCACGCGCCGGTGCTTTTCCTCGACGAGCCCACCACCGGGCTCGACCCGCTGCGCCGCGACCAGCTGTGGGCGGTGGTCGACGAGCTCGTGGCGGCCGGGACGAGCGTGCTGCTCACCACGCAGTATCTGGAGGAGGCCGACCGCCTCGCCGACCTGGTCGTGGTGGTCGACCATGGGCGCGTGGTCGCCGAGGGCACGGTGGAACAGCTCAAGCACCGCACCGGCCGGTCCTCACTGGACGACGCGTTCCTGGCGCTCACGGCGTGAACACCGTGGATACTCTACGATGGAGTGTCGCCGACACGCTCGTGCTCGCCGGGCGGAGCCTGCGGCACTGGCGCCGCCAGCCCGAGCTGCTGCTGCTCTCGACCGCGCAGCCGGTGCTGCTGGTCCTGCTGTTCACCCAGGTGTTCGGCGGCGCGGTGGCGACGCCCGGCACGCGGTACGTCGACTGGCTCGTGCCCGGCGTGCTCGTGCAGGTCGTCGCCTGGGACAGCGCGAAGACCGCCGTCGGCGTCGCGGAGGACCTGGCGAGCAGCACGATCGAGCGGTTCCGGACGCTGCCGATGTCGGCCCCGGCGGTGCTGGCCGGGCGCACGCTCGCCGACGCGGGCCGCAACCTCTTCGTGGTGCTCGCGATGCTCGCCGCCGGCGCGCTGGTAGGGCTGCGCGTGCCGGGCGGCCCGGTGGCGGCGGCCGGCGCGATCGCGCTCACGGTCGCGTTCGGGTACGCGCTGACCTGGCTATTCGCGTACCTCGGCCTACGCGCGCGGGGCGGGGAGGCCGCGCTCGCCGCGGGCATCCTGGTCGTCTTCCCGCTGATGTTCGCGTCCAGCGCGGTGGTGCCGGTGGAGACGATGCCGGCGTGGCTGCGACCGTTCGCCGCGCACCAGCCGCTGACCGCCGTGATCGACGCCGTGCGGGCCCTGTTGCAGGGCCGGCCCGCGGCCGGCGAGGTGGCCGCCGCGCTGGCCTGGACGGCCGGCGTTCTGGCGGTCGCCGTGCCCGCGGCGGTACGCCGCTTCCGTGCCGTTTCCGTGTGATCGAGGCACTACGTGGTCGCGCGCACCACCAGGTCAAGCTCGAGCACGGTGGTGCGGCGGCCCGTGCGGCTGCCCTGCATCTGGTCGAGCAGTGCCCGCAGCGCCAGCCGCCCCGACTCCTCGAACGGCTGGCGCACCGTCGTCAGGTCCAGCGCCTGCGCCAGGTCGGAGTCGTCGAAGCCGACCACGGCGAGGTCCTCCGGCACCGCCAGCCCGCGGTCCCGCGCGGCGGCGAGGACGCCCCCGGCGAGCGTGTCGTCGTGCGCGAAGACGGCGGTCGGCGGGTCGGCCTGGTCGAGCAGCGCGTGGGTGGCCGCGCGGGCCTGGCCCACGTCGTGCCGCACCAGCCGGACCGCCACCTCAGGCAGGCCGGGCCCGACCTCGCGGCGGAAGCCGGCGAGCCGGCTCTCGGACGGCGACACGTAGGCGTGCGAGCGCTGCGCCTCCCCCACGTACGCGAGCCGGCGGTGCCCCCGCTCCAGCAGGTGCCGGGCAACGAGCTCGCCGCCGGCCTCGTCGTCGGTGACCACGGCCTCGAAGCGCGGCCGCGGCGAGTCGATCACGACTGTGGGCAGGCGCTGGGCGTGCAGCCGCTCGACGACCGAGTCCTCCAGCGGCAGCCCCATGATGATCAGGCCGTCGAGCCGCCGCGTGATGGGCAGGCTCGACAGCAGCGGTGAGGTCGCCGAGGCCGCCGACTGCTGGTCGAAGACGACCACCTCCAAGGCCTCCGCGCCGACGGCGGCGAAGACGCCCGCCAGCCGCCGGCTGAACGACGGGTACGAGCTGAACGGCGCGATCACCCCGATCCGGCCGACACCCTTGCGGGCCCTGGTGACCGCGTCCGCCTTCGGCACGAAACCCAGCTCGTCGGCTGCGGTCAGCACCCGCTCGCGGGTCGCCTGGCGCACCCGGGTAGGCGAGTTGAGCACCAGCGAAACGGTAGAGATGCTCACCCCAGCCCGCGCGGCGACGTCGTAGATCGTGATCTTGTCTGTCACACGCGCCTCCTTCGGAGACAGGTTAACCGAGTGTTCGAAGTGCTTCGAGCGAAGCACTTGACAAGTTTGTAACACGGGCGTTCCATGGCCGTCATGGCTTGACACCCACTGACTGAGGGAGGGCACCCCTCGTGAAAACGCGCACCCTCGCCACCGCCGCACTCCTCCTCCTGCTGGCCGACGGCTGCGGTGGACCCGGATCCTCGACTCAGGCACCACCCGCGCAGGCCGCGGACCGACTCCAGGCCGCCCGCGACGCCGCGACCCGGGCCGCCGGCGGCGCCAAGCCCGGCGGCACGCTCAACCTGCTCGGCGTGCTCAGCGGCCCGCAGCTCGAGGCCTACCTCGGCACCTTCGCCCCGTTCGAGGAGGCGACCGGCACGAAGCTCAAGTACGAGAGCACAGGCGACGTCTTCGCCGTGCTACAGACCCGCATCGCTGGCGGCAACCCGCCCGACGTCGTCTCCAACCCCAGCGCCGGCCAGGTGGCTCAGCTCGCCGAGCAGGGCAAACTGGTCGCACTCGACCCGTTCCTCGACATGGCCGCGGTCCACGCCGACTACCCGGAAGGCCTGACCAGCCTCTCCACGGTGGACGGCAAGCTCCACGGCGTGTTCTACAACACGGCCGTGCAGGGCCTCGTTTGGTACGACCCCAAGACGTACCAGGGTCCCAAGCCGCCCGCCTCGTGGGACGACCTGTCCGGCTGGGCCGAGAAGACGTCGGTTGCCGGCACCACCCCGTGGTGCATCGGCCTGGAGTCCGGGCCGAGCAGCGGCTGGCCGGGCGCGGTGTGGATCGAGGAGTTCGTGCTTCAGCAGTCCGGCCCCGAGGTCTTCACGAAGTGGTGGAAGGGCGAGCTGCCCTGGACGGCGCCGGAGATCAGGCGGGCGTTCGAGCGCTTCGGCGCGATCGCCACCGACGCCGAGCAGGTCAGCGGCGGCCCCACCGCCGTGCTCACCACTGACTTCAACTCCAGCGCGCAGGGACTCTTCGCCGACCCGCCCGCCTGCCACCTCCACCTGCAGGCCGACTTCCTCGGCAACGCCCTCGCGCAGACGGTGCCCGGCGTCGTGCCCGGCACCGACATCGACTTCTTCCCGTTCCCGCCGCTCGACCCGGCGCGGGCCGGTTCGGTCGAGATCTCCGGCGAGACGCTCGCGCTGCTCAAAGACAGCCCGCAGGGGCGGGCCTTCATGCGGTACGTGGCGACGCCCGAGTTCAGTGCCCTCGTCGCGGGCACCGGGCAGTGGATCGCGGCAAACCGCCGCACCCCGCTCGACGCCTACACCTCCGTGCTGTCCCGCCGCGCCGCCGGGGTCTACGCCGGCGCGAAGACGGTGCAGTATGCGGCCCAGAACGCGATGCCGATCGCGATGACCCAGGCGTTCCTCAAGGCGGTCCTAGCATACATCGCAAAGCCGTCCACTCTGGACGCCCAGCTCGCCGGGCTGGAGCGGGCCCGCGCCGGCGCGTACAAGAGCTGAGCGCCATGGTCCCGACGACCCGCGTCCTCGCCGCACTCGCCTTCACGGTGGCCGTGCCGGCGCTCGTGCTCGGCTGGCTCTGGGTGGCCGGCCGGCTGGAGGCGGTGCTCCCGCACCGCCTCCACCGCCGGCTGCTGCCCTGGCTGTGGCTGGTGCCCGCGCTGGTACCGGTCGGCGTCCTCCTCGCCTGGCCCCTCGCCAACACGGTCTGGCTCTCGCTGCGCGACGCCGGCTCGGGCGCATGGGCCGGGCTGGACAACTACCGCTACCTGGCCACCAGCGGCGAGGTGCACACCGCGCTCCGCAACAACCTGCTGTGGCTGGTGCTGCTCGCCGGCGGCTGCCTAGCGGTCGGACTTCTGGTAGCCGTGCTGACCGACAAGGTGCGCTACGAGGTGGTGGCCAAGGCGGCGGTGGTGCTCCCGACCGCGATCCCGTTCGTGGCCGGCGCGGTGATCTGGCGGTTCATGTATCAGTACCGGCCGCCCGGCCTGCCGCAGACCGGCACGCTCAACGCGCCCCTCACCGCCACCGGCGCCGGTCCGGTCGCCTGGCTCGTGGACACTCGGACCAACAACGCCGCCCTCATCGCCGTCGGCGTGTGGATGACCGCCGGGTTCGCGACTGTCATCCTCTCCGCAGCGCTCAAGGCGGTGCCGCCCGAGCTGCACGAGGCGGCGCGGATCGACGGCGCCGGGCCGTGGCAGGCGTTCCGCCACGTCACCCTGCCGGAGCTGCGCCCGACCATCGTGGTCACCGCGACACTCGTCGCGGTCAGCGCCTTCAAGGCCTTCGACATCGTGTACGTGATGACGAACGGCAACTACCGCACCGACGTCGTCGCCAACCTCATGTACCGGCAGCTGTTCGTCGACCAAGACTACGGCCGGGCGAGTGCGATCGCCTTACTCCTGATGCTGCTGGCCGCGCCGATCCTGCTCGTCAACGCGCGAGCGACCGGAAGGAGCGTCCGATGACCCAGCTGCTGTCCCGCCCAGCGGCGACTGCCGCGCCCACACCCGCGACCGCCACGAGGCTGACCCGACCGCGCCGGATTCCCACTCACCTGACACTCCTGCTCGTCTGTGGACTGTGGACCGTACCGGTGCTGGGGCTGCTGGTCAGCTCGTTCCGGCCGGCGTACGAGGTCTCCACCACCGGCTGGTGGCGAGCCGGCGAAGGCACGCTCACCACGGGCAACTATCGGGACGTGCTGACCACGGGCGGCTTCGGCACCGCCCTGGCCAACAGCCTGCTCATCACCGTGCCGGCGGTGGCCGCGATGGTGACGGTCGGTGCGGTCGGCGCCTTCGCGCTGGCCCGCATGTCGTTCGCCGGCCGCCGTGCGGTAACAGTCGCGATGATCGCACTCCTCGCGCTGCCGCTGCAGATGACGCTCGTACCGGTGCTGCGCCTCTACAACGCCGCCGGACTGACCGGCACGTTCGCCGGGATCTGGCTGGTGCACCTGGGTTTTGGGCTGCCGTTCGCCATCTACCTGCTGCGTACGTTCTTCGCCGCGCTGCCGGACGAAATGTTCGAGGCGGCTGCGCTGGACGGCGCGTCAACGCTGACCGCGTTCCTGCGACTGGCCGTGCCGGTCTCCGGGCCGGCCATCGCGTCGGTGGCCACCTTCCAGTTCATCTGGGTCTGGAACGACCTGCTGATCGCGCTCATCTTCCTCGGCGGCGACCCGGGCGTCGCCCCGCTCACCGTCGCGGTGAGCAACCTGGTCAGCGCGACCACTGGCCAGGGCTGGCAGCTGCTGACCGCGGCGGCGTTCGTGGCGATGGTCGTACCGATGGTGATCTTCTTCGCGCTGCAGCGCTACTTCGTCCGCGGCCTGCTGGCCGGATCGGGAAAGTGAGGGTTCCATGGCTGGCGCGCCCTACGCCGATGACCCGCCGGCGCCGACCGTGTACGACCTCGACCCCGCCACGCTCGCCACCTACCGCCCGCCACGGGACGAGCCGGCCGACTTCGACCTCTTCTGGAAGCACGCGCTCGCCTACGGCCGCACGGGAGGCGCGGCGTCCGCGCGGCTCACGGCCGTCGACAACGGACTGTCCACGGTGGTCACCCAAGACATGACCATCGCCGGGTACGGCGGTGAGCCGGTCAAGGCATGGCTCACGCTCCCAGCGCACGAGGACAGGCCACTCCCCTGCCTCATGCAGTTCGTCGGCTACGGCGGCGGCCGCGGCCTGCCCGTCGAGCACCTGCTGTGGGCCAGCGCCGGCTTCGCCCACGTGGTGGTCGACGCCCGCGGCCAAGGCGGCGAGACACCCGACGCGGCCTGCGGCGACGCCGCACCACCGGTGGTGCGCGGCCTGCCCGACCCAGAGGCGTACTACTACCGGCGGGCGTTCGTCGACGCCGCCTGCGCCGTGGACGCGGTGCGCAAGCTGTCCACAGTGGACGCGGAACGGATCGTGGTCGGCGGGGTTAGCCAAGGCGGTGGCCTCGCGCTCGCCGCCGCCGCGCTCGCCGGCCCCGTCGCGGCGGTGTTGTGCGACCTGCCGTTTCTGTGCCACTGGAGCCGGGCGGTGCGGATCAGCGACCGCGGCCCGTACACGGAGGTGGCCCGCTGGTGCGCGAGTCACCGCCGGCCGGTCGGCGACGTGTTCGCCACCCTCGCCTACTTCGACGGCATGTCCTTCGCCGCCCGGTGCCAGGCGCCGGCGCTCTTCTCGGTCGCGCTGATGGACCGGGTCTGTCCACCCTCGACGGTCTACGCCGCCTACCACCACTACGCGGGACCGAAGCAGATGGTGGTCTGGGAGTTCAACGACCACGAGGGCGGCGGTATCCACCAGCTCCGCCGCCAGCTCGACTTCCTGCGCCCACTTCTGCACGGATCGATGGTAGGCGCCGAATGAACCGCCGAATTCGCGCTTGAACGCGGCCGAGCGATTTTTAAGCCGGCCAAGCCCCCAAACCACATTTCTCGTTGAGATAACTTCAATGGAAGAGTTGGAAGGCACCCAACTGCACTCGGGTGCCTTCCCGTTTCGAGACTCGTCCGCCCAAACAGACGTCTCGGCGGGCGCGCAGAGATTGCTCCCGCGACCTGCTCGCCGCGGCTCAGCGCGACGGCCGCCGCGTCGCCGACCTCGCCGACAGCCCGCCAGGCCGGCCACGGTACCGGCCGGGATCTCCCGGGCGGCACCGTGGACTTAGATCGATACGGACCTGTCCCAGGGTCAGGACCGCTCAGCGCCTCAGTACCAGCGTCGCGAGACGTAGGTGTCGCAGTTGTCCTGGACCGAGGCGGCATTGTTGGCAGTGCTCCCGCCAGCGATGGGCCGGCACTTCCCGCTGTTGATCTCCGGCGGCTCACCCCACGCACGCTCGGGCAGCCGGACGTGCTGGAGCGGGAGCTCGACCGCGTTCGCGGCGACCAGTTGGCGAGGCAGCTCGGGGAGCTGCGACCCCCGCATGAGGCTCGTAGCGCAAGCGCTTGGACGACTTTCAGGCGGGCTGGTCCAGTCCGGTCCGGCTCGCCCTTCTCGGCCCGAACGATGCGAGGTGCGGACGCGGTACGAGGGCTCGGCGGTACCGAGGTCGTGATGGGCGTGATCACCCGGCCGGCGATCACGATCGCGCCGCAGCCGCTACTCAGCCCACTGGCGGGGATCTGTACGTCACCACGGCTCCCGGGGCCGCTCGGCGGGTCGCAACGCGTACCGGTGAGGTTTCGGAAACGTAGCTTTGTTTCCGATGCCTTCGATCGGTAACGGCCTGGGGCTGAAGTAGGTCCTCACAGCGGTGCGCCCGCCCTGGAGGACACGATGCTGACGGCTGTCACTCCCCCGGTTGTCGGGGAGGCCCGGGTGAGCCTGTCCGGTCTTCACTACCCGGTCGTGGTGGTCGGTGGCGGGCAGGCCGGTCTCTCCGCGAGCTACTGCCTACGCCAGCACGGTATCGATCACGTGGTGCTGGAGGCGCATCGGATCGGGCACGAGTGGCGCACCCGGCGGTGGGACTCGTTCTGCCTGGTCACCCCGAACTGGCAGTGCCGCCTGCCCGGTTTCCCGTACGCCGGACCCGACCCTGATGGGTTCATGGTCCGGGACGAGATCGTGCGGTACCTGGAGCGGTACGCCCGCTCCTTCGGCCCGCCGGTCGTCGAGGGCGTACGCGTCAGCCGATTGCGCCGCGCGCCGACCGGCGTGTTCGAGCTCGCCACCTCGGCCGGCGAGGTGACCGCCGACCAGGTGGTGGTCGCCACCGGCCCGTACCACACCGCGTCGGTGCCACGGATAGCCGAGCGGCTGCCCGGCGTCGTGCAGATGCACTCCAGCGAGTACCGGCACCCCGCCCAGCTGCCGCCCGGCGCGGTGCTGGTGGTCGGCACAGGCCAGTCCGGCTGCCAGGTCGCCGAAGACCTGCACCTGGCGGGCCGGAGGGTGCACCTGGCGGTGGGGAGCGCTCCGCGGGTCGCCCGGTCCTATCGGGGGCGGGACTGCGTGGCGTGGCTGGACGAGATGGGCCACTACCGCAGGCGCATCGAGGAGTTCGCCGACGCGGACGCGGTACGGATGCGGGCGAACCACTACGTCACCGGCCGCGACGGCGGCCGCGACATCGACCTGCGAGCGTTCGCCCGGGACGGCATGCGCCTGTACGGGCGGCTGGTCGGCGTCGACGGTGCCACCCTCCGCTTCTCCGCCGACCTGCGATCCAACCTGGACAACGCCGACGCGGTGGCGGAAGGCATCAAAGACGCGGTCGACGCGCACATCGCGACCCGCGGCATCGACGCCCCCGAGGAGCCCCGCTACGTGCCGGTCTGGCAGCCGCCCGACGACCACCCCCGCGCGCTGGACGTACAGGCGGCTGGCATCACCTCGGTGATCTGGTCGACCGGGTTCTCCCGCGACCACCGGTGGATCGAGGTACCGGTCTTCGACGGCCGCGGCTACCCGATGCACTGGCGCGGCGTCACCAGCGTTCCGGGCCTGTACTTCCTCGGCCTGCCCTGGCAGCACACCTGGGGCTCGGGCCGGTTCGAGGCAGTGGGACGGGACGCGGAGTTCCTCGCCGGCCACATCGACGCCGCCCGCCGCGTCGCGGACGTCTGCGGCGTACTCACCGGCGCCCCGAGCACGCTCACCGCCGCGCTTCCGGTCGGCTGAGGGGACGGCCATGGTTTCCGACGCGCACCGGCACCTCGGCGTGCTGCCCGCGTACCCGTTCTACGGCGGGCCGCCGGTCAAACCCGACACCACCGCCCGCGCCACCGTCAAGCAACTCCTTGCCGATCTCGACGCGGAGGGCACCGAACGGGCCCTGGTGCTGCCCAACTACGGCGTACCCGAGCCGGAGATCGCCTTCTCCTTCAACGATCTGGTCGTCGAGGCGGCCCAGAGCGACGACCGGATCCGGGCCGGACTGTGGGTTTCCCCTCGCCCGGAGGACCAGGAGCATACCGGGCGGGCGCTCGCCCTCGCCGGCGAGCGCGGGGTACGGGCGCTCAAGCTGAGCTTCCTGCTCGGCGGTGGCCCCACCGACCCGGCCTGCCGCCCGACTCTGGACCGGATCTTCGCCGCCGCCCAGCGCCACCATCTGGTCGTCCACGTGCACACCTCCCCCGGCGCCGCCTCCGACATCGACGAGGTCGGCCACCTCGTCGACTGGTACGCCGACCGGGTGCCGGTGCACCTGGTGCACTTCGGCGGCGGCATGAGCGGCCACATCAAGCTCGCCGGGTCGCGGTTCTTCGACTGGATAGCGGCCGGCAAGCGGGTCTACACCGACCTGTCCTGGGCGATCGGCTTCACACCGCATTGGCTGGCCGGCGAGGTCGAGCGGCGCGGCATGGGCCACGACCGGGTGCTGTTCGCCAGTGACCAGCCGTGGGGCGACTTCGCCGGGGAGTACGCGAAGCTGCGCGCCGCCGCGGGTGACGGCGCGCTGGCCGAACTGATGTTCCACACCACGTTCGACAGCCTGTACGGCTGACCGTCCACTGAGGAGGAAGCAGATGACCGACCTGAACGAGCTGGAGATGCGGAGCCTGGAGGAGATCCCACACCCCTCGCTGCCGGAGGGGTCCAACATCTATGGCGGCACCAAGGTGTTTCCCGACTACAAGGCCGAGAACGGGGAGACGTACTTCACGCTGGTGCACGGCATCGCGCATGAGTCGTCGGTGAGCTTCGTGGCGATCCTGCAGGCCACCCGGGCACTGCGCAAGGGCTTCGAGTCCGCCATCTACTTCTACGGCCCGGGCTCGCTGAACTGCCTGGCCACCCGCGGCTTCCCGACCACCGGCAACTCCGCGTTCCCCGGCGAACATAACATCAACAACTCGCTCAAGACGTTCATCGCCGAGGGCGGCAAGGTGTACTGCTGCCGGTTCGGGCTCTCCCTGCACGGCGCCCGCGAGGAGGACCTCATCGAGGGTGTCATCCCCACGCACCCGCTGGACGTGCAGGACGCGCTGATCCACTACGCACGCAAGGGCGCGATCATCAACTCCACGTACATGTTCTAGGGAGGCCGGCTGTGAGCGTTGGCACTCAGGCGGTGGATGTGCGGATCATGACCCGCGCCGAACTCGCCCTGCACGGGATCCGCACCGACACGCTGCGCAGGCCGGACGGCGCGGGGCCCAGCGGCGACGACCACGTCCTCATCGACGGTGCCAACGCCGCGCTGCCCACCAACCCCGCGAGCCCGTACGGGGTACGCGACGGCCGGGTCTGGCTCGGCGAGCAGGACACCGGGCTCGGGCTGAAACCGGTGCGGCGGCCACGGTTCTACGACCTGACCACCGCCGACGGCCTGCGCTACGAACAGATCGCCCGGCTGCACGGCGCCGACGTGCTCGCCACCACGGTCGTACAGACCTGCATCCGGTACGCGGAGGCGGACCGCTGCCGGTTCTGCACCATCGAGGAGTCGCTGCGCTCCGGCGCCACCGTCGCCGCCAAGACGCCCGCACAGCTCGCCGAGGTCGCCGAGGCGGCCGTGCGGCTCGACGGGGTCAAGCAGATGGTGCTGACCACCGGCACCACCACCGGCGCGGACCGGGGGGCACGCGCACTGGCCCGCTCGGTACGCGCGGTCCTGGCCGCCGTGCCGGGCCTACCGATCCAGGTGCAGTGCGAGCCGCCGGGCGACCTGGCCTGGATCCGGGAGCTCCGTACGGCCGGCGCCACCGCCATCGGCATCCACGTCGAGTCGCTCGACGAGCAAGTGCGCCGCCGGTGGATGCCCGGCAAGTCCACAGTGCCCATCGGGGAGTACGAGGCGGCCTGGGACGAGGCGGTCCGCGTCTTCGGCCGCAACCGGGTTTCGACGTACCTACTGGTGGGGCTCGGCGAGGATCCGGACGAGCTGATCGCTGGTGCCGGACGGTTGATCGACCGCGGCGTGTACCCGTTCGTCGTTCCCTTCCGCCCGATGCGCGGCACGCTGGCGTCCCGCGACGGTGCCGCCGCACCCGACGCCCGGCTCCTCGGCTATGTCACCGCCGCGGTGGGCGCCATGCTGCGGGCGGCGGGGATGGCGGGCGCCGACCAGAAGGCCGGCTGCGCCGCCTGCGGCGCGTGCAGCGTCCTGCCGGCCGCGGGCGGATGAGCGCCGTGGCGCTGCTTGACGGCGGCACCACGACCGACGGTGCCCCATCGTCCACTCAGGACGTCCTGCTGTTACTCGGCGACCGCAGCACGCTGGCCCGGCAGCCGGCGTTCCACATCGAGCCCGCCGACGCGGCCGGCACGCTGGCATACCGGCGTTTGCGGCACGAGGTCTTCGTGGGCGAGCAAGGGCTCTTCGACGGCCACGACCGGGACGACCGCGACGACGACCCGCGCACGGCCGTCCTCGTCGCCCGGGACCGGGCCGGCGCGGTGATCGGTGGGGTACGGCTGGGGCCGGTCGACAGTGGACGGGACATCGGCTGGTGGGTCGGCGGTCGCCTAGCCGTCGCGCCGCACGCCCGCACCGCCGGCGGCGTCGGCGCCGCGCTGGTACGGGCCGCGTGCGCACATGCCGAGCGGGAAGGCGTGCTGCGCTTCGACGCGACCGTCCAGGCCCGCAACGAGCCGCTGTTCCACAAGCTCGGCTGGAGCCGGGTCCGCCCGGTCACGGTCGCCGGGGCGCCGCACGTGTTGATGCGGTGGCCGATCAACCGGATCGGCACCCAGGCGGCGGCCGCCAAGTCAGCGCTCGGCCCGCTGCTGGCCACGCTGACGCCCGGCGGTGCCGGCTTCGTCGGCGACGACGGCGCGCCCGTGCCGGGTACCGACGTGGTCGCCGCGTGCGACGCGATCCTGCCGTCCATGGTGGAACGCGACCCGGAGTGGGCCGGCTGGTGCGCCGTGCTGGTCAACCTCAACGACCTCGCCGCGATGGGCGCCACCCCCCTCGGCCTGCTCGACGCGCTCGCCGCCCGCGACGCCTCGCACGCCACCCGTGTGCTGGCCGGCCTGCGCCGGGCCGCCCAGACGTACGGCGTACCCGTGTTGGGCGGTCACACTCAGCTCGGCGTGCCGGCGGCGCTGGCCGTCACCGCACTGGGGCGCACGCCACACCCCGTGCCGGGCGGCGGTGGCCGTGCGGGTCACCAGGTGCGCCTGACCGTGGACCTCGGCGGCGGCTGGCGCGCCGGATACCGAGGCCGGCAATGGGATTCGACCACCCACCGCGGTACCGCTGAACTGCGGGCGATGACCGGCGCGGTGGCCGCCGCCCGGCCGGCGGCCGCCAAGGACGTCTCCATGGCCGGCATCGCCGGCACCCTCGGCATGCTCGCCGAGGCCAGCGGCTGCGCGGCCGTCCTGGACGTCGCGGCCGTCCCCCGCCCGCCGGAGGCGGCCGCAGGAGACTGGCTGACCTGCTTCCCGGGCTATGCCATGCTCACCGCGGACGAGCCGGGACGGCCCGCGCCGCCCGCCGGGCCCGCCGCCAGCGCCGTCTGCGGCGAACTGACGGACGGGCAAGGCGTCGGGCTGCGCTGGCCCGACGGGGAAGTCACGCGAGCCGTCACGGGCGCGGTGACCGGAATGGGGAGAGCATGACCACTCTGCGGATGGCCGCCGTCGCCGAGGCGTTCGGCCGCGACCTCGACGAGGACTTCCGCACCGTCGAGCGGCTCGTCGCCACCGCCCGCGCCGCGGGCGTACGGCTGCTCGCCTTGCCTGAGGCGTGCCTGGGCGGCTACCTGCTCAGCCTCGACGGCGACGACGACCTCGACGCCGGCCCGCCTGCACTCGCCCTCGACGGGCCGGAGATCCGCCGGCTCGCCGCGCTCGCCGGCGAGATGGTCGTCGTCGCCGGTTACTGCGAGGCGGGCGCCGGCAGCCGGTACAACAGCGTGGTCTGCGTGACCGGCGACGGCGTGCTCGGCAACCACCGCAAAGTCCACCAACCGCTGAACGAGAACGCCAGCTACGCCTCCGGCGACCGGTTCCACGCCTTCGACACCCCGGTAGGGCGGATCGGCATGATGATCTGCTACGACAAGGCGTTCCCCGAGTCCGCCCGCGCGCTCGCCCTGGACGGCGCACAGATCGGCGTCTGCGTCTCCGCGTGGCCCGGATCGCGCACCAACGCTGCCGCCGACCTCGCCGAAGACCGCTGGAAGCGCCGATTCGACCTCTTCGACCGGGCCCGGGCGCTGGAGAACCAGATCGTGTGGCTCTCCGCAAACCAGGCCGGGTCATTCGGGTCGCTGCGCTTCGTGGGCAGCGCCAAGGTCGTCGACCCGGGCGGTGACGTCCTGGCCGACACGGGGGTGCCGGCCGGGATGGCCATCGCGGAGCTGGAGGTGGCCAAGTCGCTGGAGACCGCCCGCCGGTCCATGGGACACCTGCGCGACCGGCGACCGTCGGCCTACACCTACCCCGCGATCGCATGAACCCGGTCAGGATCGCGGCCGCCGCAGCCCACTTCGGGCGGAATCTTGACTTCGACCTCGCCCGGATCGGCAAGCTCATCGAGGACGCCCGCGGCCAGAGCGCCGTGCTGCTGGTGCTCCCCGACGCGGCGCTCGGCGGGTACCTCGCCGACCTGCGCCACCCCGACCCCGACGCGCTGCCGCCGGCGCTGAAGCCCGACGACCCGCTCATCCTCCAGGTCGCCCGGATGGCGGCCGAGATCACCGTCTGCTTCGGCTACTGCGAGGCCCACGGCAACATCCGCTACAACGCGGCGGTCTGCGTCAACGGCGACGGCGTCCTCGGCCGGCACCGCAAAGTCCACCTCCCCGCCGGCGAGGTCGCCGCCTACACGCCGGGCGATACCTTCGACGCCTTCGACACGCCGGCCGGCCGGGTCGGCATGCTCATCGACTACGACAAGACGTTCCCCGAGTCCGCCCGCAGCCTCGCCCTGGACGGCGCGCAAATCCTCGCCTGCCTGTCGGCCTGGCCCACCAGCATCACCAACCGCGCCCCGCGTATGGCGCAAGACCGCCAGTCCCGCCTCTTCGACCTGTACGACCAGGCCCGCGCCGCCGAGAACCAGGTCGTACTCGCATCCGCCAACCAGACCGGCGCCATGGGCGGCATGCGCTTCCTCGGCCAATCCAAAGTGGTCGGTCCCGGCGGCGAGATCCTCGCCCGCACCTTCGGCAAGGCCGGCCTCGCGGTCGCCGAGATCGACGTCGCCACCGAGATCGAACGCGCCCGCCGTGTCCTGCACCACCTGGACGAGCTCCGGTTCGACGCGTACCGGAACGCCCCGTGAAGATCGCCCTGCTCACCTACTCCACCAAGCCGCGCGGCGGCGTCGTACACACGCTCGCCCTCGCCGAGGCCCTCACGGCTGCCGGGCAGGACGTGACCGTCTGGACGCTGGGCCGGGGCGGCGACACGGGCTTCTTCCGCGCGGTCGACCCGCGCGTGCGGCAGCGGATCGTTCCCTTCCTCGACGGCCCTCCACAAGAGACGGTCGGCGAGCGGGTCCTGCGCTCCGTCGCCACGCTACGCGACGCGTTCGACCCCCGGCCGTACGACGTCGTGCACGCCCAGGACTGCATCACCGCCAACGCCGCCGGCCGCTGCGTGCGCACCGTCCACCACATCGACCACTTCACCACCCCGCAGCTGGCGGCCTGCCACGAGAAGGCCATCACCGAACCGTACGCCCACATCTGCGTCTCGGCCGCCGTCGCCGCCGAGCTGGCCGACGGCTGGGGCATCAAGGCCGAGGTGATCCCGAACGGCGTCGCATACGAACGCTTCGCTCGCACTGACCCTGCCGCCCGTGCCCGCTGGCGCGAGCGCCTGGGCCGCTACATCCTCACGGTCGGCGGCATCGAGCCCCGCAAGGGGTCGCTCGACCTGCTGGAGGCGTACGCCCAGCTGCGTGCGGTCGCGCCCGACGTGCGCCTGGTCATCGCCGGCGGCGAGACCCTCTTCGACTACCGCGACTACCGCGCCCGCTGGGAGGCCCGCGCCGCCGAACTGGCCGTCGACCCGGTCGTCTTCGGCCCGGTGTCCGACGCCGACCTACCCGCCCTCGTCGCCGCCGCCGCCGCGTTCGCGTTCCCGTCCGTCAAAGAAGGCTTCGGCCTCGCCGCCATGGAGGCCCTCGCCGCCGGGGTACCACTGGTCGTGCGCGACCTGCCCGTGCTGCGCGAGGTCTTCGCCCCGCCGGCCCGCTTCGCCACCGACGCCCGGAGCCTCGCCACCGAACTCGCCACGGCCCTGGCCATCGACGACCCGGCCCGGCGGGAAGCGGGTCGCCGGCTCGCCGCCCGGTACACCTGGGCCGAAGCCGCCCACCGCCACCTCGGCTTCTACCGCGCCCTCGCCAGCTCCCCGGTCACACCCGCCGCGGCCGGACCTCGCGTGACGTGGCCCGACCAAGCTCAGCCACACGACGGCGAAGAACGCGGCGCCAAGCTCGCCCGACCGGCTTAGCCCTGGATCGGCATGCGGCGTACTCACGCCGGACCCGCGGCCTCGTTGAGGCCACTACCGTCGCCGTACCTCATTACAGCCAGCCAAGCGGACCGACCAGCAGAAAGCGATCCCTCGGACGCGGCATTGTGGACATAGCCACAAACCCGAACCCCGGACCCCGGACCGGCGCTGCGTGCAGCCTGACGGCGCCTGCTCGTTATGCCAACAACCCGCTGTCCGGTGAGCCCGCCGGCAGTCGTGCCGCTGCGGCAGTCCCCCTGCGGCCGCATCGTGGACGACTTCGGTGTGAGGTCCGGGGCTTATCGGGTCACGCGGCCTGCCGCTCGACCGTGGAAGAGGCCGGTGCCACCGACGTGTACCGGCCCATGTGGTAGATCAGCGGGGCGGCGCTGTGGGCGTGCTGGCCGTGCATGGGCTCGGCCAGCACGATCACGTGGTCACCGGCAGTCACGCGTTTGGTGACGCGGCACAGTAGCCAGGCGACCGTGGAGTCCAGCAGCGGTACGCCGTGCGGGCCGTTTCGCCAGCCGGTGTACGCCGCGAAGCGGTCGATGCCCCTCGTCGCGAACGTCCTCGCCACCTCGTGCTGGTCCTCGCCCAGCAGGTGTACGCCCACGTGACCAGCGCGTTCCAACGTTGGCCAGCTGGACGAGCCACGGTCCAGGCAGAACGAGACCAGCGGCGGCCGCAGCGACACCGACGTGAACGACGTGGCGGTGAAGCCGACCGGCGGCGAGCCGGGCGCCGTGACCACGGTTACGGTGGCGGCCTGGCGGCGCAGCAACATGCGGGACGCGTCCGCGTCCAGCCCGCTCACGGCCCTCACCAACTGCTCGACTCGACGTGGACGACCGGTGTGAGCGGTGTGCCGCCGCGCAGCGCCTCCAGGAACGCCACCACCTGCGCGGCCACCGAGCGATGCTGCAGGTCGTTGAGGACGTCGTGGTGCGCGCCACGGACGACGCAGAGGCCCACCGCGGGCAGCGACTTGGCCAGGCGGGCCAGGTCGGCGCGGCTGGCGAGCGGGTCCGCGTCGCCGACCAGCAGCAGGTGGGGCTGTTCGGCGGTGCTGCCGTACGCGGCGTCGAGCAGGGCGGCCGGCACGGTCTCGGCGAGCGCTCCACGTTGGAGGGACGCGTCGCCGGTCAGCACGCCGCGGTGCACCGGGCATTGGGTGCGGGCGTCGAGCTCGTCGTCCCACCCGCCGGCGTGCTGTGCGTCGTAGCCGGGCAGGCCAGCCAGCACCACCGCGTCGGGCCACCAGGCGGCGCCGGGACTGGGCTTGGCGACGAGGGCGCCCACCGCGGCCGCACCGGCGTCCGCGCCGGCCAGCACGAGCGGGCGTACCAGGTCGGGGATCCCGACGACCGCGTCGGTGAGGCTTTCGGCCAGGCGGGACGGCGCCAAGGGCAGTACGCGTACCCGGTAGGCGTCGGCGGCGAGGCGGGCGCCGAACCGGCCATAGCTGGCCGGCGTCTCGCCGCGGCCGGCCACCACCAGTACGGTGCCGCGGACGCGGAGCCCTTCCGGCGCGGCGAAGTCACCGTAGTGCGAGGTCATGGGTGGCACCTTTCGTCGGGGTTGGGGTGGGCGCGGAGTGGCCGAGCACGCGGTCGAGCACCGCGGCGGCGCCGCCGGGCGGCAGCTCGGTGCCGCGCCAGGCCACGTGCTGGTCGGGTCGGACGAGGACGTTGCCGGTGCCGTACACCCGGCGGGCCGCCTCGTCGCTCAGGTGCACGACGGTGAACGGCAGCTCGCGCTGGCGGGCCGCGGCCGCGAAGGCGCGTTCCACGGCGCGGTCGCCGGTGAGCACCAGGAGCGCGAGCTGGTCGCCTAACCGGTCGAAGAGGGTGTCGCCCCACGGGTCGACGTAGCCGTCGGGCGCGCGGTGGCCGGGGCGCGGGTCGTCCTCGTACCGGTCGGCGTCCCACGGCGGCTCGTCGGCGAGCTGGCCGTCCTCGTACCAGACGACGGCGGAGGCGTCGAAGAGCACGCCCGGCGCCTCGCCCCGCTCCCCCGCCAGCAGCCGGCGGATCTCCTCGCGGCGGGCCTCCGCGTCGGCGCTGGTGTCGGCGTCGTCGGGTACCCCGATGCCGCGGATCTCGGCGAGCCGCTCGCGGCCCCGGCGGGCCCGGTCGAGGGCGTGGTGGGCGACCCGCCAGTTGTGCGGCCGCCGCTCGTGGTCGTACGAGTCGAGCAGCGCGTCCGCGCCGTGTCCACCGAGGACGGCGGCGAGTTTCCAGCCGAGGTTGACCACGTCGCCGAAGCCCTCGCCGAGGTTGCCGCCGGGGGCGCGGACGTGCGCGGCGTCGCCGGCGAGCAGCACACGCCCCTTCCGAAACGTCGCGGTGATTCTGGTCGCCTGGTAGTACGTGGTGGAGGAGGCGAGCTCCAGGTCGAGATCGAAACCGAAGGCGGCCCGCGCGGCCCGCACCAGCGTGGCCCGCGTCGCCGCGTCGACCACGGCGACATCCACGCCCCGGCCGGCCAGCTCGACCGCCGCGGACAGCCCGACCGGTCCCGCGCCGACGACCAGCACGGCGACGTCGCCGGGCGGCGTGGCCACCGGAAACTCCACGTCGCGGCGGCTCATCGCCGCGCCTCCGCCACCGTCCAACGGTTTTCCGGTATCGGCAGACCGAGGTTGCCGCGCAGCGTGTCCGCCTCGTACTCGGTGCGGAACAGCCCGCGCGCCTGAAGTAGCGGCACCACGTCCGCGACGAACCGGTCCAGATCCTCGTGGGTGCGGAAACCGAGGTTGAGGCCGTCGAACGCGCCGGCGGCGAACCAGCGCGCGATGGTGTCCGCGACAGTGGGTGGATCGCCGGCGAACGGAGAGGGCTGGTAGTCGGTGAACGCGAGCACCGTCTCGCGGAGGGTCAGCCCCTCCTCGCGGGCGCGCCGCACAATCGCCGCGCCCCGGGTGCGGCCGCTGCGCTCGGCGAGCGCGGCCACGTCAGGGAACGGCGCGTCCAGGTCGTGCCGGGAGAAGTCGTACGCGCCGAATGAGCGGCCGAACTGGGCGAGCTTGCGCGGGAAGTCGTTGTCGGCGTCGAAGATCTCCCGGGAGAGGCGGTGCGCCTCGGCGTCGGTGCCGGCGACGACCGGCTGGGCGCCCAGGAAGATGAGGATGTGGTCGGGGTCGCGGCCGAGTGCGGCGGTGCGGCGCTTGATGTCCGCGTAGTAGTCGCGCGCCGACTCCAGCGTGCCGCCCGGAGCGTAGATGCCCTCGGCCACGTGCGCCGCGAGGTTGCGCCCCTCCTCGGAGACGCCGGCCTGGAAGATGACCGGCTGGCCCTGTGGCGAACGCGAGATGTTGAGCGGCCCGGCCACCCGGAAGTGCTCGCCCACGTGGTCGAGGGCGTGCAGCTTCGCCGGGTCGAGGAAGACGCCCCGCTCCACATCGGCCGGGAAGGCGTCGTCCTCGTAGGAGTCCCACAGTCCACGTACCACGGTCACGTGTTCCAGTGCCCGGCCGTACCGGGTGGCGTAGTCGAGGTGCTCGTCGAGGCCGTAGTTACGGGAGGTGCCGGAGTCGAGGCTGGTGACCACATTCCAGCCGGCCCGACCGCGGCTGATGTGGTCGAGCGAGGCGAAGCGCCGGGCCACGTTGAACGGCGAGTTGTACGTGGAGCTGAGTGTGCCGACCAGCCCGATGTGCCGGGTGTGGACAGCGACCGCCGACAGCAGCGTCAGGGGTTCGAGCCGGTTGAGGTAGTGCGGCGGGTAGGTGGCGTCGATGAACTGGCTGTCCACGATGAACAGTGCGTCGAACTTCGCGTGCTCGGCCGCCTTCGCCTGGGCGATGTACCAGTCGATGTCGATGCTGGCGTTCTTCGGGACCCGCGGGTCCTTCCACAGGCTGTGCTGGCCAGGTCCCCCGACGCCGTACGCCCGCAGTGCGAGCCGGATGTGGCGGGTCATGCTGGTCCTCCGATGGTCTGTAGCAGCTCGCGAAGCTGCTCCCGCTGGGCGCGGTCGGCGGCCGCCGAGCGGAGCGTCGGCGCGGATCCGACGAGCAGCCGGGTGTATGGGTGTTCCGGCGCGTTCACGATGGTGCGGGCGGGTCCGGTCTCGACGATCTGGCCCTGGTAGAGCACGGCGATGCGGTCGGCGACTCCGGCGACGGAGCCGAGGTCGTGCGAGATGAACAGCACCGCCGTGCCGCCGTCCCGAAGTTGCTTGAAGAACTCCAGCGCCCGCACCCGGGTGGCCGCATCGAGTGCGCTCACCGGCTCGTCGAGAATCACCACCCGCGGCTCGGTGACCAGCGCCCGGGCGAGCGTGACCCGCTGGCGCTGTCCGCCCGAGAGCTCGCCGGGCAGCCGGGACAGCAGCTCCTCATCCAGGTGCACGCGGGCGGCGAGCTCGCGGGCCCGCTCGGCAGCGTCGCGCTGCCGCCGGCCCTGGATGAGCAGCGGTTCCACGATGGACGCCTCGACGGTGAGGTCGGGGTCGAGGCTGCGCAGCGGGTCCTGGAAGACGTACTGTACGAGTCCGCGACGGCGCAGCGCCCGCCACTGCCGGCCGCGGTATCCGGTGACGTCCTCGCCGGCGACGGTGATCCGGCCGGCGGAAGGGCGCACCAGGCCGACGACGGCACGGGCCAATGTGGACTTGCCCGACCCGGTCTCGCCGATGAGGCCGACGGTCTCGCCGGCCGCGACCGACAGCGAGGCGCGGCGCAGGGCGCGCGTGCGGCCGTAGTGGACGTCCAGGTTGGACACCTCAAGCGACATGGTCCAGCTCCCTCGCCACTCTGAACCGGTCCAGGCCGTACTGCTCGTGCTCCTCGATGAGCAGCTTCGTGTACTCGTGCCGCGGTGCGTAGAGGATGCGCTCCACCGGGCCCTGCTCGACGGTCTCGCCGGCCCGCAGTACGAGCACCTCGTCGCAGAGCTGGGCGACGACGGCGAGGTCGTGCGAGACCACGACGAGCGCCAGGCCGGTCCGCTCGCACAGGTCGGCGAGCAGGTCGAGGATCTCCGCCTGTACCGTCACGTCGAGCGCGGTCGTGGCCTCGTCGGCGATGAGCACCCGCGGGTCCGCCGCGATCGCGGTCGCGATGAGCACCCGCTGGAGCATGCCGCCGGAGAGCTCGTGCGGATACTGCCGGTAGACCCGCTCCGGGTCGCGCAGCCGCACCGCGCCGAGCAGTTCCGTGGCACGGTGGCGGGCCTCGCGGCGGGTGACACCCTTCTTGACCCGCACCACCTCGGCGACCTGCGTGCCGACCTTGAGCGACGGGTTGAGGTACGAGGCGGGGTCCTGGAAGACCGCGCCGATCGTGACGCCGCGCAGGGCGGTCCACTCCTTGGGGGACAGCGTGGCAGCGTCGCGGCCGTCGATCTCGATCTCGCCACCGGCGACCGTGAAGTGCTCTGGCAGGATGCCCAGCACCGCCCGGCAGGTGAGGGTCTTGCCGCTGCCCGACTCCCCCACGATGCCGATGGCCTTTCCGGGCGTCAGCGCGAACGAGACGCCGTGCACGAGATCCCGCCGGCGCACGCCGTCGTGGATCCGTACGTCACGGAGCGACAGGAGAGCCATCGGCCACCTTCCTCGTGTTGAGCAGCGAGCGCCCGGCCTGGCCGGTGACGTCGCGGATCGCGTCGGCGAGCAGGTTGCAGGCCCAGACCGTGGCCATGATCAAGGCGACCGGAGCCGGCGGTGCCCAGGGCTGGAAGCTGAGGTAGCCGAGCTCGGAAGCCAGCACGCCGCCCCAGGTCGGCGCCGGCGGCTGCACGCCGATGCCGAGGAACGTCAGGCTGGACACCACCACGAAGCCGACACCGGTGGTGTTGGCCAGCGCCACCGCGATCGGCGGGAGCACCTTGACCCACACGTGCTTGCGCACCACCCAGCCGACCGAGGCGCCGGCCACGATCGCCGCCTCGACGTACGGGGAGCGGGCGACCGAGAGGGTGGCGGCCCGGGCCACCCGGTAGAAGAGCGGGGAGACCAGGATGCCGACCACGAACATCGCCTGCGGGATGCCGTTGCCGAGCAGGGCGGTCACCGCGACGGCGAAGACCAGGAACGGCAGCGCGACGAGCGTGTCCGCGAGCCGAAGCGTCAGCCACTCGAAGGCTCGTCCGAAGTAGACGGACAAGGTGCCCGGCACCGCGCCCACGACGAGCGCTATGAGCGCGACCTGTACGGCGCCGAGCACGCTGACCCGGGAGCCGTCGAGCAGCCGGCTGAGCACGTCCCGGCCGAGGTAGTCGGTGCCGAGCAGATGCGCGCCGGACGGGTCGGCGAGGATGTCAGTGCCGCCTTCGAGCGGGTCCTGCGGAGCCAGGATCGGGCCGAACACCGCGAGGAACGCGATGAAGCCGAGGATGCCGATGGCGATGCGGCCGGTGGTCAGGCCGAGCACGCGGCGGATCACGTCACACCCCTCTCGCCGAGGCCGGCGCCACCCGGGCGAGAACGAGGTTGACCAGCAGGTTGAAGACGACGACCAGGACGATCGAGACGACCAGCACGCCCTGCACGGCGGGTACGTCACCGCGCTGCGCCGAGTTGGCCGCGAACTGCCCGAAGCCTGGCATCCCGAAGATCGCCTCGGTGACGACCGCGCCGCCGAGCAGGTTCGGGAACTTGAGGCCGAGGACGGCCAGCGACGGCCCGACGCCGTTGCGCAGCACATGCCGGAAGAAGATCCGGCGCGGGCTGAGACCACGCACCACCGCGCCGGTCACGTAGTTCTCCCGGTAGGCGGCGACCAGGCCGGCCCGCAACTGCCGGGCGACGTCGGAGACAGTGTCGAAGCTGAGCGCGATCGCCGGCAGCGTGATGTGCGCGAGCCACACGCCGAGCCCCCTGTCCGCCGGCGAGTAGCCGGCGGACGGGAACCAGCCGAGCCCGACCGCGAATACGCCGACGAGCACGATGCCGACCACGAACGACGGCATGACCGAGATGAACGTCATGAACCCCGTGATGGCGCGGTCCACCCAGGTGGTCCGGCGCAGCGCCGCGAGGACGCCGAAGCCGAACCCGAACACCACGCCGATCACCAGCGCCAGTCCGGCCACCGAGAGGCTGATGGCCGCCCCCTCGACCAGCAGGCGAGAGATGTCCGCGCCGTTGAACCAGCTCTTGCCGAGGTCGCCGGAGACCATGTCGCCGAACCAGTCGAGGTACTGGGTCAGGAACGGCCGGTCCAGCCCCCACTGGTGCTCGATCTGCGCGATCGCCTCGGGTGTGGCCGACTCGCCGAGCTGCAGGCTCGCCGGGCTGAGCCCGCTGAGCGCGCGCAGCGCGAACGTCACGAACGTGGCGACCAGGAAGACCGGTACGAAGATGCCGATCGAGCGGGCCAGGATGGACAGCGCCCTTCTCACGGCTCGACCCTCAGTCCGGTCCAGTGGATCTGGCCCGGGATCGGGGTTATCGCGGATACCTTCTTGCTCTTCACGAAGATGTTCGGCTGCGAGTACGTGAAGACCAGCGCTCGGCTCTCCAGCCCGGCCCGGGTGGCCGCCTGCAGGTTCTTCTCGTAGTCCGGCGAGTCCAGCGGCGTGCCACGGGCCACCGACACCGCCTTCTCGAAGCCTCCCGGCTGGTACGGCGTGCTGAGGTTGAGCGGTCCGTTCGGTCCGAAGTGGGCGGTCAGGGTCTGCACCGGCGACTCCCGGCCGGTCGTGCCGTACAGCGAGAGCGTCAGGTCCTTGGCGAAGAACGGTTTCTCCCAGTTGGGGTTGACCTTGATGGTGACGGCGAAGCCGACCGCGTTCAGCTGCGACTGGACGATCTCTGAGGCGGTCGCGTAGGTCTGCCCAGCGATGACCAGGTCGAGCTTGAGCTGCCCGGGTGCGTAGCCGGCCTCGGCCAGCAGCTGTTCGGCCTTCTCCGCGTCGTACGGGTACTTGTTCGCGGACTGCTTGTCGTAGGCGAGGTACCCCGGCGGGAAGGGCTGGTCGGTCGCCTTCCCGTGCCCGAAGGTGATCTTGTCGACGTACTCTTGGCGGTTGGTCGCATAGCGCACCGCGTCGACCACCTTGGGGTTGGTGAACGGTTCCTTGTTGACGTTGATGCTGATGTTCGAGGCGTTGAAGCCGGGCTGGAACACCACGTCGAGCCCGGCCGCCTCGGCCGCCTTGACCTGGCTGGCCAGGAGGTTGGCGAAGTCGTAGACGCCGGTCTTGAGGCCGGAGACGACGGAGGCGGGGTCCGGCGCCGTCTGCAGCTCGACCCGGTCGATGTGGATGTTCGCGGCGTCCCAGTAATTCGGGTTCTTCTTGAGGTACACGTGCGAACCGGGCACGAGTTCCGTGACGACGAACGGGCCGGCGCCGACCGGCGACTGGTCCAGCGCGGCCGGGTCCCGTGCCGCCTTCGGGCTGGTGATCTGCGCAACCCGCTCGCCGAGCAGCAGCGGGATCTGGTGGTCCACCTGGGTCAGCTGGACGACCACGTCGAGGTCGCCCTGCGCGGTCACCGACTTGATCGAGGTGAGGTCGCCGTCGAGGGCGGAGTTCTGCTGTGTCTTGGCCCGGTCGAGGTAGGCCTTGACCGCCGCGGCGTCGAGCGGCTCGCCGTCGGAGAACCTCAGACCCGGCCGCAGGTGGAACGTCACCTGGTCGCCCTTGTCGTTGTAGTCCCAGCTCCGCGCGAGGCTCGGCACGGCCCTGCCGTTCTCGTCGATCTCGGTGAGCGAGGCGTAGGCGAGCGAGAGGATGCGGAACTGCGCGCCGCTGCCGCTGACCACCGGGTCCCAGTGCGCGGGCAGCGTGACCGCCCACCGCAGCGTGGACTCGCCTGCGGCTCCGGCGCTCCCGCTCGCGCAGGCGGAAACTCCAAAGGTGACCGCGGCGAGAACAGCCAACGCTTTCCGGCTCATCGGGACGCTCCGATCAGGCGCCCGGCGGTGTGCACGTTCGCCGGGATGGGCAGGCCGAGGTTGCCGCGGAGGGTGGTGGCCTCGTACTCGCCGCGCACCACCCCGCGCTCGCGCAGGATCGGCAGCACGCCCTCGGTGAAGCGGGCGAACTCGCTGGGGGCGTTGACGGTGATGTTGATGCCGTCGAACGCGCCGGCCTCGTACCACCGCTGGATCTCGTCCGCGACCGTGCCCGGCGAGCCGACGAACGGCGACCGCCACGCGTCGAGGGTGTGCTGGACGACCTGGCGCAACGTGTACCCGTTGTCGTGGGCCAGCTTCTTGATCCGCTCGGCCTGGGTCCGGAAGCTGCGGTCGCCGGCGTCGCCGAGGTCGGGAAAGGGCGCGTCGAGGTCGTACCGGGTGAAGTCGTGCCAGCCGAACGGGCGGCCGAGCTCCCTCAGCGCGCGGTCGAAGTCCTTGCTGCCGCGAAGCGCCCGCTCCTTCTCCCGCGCCTGCTCGTCGGTGTCCGCGATGACCAGGCTGATCCCGGGAACGATCAGGATGTTCTCCGGGTCGCGGCCCTTGGCCGCCGCGCGGGCCCGGATGTCCCGCGCGAACGCCTGGCCCTGCTCGATCGTCTGGGCGTGCGTGAAGATCGCCTCGGCGATGCTCGCGCCCAGGTCACGCCCCTCGTTGGAGTCGCCGGCCTGGAAGATGACCGGCTGCCCCTGCGGCGAGCGCTGGATGTTGAGCGGGCCGACGACGGAGAAGTGCTCGCCTGCGTGGTTGAGCGGATGCTGCTTGGAGGGATCGAAGAAGACGGCGCGCTCCCTGTCGCGTGGGAAGGCGTCGTCCTCGTAGGAGTCCCACAGCCCCTGGACGACCCGCACGTGTTCCAGCGCGCGTCCGTACCGGGTGGCGTAGTCGTAGTGCTCGGCCCGGCCGTAGTTTCCGGCGGTGCCGCCGTCGCCGGTGGCCACGACGTTCCAGCCGGCCCGGCCGCCGCTGATCACGTCCAGCGAGGCCAGCCGGCGGGCCACGTTGAACGGGTCGTTGTACGACGTGGTGAGGGTGCCGACCAGTCCGATGTGCGCGGTGTGCACGGCGACGGCGGACAGCAGCGTCAGCGGCTCGAGCCGGTTGAGGTAGTGGTTCGGCGAGTTTGGCGTGATGAACTGGCTGTCCACGATGAAGACGTGGTCGAACTTCGCGGCCTCGGCCTCCTGGGCGCGGGCGATGTACCAGCGGATGTCCACGCTGGCGTCGCCGGGTATCTCCGGGTCCAGCCACGTGTTGTGCTGGCCGGGCCCGCCCACCCCGAGGAGGACAGCACCCAGCTTGAGTTGTCTACGGTTGGTCACGGCAAAGCCGCCCTTCGTGATCGACGAGGGGTACGCAAGAGCCCCGCGCTCAGGCGGGAAAACGAGGCGGGAGCCGTCAGCGACAGAGGGTCGCGGCGATGCGGCCTTGGTCGAGCCAGCGGCGGCTGGTTAGCGTCACTGCGGGGCGCTGGCTCATGCACCTGAGTATGTGTGGCCGTGCCGCGCGGCGTCCAACGAAAGATCGTGATGAGGATCCATTAGCGCAGGTGATGGATTTCCTAGTAAACTGATAGGCATGACCAGGAATCTCGGCATCATTCCGCTCCGGAGCTTCGTGGCCGTCGCGGACTGCGGCGGCTTCCAGCGCGCGGCCACCTCCCTGCACCTGACCCAGGGGGCGGTGAGCCAGCATGTGCGCCGGCTGGAAGAGGCGCTCGGCCGCACGCTCGTCGAGCGGCAGGGGCGAGGCTCCCGGTTCACCGCCGACGGCGAGGCGCTCCTGGGCCACGCGCGGCGGATTCTCGGTCTGCACGACGAGACGCTGCGCGAGTTCGGCGTCGAGCCGGGCCGGACGCTGGTCATCGGGTCGACCGAGCACGCGGCCGCCCAGCTGCTGCCCGAGCTGGCCGCCTCGCTCAGCGACACGTTCGCGCATTGCCGGGTCCGGTTCCGGATCGACCGTGGCGCCCAGCTCCGTGCCCGGCTGGCCGACGGCCGCATCGACCTCGCGCTGCTGCTCGGCCCGGCTGAGGAGCCCGACGCGCGGACCGTCGGCGAGCTGGAGCTGACCTGGTACTCGGCGCCGCACTGGAGGCCACCCAGGCGCGGCGAGCCGGTCCCGCTCGTGGCGTTCGACGCGCCCTGCGCGCTACGCACCCGGGCCCTGGAGACCCTCGCCGAGCACGGCGTGCCGGCCGAGGTGGGTTGCGAGGCCGCGCACCTCGCGGGCGTGCAGGCGGCCGTGCGCGCCGGCCTCGGCATCGGTCTGATGGCCACTCTCGGCAAGAGCCCCGAGGGCTTGGTCGCCCGCGACGACCTGCCCTTCGCCAAGCCGCTGGCGCTATCCGTGGCACCGCGGCGCGGCCTCCCCGCCGACTTCGCGTCCGGCGCCGCCACCTCGTTGACCCGCCTGCTAGCCGCCACCTCGCTGACCCGCCTGCAAGGAGCCGCCTGATGCCCCCACTGCACGTTCCTGGTTTCCGTACTCCCAGCGGGGTCGTCCTGCCAGCGGACATCGACCCCTTTCACCGGCGGCTGCACCGGGTCGCGCCGGCCGGGCTCGTGGACCAGACCTCGCAGACCTCGGGGATGAAGCGGCGGGAGGCGATCAGCGGCAAGACGGTCGGTGCCCGGCACCTCTGGATGGGCCAGACCCACGTGCCGGGCGCCACCAATTCCGGCAACCACCATCACGGCGCCTCGGAGACCGCCATCTTCGTGGTATCGGGAAGGCCCGCCTTCGTCTTCCTCGACACCGACGGCGACGAGCCGGTGGAGACCCGCATCCAGACCGAGCCGGGCGACTACGTGTTCGTCCCGCCGTACGTGCCGCACCGCGAGGAGAACCCCGACCCCGACACCGAGGCCGTAGTCGTGATCGCCCGCACCACCCAGGAGGCAATCGTGGTCAACCTCGAGGGCCTCGACTGGACCGAGGTCACGCTCGGCTGACCCCGGCGCGGGCCGGAACGTGCGCAACGGCCCTCGCCGGCGTCATGCCGAAACCGGACCGTATGATCGTCCCCCACCGGGCACCCTGCCGGGTCAGCACGTAGATGGAGTCGAATACCGCCAGCCGCGCACCGAACGCGTCCAGTCGGGCGAATCGGGTCCGGACGTGTACCTGGTCGGTTACCGCCTGGATCACCTCGACGGTGTCCCAGACGCTGCGCCGCCAGCCCGTGGCGAGCAGCGTCGCCAGCTCAGGCTCGGAGCGTTTGACGTAGTCGTCGCGGTCGGGCCAGTGGGACCCAAACCTGCTCCCCGCCGCCAGCGCCGTCGCTCCCAAAATGCTCCCAACGTAAGGGCCCGGTCAGCAGAATGCCCTTACCCGAAGCTCGGGGTCAGGGCCGTGAACTGGAAACATAGATTGTGG
>Ga0272482_10000053_pt1 | contig 37116 bp, 34 predicted proteins | sample RVTome_8_FD_192427 | JGI IMG/M metagenome (GOLD analysis project Ga0272482, IMG submission 192427) | Soil microbial communities from uranium-contaminated site in the Upper Colorado River Basin, Wyoming, United States - RVT160D0 (version 2) ...
GGGTGGAGGCCGGCGCCGACACGGTGCTCCTCCAGCCGACCGCCGACGACCCGGACCCGGAGGCCTTCGTCCGCTTCATCGCCGAGGAGGTCCGCCCCCTGGTCCCGTAGCTGCTCTCGGCCTCACACGCGGCTCGCGCATGTGCTTGAAGCGGGCCAACGCCCGGGGCGCCACCCCAGACGGCCGTAACGGAAAGCGCCAAGCGCTGGCGCCCCGGGCGTTGGTCTGCTCCGCTCGTGTGGGTCGATGGGTGTCGGGATAGCACTTCCCCCATCCTGATGGTCCGGAGTGCTCCCGCCGGGAGGCAAAGGGGTAACGCCAACCACCGCGAACCCGCCGGCCCGCGGGAGCATACGGCCTGGGACTGACACGAACGCGGGCAAAATAACAAGAGGTCAGCGGTCGAAGCGGCAGCAGGCGATCACGGCGGCCGACTCGCCGGGTAGGTCGGCGGCGTCGTGGACCAGGACCAGGCCCGGCTCGGTCGCGGCCAGCACCGTGCGCGCGGTGCCGTGCAGGTTGATCCTTTGCGTGGTGCGGCGCAGGTTGGCGACCACCACGCAGGTGCCGCGGCGGATGGCCAGGAAGCTGCCGCCGTGCCAGACCTCGCTCCGGCGGAGCGCGGGCTTGGCCAGGTCGGGCTGGCTCTTGCGGAGCGCGATCAGGTGGCGGTGCAGGTCGAGCATGTCGCGGTGCTCGGCCTTGTCGAGCTCGGACCAGTCGAGGGCGTTGACCCCGGCCCACTCCGCCGGGAAGGGCGCCCGGGCGGCCCACTCCTCGCCCATCTGCAGCACCGGCGTGGAGGGCGCGGTGAGCAGCAGCGTCGCCCCGATCCTCAGCAGGCCGGGGGAGAAGGCGGCGGTGGGTCGGTCGGTGCTCAGCACGGTGGAGAAGCCGGCGCGCAGGATGCCGAACAGCTGCTCCAGCGAACCGAACTCGGCCCGGTAGTCGCGGTCGAGCGCGGGGATGCCGGCCGCGCCGCCGGGGGAGGGGGCGAGCAGCTCGGCCAGGTCGGCGCCGGGGCCGGGGATGAAGCGGGCACCGGCCAGGCCGGAGCCGGCGATCAGCGACAGCGGCCGCCCCAGGCTGATGGAGAGCGCGGAGACGGCGGTGGAGAGCTCGTCGACCAGCAGGAGCGCGTCGCGGTCGATGAGCGTGTGCGCGGCGTCGAGGCGGACCCCGTCGGCGTGGTAGTCGCGCAGCCACATCAGCACGTTGTCGGTGATGAAGCTGCGCATGCCGGCGCCGTGCGGGCCGTCGAGCGCGAGCGTGTGGCCCCACGTGTTGGCCACCTCGGCCAGGTAGGGGCCGATGCGGTGGGTGCCGGCGCCGGGCTGGAGGTGGTCGTACGCCAGGTCGAGCACCACGGCGATGCCGCGCTCGTGGCAGGCGTCGACGAAGCGCTTCAACCCGTCGGGGCCGCCGTACGACGGGTGTGGCGTGTACCAGCAGGCGCTGTGGTGGGCCGAACCGCGCTCGATGTTGACCGGGTGCAGCTCGATCGCGTCGACGCCGAGATCGGCCAGATGGTCGAGGCGGGCGATCGCGGCGTCGAAGGTGCCGTCGGGGGTGAAAGCGCCCACCGCCACCGAATAGATGACGCCGCCGGACAGGTCGCGCCCGGTCCACTCGTCGTCGGTCCACGGGAAAGCGGCGTGGTCGTAGGTGCGGCTCGGGCCCTGCACGCCATAGGGCTGCCAGCGCGAACGCGGGTCGGGCAGCGGCTCGTCGGAGTCGTCCAGCAGGTACATGTAGTCGGTGCCGTGCGCGGCGCAGTCGACGTTGGTGCGCCACCACCCACCGGCGTCCAGCGCCATGGGATGGTCGGTCCCTCCGATGCGCACGCGAAGCCGCGAGGCCTCCGGCGCCCACACACTGAATCGCGTCATCATGCGGCAGCCACCAATAGTGCTACTGGGTAGGCGGACAGCACTTCGGACAGCGGCACCCGCCGGGCCTGCCACGTGCGTCCTGTCAACGCGTCGGTCCAGCGCCCCGGGGCCAACGCAAGCTTAGACTCGCCCCAGCCGCCGCGAAATGCCAACCTGGCCGGCAATCTGGTGGCTACCGCCACAACACCACCGCGGTCGAAGGCGACCGCGTGCTCGGCCGCCGGGCCGTCCACTGACACCGGTGAATAGCCGGTGAACGGGCGGTCGCGCCGCGCCCGCAGCACCCGGCTGGTGACGAGCAGCTTGGCCGCGCCGGTCGCGTCCACCGGCGGGAGCCACCCGGCGTCGAGCCGGGCGAGCAGGTCGCGCCGCGCGTCGAAGTCGACCGGCCGGCGGTTGTCCGGGTCGACCAGCGAGTTGTCCCACAGCTCCGTGCCCTGGTAGGTGTCGGGCACGCCCGGCATCGCCAGCTGCACCAGCTTCTGGCCGAGCGAGTTGGACCAGCCGTAGGGCGTGATCTCCTTGACGAAGGCGGCGATGTCCGTGCGGAGCGCCTCGTCGTCGTACGCCCGGTCGACCACGGCACGCATCGCCGCCTCGAAGTCGCGGTCCGGGTCATCCCAGCGGGTCGAGACGGCCGCTTCGCGCGCCGCCTTCTCCAGGTAGGCGTGCAGCCGCTCGCGCTCGAACGGCCACGCGCCGGCGATCGTCTGCCAGAGCAGGAGGGCGAAACCCGGGTCGGAGAGGGGCGCGGCCTTGCTCCACCGGCGCAGCGTCGCCGCCCATTCCGCCGGCATTTCCGCGAGTACAGCCAGCCGCGCGCGGACGTCCTCCGAGCGCTTGGTGTCGTGTGTGGACAGTGTGGTCATCGAGTGTGGACAGTCCCGCTCGCGCACGGCGGCCGCGCGGTGGAACGCTTCCGGCGTCACGCCGAAGCGGCTCGGGTCGCCGCCCACCTCGTTGAGCGCGATGAAGCGGGTGTACCGGTAGTACGCGGTGTCCTCGACGCCCTTGGCCATCACCGCGCCGGTGTACTGCTGGAAGCGCCCCGCCAGCTCGTCCTCCGGGTCGCCGAGCCGGGCGGCGACCGCCTCCAGCGCCTCGGCCAGGTCGGGACGCCGGCGCTCGGCCTCGACCCGCGCGGCGGCCAGGTGGCGGGTGCCGCTGGGCAGGTACGAGCGGTAGACCTCGAAGCAGGCGGCCAGCTCGGCGAGCGCGTCCGCGGCCCGTGGGATCTCCGGAGCGAGCCGGGCCAGCCGGTCCCGCTCGGGGCCGAGCAGCGTGTTGGCGACCTCCACTTTGGACCGGTAGGCGACGTCGGCCAGCTTCGCGCTGCCCGCGAGGCGGCTGAGCGTCTCCTCGCCCTCCGGGTCGACGAAGAGCCCGCACACCTCGCCGAGCGCGTCGTATCCCGTGGTGCCGTCCACCGGCCAGGAGCGGGGCAGCCGCTCGCCCGGTTCCAGGATCTTCTCCACCAGCAGCCACGCGGAGGGTGCCGCCGCGCGCAGCCGGGCCAGGTAGGCGCCCGGGTCGCTGAGCCCGTCGGGGTGGTCGACCCGGATGCCGTCGGCCGCCCAGCGCAGGATCTCCGCGTGCGTGGCGTCGAAGACCGCCGGGTCCTCCACCCGCAGGCCGGCCAATGTGGACACCGCGAAGAAACGGCGGTAGCTGGGCCCCTTGCGCCACGAGACGAGCCGGTAGTGCTGGCGGTCGTGCACCTCGCGGGGCTCGCCGCCACCGGTGCCGTCCGCGATCGGGAAGCACTGCTCCTGGTACACCAGCTCCTCGCCGACCACCTTGAGGTCGTCGAGCGCGGCCGGGTCGTCGGCGAGCACCGGCAGCCGGATCCGCCCGCGGGCCCACTCGATGTCGAACCAGGACGCGTACGGCGAGCGCTGCCCCCGCCGCAGCACGTCCCACCACGCCGGGTTGGCCGAGGGCACCGCGACGCCGGCGTGGTTGGGCACGATGTCGACCATGAGGCCGAGGCCGGCCGCGTGCAGCGCCTCGCGCAGCCGGTCGAGCGCGGCCGGCCCGCCCAGCTCCGGGTTGACGCGCGAGTGGTCCACGACGTCGTACCCGTGCGCGGAGCCGGGCGTGGCGGCGAGCAGTGGCGCGGTGTAGAGGTGGCCGACGCCGAGCGCGGCGAGATAGTCCACCAGCTCCGCGGTCGTGAGCAGGTCGAAGTCCGGCCGCACCTGGATGCGGTACGTAGGGCGCGGCCCCTCGGTCATAGCGCTCTGTCCAGGACCAGCAGCGACCGCTCGAGCACCTGCATCCGCGCGCCCGCCCCCATGATCTCCGGGCTGACCGGCCCGGCCTCGGCGGTGTCGATGACCGCCTGCCACTTCTCGCCGTACTCCTCCGGCGGCAGCACGAACTCGACCGGCTCGTGGTGGCCGTTGAAGCAGAGCAGGAAGGAGCTGTCGGACTGGCGCTCGCCGTACCGGCCGCGCTCGCGGATGCCCTCGCCGTTGACGAAGACCGCCAGCGCGCCGATGTCGCTGTCCCAGTCGGTGCCCTGCAGCTGCCGCCCGTCCGGGGTGAACCACTCCATGTCCGCCACCGGGGTCGACGCGCTGCGCGTCTTGACCAGGTCGCCGGTGAAGAAGCGCCGGCGGCGGAAGACCTTGTGGCGGGCCCGGAACGCGGTGAGGCGGCGGACGAAGTCGAGCAGGCGCTCGTCCACGTCCTCCCAGTCCACCCAGGAGAACTCGTTGTCCTGGCAGTACACGTTGTTGTTGCCGCGCTGCGTGCGGCCCAGCTCGTCGCCGTGGCTGATCATCGGAACGCCCTGGGAGAGCAGCAGCGTGGCGAGGAAGTTGCGCCGCTGGCGGGCGCGCAGCGCGAGCACGTCGGCGTCGTCGGTGGCACCCTCGACACCGGAGTTCCACGAGCGGTTGTAGCTCTCGCCGTCGCGGTTGTCCTCCCCGTTCGCCTCGTTGTGCTTGTCGTTGTAGGACACGAGGTCGGTGAGCGTGAAGCCGTCGTGGCAGGTGACGAAGTTGATGCTGTGGAACGGCCGCCGCCCGTCGTCCTGGTAGAGGTCGGACGAGCCGCTGATCCGGCTGGCGAACTCGGCGAGCACCGGCTGCGAGCGCCAGAAGTCGCGGGTGGTGTCGCGGAACTTGCCGTTCCACTCCGTCCACAGGGGAGGGAAGTTGCCCACCTGGTAGCCGCCCGGCCCGATGTCCCACGGCTCGGCGATGAGCTTGACCCGGCTCACCACCGGGTCCTGCTGCACCACCTCGAAGAACGTGGAGAGGCGGTCGACCTCGTAGAACTCGCGGGCGAGCGCGGCGGCGAGGTCGAAGCGGAAGCCGTCGACGTGCATCTCCTGCACCCAGTACCGCAGCGAGTCCATGATGAGCTGGAGCGTCTGCGGGCCGCGCATGTTGAGGCTGTTGCCGCAGCCGGTGTAGTCCATGTACTGCTGCGGCGCGTTGTCGGTGAGCCGGTAGTACGCGGCGTTGTCGATGCCCTTGAAACCGAGCGTGGGGCCGAGGTGGTTGCCCTCGGCGGTGTGGTTGTAGACCACGTCGAGGATGACCTCGATGCCGGCGGCGTGCAGCGCCCGCACCATGCCGCGAAACTCCTGCACCTGCTGCCCCAGGTGCCCCATCGCCGAATACCCGTGGTAGGGCGCGAAGTAGCCGATGGTGTTGTAGCCCCAGTAGTTGCGCAGGCCACGCTCGTCGAGGTGGTGGTCGTGGATGAACTGGTGCACCGGCATCAGCTCGATCGCCGTCACGCCCAGCCGGGTGAGATGGTCGATCATCACCGGGTGGGCGATGCCCGCGTACGTGCCGCGCAGCTGCTCGGGGATGTCCGGGTGCCGCCAGGTGAGGCCCTTGACGTGCGCCTCATACAGGAGCGTGTCGTGGTAGGGCGTGCGCGGCGGGCGGTCGTTGCCCCAGTCGAAGTAAGGGTTGACGACGACGGCCTTCGGCATGAACGCCGCCGAGTCCACTTCGGACATGCGCTCCGGGTGCTCCAGGTCGTACCCGTAGAGGGCCGGATCCCACCGCACATCACCGTCGACCGCCTTGGCGTACGGGTCGAGGAGCAGCTTGTTGGGGTTGCAGCGGAGGCCGCGGCCCGGATCGTACGACCCGTGCACGCGGAAGCCGTAGCGCTGGCCCGGCTCCACACCGGTCAGGAAGACGTGCCAGACGAACGCGTCAACCTCGGGCAGCTCGATCCGCTGCTCGGTGCCGTCGGCGTCGAAGAGGCACAGCTCGACCGCCTCCGCCACCTCCGAGTAGAGCGCGAAGTTCGTGCCTACACCGTCATACGTGGCGCCCAAGGGATACCGGCGCCCAGGCCAAACCAGCATAGCCACACAGTACGGCCTGGCCTGGGCAAATGATCGTCAAAGGCACGTGATTCGATCTACGGTTTAAACCTGGTCAAGCTGGTTATCGGTAGCCGGTCACGTCGGCCGGCCGGCCCGCGTCCTGCACCTCCACGATGTAGCGCCAGGCGTCCGGCCGCGAGCCGTCGACGTCGGTGAACCCGTAGACCTGAGCGAGCCCGCCGCTGGAGAGCGACTGCCCGCTCCACCGCCCGCGATCCGGGTCGGCGGCGAGCGCGGCCACCGCCCGCCCCACGAACGCCGGCGTCTCCGAGATGGCGAAGTGCGGCTCCTTCTCCAGCGCCGCGCGCCAGGTCTCCTCCGTCACCTCGAAGTGCTCGAGCATGAGCTCGGACCGCAACCAGCCCGGCGTGAGCGAGACCGCCGTGCCGCCGAGGGGCCGCAGCTCCTCGGCGAGCGAGAAGCCCATCCGGTTGACCGCCACCTTCGCCAGGTCGTAGAAGAACGAGACGCGGTAGTTGCCGTCGTTGTACGCCGTCGTGCCGTCGGTCACCTCGACCACCAGCCCGCCCGGCTGCCGGGTCAGCAGCGGCAGCGCGGCGTGGCTGGTGATGATGTGCGTCTGGATCGCCAGCTCCAGCGTGCGCAGCCCTTTGTCGAGATCCTGCTCCCACATCCGGCGCTCCCAGGTCACCAGGTATTCGGCGCCCCAGATGTCGTTGACCAGGACGTCGAGCCGCCCGTGCTCGCGCTCGATCCGCGCGACCAGCTCCCGCACCTGGTCGCGCTCCAGGTGGTCGACCCGCACGGGGATGCCCACCCCGCCGGCCCGCTCCACCAGCTCCGCGGTCTCTTCGATCGTCTCGGGCCGGCCGTACTCCGAGCGCTGCTCCCGGGTCGAGCGCCCGGTCACGTAGACGGTGGCGCCGGCCGCGCCCAGCTCCGTGGCGATGCCCCGACCCGCGCCCCGCGTGCCGCCCGCGACCAGCGCGACCTTGTCGGTCAAGCTCTTGGCAGTCATCCCCGCATGTTCACACGGGGCCCCGACAGAAACGTCCGGTCGAAGGCGTCGAGGATGCGATCGAGCACGAGCGCTGGCCGTGTGGTCGTTGGTAAGGGCGTCAAACCGCCCCTGCTGTGACCGCGCACGGGCTGATCCGGGTTGGCGGGGCCATTACTGGTGTGGGCGGACAGAACCGGCGCTCCTGTCGAATCCGTCCCGAATCTGACGATGCTGCGCGCCCTGAAGTGCGTCGATCTCGCCGAGGAGCTTTGCCAGGTCGGCGAGGACCCGGCGGACCTTCTCGGCGTCGATGTCGTCGTGCCGAGTGCTGAGCTCTGCCCGCAACGCCTCGTTTTCGGCCTGCGCTTTCGCGAGTGCGGCCTCGAGCCTCGTCATCAGCACCTCTGCCACTTTGAAGTACCGCTCGTTGAGGCTCGCCTGGCGGTCGGGGCGGGACAGCGCGTGATCCAACCACGACTTAAGCAGCGCTCCGATCCCGAGGGCGGCAGCCAGCGCGATGACGGCGGTGATGGTCTCGGCGGTAGACATGGGGGGCCTGCCTTGTCATTGATTCAATGGCTTTATGCCGGTAGGCACTAAGCCTGTGGATATGTGGCGATGGGTGTCGCCCTTGCTGCCATCGGTGAAATCATCATGAATGATCGACAATCCAAGTGTCTTGAATAATTCACAAGCTGCGAATTCACCCTCACAAAACGGATCTATGAGGGCTATGTGGGCGTTGCAGCTAGCATTTGCTCAGAGCAAGTTGCACAATTCGGGAGTGGCTGAGGGGTTTCTGATCACAGAATCGGTCGGGTGTTGTTGTCGTGTTCGGCTTGTCGTATGCAGGGCTTGCGCATATGGTTTGGCGCCGTGACTGTGAATCATGTGACGCCTGTGACGGCTGAGACCGTGTCGCCAACTGCTGACGCGGCAGACCTCTCTGACGTCAAGCTCGAGATCTTGACGTCGTATTGCGAATCCGCTACGTGTCCTACGATCTATCGGACCGATCGTGGGACGCTCGTTGTGCAGGGCTACGCGCTCTCAGCACAACGCGCAGGGGTCGAGGTGCCTGACGGCGAGTCCTTGGTCGAGATTCCGGCTGAGCTGCTGGCTGCCGCCGTGCAGGCGGCGTCCTGAGGTTCGCGGTGCTGATCCGTCGCAGGGAGGGGGCGTCCAGTGAGTCAAGCCTCGGGTGCTCCCTCGCCGGACAGCGAAGACCAGGTGGGCGCGATCCTTGCACGCATGCGACGGGCGAGAAACCTCACGGGCGGACAGCTGGGCGATTTGGTTGGTATGAGCCAGCCGAAGATCTCCCGGCTGGAGCGCGGGGTCGGCTCAGTCGATCCGGAAGACGTGGTCCTGATCGCGCGGGCGCTCGGCGCGAATGAAGACCAGATCGCTTGGTTGACGGAGTTGGCCGAGCGTGGGCAGACCCGGACCTCGGACTGGCTGCCAAATCCACACCGGTTGGGGAGCAGGCAACGCGACATCGCGCGGTGGGAGGCCGAGGCTCGCACGTTCCGGCTGTTTCAAACCGCGATCATCGCCGGCCCGCTCCAGACCAGCGGCTACGCGCGGGCGGTCCTGTCATGGTTCCAGTCGCTGCTTTCACCCGGCACCGACGCCGCCGCGACCGCCGCGGTGCCGGAAGCCGTCTCGGCGCGGGTGCGGCGCCAGGAGATCCTGGCTGACCAGAGTAGGACCTTCCAATTCGTCATGGTGGAGACCGTGCTGAGCAACCGCATCGGCTCCCCTGAGGAGATGCTGGCCCAGATCCGGCGCCTGCGCGACGTCGCCAGGCAGGAAAACGTGACCCTCGCGATGATTCCGGCGGACCGGCAATGGGAGATCCCGCCGCTCCACGGCTTTCTCCTGCTCGACGATCACACGGTAACAGTCGATCTCTTCGACAACGGATTCACCTCGCGCAGCCCGGCCAACGCCAGCTTCTACCGAGGAGTGTTCGAGTCGTTCCAGCGGTTGGCGACTACCGACATCGAAGAGATGCTGGAGCACTATCTTGCGCTGTACCTGGATCTGGCGCGCCCGCGTGCCCGCCGTACCGGCGACTAGCCGGGTGGCGAAGTGCCACTCCAGTCGTTCTCCCGAGCGTCCACGTTGAGGCGGCGGCTGTAGAGGAAGTAGACGATGAGGCCGAGCAGCATCCAGGCCAGGAAGCGCAGCCAGGTCTCCACGGTGAGGAAGAACATCAGCACGAGGCAGGCCAGCAGCGACAGGATCGGGATCAGCGGCATCAGCGGCAGGCGGAACGACCGGGGCAGGTCGGGGCGAGTGCGGCGGAGCACGGCCACGCCGATCGAGACCAGGACGAACGCGAAGAGCGTGCCGATGTTGACCAGCTCGGCGAGCTCGGCCAGCGGGATGACGCCGGCCAGGATCGCGACCACGACGCCGACGATGACCGTGATGCGGTACGGCGTGCCGAAGCGCGGATGGACCCTCGACAGCGGGCGGGGCAGCAGCCCGTCACGGCTCATCGCGAACGCGACCCGGCTCTGGCCGAGCATCAGGATCATCATCACGGTCGTGAGGCCGGCGAGCGCGCCGACGGTGATGAGGTTGGCGAAGAACGGCTTGTCGACGGCCCGGAACGCGGCGGCGAGCGGGGCCGCCTCGTCGAGGTCGGTGTATTTCTGCATGCCGACGACGACCAGCGACACCGCGACGTAGAGGGTGGTGCAGATCAGCAGGGAGCCGATGATGCCGCGCGGGAGGTCCCGCTGCGGGCGCTTGGTCTCCTCGGCGGTGGTGGCCACGACGTCGAAGCCGATGAAGGCGAAGAAGACGAGCGCCGCCGCCGCGAAGATCCCGCTGACCCCGAAGTTGGCCGGGGCCTGGCCGAACACGGCCTCCACGAGCGTCGCGTGCAGCCCGGAGGTGTCCGCCGCCGGCTCGGACGGTGGCACGAACGGGCTGTAGTTGTCACGGTCGATGAAGAACGCGCCGGCGACGATCACGAACAGCACGACCGCCACCTTGATCCCCACGACCACCTCGTTGACCCGGGACGAGAGCTTGATCCCGGCCACCAGCACCGCGGTGAGGATCAGAACGACCAGGATGGCGGGCAGGTTGATCACGCCGTCCTCGCTGCTGGCGATCGCGGTGGGCAGCTCCAGGTCGAGGGTCTCCAGAAACACGCCGAGGTACTGCGACCAGCCAACCGCGACCACCGAGGCGCCGATGATGAACTCGAGGATCAGGTCCCAGCCGATGATCCACGCGACCAGCTCGCCGAGCGTCGCGTAGGAGAAGGTGTACGCGCTGCCCGCGACCGGCACCGTGGAGGCGAACTCGGCGTAGCAGAGCGCCGCCAGCGCGCAGGCGATGCCCGCGACCACGAAGGACAGCGCCACCGCGGGGCCCGCCGTGGTCTTCGCCGCCACCCCGGTCAGTACGAAGATCCCGGTGCCGATCACCACGCCGACGCCGAACACGGTGAGGTCGATCGCCGAGAGCGCCTTGCGCAGGCGGTGCTCCGGCTCCTCCGTATCCCGGATGGACTGCTCGACCGGCTTCGTGCGCAAGACGCTCATGACCCCATTTCACCTGAGGAAGCGTGCTCCCGCAGCGCGAGGCGGAAGATCGGAGTCGGAAACGCGACTCGTCCCGCGCGGCCGGTCACTCATTCGCCGGCCGCAGTCGGGCATAGGATTTATGCGCCCGCCTATCAGGACGGTCATCTTCGCGCGGGCCTGAAAGTGTAGGACCGAAAATGAGTGAGCGAACGCAGGACAAGAGTGTCCTGGCGAAGATCGCGGTTATCGCCGGTATTCTCGCGGCGATCGCCTCGATCGCCGGTGTGGCGTGGACGATCTTTCACCGGGAAAGCACCGACGTCGCGGACTACCAGAGCCAGGTCAGCGCGACCTGCGAGCAGATCAACAAGATCCTCGCCGCCGAGCACAATGAGATCTTCGATTTCACCAACGACGGTGGTGGCGCGGACTCACCGGATGATCTCATTCGGGTGCGCAAGGATGTGATGCTGCAGGTGATGGAAGACAATCTCGCCCAGGCGAAAAACGCATTCGCCGCGCTCAACGAGCACGAGGTGCCCGGCGATCTGACCACCGCCCACCAGTCCGCCGTAAAGGCGCAGGACGCCTGGTACACGGCGATAGAGCGGGGCATGAGCGAGATCCGCGAGCGCCTTCCGGCCAAGGCCCGGTTGGCGGACGTGCAGAAGTACAACACCGGTGACCGCGGGGCGAACGTGCGGCTCAACAGCGCGATGACAGCGCTCGCCGGGAAGAACTGCCAGGTCACCGCCTAGCGGTCAGGAGTCGAGCAGCTCGACGGTCACCTTGGCGGTGTCGCCCTCATCGAGGGACTCCGCCTTGCGGACGGCGCGTTTCACCGGCAGCACGTAGGCGCCGCGGCCGCCGTCCGGGAAGATGGAGGTCGTCCACGTCGTGGTGCCGATCGTGGCCCGCACGCGCACCGAGCCGAAACCGCGCCGGGGGCCGGCCGCGTCGCTACGGTCGCGGATCTCGTCGGAGGCCTCGACGGGCAGGGAGACGAAGGTCCAGCTCTCGCCTCGCCGGGCGTCCCAGATCCACAGCTCGGCGTCGAAGACCACGATCACGGGCGCAAGCATCGCACCCGGGTGTGACAAGGCCTGCCACGATGGCGGGCATGGACGAGCAACCGGGCGCCGACAAGTACCGCCGGTTGCCGCCGCGGGTCCGTCCGACCGGCAGTGAGCAGGACGTCTCACCGCCACCGCCGACGGCTGAGGTCAAGTACGTCAGTCACCTTTCGCCCGCCGGCGGTGTGCAGGCCTACGAGCAGCTGGCCGAGTACATGACCACCGCGCCCCGGCGGAGCGGGCGGCGGATCGCCGCGTTGGTCATCGTCGGGCTGGCGCTGCTCGCGTTCGTGCTGGTCCAGATTCTCTGACCGGGGTCAGAGCGAGCCGAAGAACGCCGCGATGTCGGCGGCCAGCAGTTCGGGGGCCTCGGCGGCCGCGAAGTGGCCCCCTCGGGGCATGGGAGTCCAGCGCTGGACGGCGAAGAGGCGTTCCATCCACTCGCGTGGCATGTCGCCCTCGTCGGCCCGGTGGTTGTCGAACCTGGCGAACCCGGTCGGCACGTCCACGAAGTCGTCCGGGCCCAGCGGCTCGCGAAACCAGCGGTTGTCGTAGTAGTCGCGCATCGAGGACGTGATCGTGCCGGTGACCCAGTAGAGCGTCACGGTGGTGAGCAGCAGGTCGCGGTCGATGACACAGCTCGGATCGGACCAGGACCGCCACTTCTCGAGGATCCAGGCGGCCAGGCCGGCGGGGGAGTCGGCGAGGCCGTACCCGAGCGTCTGTGGCTTGGTGGACTGGATCTCCTGGTAGCCGCGCTCGGTGAGCGCCCACTTCGCGAAGCCCTCGCGGAAGGCGCTCTCCACCTCGCTGAGCGGGCGGGAGCCGGGGCCGGTGTAGGGCGGGATCTCGGGCGTGCTGAAGTGCAGGCCGATCAGCGGCGCGGGGTCATCGAGCCCCATGTACGTGGCGACGCCCGCGCCGAAGTCGCTCCCGCCGGCGGCGTAGCGGTCGTATCCCAGCTCGCGCATCAGGCGGTGCCACAGGCCGGCGACGTAGCGGTAGTTCACGCCGGTGCGGGGCGGGCGGGGCGAGAAGCCGTAGCCGGGCAGGGAGGGGAGCACCAGGTCGAACGCCGGCCCGTCGATGCCGTGCGCGGCCGGGTCGGTGAGCAGCGGCACCAGCGGGAGCAGCTCGGCGAAGGTGCTGGGCCAGCCGTTCGTGAGGATCAGCGGGATGCCACCGCCGCGGGCGGCGCGGGCGTGGACGAAGTGGACCTGGGCGTCGTCGATCGTGGTGCGGAAATGCGCGAAGCGGTTGAGCTCGCGCTCCTCGGCGCGCCAGTCGTAGCCGTCGGCCCAGTAGGCGAGCAGGTCGCGCAGGTATCCGTCGTCGGTGCCCTGCGACCACGGCTCGCCCGGCGCCGGATCGGGCCACCGGGTGTGGCGGACGCGCTCGCGCAGGTCGGCGATGACCGCCTCGTCGGTGTCGATCTCGAACTGTTCCACAGGCATACAGTAGAGCGGTGACCGTCGCCGGGCTGCTGCTCGCCGCGGGGGCCGGCCGGCGGTACGGGATGCCGAAGGCCCTCGTGCGCCTCGGCGGGCGCCTGCTCGTGGAGCGGGGCGCGGAGACACTGCGCGAGGGCGGGTGCGATCCGGTGGTGGTGGTGCTGGGCGCGGCCGCCGACCGGGTGCGCGCCGAGGCGCTGCTGGGCACCGCCGTCGTCGTCGACAATCCGCAGTGGCCGAGCGGGATGGGTTCCTCCCTCTCGACGGGGCTGCTGGCAACTTTGCGGCCGGGTGTGGAGGCGGCGCTCGTACTCCTCGTCGATCTTCCTGGAGTGACACCCGCGGCGGTCCGGCGGGTCGCGGCGCTGGCCTCGCCCGACGCGCTGGTGATGGCGGGCTATGGCCCGCGCCGTGGGCATCCGGTGCTGCTGGGGCGGGAGCACTGGGCGGGCGTCTCGGCGGCCGCGACCGGCGATGTGGGCGCGCGCCCCTACCTGGCCGCGCACAGTGCGGCCGTGCGGGTCGTCCCGTGCGACGACGTGGCCGACGATCGTGACGTGGACACGCCCGAGGAGCACACTGGTTCTCATGCGTGAGGTCCTCGACGACCTGTTGCGGTGGTGGCAGGACGGCCAACCGGTGGGGATGGCGACGGTCGTCGCCACCTGGAAGAGCGCGCCCCGGCCACCTGGCGCGACCATGCTGGTCGGCCCGGGCGGGACGGCGGTCGGCAGCGTCTCCGGCGGGTGCGTCGAGGGCGCGGTCTACGACCTCTGCCAGGAGGCCGTCGCCGACGGGGTGCCGCGCCTGCAGCGTTACGGGGTGAGCGACGACGACGCCTTCTCCGTGGGCCTGACCTGTGGCGGCACGATTGAGCTCTTCGTGGAGCGCGTCGACAAGGAGAGCTTCCCGTGGCTGGCGCGGGTGGCGGAGTCGATCGACAAGGGCGTGCCGGTCGCGCTGCTCACCTGCATCGAGGGGCCGCCCGAGCGGCTGGGCCGCCACCTGGTGATCGGGCCGGGCGAGCGGGAGGGCACGCTCGGCTCCACGCGGCTCGACGACGCCGCCACCGACGACGGGCTCGGCCTGCTCGCCGCCGGCCGCACCGGGGTGCTCCACTATGGACCCGACGGCCAGCGCCGCGGCAGTGGGCTGAGCGTGCTCGTCCGGGCGTACGCGCCACGGCCCCGCATGATCGTGTTCGGCGCGATCGACTTCGCGGCGGCGGTGGCGCGGATCGGCGCCTTCCTCGGCTACCGGGTGACGGTGTGCGACGCGCGGCCGGTGTTCGCGACGGCGCGGCGCTTCCCCGAGGCCGACGAGGTGATCGTCGACTGGCCGCACCGCTACCTGGCCGGCGAGGCCGAGGGCGGGCGGATCGACGAGCGCACGGTGGTGTGCGTGCTGACCCACGACCCCAAGTTCGATGTGCCGGTGTTGCGGGCCGCGCTGGACATGCCATTGGCGTACGTGGGCGCGATGGGCTCCCGGCGCACCCACGACGACCGGCTCTCCCGGCTGCGCGAGGCGGGCGTGGGCGATGACGCGCTGGCCCGGCTGGCGTCGCCGATCGGGCTCGACCTGGGCGCGCGCACCCCCGAGGAGACCGCGGTCAGCATCGCCGCCGAGATCATCGCGAGTCGATGGGGCGGTCAGGGCGCGCGCCTCTCGGAGACGACCGGGCGTATCCACGGATAGTCGATACGCTATCGCAACAGTTGCGAAATCTAGCCCTTCTAGGGTTGTGGCGATCGTGCGTTTGCGCAGTCCCAGGCGAGTGTTGTGGCCGCCCGAGCCCTTCAGTCTGCTACCGGTAGCTTTCCGGAAAGCATTGACTCTGTTTCGGGTCGGGTGTGATACTCGCTATTCACCGGCGTCGATGGCGCCGGTCGCATGGGCCCTCCTCGATGGGAGAGTGGCGTGGCGGCTTCGGCGGTCGCCACGCCACGCCTGTCTCCCCGCCCAGAGACCGTCGGGGTCGGGGTGGCTTCGGCTCGCGTAGCCGCATTCGAGAGTCAAGATCTTGGGCTACCGCGATGTTCGTCGTGGTCCGGACCGCTGCTCCCGCGGCCTCACCCTGCTTCGTTGGTTGCGATTACCCCTTTGGCCTCCGGCGGCAGCGCTGCGGACCATGGCACCAGGCGGGTGGGGGTGTGCGCGGCTCGCGCCGAGGCTTCGTTGCCCTGGGTAGTGGGCGCTTTCTACGGACTTATCCGCTTACCGCGTCGTCGGGAGTGCCCAGCTAATAGATCGTGGTACGGAACTGCCCTCATAGGGCTGTTGCGTACCACGATCTACTGGCGTGGCCGGAGACATCCTGGGCGATCGCGATGCGGGTTACACAGAGCAGCTCCCGCACCGTCACCCCGCGCTTGGTCGCGGTCAATCCTCCGCGGGGTAACGACAAAATCCCTGACTTTGTGGCCTCGAAAGCTTATTAGGCAACAAAAACAGGGATTTTGTGAGTATCTTGGGCGCCGTCGGGGGCCTGTCGTTCGGGTCCGAGCCGGTCGGTGGGCTGGATGCCTTTGCCGCGATACAGCCGGGCGGCCCACGACCAGGTCTGCGGCGGGGCTGGGCTTGGCGCGCGGAGCCGGCAGCGTAGGTCGGGGGGCTCGGCGAGCTCTGGCGAGCCGCCGACCTGCGCGGTGCCCGCGGGAGCATCCGGCCGGCGACTGGCGCGGACGCGGGCAAATCTGGCAATGCGTCGATCAGAGGCCGACCCGGGGCCAAAGAGCCGGCGGGTGCTAGCGGGTCAGGCGCAGGGCCAGGAAGAAGTCGACCCGATCCTCGAAGTGGCCCAGGTCGCGGCCGGTCAGCGCCTCTACCCGGCTGATGCGGTAGCGGAGCGTGTTGACGTGCACGTGGAGGCGCTCGGCGCACCGGCTCCACGAGCCGCCGCACTCCAGAAACTCGGCGAGCGTGCGGACCAGGTCGGCGTCGTGCGCCTGGTCGTACGCGGCGAGCGGGCCCAGCAGCCGCTCCCGGAAGGCGTCGCGCGCGTCGGCCGGCACCCGCGCGAGCAGCAGCTGGTGTGAGGCCAGCTCCGTGGAGCAGATCACCGCCGTGCGACCGTGGGCGGAGCGGTGTGCGTGCCGGGCCTCGGCGACCGCGCCCGGCAGCGTGGCCACGCCCACCGCGGGCGCGCTCACGCCGAGCGCCAGCCGCCCGGTGCCGAGGCCGGGGGCGAGCGCGTCGACCGCCGCCCGCAGCGTGGCCGGCACGTCGACCTCCGGCGCCACGGTCACGATGCCGAGGACGGCGCCGTCGGGAAGCTGCGTCACCGCCGCGTGCGGGCCGACCGTGCGCAACGCCTCCTCCAGCACCGCGACGGTCAGGTCGGGCGGCGTGCGCAGACCGCTCAGCCCGGCCACTACCGCCACGAAGGCGGACTCCGGCTCCAGCCCGCACGACACCACCCCGGCGCGCAGGTCGGCCGCACCGGCGCCGGTCGCGAGCTGGCGGCCCAGGCCGTCGGCGAGGCGGCGCTCCACGCGCACCACCTCGTCGAGCTGGGCGCGTTCCAGCGCCACCAGGCTGACCAGCTCCTCGGTGCCCTCCGGCAGGCCCGACGGGGTCTGCGGGTCAGCCGCGAACGCCACGAACCACGACGCCAGCCGGTGCTCCGGCCGCCCGGGCACGCCCACCAGCGTGTATCGCCCATCGCCCGCCGGCGCCGGCAGCCGGGTGGCCGCCAGGAATGTGCGGGCGAGCTCACCGCCGGGCGGCGCGGCGTCGGTGCCGGCGATGGGGCGGCCGGTCGGCGCGTACACCCAGCAGTCCAGGCCGAGGTCGGCCGCGACAGGTGGCAGCAGGTCGGCCAGCCGGGCCCCCGCGGCCATCGCCGCCATGAGGCCTCGTTGCCTGCCGAGTACGGTGGCGAGGCCGCTCGCCCGCTGCGCCCACAGCGACGGGTTGACCGCGTCGACGATCTCCCGGAAGGAGACCTCGACCGGCACCTCGAAGAGGGGAACGCCGTGGCGGGCGCACGCCTCGACGAAGTCGGACGGCACGGTGCCGAAGACCGCGTCGCCCGCGCCGATGGCGGTGACCTTGGCGGCGGCGCACGCGGCCACGAACGCCTCGGAGTCGCCCGGCCCGCGCCGCCAGACCATGCCGGTCAGCACGATCTCCCCGCCCGCGAGGTAGCGGCTGGGGTCGGGCAGGTCCGTGACGTACACGCGGGTGACCGGGTGCTCGCGCCCCTCCACGCCCGTGAGCAGGGCAAGCTTCAGCCGAGGCTGGTCGAGCACCTCGCGCAACAGCATCGCGCACGCCTCCCGGGCACCTCTTGTAGGAACCTACGAAAACCCTACGGCCCGCATGTTGCGGTTTCGGTGTCAAAGCCGGTTCATGGCCGGTTGTCTGACTGGTCTACTAGCCGAATGGCGCTCAGCCTCGCCGATTTCAACGCGCTCCCGGCCGCCGACGCCGAGCGGGAGCTTCTCGCGTGCTGCGCCGCGCCCACCTGGGCGAGGGCGGTCGCGGGCGGCCGGCCGTACCAGGACCGGATGGCGCTGCACGCGGCGGGCGACACCGCCGCACGGACCCTGACCTGGGCGGACGTGGTGCTGGCCCTGTCCGCGCACCCGCGGATCGGGGAGCGGCCGGTGGGCGAGGGGCGCGAGGCGGCCTGGTCACGGCGGGAGCAGGCGGGCGCGGACGAACCCTCGGTGGCTCTAGCGCTCGTCGAGGCCAACCGGGAGTATGAGGAGCGGTTCGGGCACGTGTTCTTGATCTTCGCGACCGGTAAGAGTGCGCCCGAGATGCTCGCGGCGGCGCGAGCGCGGCTGGCGCACGACGACGAGACCGAGCGCCCCGTGGTGCGGGAGGAGCTCCGCAAGATCGCGCTGCTGCGGCTGGAGAGGCTCGTGCCATGAGCCTTTCCACGCACGTGCTCGACAGCGCGACGGGAGAGCCCGCGCGGGGGGTGCCGGTGCGGCTGGAACGGCGGGACGGTGACGGCTGGACGACCGTCGCCGCCGGCCGCACCGACACTGACGGGCGGCTGCGCGACTGGGTGCCCGAGGAGGCCTGGGGCGTCGGCGCGTTCCGGCTCGTCTTCGACACGGCCGCCCACAGTGGACCGGACGCCTTCTTCCCCGAGGTCGCGGTGGTCTTCCAGGTGGCTGACGCTGCCCGTCACTACCACGTGCCGTTGCTGTTGAGCCCCTATGGCTACACGACCTATCGGGGGAGTTGAGGGTTATGGGGATCGTGCTGGGGCCCAACCGGTACGGCAAGGCGGAGACCCGCGTCGTCCGGGTGGTGCGCGACGGCGAGCGGCACGAGCTGCGCGACCTCAACGTGAGCGTCGCGCTCGAAGGCGACCTCGACGCCACCCACCTCTTCGGTGACAACACGGGCGTGCTGCCCACCGATACGCAGAAGAACACCGTCTACGCCTTCGCCAAAGAGCACGGCATCGACCAGCCGGAAGACTTCGGGCTGCGGCTGACCCGCCACTTCGTCTCGACGCAGCCGACCATCCACAGTGCCCGCGTCCACATCGAACAGTACGGGTGGCACCGCCTCGGCCCGCACTCCTTCCAGCGGGACGGCGCCGAGACGCGCACCGCCACGGTCACTGTGGACGGTGCCGGCGAGTGGGTGGTGGCCGGCCTCACCGACCTGGTGCTGCTCAACTCGACCGATTCGGAGTTCTGGGGGTACGTGAAGGACGGGTACACGACCCTGCCGGAGACCAAGGACCGCGTGCTCGCCACGGCGGTGTCGGCGCGGTGGCGCTTCGCGTCGACCACGGACTGGGCCGCCTCGTACGAGGGGGTGCGGGCGGCGCTGGTCGCGGCGTTCGTCGAGACGTACAGCTTCTCGCTGCAGCAGACCCTCTACGCGATGGGGCGGCGGGTCCTCGAGGAGCGCCCCGAGGTGGTCGAGGTGCGGCTCGCGCTGCCCAACAAGCACCATCTGCTGGTCGACCTGGCGCCGTTCGGGCTGGACAACCCCAACGAGGTGTTCGTGGCGGCCGACCGCCCCTACGGGCTGATCGAGGGCACCGTGCTGCGCTCCGACGCCCCCTCGTACGACGGAGCGTTCTGATGGACTTCCTGCGACCGTCCACATGGGAGGAAGCGCTGGCCGCCAAGGCCGCGCACCCCGACGCCACGCCGATCGCGGGCGGCACCGACGTGATGGTGGAGCTCAACTTCGACCGCCGCCGCCCGCCCGCGCTCATCGACCTGACCCGGGTGGCCGCGCTGACCGAGTGGGGCGGCGACGGCGACCTGCTGCGGGTGGGGGCCGGCGTGCCGTACCGGCGGATCATCGAGGAGCTCGGCGACCGGCTGCCCGGCCTGGCGATGGCCTCCCGGACGGTCGGCTCGCCGCAGATCCGCAACCGGGGCACGGTCGGCGGAAACCTCGGCTCGGCCTCGCCCGCCGGCGACGCCCACCCGCCGCTGCTGGCCGCCGGGGCCGAGGTGGAGCTCGCCTCGGTGCGCGGCACGCGGCGGGTGCCGGCCCGGGAGTTCTTCACCGGGCCGAAGCGGAGCGTGCTGGCGCCCGACGAGCTGATCGCGGCGTTCTGGGTGCGTCCCGGATCCGCCGAGCAGTTCGCCAAGATCGGCACACGCAACGCGATGGTGATCGCGGTGTGCTCGTTCGCGCTGGCGCTCGACCCCGAGCGGCGGACGGTCGGCACCGGCATCGGCTCGGCCGCGCCCACCCCGCTGCGCGCGACGGAGGCGGAGGCGTTTCTGGCCGCCTCGCTGGACTGGGACTCGCGGCACCCGGTGCCGGAAAACGTGACCGCCGAGTTCGGGCGCCTGGTCGCGGAGGCGGCCGCGCCGATCGACGACGTGCGGGGCACGGCCGGATACCGCCGGCACGCGCTGTCGGTGCTCGCCCGCCGCACGCTCACCTGGGCCTGGGGAGGATTGCGATGAGGGTCAACTGCACGGTCAACGGCGAGAAGCGCGAGGCCGACGACGTGTGGCCGGGGGAGAGCCTGCTCTACGTGCTCCGCGAGCGCCTCGGCCTGCCCGGCTCGAAGAACGCCTGCGAGCAGGGCGAGTGCGGCTCGTGCACGGTGTACCTCGACGGCACGCCGGTCTGCTCGTGCCTCGTCGCGGCTGGGCAGGCCGAGGGGCGCGAGGTGGTGACGGTGGAAGGGCTGGAGTTCGGGCGGGTGCAGGAGGCGTTTCTGGAAGCCGGCGCGGTCCAGTGTGGATTCTGCACACCCGGGCTCGTCGTGGCCGTACACGACCTGCTCGCCCGCGAGGAGAAACCCAGCGACCCGGACATCCGCGAGGCGCTGGCCGGCAACCTGTGCCGGTGCACGGGATACGAGAAGATCCTCGACGCGGTGCGGCTGGCGGCCCGATGATCATCATCGAGGGGTGCGCGATCGCCACGGTGGACGCGGACGGCACGGAGTACACCAGCGGGCACGTCGCGATCGACGCGGACCGCATCGTCGCCGTCGGCGCCGGACGCTACGAGGGCGAGGGGGAGCGGGTCGACGGCACCGGCTGCCTCGCCACCCCGGGGCTGGTCAACACCCACCACCACCTCTACCAGTGGGCCACCCGCGGCCTCGCCCAGCAGGAAAACCTCTTCGGCTGGCTGACCGAGCTCTACCCGATCTGGGCCCGCCTCGACGACGAAGTGGTCGCCGCGACGACGGCCGCCGGGCTGGGGTGGCTGGCGCTGTCCGGCTGCACGACGAGCACCGACCACCACTACGTGTACCCCGCCGGCGCGGGCGACATCATGGCGGCGCAGGTGGCGGCGGCGGGCGAGATCGGGCTGCGCTTCCACCCTTGCCGCGGCTCGATGGACCTCGGCGCCTCGGCGGGCGGACTGCCGCCGGACGAGATCGTGGAGGACACCGAGGCCGCGCTGGCCGCCACCGAGGAGGCGATCGACCGCTACCACGACCCCTCGCCGGGCGCGATGCTGCGGATCGCAGTGGCACCCTGCTCGCCGTTCTCGGTCACCGGAAAGCTGATGAGCGAGTCAGCCGCGCTGGCCCGCCGCCGCGGCGTGCGGCTGCACACCCACCTCGCCGAGACGGCCGAGGAGGAGGAGTACTGCCGGGAGAAGTTCGGCTGCACGCCGGTGGAGTACGCCGAGCGGCTCGGCTGGCTCGGCGACGACGTGTGGCTGGCGCACGCGGTGCACCTCGACGCCTCGGCGATCGTGAAGTTCGGCGCGAGCGGCACCGGCGTCGCGCACTGCCCCAGCTCCAACGCGCGGCTGGGCGCGGGCGTGGCACCCGTACCCGATCTGCTGGCCGCCGGGGCCCCGGTGGGGCTGGGCGTGGACGGCGCGGCGTCGCAGGAGGGTGGCCAGCTCGGCGCCGAGCTGCGCATGGCGCTGTACGCGGCGCGGCTGCGCGGCGGACCGGACGCGCTCGCCGCCCGCCAGGCACTCTCGCTCGGCACCATCGGCGGGGCGCGCTGCCTGGGCCGGGCCGCCGAGCTGGGCTCGCTGGAGCCGGGCAAGCTCGCCGACGTGGCGCTGTGGCGCATCGACGACCTCGGCCACGCCGGCATCGACGATCCGGTGGCGGCGCTGGTCTTCGGCCCACCGGCCACTGTGGAGCTCCTGCTGGTCGGCGGGCGGCGGGTCGTCGAGCGCGGCGAGCTGCGCACCGCCGACGAGCGGGAGCTGGCCCGGCGTGGGGTCCGCGCGCACGAAAGGCTCGTCAAATGACCACGGTGGACCTTTCCACGCGGGAGGGCGTGGGCACCAGCCCGCGCCGCCCGGACGGCACGCTGAAGGTGAAGGGGGAGTTCGCGTTCTCCTCCGACCTCTGGCACGACGACATGTTGTGGGGCGCGACGCTGCGCAGCCCGTACCCCCATGCGGAGATCCGCGGCATCGACCTGACCGCGGCGCTCGCCCTGCCGGGGGTCTACGCCGTCCTCACCCACGAGGACGTGCCGGGCGCCAAGCGGTACGGCCTGGAGATCGCCGACCAGCCCGTGCTCGCCATGGGCGAGGCCCGCTACGAAGGTGAGCCGGTCGCGATCGTGGCCGCCGACCACCCGGAGACCGCGCGCCGGGCGGCCGGCCACATCGCGGTCGACTACCTGGAGCTGCCGCCGGTCACTGACCCGGAGAAGGGCGAGCTGCTGCGGCGGGTGCCGGTGCGCACCGGCGATCCACACGCGACGGCCGACGTGGTGGTCACCGGCCAGTACGAGGTCGGCATGCAGGACCAGGCCTTCCTCGGCCCGGAGTCGGGGCTCGCCGTGCCGGCCGAGGACGGCGGCGTCGACCTCTACATCGCCACGCAGTGGCTGCACGTCGACCGCAAGCAGGTGGCCGCCTGCCTCGGGCTGCCCGAGGAGAAGGTGCGGCTCAGCCTGGCCGGCGTGGGCGGCGCCTTCGGGGCCCGCGAGGACCTTTCGATGCAGGTGCACGCCAGCCTGCTCGCGCTGCACACCCGGCGCCCGGTCAAGATGGTCTACGGGCGCGAGGAGTCGTTCTACGGCCACGTGCACCGGCATCCGGCCAAGCTGTGGTACGAGCACGGCGCCACCCGGAGCGGCGACCTGGTGTACGTGCGGGCGCGCATCGTGCTCGACGGCGGCGCGTACGCCTCCAGCTCCACGGCCGTGGCCGCCAACGCGGCGACGCTGGGCGTCGGTCCGTACGAGGTGCCCAATGTGGACATCGACGCGAGCGTGTACTACACGAACAACCCGCCGTGCGGGGCGATGCGCGGCTTCGGGGCGGTGCAGGCCTGCTTCGCCTACGAGTCGCAGATGGACAAGCTGGCGGACGCGCTCGGCCTGAGCCCGGTCGAGCTACGCATCCGCAACGCGATGACCGCTGGCTCCCGCATGCCCACCGGCCAGGTCGTGGAAGGCCCGGCACCGGTCGCCTCGCTGCTCGCCCGGGTACGCGCCCGCCCCGCGCCGCCACCGTCCACTTCAGACCTGCGCGGCCTGCCCGGTGGCGTGGGGAATACGACGCACGGCGAGGGCGTGGTGCGCGGCGTCGGATACGCGATCGGCATCAAGAACGTCGGCTTCTCCGAGGGCTTCGACGACTACTCCACCGCCCGCGTCCGCCTGGAGATGATCGGCGGCGAGCCGGCCGTGCTGGTGCACACCGCGGCCGCCGAGGTGGGGCAGGGGCTGGTGACGGTGCAGGCGCAGATCGCCCGTACGGAGCTCGGCGTCGAGCAGGTCACGGTCGCGACGGCCGACACCACCGTGGGCAGCGCCGGGTCGTCGTCGGCGAGCCGCCAGACGTACGTCACCGGCGGCGCGGTGCGGGCCGCCTGCCAGGCCGTCCGGGCCACCCTGCTGGCCCGGGTGGGCGGCACGGGCATCGTCGAGGGCAAGGTGGTCGACGCGGCCGGCGCGGTGCTGGCCGACCTGGCCGAGGCGATCGGCGACGAGCCGGTCGAGGAGACGGTGGAGTGGCGGCACCGCCCCACCTACCCGATCGACCCGGAGACCGGGCAGGGCAACGCCCATGTGCAGTACGCGTTCGCCGCGCACCGGGCCACCGTCGACGTGGACGTGGAGCTGGGCCTGGTCAAGGTGGTGGAGATCGCCACCGCGCAGGACGTGGGCAAGGCCGTCAACCCGCTCGCCGTCGAGGGCCAGATCCACGGAGGCACGGCGCAGGGGCTGGGGCTGGCGCTGATGGAGGAGATCCAGATCGTGGACGGGCTGGTACGCAACCCGTCCTTCACCGACTACCTGATCCCGACGATCCTCGACATGCCCCCGATGAAGGTGGACGTGCTGGAGCTGGCCGACCCCCACTCGCCCTACGGGCTGCGCGGCGTGGGCGAGCCCCCGACGATCTCCTCGACGCCCGCGATCGTCGCCGCCGTGCGCGCCGCGACGGGCAAGGCCCTGCGCCGGGTCCCCATCCGCCCGGAACACATCACCACCTGAGGCTACGGGGCGGTCAGGCGAGGACGTAGCTGTCGTCGTCGAACTCGGCGGTGACCGTGAGATGGCCGCCGAGCGCCTCGACATAGGCGCGCAGCACCGAGACCGAGACGATGTCGAGGCGGCCACGCTCCACGTCGGAGACGCGTGGGCCGGAGACGCCCATGGCCTCGGCGACCTCGCGCTGCGTCATCGAGCGGTTGCGCCGCACCTCGGCCAGCAGCCAGGCGTGCATCTCGTCGTCGAGACGGCGCTGGCCGGCCGCCCGCTCGGCCGGTGAGCGCACCGGATGTCCGGCCGCGCGCCGGGTCTGCTCGGCCCGCCGCTTGGCATCTTCCCACTTGACTGTCATCGGTAGTCCCTCGTTTCGAGCTCGGCCAGGTGGGCGTCGTAACGGTCGTCGGCCAGCGGTATCGCGGTGTGGTACCACCGCTGCCAATCGCCCGACTTGTCACCGGCGACGAGCAGGACGGCTCGGCGCACGGGGTCGAAGACGAACAGGATCCGGACCTCGCTGGCGCCCGCGGATCCCGGCCGCAGCTCCTTCATGTTGTGGTGCCGGGAGCCCGTGATCCGGTCGACGAGCGGGCGGCCGAGAGCTGGCCCGACGGCCGCGAGCCGGTCGACCGCATCTTCGACCAGGTCGGCAGATTTCGGGTCGTTTTTGGTCAGGTCATCGAACCACTCGGCTACGTCGTCGACCAGGAGAATCTCCCACTCGTACACTGGGGCAGCTTAACGCAGGGGTTAAGTCGGTGCCAACGCTTACCGCATGGGGAATGGGGGCTGCCACCACCATGGGGTGTCCTGGAGCTCGATGCGGTCGACCCACTTGACCCACCAGAAGCCGCGCCGGCCGGGAGCTACCAGGCGCAGCGGGTAGCCGTGGCCGCGGGACAGTGGTGTGCCGCCCACCTCCGTCGCCAGCAGCAGGGTGTCGAGGTCGGCCACCGGTAGGCGGATCCAGTAGCCGGTCACCGAGTGGACCAGCAGGCTGCGCGCCGCGCCGACCCGGCGGATCAGCGTGGACACCGGCACGCCGGTCCAGTCCTGTTCGGAGTACCAGCCGGACGTGCAGTCCAGTAGCTCGCGCCGCGTCACCGTTTGTCGTGACAAGTCGGGCAATGACCATGTCCGGGTGCCGTCGGCGTCTGCCACCGTCAGGCGCCATGTCGCCGGGTTTACCGGCGGGGACGTGTCGTTCAGCCAGATGGTGTTGGGCATCGTCCGCGGTTGAAACGAGCCCACCTCGTACGAGCCGGTGAAGCGGCGTCGCCGGCCCGGTGTGGGGGTGAGCTCGACCACCGCGGTCGTGACCGCGTACAGAGCGGCGGCCGCGGCGGCGACCGTGCCTGTGCGCATCAGCGTGCGGCGCGACAAATCGGTGCGTCTCGGGAGGACTCGCCGCGCGACGAGGTGCCACAGCAGCAGTGGCACCAGCGTCAGGGCGGCCGCGACGTGCAGCCACATGCCGCGGATGCCGCCGACCTCGCGGACCAGTCCCGTCGTGTACCCGAGTCCGAACAGGAGGGTGACCACCGCGAGCGCGGCCAGGGTGAGCGATGCCCAGCGACCGATCTTGTGCCGGCGCACGCCGGCCCGGACGATTCTGGTCTTCCACGGTATGAGCAGGATCACCAGCATCGCGGCGACGCCGTGGGCGATCACCACCCAGCGGCCGCGGGGCGTGCCGGCGGCCACCGCGCCGGCTCCGGTGGCGAACGCGAGCACCAGCGCGAGCAGTAGGGCGAGGTTGGATATCCTGCCCCCTGGATGTCTCATGACCTGCGTTCTAGCTGTAGTCGGACGGTCACGGCAAGGAGGCGTAAGCGGTCCGTAAGAGCCTCGGTTGTATAGCCGGGGTTTCGGACCGCAGCGTCCGGTTAGCGCCCCCTTATGGGTCTCTTAAGACACGCAGATCTTCCAAAGTCGGTTCAACCAAGTTCGACCCCCGGTACGTACACGTGGGACGGAGACGTCTGCGTGAAGCGAGGTGAGCACCCGATGCAGTGAGCGCGATCGGACCGGGTGAAGGGCAAGTCACTAGGTTGCGGAAGGTCGGTAAGTCTTGCTGAAGCGGAAGTACGAAGAGCGCTCCGTGGAACGCGACGAAGACACAGGGACGGTGGAGACGACGAGTAGTACTACCGGCGCGAAGCGGAAGCTCCCGCGGCTTCCGTTGCTCGGTGGTGTCCTCTTCCTGGCCCTGGCCATGTGGGCAGCCAGCAGCACCTTCGGTGGTGCGCTGGCCGCGGTCTACGTGTTCGCGTTCCTCAACTTCTTCGCCGGCGTGGTCACGCTGGTGGCGCTCTCGCTGACGGTCATGTGTGGCCTGGTCGCCACGGACCGCTTCTTCCTGAAGATCGGCCACAGGGTCTTCTTCCAGGGCCTGCACCGGGCGACGGCGATCATCTCGATCGTCTTCCTCGGGCTGCACATCGCCATGAAGGTGTTGTCCGGGACGGCGACGGTCATCGACCCGTTCGTCCCGTTCGCGAACTCGCTCGAACCGATCTATATCGGGCTCGGCACGATCGCGAGCTACCTGATGTTCACGGTCTTCTGGACCGGTCTGATCCGGGCGCGGTTCGCCGGCAGCGGCAAGCCGTGGATGTGGCGCACGCTGCACGCCAGCTCGTACGTCGCGTGGCCGGCGGCGCTCGGCCACGGCCTCAACGCGGGCCGGCCGGCCGCCACCTGGGTGACCCTGAGCTATGGCGCCTGCGTCATCGGGGTGCTCATCGCCCTGCTCGTCCGGGTGTACGTCAGCCTGGGCCGCCGCACCTCCGGCAAGACCGGGCCGTCCGCGGTCGGCGTCAACGTCGAGACCGCGATCATCCCGCGGGTCGACGGCGGATTCCGCGAGGGCCTGGCGACCTCGACCCGGGAGCAGCGCGCGATCCGCGACGACGACCTCGAGAACACCGCCGCCCGGATGATGACCACCGCCCGGCCGCCGCGCGAGCGGGACGCCGAGCGGCAGGACACCCGCGTCGGGTACGCGATGCCGGTGGCCCCGCCCGAGCCGCGCCGCCCCCGCGAGGAGGAGCGGGTGCCGGACGAGCTTGTCTCGCCGGGCGAGCGGCGCGCGTCCCGGTCGGATCGGTCGGACGCCCGGCGCTCCCGGCTGGAGCAGATGGACGAGCGGGCCGAGGAGCGGCGCGTCCTGGAGCGCCCGCCGGCCCCGCAGGGGCAGCGCGCCGACGTCGGCGAGCGCCTCGACGACATGCGGCGGCAGGAGCGCCGCGCGTCGCGGTCCGGGTCGCGTAACGAGGACAAGCGCAGTGCCACCCAGTGGCGCCGCGGCAAGTCGAAGGCGGAGGCGAAGGACGCCGACGTCACCGACCGCGAGTGGTACGAGAGCCTGCGCGGCGACGAGCCCGTCTCCGGGTACGGGCCGGTCTCGGGTGGCTACGCGCCCTCGTCGCCGGCACCCGCCCCGCAGCCGGAGCGCGAGCGGTACGCCCGCCGCGAGCAGGATGGTGGCGGCCGGCGCCGGGCGGATCCCCGCGACGACCGGTGGACCTCGCCGGCCGACGAGCGGTACGCGGGCATCGACCCGGTCTCCGCTCCGGTCAGCCGCTACGACCAGGCCCGCGAGCCGGTGTCGGGTCCGGCACCGCGCTATGACCAGAGCCGCGAGCCGATCTCCGGTCCGGCACCGCGCTACGACCAGAGCCGCGAGCCGATCTCCGGTCCGGCACCGCGCTACGACCAGGCCCGCGAGCCCGTCTCCGGTCCGGCGCCGCGCTACGACCAGAGCCGCGTCGACCCGGTCTCCGCGCCGGCCAGCCGGTACGACCAGGGCCGTTACGACGAGCCGCGGTACGAGGAGCAGCCTCCCCGCCGGGCCGCGCTGCGCCTGGTCACGGATGAGGACGCGCCCCGCCGGTCCCGCCGCTCGCGTTCGTCGCGCGGTCAGGATGAGCCCCGGCCGAGCCGCCGCGAGGACGGCCGGCACAGCCTCGGCGAGGAGGACGACGGCCCGATCCAGTACGCGTCCGAGCCCGGCTACGAGCGTCCCGGCCCGTACCCGCCCGCGGTGGACCCGATGCCCTCCCGCCGGTCGCGGCGTGGCCGTCGGGCCGCCGGCGGTGAGGACATGGACAACGGTGCCTACTGGACTCGACCCCGGGAAGGGCATGGGAGGTGAGCGGAGGGATGGTTCCGGCCGTCGGTCGCGCCGGCCCGGCCCGGTTGACCGCGGGCTTTGAGCAGTTCGGGCGCCTGGATCTCTGGGATCACCAGCAGGTCCACGGTGATCTGCGCCCGATGTCGAGCGCGGAGCTCATCTCCCTCGCCGAACAGATCAAGCTCACCGGGCGGGGCGGGGCGGCGTTCCCGTTCGCCCGCAAGGTCCGCGCGGTCATCGACTCGGCGATGCGGCAGGAGAAGCCGATCGTCGTGGTGGTCAACGCTACCGAGGGCGAGCCGGCGGCCTGGAAGGACAAGGTGCTGCTCGCCCGCGCGCCGCACCTGATCCTCGACGGCGCCTCGCTCGCGGCGTGGGCGCTCGAGGCAGAAGAGATCGTGATCGGCGTGGAGAAGGACCACGTCGGCCACGAGTCGCTGCGGCGGGCGCTCGCCGAGCGGCGGATGCCCGCGCCCACCCGGATCGTCGGGGTGCCCCACCGGTTCATCTCCGGCGAGGGCGGCGCCCTGGTCCGCGGCATCAACGGCGAGGCGCACATCCCGCCCGGCCGCAAGATCCGCTCCAGTGACTCGGGCGTCGACGGGCTGCCCACGCTGCTCTCCAACGCGGAGACGTTCGCCCAGCTCGCGTTCGCGGCGAGCATCGGCCCGTACGAGTACGCGGCGGTCGGCACCGGCAAGGAGCCGGGCACCGTACTGCTGACCATCACCGCGAACGGCAAGCCGAGCGTGGTGGAGGCGCCGACCGGCGTACCGCTGAAGGAGGTCCTGCGCATGTGCGGGGCCGGGCCCGGGCAAGGGCTGCTCCTCGGCGGGTACCACGGAAAGTGGATCACCGCGGAGGCCGCCTCGCGGGCGGAGATCTCCCGGGAGAGCCTCACCGAGGTCGGCGGCACGCTCGGCGCGGGCATCATGATCCCGCTGCCCGAGGACACCTGCCCGCTGGGCGAGGTGGAGCGGGTCATGCACTACATGGCGGCCGAGTCCGCCGGCCAGTGCGGCCCCTGCCGCCTCGGCCTGCCCGACCTCGCGCGCACCGTCTCGAAGCTGGTCCAGGGTGGCGGCGGCCAGGCCGCCGTGCGCGCCGCGGCCGGTGTGGTGAAGGGGCGCGGCGCGTGCAGCCACCCCGACGGCACGTCGCGCTTCGCGCTCTCCGCGCTGGAGGTCTTCGCCGAGGACATCGCCGTCCACGCGTACAGCGAGGGCTGCGGCCGCCCGGTCAGGGGCGTCCTCCCGCTCTCCAGCTCGCCGGAGACCGAGGGCACGACCGGCGGCGTGGGCAAGCTGGTCGTCGACTGGACCCGCTGCGACGGGCACGGGCTCTGCGCCCACCTGGTGCCGGAGCTGATCCGGCTGGACGGCAACGGGTACCCGGCGATCGCCGACACCCCCGTGCCGGCGTGGCTGGAGGCGGACGCCCGGCGGGCCGTCGACATGTGCCCGGGCCTCGCGCTCCGGCTCACCGGGGTCACCGAGAAGCCCGGCCGGCGCGGCAAGACCAAGGAGCCGAAGCGGCGCCCCCAGAAGCCGCTGCGTTAGCAGGCGCGTCGGGCCGCTGGCTCGGTTACGGTGCATAAGTGACCGAGATACTCAGTGACCAGGCCCGGGACTTCGTCGCCGACCTGCATCGGCGGTTCGCCTCCCGCCGTGACGAGCTGATCGCCCGCCGCGCCGAGCGGCGCGCGGAGGTCGCCCGCACCGGCCGGCTCGACTTCCTCCCGGAGACCGCCGAGATCCGCCTCACCGAGTGGCAGGTCCCGCCCGCGCCGGCCGACCTCACCGACCGGCGCGTCGAGATCACCGGCCCGACCGAGCGCAAGATGGCCATCAACGCGCTCAACTCCGGGGCCAAGGTGTGGCTGGCCGACCTGGAAGACGCCAACACCCCCCACTGGTCGAACGTGGTCGGCGGCCAGCAGAACCTCTACGACGCGGTGCGCCGGACCATCTCGCTCGACACCGCCGGCAAGCGCTATGAGCTCGGCGGCGGGCCCTACCCGACCATCGTCATGCGCCCGCGCGGATGGCACCTGAGCGAGCGGCACCTGCCCATCGACGGGCGGCCGGCCGTCGGCGCGCTGGTCGACTTCGGGCTGTACTTCTTCCACAACGCGCGGGAGCTGCTCGAGCGGGGCAGCGGGCCGTACCTCTATCTGCCCAAGATGGAGAGTCATCTCGAGGCTCGACTGTGGAACGACGTCTTCACGCACGCGCAGGAGGCGCTCGGCATCCCGCAGGGCACGATCCGGGCGACGGTGCTCATCGAGACGATCCCGGCCGCGTTCGAGATGGACGAGATCCTGTGGGAGCTGCGCCAGCACGCGTCCGGCCTCAACGCCGGCCGGTGGGACTACCTCTTCAGCATCATCAAGTACTTCCGCGACGCGGGCCCCGACTTCGTGCTGCCCGACCGGGCCTCGGTCACGATGACCGCGCCGTTCATGCGGGCGTACACGGAGCTGCTCGTCGCCACCTGCCATAGGCGCGGCGCCTTCGCGATGGGCGGCATGGCGGCCTTCATCCCCAGCCGGCGTGACCCCGCGGTCAACGAGGTGGCGCTCGCGAAGGTGCGTGAGGACAAGGAACGCGAGGCGGGCGACGGCTTCGACGGCTCCTGGGTGGCCCACCCCGACCTGGTGCCGGTCTGCCGCGAGGTCTTCGACGGCGTGCTCGGCGACCGCCCCAACCAGCTCGACCGGCAGCGCCCGGAGGTGACGGTCACCGCCGACCGGCTGCTCGACATCGCCGCCACGCCGGGTGCCGTGACCGAGGCGGGGCTGCGCAACAACGTGTCGGTCGCCCTCCAGTACATCGAGGCCTGGCTGCACGGCAACGGCGCGGTCGCCATCAACAACCTGATGGAGGACGCGGCCACCGCGGAGATATCCCGGTCCCAGATCTGGCAGTGGGTCCACCAAGGGGTGCGGCTGGAGGACGGCACCCCCATCACCGCCGAGCTGGTCCGCCGGATCGGCGAGGAGGAGCTGGCGCGGACCGGCGACCCGGAGCGCTACAAGGCCGCGCGCGACCTCTTCGAACGGGTCGCGCTCGCCGACGACTTCGCCGACTTCCTGACGGTGCCGGCCTATGAGCTGATCGACTAGATGTTTCCCGAGTCCTTTTTGGATCCGCTCTTCATCGAGCTCGACGGGCTGCTGGGTGGGCTCGACGCCGAGCTGGCGGTGCGCTATCCGGGTGACCCGGGCGGGCGGCAGCCGGTGCACACCGTCTACGTGCCGGCCGACCGGATGCACGCCGGTCTCGTGACGGAGTGGGGCACGGCCGCGCGTGAGGCGCTGAAGGCGCACCCGCCGCTGCCGTTCGGGGAGGAGCTGCGCGACCGGGTGCTGTCCAAGCTGGACCGGGAGCCGATCGAAGACCTGCGGATCGACTTCGAAGACGGGTACGGCATCCGCGACGACGCCACGGAGGACGCCGACGCGGTAGCCGCGGCCGCCGCGCTGCGGGACGGGCCACCGCCGCCGTTCGTCGGGCTGCGGGTCAAGAGCCTGGAGGCGCCGACGCGGCGCCGCGCGGTGCGCACCCTCGCCGTCTTCCTTTTCTGGTACGGCGGCCTGCCACCCGGCTTCGTCGTCACGCTGCCCAAGGTGAGCGCACCGGCACAGGTCGAGGCGATGGCACTCCTGTGTGGACGGTTGGAGGCCGAGGCCGGGCTGCCGGACGGCGCGCTCCGCTTCGAGGCGCAGGTGGAGACGCCACCGGCGGTGCTGGGCCCGGATGGGCGGGCAACGGTCGCGTCGTGGGTCGCGGCGGCTGGTGGCCGGCTCACCGGCCTGCACTACGGCACGTACGACTACAGCGCCAGCCTCGGCATCGCCGCCGCGTACCAGAGCCTGGAGCACCCGGCGGCCGACCACGCCAAGGCGGTCATGCAGGTGGCCGTGGCGGGCACCGGCGTCCGCCTCTCCGACGGCTCCACCAACGTCCTGCCGGTGGGGGAGACGCCGGCCGTGCAGGAGGCCTGGGCGCTGCACTCCCGGCTGGTGCGCCGCTCGCTGGAGCGCGGCTTCTACCAGGGCTGGGATCTGCATCCGGCGCAGCTGCCCACCCGCTTCGCCGCTACGTACGCGTTCTTCCGCGACGGGGCCGAGGCCGCCCGCGCCCGCCTCGCCGCGTACCGCGAGCGGCGGGCCGGTGGCATCCTCGACGAGCCGGCGACCGTGCGGGCGCTGGAAGGCTTCCTGGCCCGGGGTGTCCACTGTGGCGCGCTCGACGCGGAGGAGGCCGGCGTTGAGCTTTGACCTGGTCGTGCGTTCGAGGCGGGCGGTGTTGCCGGAGGGGGAGCGGCCGGCCGCGGTCTGCGTGTCGGACGGACGCATCGTCTCGATCGAGCCGTACGAGGAAGTCGAGGGCGTCGACCTGGGCGACGTCGCGCTGCTGCCCGGGCTGGTCGACACGCACGTGCACGTCAACGAGCCCGGCCGCACGGAGTGGGAGGGCTTCGCCACCGCCACCCGCGCCGCCGCGGCCGGCGGTGTGACGACCATCGTGGACATGCCGCTCAACTCGCTGCCACCCACCGTCGACGCGGACGCCCTCGCCGTCAAGCGGGCGGCGGCCACCGGCCAGTGCCATGTGGACACCGGCTTCTGGGGCGGTGCCATCCCGGGTAACGCGGCCGACCTGCCCGCCCTGTATGACGCCGGGGTCTTCGGCTTCAAGGCGTTTCTCGTCGACTCGGGCGTGCCGGAGTTTCCGCCGCTCTCGGCGCCGCAGCTGCGGGAGGCGCTGGCCGCCGTGGACGCGCTCTTCGTCATCCACGCCGAAGACCCGACCGCCATCGTGCCGGCCGCAGCCTCGGCGCACTACGCGGACTTCGTCGCCTCCCGGCCGCCACGCGCGGAGACCGGCGCCGTCGCCACGGTCGTGGCGGCGGCTCGCGAGACCGGCCGGCGGCTGCATGTGCTGCATCTGTCCGCCGCCGACGCCTTGCCGTCCACCGTGGACATCCCAAACCTCACGGTGGAGACCTGCCCGCACTACCTGACCTTCAGCGCCGAGGAGGTGCCGGACGGGGCGACCGAGTTCAAGTGCTGCCCACCGATCCGGGACGCGGCCAACCGGGACGCGCTGTGGCAGGGGCTGGCCAGCGGCGCGATCGACTTCGTGGTCTCCGACCACTCGCCCTGTACCCCCGACCTGAAGCGCGCCGACACCGGCGACTTCGCGGCGGCCTGGGGTGGCATCGCCTCGCTCCAGCTGGGCCTCCCGGTCGTCTGGACGCAGGCGGCCACCCGCGGCTTCGGCCTCGCCGACGTGGTGCGCTGGATGGCGACCCGCCCGGCCGAGGTCGTCGGCCTCGCGCGCAAGGGCCGCATCGCGGTCGGATACGACGCCGACCTGGTCGCCTTCGAGCCGGACGCCGCCTTCGTGGTCGACGCCGGACGGTTACGGCACCGGCATCCCATCACGCCGTACCACGGAAGGGCTCTGCTCGGAAAGGTCCGCACCACCTGGCTGCGCGGCTCCGTTGTGGACGGTGTGACCCCACGCGGGCGGCTCCTCTCGCGAGGTGCGGCTTGAGCTGGCGGCTGCTGCCCGACCTGGCGTCCCGATCGCTGGGCGGAGGCGTTCCGTACGTCACGGACGAGCTCTTCGCCGCCGGCGACAACCTGGTGACGGACGCGGCACCGAGGTTCGCGAAGCAGACGTTCGGCCCGAAGGGCCAGGTCTACGACGGTTGGGAGACCCGCCGGCGGCGCGAGCCCGGCGTGGACCACGCGATCGTGCGGCTCGGCGCGCCCGGCATCGTGCGTGGCGTGGTGGTGGACACGGCGTTCTTCACCGGCAACTACCCGCCGTTCGCCTCCGTGGACGGCATCGCGGTCGACGGCTATCCGTGCCCGGCCGAGCTGGCGTCGGCGGCGTGGGCACCGCTCGTCCCGAAGTCGACGCTGTCGGGCGACACCCGCAACGAGTTCGAGGTGAGCGACCCGCACCGCTGCACCCACGTGCGCCTCACCATCCATCCGGACGGTGGCGTAGCGCGGCTGCGCGTACACGGTGAGGTCGTGCCCGATCCGGCCCTGCTCCCCGCGGTGTTCGACCTCGCCGCGATGGAGCACGGCGGCCAGGTGGTGGCGTGTAGCAACATGTTCTACGGCCCGCCGCACCGCCTGATCGCGCCCGGCCTGGCCCGGGTGATGGGGGAGGGCTGGGAGACCGCCCGCCGCCGCGACGACGGCAACGACTGGGTGCTGGTCAAGCTGGTCGCGCCCGGCGTGGTGCACATCGCCGAGCTGGATACCAGCCACTTCAAGGGCAACGCACCGGGCACCGCGAGCCTGCGCGGCGTGGACGCCCGTGTGTCCGATGTGGACGATCCGGCGGCGTGGTTCGACATCCTGCCCCGCACCCGCCTCCAGCCGGACACCCGGCACCGCTTCCCGATCCCACCCGCACCGCGGGCCGCCACCCACGTGCGCCTGGACGTCTTCCCGGACGGCGGGATGGCCCGCCTGCGCCTCTACGGCTCACCCACCGACGACGGCCGCGCCGCCCTGACCGCTCGCTGGCAGGCGACGAGCCGCTCCTGACCTCTCGCACCCGCCCTCGGCCGCCTGGATCCGCCGTCGAGGGCGGGTTTTGCCGTCCCGCGGCGCGCGGCGATCGAATGGCTTGACTATCAGGCGAAGCCTTGGCTACGTTCTTCCGGAACAGTTCCGGAAGAAGAGGTCGGGGTCGTCGCGCGGTCTAGGAGGACGTCGAGTGCGGATCGTGGACGCCCGGGTGATCGTCAGCTCCCCCGGCCGCAACTTCGTCACGCTCAAGCTGGTCACCGACGAGGGCGTCACGGGCATCGGCGACGGCACGCTCAACGGGCGCGAGCTCGCCGTCGCGAGCTATCTGCGCGAGCACGTGGTGCCGCTGCTGATCGGTCGCGATCCGGCCCGCATCGAGGACACCTGGCAGTACCTCTACAAGGGCGCCTACTGGCGGCGCGGGCCGGTCACGATGAGCGCGATCGCCGCGGTCGACACCGCGTTGTGGGACATCAAAGGCAAGGTGGCCGGCCTTCCCGTCTACCAGCTGCTGGGTGGGCGGTCGCGCGAGGGCGTCACCGTGTACGGGCACGCCAGCGCGGACACTGTGGACAGTGTGCTCGAGCGGGTGGCCGACTTCGTGAAGCAGGGCTACAAGGCCGTGCGCGTGCAGGCCGGCGTCCCGGGACTGTCCGATGTGTACGGCGTGCACGCCGGCCCCGGTGTGTACGAGCCGGCCAACGCGGCGGTCCCCAGCGAGGCGGTCTGGTCGACCGAGCGCTACCTCGACCACGCGCCGGCGGTATTCGCCCGCGTGCGGGAGGAGTTCGGGCCGCATCTCAAGCTGCTGCACGACGTGCACCACCGGCTCACGCCCATCGAGGCGGCGCGGCTGGGCAAGAGCCTCGAGCCGTACGCGCTGACCTGGATGGAGGATCCGGTGCCGGCCGAGCTGCAGGAGGGGTTCCGGCTGATCCGGCGGCACACCACGACGCCGATCGCGGTGGGCGAGGTCTTCAACAGCATCTGGGACTGCCAGCAGCTGGTGAGCGAGCAGCTCGTCGACTACGTGCGGGCGACCGTGGTGCACGCCGGCGGCATCACGCACCTGCGGCGGATCTTCGACTTCGCCGCGCTCTACCATGTGCGCAGTGGCTCGCACGGTGCCACCGACCTGTCGCCGGTGTGCCTCGCCGCGGCGCTCCACCTCGACATCAGCATTCCCAACTTCGGTCTCCAGGAGTACATGCCGCACGCGGACGCGACCGACGAGGTCTTCCCGCACACCTACCGGTTCGAGGATGGCTATCTGCATCCGTCCGAGGAGCCGGGGCTGGGCGTGGACATCGACGAGGATCTGGCATCCCGATACCCGTACAAGCCGGCGGCCCTGCCGGTAAACCGCCTCGAGGACGGCACCCTGCACAGCTGGTGACCGGCGCGGGCCCACCGGGCGTGGGCCCGCGCCCCCAGGGGCGTCAGAGACCCGTGAGTAAAAGATACTTGACACGATGTCTGGTTCGCTTTACCTTCGAGGGCATGTCCTTCGAGGAGAAGCGGTCGTGGATCTACGCGGCGATCGCGATCATCGTGCCGGCGGTCTACGCGGTCGTGGTGCTGCGGCGGCTCGCCGACACCGACGCGGCTGACGTGGCATACGTGCGGCCGCTGATCACCGCGGTCATCGCCGCCATGGTGCTCAACATCGTGGCCAACATCGTCGCCGGCATGCTCTCCCGCCGCGAGGATGTCGACCGCAAGGACGAGCGCGACCGGCAGATCCACCGCATCGGCGAGTTCGTGGGCTTCCACGTCATGAGCCTCGCCGCGCTGGCGCCGCTGCTCCTGGCCATGGCCGAGGTCGACTACTTCTGGATCGCCAACGCGCTCTATCTGGCATTCTGCCTGGCCGCCCTCGGCTCGGCGGTGGCGAAGATCGTGGCTTACCGGCGAGGCTTCTGACATGGTCAAGCCCACCCGGGTCACCAACTCGATCCGCGCCCTGCGCTTCGCCGCCGGCGAGATGACCCAGGCCGACCTCGCCGACCGCATCGGCGTGACCCGCCAGACCGTCATCGCGATCGAGCAGGGGCGCTACTCGCCGTCGCTGGAGATGGCCTTCCGCATCGCGCGGGTCTTCAAGGTCCCGCTCGACGACGTCTTCCAGTACCCCGACGAAGACCCCGCCTGATCACGGCGTCCAGTCGGCGTGCCGCGCCATCGACCGCAGCGCCACCTGCCGCGGGGTGATGCGCATCGCGGTGTTGCGCAGGGCGATCGCGACCGGGTTGCGCAGCTG
>Ga0272482_10000054_pt1 | contig 36869 bp, 30 predicted proteins | sample RVTome_8_FD_192427 | JGI IMG/M metagenome (GOLD analysis project Ga0272482, IMG submission 192427) | Soil microbial communities from uranium-contaminated site in the Upper Colorado River Basin, Wyoming, United States - RVT160D0 (version 2) ...
GCGCCCCAACCCGGCCACCACCCAGCACCTCCCACAACCCCACCCCCCGCCCACACCAAAACATCAAACCGACCAACCCAGCCAGCACCGCGACACCCCACACCCCCACGAACGCCCATATTCAGCGCGTTCCTAGAGATCTTTCGGAGTCGAGGTGTGTGGGGTCTGTCCACAGTCGCGCCCGCCGGCCGATGACCGCGGAGTGTGCGGTGACATTCTGGACAAAGCGCAGGCCCGGAAACAGATCGTGGGTACGCAGGTCCCCTCATAGGGGGACTCAATGACCACGATCTGTTCGCTGCGACCGCCTCGCGCTCACGAGCGCGGGTGAGGGGCCGCCGTCGCGGAAGCTGTCGAGCTGCTCGCACAAACGGAGCATCCTGCGAACGGACCCCGCACACCCGCACACCCCCGACCGCGGCCGGCTGCCCGACGCACAAACCCCCGTGTGCCATCCCGACGGCCATCGACCCGCGTGTGCTTGAAGCGGACCAACGCCCGGGGCGCCACCCCAGACGGCCGTAACAGAAAGCACCCAAGCGCTGGCGCCCCGGGCGTCGGTCTGCTCCGCTCGTGTGGGTCGATGGACGCCGGGATGGCACCCAACACCCATCCTGATGGTCCGGAGCGCTCCCGCCGGAGGCAAAGGGGTAACACCAACCACCGCGGACCCGCCGGCCCGCGGGAGCATACGGCCTGCAACTGACGCGAACGCGGGCAAAGAAAAATTGGGCTTAAAGAACAGTGAGCACGACCCCCACCCCGAAAGCTCGCTAGCCCCGGGCGGCCACCGCCAGGATCTCGGCCACCACCCGATCGGCGGCGTCGGGACGTCCGTATCCGGCCGCGGCGTGTGCCATCGCGGCCCGCCGCGCCGGGTCGGCCAGCAGCGCCCTGATGGTGTGCCGCAGGTGATCCGGCGTGGCCTCGTCGCCGTCTAGCATGATCGCCGCGCCATGTGCGGCCAGTGTCCGGGCGGCGACGCGCTGCTCCCCGCCGGCCGAGAACGGATACGGCACGAGGACGCAGGTCTTGCCGAGCGCGGTGAGCTCGGCGACCGTCCCGGCACCGCTGCGGGCGACCACGATGTCGGCGGCGGCAAGCAGGTCCGGCAGCTCGTCGTGGATGAAGTCCAGCACCCGGTAGCGGTGGGCGAGTGCGGGCGGCAGGCCGACCGCGACCGCCCGCATCTCGGCGATGTCGAGGCTGCCGCACTGGTGCACGATCTGGCAGTGCGGCAGCACGTCGGGCAGCACCGCGGTCAACATCTGGTTGATCTGGCGGGCGCCGGCCGCGCCGCCGGTGACCAGGACGAACGGCACCGCCGGGTCCAGGCCGAAAGCGGCCAGCCCCTTGGCGCGGTCGCCGGCCAGGATCTCGGCCCGGATCGGGTTACCGGTCACCACGCTCCGGTCCCGCGAACGTGCGGGCACGTGGGCCAGCGACGACTCGTGGCTGAGCAGGACGCGGGTGGCGACCCGGGACAGGATCCGGTTGGCCAGGCCGAAGCTCAGGGTCTGCTCGTGCAGCAGGTACGGCACGCCGAACAGTCGCGCGGCCAGACCGACCGGCACCGACACGTACCCACCGGTGGACAGCACGACGGCCGGCTTGGTGCGCCCGACGATGGCGACGGCCTGGAACACGCCGAACGGGATCCGGAACGCGTCGACGAAGTTGCGGAGCAGATCGCGGGGGTTCTTCGAGCGGCGCAGCTTGCCGGTGACGATCGCCTTGAACGGAACGCCGGCCCGAGTGGCGATCTTGGCTTCCAGGCCGTCGCGCACCCCGACCCAGAGCAGCTCGGGCTCGGTGCCCGTCTCGGCGAGCCGGGCCCGCAACGTAGTGATCGTGGTCAGCGCCGGGTAGGTGTGCCCACCCGTACCACCTCCGGTGACGATCATGCGAAGTCTGTGTAGATGCCGAGCGCTGTATATGGACATGCGGCTTCCGAGGATCGCGGGACGGGGCCGAAGGAGCCCTGCCAGCCTATGGCACGCGGCTGATCGCGACTCGGTGGCGCGGCCCGGCTGGAGTGGGCCGGTGCGAGCGACGGATGCCCTGATCGAGGGTGCGCGAGGCGCAGGTTAGGCTGTGGTGGGCGTCGTCCACGCCGCTGCACCGATCTTCCGGGAGGCTTCGATGCCTGACACCGCGACGCCACCCAACGGCGAGCCCGACGAGGTGTCGGACGACCAATCCGCTCCCGCTGACGATGCCGCACCGGACGTTCCCGTCTTCGCCAACCGGGCCGAACGCCGCGCCAAGGGCAAGGGCAAGTCGTCGGCGCTGCCGCAGCCGCCGGGCAAGGGCGGCCAGTTTCCAGGCGGTCGCGGCACGGTCCAGTCCCAGCGTCAATACGGAAACCGCCGCACCGGCTGACGCCGTATCCACTGTGGTCTTGCCTCCTGTCGCTCGTCGTCCCGGTGCTGCTGCTCGGGAGCCAGGGTGTCGGGGTCGGGCAGATGTGCGCGTCTACCGAGCCAGACTCATTCGTCCAACGCCGACTTATGCGGTTACCCATAACTATGATGGATGAATGCTGGACATCGTGCGGCTACGCATCCTCGCGGCTGTCGCCGCGCACGGCTCGGTCACCAAGGCCGCCAAGCACCTGAAGTACTCCCAGCCAGCGGTCAGCCACCATCTGGCCCGGCTGGAAGCCGAGACCGGCGCCCGGCTCGTCCAGCGCATCGGGCGGGGCATCCGACTCACGCCGGAAGGTGAGCACCTCGCCCGCCGCGCCGCGGAGATCGTCGGACGGGTCGACACCGCCGCCGCGGAGCTGTCCGCGATGGTGGGCCTGCGAATCGGGCGGGTCCGCGTCGCCGGCTTCCAATCAGCACTCGCCGCCCTGGTGCCGCACGCCGCCACCACGCTGCGCCGCGACCACCCCGGCATCGAGCTGCACCTGGCCGACGCCCACCCGCAAGTGGCACTCAACCTGCTGCGCGACGGGCAGGTCGACGCCGCCATCATCTTCCGTTACGACGACACCACACCGGACGACATCCGCGCCACGCACCTGTTCGACGACCCGATGTACCTGCTCAGCCTCGAACCCGGGCAGACGCTGCCGGACCACCGCGACTCGGCCTGGATCGCCGGCTGCGAAAACTGCCGCCGCGAGTTCATCGACGCGTGCGAGCGGGCCGGCTTCACCCCGCACGTCGTCTACACCAGCGACGACGTGATCGTCGAACAGGCCCTCGTCGCCGGCGGCATGGGCGTAACCACCATGCCCGGCCTGGCATTACGCACGCACCGGGCACCCGGAATCGAGGCCACTCCGCTGCCCGACTTCCGCCGACGCGTCTACCTCGCCACCTACGGCGACCCACCGGATCCCCCGGCCACCGCGGCCTTTGTCACCGCGCTGCACGACGCCGTCCAGCAGACCCGCCCCGGCGAGCCAACACCACCCGACCGATCATCAAAGAAGAACAAAAGATCCACGGAGTCTGGCAACTGAGTACGTGCCGCGTCGCCGGCTGGCTGGGCGCCGCACCGGGTAATCTGCCGCTCGTGCAGCCCGCTTCGAAGTTGGAGCGCCGGGTGGTGACCGCCGCCGAGCAGGCGCTGACACGCCAGCGTTATGTGAGTCCGCTCGATGTGTTGACCGGGATGGGCTGGGTACCGCCCGGGCTGGTGACGGACTGGCGGCAGGGCCGCGCGCCGCACCTGGAGGCGATCGCGGCGGTGTCGGCCGACCGGCTTACCGACGCGCTGGAGGTGCTACGCCGCTGGGTGGCCAGCCGTGGCCTGCAGCCGAGCGAGGTCGAGTACCTGGCCGCCACCCGCGAGCGGCGGCCGCTGCGCTTCACCGCCGCCGGCGATCCCGTGCTCGAGCTGACCTACCGCACCCACTGGATGCCGGCGGACCTGCCGGAGCGGCAGCGGGAGCGGCTGACCGCCCGACAGAGCAAGCCACCGGACCTGGTGGTGGTGCAGCCGTTGAAGGCGTTCACCTGCGTCGGCTGCGGGCGTACCGACGCCGACATGCTGATGATGGAGGACGCCGGGCCGGTCTGTCTCAGCTGTGCAGACCTCGATCACCTGGTGTTCCTGCCAGCCGGCGACGCGGCGCTGACCCGCCGGGCGAAACAGGCCAGCCGGCTCTCGGCGGTGGTGGTGCGGTTCAGCCGCTCCCGCAAGCGCCACGAGCGACAGGGACTGCTGGTCGAGGACGCGGCGGTCGAGCAGGCCGAGCAGCAATGCCTGTCCGATGAGGAGGCCCGTGCCCGCCGCCGCGACCGGGACCGGCAGCGGCGAGAGGCCGCGGACGGGCGGTTCCAGCAGGAGCTGGCCGAACAGATCGGCCGGCTGTTCCCCGGCTGCCCGCAGCAGCGGGCGGCGGCGATCAGCCGGCATACCGGTACTCGCAGCAGCGGCCGGGTGGGGCGAAGCGCCGCCGGTCGGGCGCTCGACCCAGACGCCGTGACCCGGGCCGTGATCGCCTCGGTACGGCACGAGGACACCGCGTACGACGAGTTGCTGATGGGTGGTGTGCCACGGGAGCAGGCCCGGGAGCGAATCCGCGGCGACATCGACCGGATCCTCGAACGGTGGCGGCGCCCAGCTTGAGCGTCGGACCACCTCCTCGGGCCACCTCTTGGGGAGGTGACCGGCTCCCTGGATCGCTGGGCCGCACCTGGCGGTAGCCTGCCCTCGGCACACGAGCCGGACACCGTGGGATGAATGGGAGTAGCGAACCGATGTCGACAACGGCCGACCTGGTCGCGTGCAGCGGCGACCTCAAGCGCGAGCTGGTGCGGTACGCGCAACATCCTCGCTACCGCCGGGCCCTCCGCGAGGCGATGGTCGCCCGGGATCTGCCGTCGACCGTGTCCGATGAACAACAGTGGATCATGTTCCTGGACTACTTCGTGCTGCAGCACCGGCTGCACAACGGCAAGACCGTGGTGGAGCAGTTCGTCGCCGCCCGCCCCGACCTGCCCGAAGACGAACGGGACCTGCTGCTCGGCTGGCGCGACGTCGTGGAAGGCATCTTCGAGGTCAAAGGCCGCGACGGCGACACACTCCTGGTAGAGAACCTGATCGACGACCTCACCTACCGCGTGCGCTCCAACATGGGAGCGGCCGTGTTCGGCCGGATGCCGCGCCGCTCGTTCCTCATCACCCGGCTCGTGCCCATCGGCGAGGACTGGCTGATCAGCGGTATGACGAACGTTCTGCCCGGCAGCCAGCGCGACCAGGCCTACGAGGCCGCCGCCGACGTCGCCCTGCGCCAGCCCGCTCTCATCTTCCGCAACCCGGACAAGCTCGCCCGCGGCTGGGAGCTGCAACGCGCCGAGCGGGAGCGGTTCGTCCGCTTCTTCGGTACCGACCTCGTCGTCCTGCCCGGCGAACAGTTCGCCGACCAGATGCGCCAGTACCAGGAGTACAGCCGCAAGGAGATACTCGCGGCCCTCCCCGCGGCCGATCGGGCACGCCGCGCCGAAACGCCAACCCCCGAGCTGGCCACCGACCCGTATCTGCTTGAGTCCGAGACCGTCGCTGTCATCTTCGACGAGATCGAGGGATTGAACTTCTACGCCGAGTTCGGCCTCGTCGAAGCCGTCTTCGCCGACCCGTCATTGCTGCGCCGCCGCCTGTACAAACAGCGGCTGATCGAGTACCTGGACGACGACTCCGTCTCCCCGCTGCCGTTCCGGCGCCTGGCCGACCGCGACCCCGACCGGGCCAGCATGCTCTTCCAGAAGCTGCTCCGGCGGCCCGGGTTCGACTGGCGCCGCGACGGGGAAAACCTGCTCCGCGAACGCAAGGCATGGTTCTACGACCGGCCACCGCGGCCCTCGTTCAGCCCGATCAGCGACCGCCTCGCCGGGTACGTGACGACTCCGGCGTCCAAGTAGCCCGCACCAACCCCCGAGCCAATCGCACCCAAACGCACCGCCCGAAAGCGTCGCTGATCGCACTGACCAGGGAGATCAGTTGGGGGCGATCGAAGCCTGCGCTGCTCGCCCGCCTGACGTGTCTGCCGCGCTTCTGGCAGGCCTGGTACGGGTTTCGGGTGGGCCGGAGGCATCAGCATGCGAACCACGTCGCGACCGTCGCCGGCGATCCGCTGCCGCGCCTTTGAGCAGGTCACAGGGCCGAGGCGGCGCGTTATGAGCGGCTACGATCTTGCGCAGCACCGTGGTCGATAATCTGATAATCAGATATGCTGGTGGCATGCGGACCATGACAGCTACTGAAGCATCCCGCCGCTTCTCTGATCTCCTTGACGCGATCGAGCGGGGTGAGAGCGTCACGGTCACACGCGGAAACCGGCCCATCGCCGAGATCCGGCCCGCCCGTCGCCGGACGGGAAGGGATCTTCGTGAGGTGCTCACCGAGACCGCGCCGCCGGACGAGCGGTTTGAAACGGACATCGCCGAAGCCACGGCACTGCTGACCCCCGACAGGACGGATCCGTGGGCCGACGCCTGATCCTCGATACCAACATCCTCATCGCCTACGAGCGCGGCACCATCGATAGAGGAGCACTCGACAACGACGAACTGGCCGTGGCGGTGATCACAATTGCGGAGTACCGAGTCGGCATCGGACTCGCGGACACCGCAGAACGCGCGGCCAACCGCGCGCGAGCGCTTGTCGCGATCGCTTCCGCAATCGACGTCCTCGACTACACCGAGACCACAGCGGCACATCACGCTCGACTCATCGCCCACGTCCGGCGCTCGGGGAAGCCGCGCAGCGCCCACGACTTGATCATCGCGGCACACGCCACCGAAACCGACCGCGTCATCATCAGTCGAGACGCGGCGGCCCGATTCGGCGACCTACCTGGGGTTGTTGCGTTACCGGCCTGAGCGTCGGGTCGAACGACCGCAGCCTCGACCAGCAGATCTTCGGCTAGGGTTCTCGCTTGCCCGCCAGACGGCCCCAGCAGACGACAGCCAGACGGTATGCGGCGCCGCCGGCCAAGGGGACAACGTCCCCACACGGACCCTCCGTTTGGGTGTCCGTCTCGGGTGGGGGCCGGAGGCATCGCCATGCGAACCCGGTCGCGACCATCGATCGTGATCCGCTGCCGCTGAGTCCGCGCAGGTCACGCGGTCGCGGTGGTGCTTGAGGGCTGGCTCCGGAAAATCGCTCATGTTGAAGGTGACTAGGACCTCGGCGTTCGGGCGTACAGAACATGTCGGTCTTTCGGATCGTTGCCCATCCCGTCAATCAGCGACTCATACCCCGTCACGAGGGCATCGGGGAACGCCCGGGTCATGTCGCCCGGTCGTGGCCGTTGCCAGTGAGGAACACATCCGGCCGTCGCAACTCGTACACGAAGGACGAACCTGATGTGTACTTCCACGATCTACCGTTCGGGCGTTGAGATGGCCGCGCGGTGGACTACCGCCTCGGTCGTAAGCGGACTGCGTGGATGGTGGCTCAAGCACATCGAAGCCTGCATCTTGACGAAGCTGGCGCCTTCGATCCCGGTGTAGAACTGCCCCGTCCGCATCTTGCCAACATCGGAAATATCGGCGCCCTTCGCTCTGGCCACGTCCCGGGCTGCCTCGATCTGAATCGGTGCGGTCAGCAGACCGAAGAACTGGGTGGCGGCGTTGCCGGGGATCTGGTTGTGCAGAGCCTTCGGCGCCTGCGTGGCGAAGACCAAGCCCAGTCCGTATTTGCGGGCCTGCGAGGTCAGCGCCAGGGTGCTCTGCGTGCAGGCGGTGACGGCGCCGGACGGGGCCAGGGTCTGGGCCTCGTCCATCACGAAGAGCCCGCCAAGTGCCCGGTCGCCGGCCGGATGACGCTTGATCCAGGTGAACAGGGCGAGCTGCAGTTGGTTTACGAAGCTCTGCCGCTGGAGGTCTTCGGGCAGCCCGACGAAACTGATCACCGACACCCGGGCGCGCCGGCCCGGACTCGGGGTGAGCAGCTCACCGGGATCGACGGGCGTGCCGATGCCGCCGAATAGTGGATCGTTGATCAGCGCGGCTTTGAGTAGCTGTGCCATGCTCGCCGCCAACTTTGGCGCGCTGTCGAGCTGGCTCACTCCGTCTGGCAGATCGTTGAGCACGTCGGCGAACGTGCGTAAGTCGTTGGCGCCAGTCCGGGCGTAGCTGATCAACGCCTCGCGCAGTACCGCCCTGCCGAGCCGAGCCTTGTCTGTGCCGCCGTCCACCCGAGCGTGTGGGGCGAGCGTGGCGACCGCTGCGTTGACGGCCGCGGTGAAACCGTCCGGGTCGTCAAGTACGTCGGCGAACCTCGGCAGCGGCTGAAATGTCAGTGGCCGGCCACTCTGCCGTCCTGGCGTCCAGATCACTACGTCCGTCCCGGACAGGTACGCCGCCGCTCGGTCCGCGTCGTTCGGCCCCCACCCATCTGGCGGTGAAGGCCAGGCCTCGCCTAGCCTGGCCAGGTCGTTGTTTGGGTCGAGGACGATGGCGGAGACGCCGCGCAGGGCGCATTCCTCCACCAAGCGGCGGATCAGGACGGTCTTGCCGGAGCCGGATCCGGCGAAGATGACCGTGTGGCGACGCAGCGATTCAAGATCGATCCGTACCGGATCAGGTCGGCCGGCGACCGTTCCGAGCACCAAATGCTCAGGGTCGATCCCGGCCGAGGGTGCAGAACGGGGGGTCGGGAGCACGGATTCGGGTGTCGCCTCCGCGGAGCGGGACCTGGGTGCACCGGATTGCGGCGTCGCCGGGACCGATGCCCGCCCGACCGCCCGCAGCGGCGCGGACAACCTCGGCTCGGCTTCTGGTCGCGGCGACTGCTCCACCGTTGGCTGCGGCTCTGGATCCGACGTTGCGATCGGTGACCGCGGTCGCCCCTCGAAAGCACCGCGCTGGCCGCCCAACGCCTCCCTCAGACAGGTGATGTCCGAAGTCGGCCGCCGGTCGGCAAACCATTTCCGCATGGTTTCCAACCCATGGTTCTGGATGAGCTGCTCCAAGGCCGCTAACCGCCTGATATCCGCGACGGGAAAGGCGATCGTCCGGCCGCCAGCCCGCTCGAACGCCGCCACTACCTCGCGGGTACGGGCGCCAGCCGACCACGGTGTGCTGCGCAGCAAGAAGAGCCGCCGCTTGGCGACACCCTCGGTGAGCCCAGCCGTGGTGATGGCGTTGCGGATTCGGTTGAGCGCGGCGATGTGGTGCGGTGCGGAAATCGCTCGGAACGACCAGTGCTCCTCATCCTCACTCTCCTCGTCGAGGAGGTGTCGCAACCGGGCATGCAGCGCCGGTTTGCCGCCCGCGGGAAGCGGGTCGAGGCTGAACTCGTCGGTGGCGGCGCCTTGCTCGGCTATCCACGCGGTCAGCCCGGCCTGGAGCAGCACCGGGACTCTGGCGTCCTCTGACTCCTGGCGTATGGCGGGCTCGGGATCCGCGCTGGCGATCAACTCCGCGTATCGGGTGTCGATCTTGGCGAACTCGTCCGCCCGATTGCCTGGCGGCGTCTGGTCAGCCGAGGTCTGTACGGCGTCGAGGTTCGTCTCGTCGCGCGTGTGCAGCAGGTGCATGAGCTCCCGTACCTCGGAGCCCGCAAGGCAGGCCCGGACGTGGGTATCGATCCGGCGCAGCAACTCGCGGGGGGTAAAACCGACGACCTCGTTGAACGCGGAGGGGTGGATGGGCCAAGTCGAGTGATCGGGCCGAAAGCCGAGCTCATCGAACACCACCGCAAACCGTTTCTCGACCACCTCCCGCCCGACCTCGGCGGAGGGGATCTCCTTGAGCCGGACGGCCTCCCGGAATCGGTCCTGGACCGTGTCCGTAGCCTGCTGCTTGATGTTCTGCCAGGTCTGTGGCAGGCAGGAGACGACAGAGAGCGATCGTCGGGTGGTCTCGCGCAATGACATCAGGCCACTGGCGATCTGCTCGAGCAGCAACGATGTCTGCCAGTCGGTCTCACCCCTGGCCTCACGGCTGGTCGACTTGACGGACTGGGCGACCATCAGGTCGATCTGGTCGACCGCGATCACGGTCGGGCCAACTATCGCCAGCAACCGGGAGGTATCCCGGACCACCTCCTGGGGCGCCCGCTTGTTACGCCGCACACCCCACCCTGCCCGCATGCCCGGCTCCTCCTCGTCGCTGGAGCTGAGGAAGTCGTAGCCGATGTCCTGCAAGGCGGAGGATTCGGCGGCGTAGAGAACCAGCGCTCGTAGGGTGTCTTGGCATTCGGTGCCGATCTGGCGGTCCGCCTTGCGGATGAGGTCGGCAAAGGCGTCGAGCGCGGATCGGCTGAGTTCGGTCTCTCCGGCGACCGTCCGACGCATCGTCCGCTGGGCGCCGACCGCATCCGCCAAGCGGCGCAGGAAGGCGCGCAGTTGCGTCGTCCCGTCCGGCATGGGCCGGGCGAAGTCTTCTAGCATCGACATCGCGGTGCTGCGCCAGAACGCGCTCGCCTCCAGCAGCCTGACAAGGAAGAAGAAGCCACCGCGTAGCTGGACCTCGTGACGTACGACACCAAGCAGGTGCGTCTTGCCGGTGCCACGTTGGCCGAGGATGGCAACGCCCACCGGGCTGGAGTCGGCGCTGCGATCCGCCTCTGCGACGCTGTCCAGCACTGTCCTAGTGATGTCGCGGTGTAGTCCCTCGACGTGGAACGGCGCCGGTTTCCAGACATCGTCAGGGGTCGGAGCCCAGTTGAACCGCAGCGCGGTCAGTACTCGCCGCTCCTCGTCGGTCATCATGACGAGATGGCGATGAGGTGCTTGTCCTGATTGCCTATACTCACTGCGCCGGCCCGCTCCTCCGGCCTGAGTATCTTCTGGTTGGATTCAGGCACCAGGTGGACGTTTCGGTCCCGGTTGAGCTGGATCAGCGCGGCATCGACATCCGTGCGGGACAGGCCGTCAAGCGTGGCGCGCAAGTCGGAGAGCATGACGTAGTCGCCGGGTTCAGCGGCCAGCTCTTTGTACGCCCGCCGCAGCAGGGTAGCCACGTCGGCATCCGGGCTCGCCGCGGTGCTGGCGACCGTCGATGGCGCGGCGGTGATCGCCGAGATGACGTCGCCACCGCTAATCTGTAGCCGGAACAGGTCGTCGGCGCCTGTGCCCGAATGGTCGATCAGCCGGCGCAGGAAGTCCAGCACGACGTAGAGCGTCCCCCCGGGGCTACCTGCGCCTTTCGGTGCCTCCGCCCCCAGTTCCGCAGCTGCCTGGCGCCATCCTTCGTCGGTCAACGACAAGGTGATCGGTTTTTCGGTGACCTCGATCAACTTGAGGGATTGCAGCCTGCGGCGATGATCAGCTTTAAGGCCGATTCCGGCGATATTGGTGAAATAGGTCTGCGGCAGCGGGCTTGCCTTGATCATTAGCGTGACGAGAATGCACCGGTCAACGAGCGTAATTCCCTTTTCCGGCATGCGGATGCTCCTCTGTGGCGCGAGCTTTCACCACGTTCACGGTGATGATCGAAGACTCGGGGTGGCAGGGTGATCCAGGTATAGCGACGAGTGGGCCCGTGCACGAGCCCGATTCTGCCGACGCTGGTCGGCAAGTGCAAGGTCAAGTTTGTGGCTGCAGATAACCGACAGGGTTGATCGGTGGATCTTCGGCGGTGCAGCCCGGGCGGCGCGAATGAAACACCCGTTCGATGGCGGTAGTGGGTAGTCGTGTATCCGACCGTTGCCAACCATCGGACTTGAGAGGCAGCATGGCTGATCGGTGAGAGGTAGGTCCGAAAACCCTTAGCACTAAACCTCTCGTTTGCCTTTTTCGGGGACCAGTCACGGAGGTGACCCGTGCAGACCGAGGTGGTCCGCTACCAGGTCGATGACAAGACGGTCGCGCTGATCGAGGTCGAGCCCCTCGCTGGCTTTCAGCCGGCCGGAGTCGGCGATGTCGCCGGCTGGGTGCGGGAATCCGCCGCCAGTGCGGTCGCCGCCGCGAGAGAACTGTTGGAAGAGGTGAAGGCCGTCTCCCCGGACTCTGTCGAGGTGAAGTTCGGGATCAAGGCGACCGGGACAGCCAATTGGGTGGTCGCCAAGGCGACGACCGAAGGGAATTTCGAGGTCACCCTCCATTGGCACCCAGGCGGATCCTAAGAGAGCCACACCGGGCTGCGGGACTGACGGACGGAGTGGCCGGTGACAGCGTTCCCTGACGACAGCCCGTGGGCGGTCGCCCTCCACCGGGGCCAGGACACACCGATCGGTACCGGCATTGTCATCGACATCAACCTTGTCCTCACTTGCCACCACGTGGCATTCGCGGCCGACGGCACCCTCCACGACGATCTCTGGGTTGCCTTCCCCCTCGCAGAAAAGGTCAACTACTTCGATCGGCGCAAGGTTCGTCAATGCCTGCATGACGGTAGGCGGGTAGCGCATGTTGATCTGGTCGTCCTCGAGCTTGTCGAGCCTGTCCCGCCGTCTGTCGCACCGGCCAGGCTCCGCTGTCTGGAGCCCAAACCCCTGATCGGTCGCCCTTTCTGGACGTACGGGTTTCCGGCCGGGATCATCGGCGGAACCCCTGCCATCGGCACCTTTACCGAGATCGGTGGCTGGGGACACGTAATGATCAGTAGCGGCACGGGCGGCACGCTCAGCAAGGGGTTCAGCGGCGGTGCGGTCTGGTCGCCGGAATACCAGGCCGTCGTCGGGGTCGTTGTGTCCGCGGACGCTCAGGGCAAGGGTCAAGCGGTGACGCTTCAGTACGCCAACGAACAGATACCCGAGATGAAGCTGCGGACACTGTCCGCATGGCGGGCCGAGGACGCCGACGACACCGCACTCTCCGCCTGGGGCTGGACACTCAACACCGATGGTGAAGCCGGGCGCCACTGGCTGCCCCGCGCCCGCGGCGTGGCGGTCGACACCGAAGGTGGCGCTCGGTTTCGTGGGCGGACAGCGGCCCTGCGGCAGATCGTCGACTGGATCGACGGACCGGCGCTGGTCGCCCGGCCACTGGTCGTCACCGGGTCGCCCGGCGTGGGCAAGTCCGCCGCCCTCGGTCGGATCGTCACCACCGCCGACCCACAGATTCGCACATCCCTACCGGGTAGCGACGTCGGCGTCCGGGCCTCGATCGGCTCGGTCTCGTGCGCGGTACACGCCAAGGGCAAGACCGCGGTCGAAGTAGCGAAGGAGATCGCCCGAGCGGTCGCCGTCGACTTGCCCGACCTACCAGCCGACCTGATGCCGGCCGTACGCGAGCGGCTGGACCGCCGGCCCACCCGGTTCGCGCTGATCGTCGACGCGCTGGACGAGGCGGCGAACCCAGAGCAGGTGCGGGTGCTCGTCAACGACGTCCTGCTGCCGTTGGCCCGCGCCTGCGGCCAGTACGGGTTCCGTGTGGTGGTCGGCACCCGCCGCTCCGACGACCAGGGCGACCTGATCGCATGCTTCGGTGACGACGCCGAGCTGATCGACCTTGACACACCGGAGTACTTTGCCGAATCCGATCTCGTCAACTACGCCCAGGCGACCCTGCAGCTGATCGGCGCCGAGCGGCCGGCCAACCCATACGCCGATGCCGCCACGGCCGCGCCACTGGCCCGCCGCATCGCCACCCTGGCGAAAGGAAACTTCCTCGTCGCCGGCCTCGTCGCGCGGGCACGCGCGCTGCGGGACAACGAGCCCGTCCACCCGGCCTCGGTGTCGTTCACCGCCACCGTGGCGCACGCGCTGGACGCCTACCTATCCGGCCTGCCGATGGCGGGTTCGACCTCCGCCCGACTGGCGCTGACCGCCCTGGCGTACGCGGAGACACCGGGCCTGCCGCTGCCTCTGTGGCAGACCGCGATAGCGGCCCTCGACGGAGCTGTCACCGAGGCGGAACTCGCCGGCTTCGCCCGTACCTCGGCGGCGAACTTCCTGGTCGAGACGGGCGGCGGCGCGCAGCCCGTGTACCGGCTGTTCCACCAGGCCCTCAACGACGCGTTGCTGGCGGATCGCGACGCGCGGGCATCCCGCCGCGACGACCAGCGTCGCCTCGTGACCGCCTGGGCCGACCGCGCCGGCGCCACGGGTTGGGCGGATGCCCCCGACTACCTGCTGCGATCGCTGCCCCATCATGCCGCCAAGGCCGGGCTCGTCGAGCTGTTGCTCGCCGATGAGGACTACCTGCTGCATGCGCACCTCGACCGGCTGCTGACGGTCGTCGACGCGGAGCAGGCCCCTATGGCGCCGCTGCCGGAGGCCAGGGCAAGGCTGCTGCTGCGCACCCCGCTGGCGGTGGCGGCGGAACCAGCCGAGCGGGCCGCACTCTTCTCGGTCGTCGACCGTCTCGACGACCTCGGCAGCGAAATCGTGGCCGGTGCGGCGCCGTACCGCGCACGGTGGGCTCACACCCCTCCCCGGCAGGAACGCAGCGTGCTGGACGGGCACTCGCAAGCCGTCTACGACGTCGCTGCTATCGAGATCGACAGTCGACGGTTGCTCGCCTCTGCCGGTGACGACGGCACTGTTCGACTCTGGGATCCGCTGACCAACCAGGCTGAGCAGGTCTTCACCTGCCACGAGGACACGGTCCGTGGCGTGTGCGCGCTCCGGACCGGTGGGCGCGAGGTGCTGATCGCCACCGCCAGCCACGACGGCACGATCGGCCTGTGGGACCCGCGGACCGGGTACCGCCGGCACAAGCTGCGTGGGCACGGCGACTGGGTTCGCAACATCTGCGCCATTCCGCTTCCCGATGGTGACTTGCTCGCCTCCGCCGGGGACGACCGGACGGTGCGGGTGTGGGATCCGGTTACCGGCGCGCAGCGGTACGAGTTGACGGGGCACGCCGGATGGGTGACGGCCGTGACATACGTGCCAGCTGGCGATCGCAACCTGTTGGCCTCCACGGGCTACGACGGCATGATCCGGATCTGGGAGCCGACCGCAGGTGGTGATCCGCTGCGGGTTCTCGCCGGCCATTCCGGATGGGTCACTACGCTGTCCGCGGTCAGCGTGCCCGGCGGCACGCTGCTCGCCTCGGCCGGCTACGACGGCACGGTGCGCATTTGGGACCCGCTGACCGGTCAGCGCGTCCAGATCCTCGACACCGGCGGTCCGATAACCGATCTGTGTACGGTCGACATCGACGGTGGTTGCCTGCTGGTGTCCACCGGCGAGGACGGGCTCATCCGGTTGTGGGACGTGCCGACCTGGACGAAGCGACCGAGCCTGCGGGGACACGCGAGTTGGATCCGCGCGGTATGCGAACTGCGTACGGCGAAGGACCCGATGCTGGCCACCGCTGGAGACGACGGCACGGTCCGGTTGTGGGATCCGATCGGCGGTCAGCGGGACACCGTTGCTGACCAGGACAGATTCCGGCCGGTGAGCGCGGTCTGCCGGGTCGCCGGCGAGCGGCCGGCGTTGGCCGCCTCGGGCGATGTCGATGGCCGGGTGCGGGTCTGGGACGCTCGCTCCGGCGAGCGAATGCTGGAATTCAAGACGCCAGGGGGCGCCGTCAACGCGATGTGTGCGGTCGCGGACGACGAGGAGCCGCTTGTACTCGCGGCCCGGGACGACAACGTGGTCGTGTCGTGGGACGCCCGGGACGGCTCCCTGGTGCGGGAGATGAACGAACACCACGATCGGGTCGCGGCGGTCTGCCCAATCGTCGTAGACGGTGAGACGTTGATCGCCTCCGCCGGTGACGACCAGGCTATCCGGTTGTGGCACCCACACACGGGCGGGGTACGCGCGGTCCTTCTCGGGCACGTCACCCGCGCCTGGGTGACCGCGTTGGCCACGGTCAGGTGGCAAGGTTTCGAGGCCCTCGCGTCGGCGGACAAGAGCGGCACCGTGATGCTGTGGAGCGGCGGCGATACCCCGCGCTGGACACAGCAGGGCCACCAGGATGCCGTCAACGCGCTTTGCGGCGTCGCAGTGGCTGGCCGTCCGGCATTGATATCGGCCAGCGCCGACCACACGATCCGGATGTGGGACGCTGAGCAGGGCCAACCGGTCCGATGGTTTACCGGGCACTCCGCGGCGGTGACCGGCCTGAGCCTGGTGCGGGTCGGTGGTCGGGAACTACTGGCGTCGACCAGCAGGGACCGCACGGTACGGATCTGGGATCCGATGACTGGCCGGCAGGTGCTCACGATCCCCGTCTACCATCCAGCACTAGCCTGCTGCACAGTTGACGACACCCTGCTGGTGGGTCTGGATCAGGGCCTGCTTGCTTTGGCCATCACCGATTGACGGCGATTACCGCCGGTGGTTCGGACGCGTCCATCATCGAGCCGGAAGCGGCATCCCTGACCTGCTGGCATGCGCCCCGGAGGAGAGCCGCGTGACCCCTCCGTTTGGGTATCCGTTCCGGTGGGCCGGAGGCATCACCATGCGAACCAGGCCGCGACCGTCGCCGGTGACCCGCTGCCGCTACCTTTGAGCAGGTCACGGAGTCGAGGCGGTGTCCGGTGAGCCGTCGGTCCAGTCGTCTTCTAGGTTCGGTATGCGTCGCGGCGATGGTCCACGTCGACCACGGTGACGGTTCGAGTCGCGTCGTCGATTCGGTAGATGATCCGATAGGTCCCGCGCCGGGCGCTGAATCGGTCCGCCAGCGGTGGAAGCAGGCGTTTGCCGACACGGTATGGCTGGCGGACCAGAGGCCCGACCATGAACTCATAGGCCGCCACCGCGACCGCCTCCGGCAGTCGTTCGGCCAACGCTCGGCGGACGGTCGGGGTGGTGCGCAGTTCGTAAGGTTCGGCCGGATCTACGTCGCTCACGCCGCCGGGGAACGGCGACGGCGTATGGCGTCGGCGAGTTCGTCAGCTGACACCTGCTCGCCTCTGGCCAGCTCGGCGTCTGATTCGGCTAGCCGGCGCAGCGTCGCTGGATCGCCGAGTACCGCGAGTGTCTCCTCCAGTTGCTCTAAGTCCTCGACCGACAGCAGCACGGCGGAGGGACGGCCGTGCACCGTTACGGTTACCCGCTCATGGTGGTCGTGGACCCGGCCGACCAGCTCGGACAGGTGTGTCTTTACCTCACCCAGCGGCAACGTCGTCATAGTCAAAAGTATGACCAAAATGCGGCTAGCTGTCGACCGGCTACCGGATCTGGCCGCAACATTTCTTGTACTTGGCACCGGATGCGCACCAGCACGGCGAATTACGCGGCGGTGGCCAGGCGATGGTGGCCTCTTCGGCGACAGTCTCGCCGAAGGCTGCCTTGGTTTCAGGGTCGGTCGGCGATCCGCCCATCCGATCGGCGAACGCGCACAGCTGCGAAACCGTCGCCGGAACGACTCGAATGGCTGGCACACCGCTTTCGGCGAGATCGCGCCATCGACGCTCCGCCGCCGGGTAGTACTCCTCGTCGCTGTCCTGGTACTCCTGCGGCCAACGTCGCCGAGCCTCCGCCCGCTCGCCGCGCTGGAATACCAGCATCCGCACCTGTCGAGGCGTCCGGCCAGCCTCGATGTACTCCCGGATCCCGTCAACATCGACCGGCCGGCGCGTGGACGGTGGCTCCGGCGTGATCTCGTCCGTCGAGTCGGCCGGCAACCCCAGCTGGCTGCGTATCTCCCGCCGACCGCGCAGCATCACCGAGGACATCTGCATCCAACCTGTGGGCCCACGCAGCGTCTCGATCTCGTCCGGGCTGAGCCGGGCAACAGCACGGTCATACCAGGTCAGGGCGCCATCGAGATCACCGCGCTCAGCCAGCAGCTCAGCAACCATCGTGCAATGCCCGTCGTGCAACGCCGAGTCGCGGGCAAGGCGAGCCAGTTCGGCATACGCATCCTCAGCCGCGCCCTGCTCGAAGAGCGTCTCAGCCAACTCGAAGCGGGCATAGCAAGCATCCTCGCCACCGGCATCGACGAGCTCCGCCAACAACTCCTGCGCGCGGTCCGTGCGACCTGCCCGTCGCCAGGCAGCGGCGGCTTCCAGCAGGATCTCGCCACGCTCGTCGGGAAACTCCTCGGCCTGATCCTCGAGAGCGGCCGCCTCGTCAAGAGCAGTCATAGCCACGGCGAGGACCGTACTCTCCGCGCACGCCGCCGCAACCCTGACACGGGGAATCAGCCAAGTGGTTCGCGCAATGGTCGAACACCAACCGCGAAGCTGCTGCTCAGAGCCGGGGTGGGGCGGGCGGGACTCGAACCCGCGACCGAGGGATTATGAGCCCATCCAAGATCATTTGGGTTGGGTCGGCTTGGTCCCGGACGTGGGCCGTGACGTGCGGGAACGTTGGTCCGTCGTCCGGCCCCATCTGGGACCGTCCGCACTGAACTGGAACCGTTCCCTAGCAAGATCCCTAGCGCGGTCTACCGAAGCGCCGGGCGCCAGGTAGCAGCCTGAGGCAGACTTGATCACCGCCCGTGCAACCCGTTCAGACCACTCCTGCGCTACTACGGAAGCTTGGTACCCCCCCGAAAGGGGGAACTATGTGACAGATCTTGGACACGCACAAAATCGGCAGCGTGAGCACTGTGCCGATGTGGTACGAATGCTTCTCTGCCCTCGCGAGACAAGTACACCACGTCATTTGCCTGCGAAGCATTCGAGGACAACTGGACGAACCCAGGCGCCTGAAACAATGTGTGATGTAGGCATGCATCGCTTTCGACAACGAGCCCCGTTCCGACCAGATGGGATCCCCCTCCCGTGTATGACAACGCCACCGAGCGACGAATCACCGAAGCTGCGACTTCTGCGCAGAAGACAGGATATCTCGACCTATCTGGGCTAGATCTCACAGAGTTGCCAGGCGGGTTTGACTGGTACGCAAATCTCAGAGGGATTGACCTCTCAGGCTGCTACTTGCGGGGCTTGCCAGAATGGTTCGGTCGATTGACGAAGCTTGAAACGCTGGATCTGGCAAGAAATCCCCTTCGTGGATTTCCGGACGTCATAGGTCGACTCGAAGGTTTGCGCGCACTTGGCTTGTGCGGTACCGGTGTAATCGACCTGCCACCATCGGTGGCTGCTCTTCAGGAACTCAGTACCTTAGTTATCTCAGCCAATAACATTACCGTTCTTCCGGTGGCCCTCCGCTATCTTCGGAGCCTTCGTCGGCTTGACCTAGCTAACAATAGATTGGAAGCATTACCGGATACTCTGGGCGGGCTTGAAGCACTATCACAGCTCTACCTTTGGGGTAACCGGTTAAGACACGTGCCTGCGGTTCTCAAAAAATTCAGCAAGCTTCAGGTTCTCGACTTGAGCAATATAGGTGAAGCCAATCGAGCAGGACAGCTAAGGCAACCCTTTGAATCCTGGGGAGTGACTCGTGTCGCAGAAATGGACGCTCGACCTCGGCCGGGAGGTATCGTTGGAGTTCCCGGCTGGCTGTTCGAGGCACTTAGCCAGCTTACCTACGTCTACCTTGAGGACAATCGGATAGAGCAGTTACCAAGGACGGTGGCGACTCTATCTCAGCTACAGGGCCTTTCGGTCCGCAATAATCGGCTAGGTACATTTCCGGATGGGCTTCTTCCCGCAAACATCGAGTATCTGGATCTTAGTCGAAATCGAATATCGACGGTGCCGCACGCACTGCGTGAACTTGGGCGTCTAAAGTACCTGGACCTAACTAGCAACCCTTTACCGATTCCCGTCGAGATCCTCGAGAGAAAGCAAGACCCGAAGGCAATCTCTGACTTTGTCACCAGAGTCACTATCAGTACCCGCCCGCTTGACGAGGCGAAACTCCTTGTGGTCGGCGAGGGATCGGTAGGCAAAACTTCTCTCATAAAGCGACTTGTGCATAATCAGTTCAGCAGACATGAGGGGAAGACAGAAGGAATCGACATAACTCGTTGGCAAGTATCGGTAGGTACTGCAGATGTCACCCTCAACACTTGGGACTTCGGTGGCCAGGAGATTATGCACGCAACTCACCAATTCTTTCTCACAAGACGCAGTATATATATGCTCGTTATCGACTCAAGGCAAGACGAAGATCAGAACAGGGTCGAATACTGGCTTAAGCTGATCCAGAGCTTTTCGGGTGGCTCTCCCGTCATTGTCGTGGGAAACAAGTCCGACGAAGCTCCTCTCGACATAGACCAAAGGGGCTTGCGCTCCAAGTACCCAGACATAATCGACATAGCCTCGACATCATGCCTTGAGGCTGCGGGAATCGATGAACTGCGCAAGACGATAACGGCGGCGGTGGCGGAGATGCCGCACGTGCATGACCTTCTTCCGGAGCAATTCTTTGCGGTGAAGGAGAGCCTCGAGGAGATGGAGGTCGATTATCTGCCATTTGAACAGTTCGAAGAACTCTGCCGACACAACGCCATATTGGCCAAGGAGTCGCAGGAGCTTCTCATCGGATTTCTGCACGATCTTGGCACTGTGCTCTGCTTCAGAGACGATCCCCGTTTGGCAAGTACCAACATTCTCAATCCTGCGTGGGTCACCGGTGGCGTATATAGGATTTTAAATTCGAACCTCGCCGCACAACGCAAAGGGCTACTTCGCTCAGAGGACATCAACGACATTCTCGGCTCGGCCGAATATCCACGCGAACGCCGTTTCTTCATCATTGACATGATGAAGAAATTCGAACTGTGCTTCGAGGCCGATGGCATCTTCTTGATACCTGATCTTCTAACAAAGGAAGAGCCCTACACGGGCAGTTGGGACGGCGCTCTTGAGTTTGCCGTGAAGTACGACGTCCTCCCATCAAGTGTAATGTCACGCCTTATCGTCAGGATGAATGCGATGATTTACCGCGGCACAGTCTGGCGAACAGGTGTCGTGCTTATGCTTGACCAGAATCGGGCGCTGGTAAAGGCAGATCGGGAGGATGCTTTGATCACGATTCATCTGATAGGTGTCGCACCGGGACGCCGTGGACTGTTGACCTCGATACGGTCGGTAGTACGCTCGATTACAGATACTATTCCTGGTTTAGGAAGCGAGGAATTGGTCTCCGTCCCCCGTTATCCGGGCGTAACCGTTCCTTATGGGCACCTCATCGAGCTAGAAGCCGCAGGACGAACCGTAGTCGTCCCCCAGGGACTAACCCACGATGTAAAGATCCGCGAGCTACTCGACGGCGTGGAGGCGCCCGACGAGAGAGCCGATCGAGCCGAAACCGCAGGCGGTCGTGCCATCGACACGGCACCTACTCCGCCAGCACATACGCATCCAGGCGGGCCTTGGACCGCGTCGCAGTCGCTTATGTTGGGCCTCCTGCTCCTCGCGTCGACCGTGATGATATTCGGTGTCGCAGCGTTGGCGCATACCTACCTAGGAGATTCATTAATACCGACGCTTCTCTCTGCCTTCGTTGTTGTTATCGGCCTCGGCATGTTTGTACTGCGCACGAGTGGACGCGTAAGTGAAAAAGGCTTCCTCGCCGCTATCAAGGACCTACTGAGGGCTCAGTCGAAGATTCAACCGCCCCCACCGTAGCCCTGGAGGGCAGGGATCGCCCACGCTCCCACCTGGCCGCCTTCGCCGGCTTTGGCGGCGGGGTGAGCTGTGCGGCCTCCGCTGGTAGGACGTCGACCTCGACGCCAGTCTGGTCGACGGCGCCTGGCAGCGCACCACCGCCCGCCACGCCATCATCGAGTCGACGCCGAAGACCGAGGGCTCCGAATCAGTGGTCGACATCGACCGGGGCACGGCCGAGGGTCCTGAGGATGAGGCGCAAGCAACAGCAAGAGGAGCGCCTAAGCTGCCGGCCCTGCCTGGGCTGCACACAGGCCTGGTCTTCACCCGCGAGGACGGCTCAGGCTGTATGCGAGCCTCGTAAGAGTACAGGTAGACGGGAAGATCTTTAGCCGACTCGTGTAGGAGGGCCGCCAAATCCTTATCTATTTCCCGCCGCGTGATGCGTAAGAGTCTGGCCAATTGGCTGCCGAACGTGGTTTGCCGTTAAAGGAACACGCGAAGTCGAACGTGCCGCGGTCGGCCCCCCGTATCCGTAAAGTTCCGATCGGGAAAAGATCCTGAGCAATGTCAATGAATGTAGCGGTTACAAAGTTGTGCTCATCCGACCGGGGCATCCAATCCTCCAGGAGATGAACTCCATCTTATTCACGCTCTCAACGAGGAGCGACCTGCGTACGAGCTCGGACGTCGGCCCTCAGAGCCTGTTGTACCTGTGCGTGAATATCCACCTGTACGCTCGTTGACATCTCGATCGAAACAGCAAGTCCGTACCTCACAGGGGCGGCAAGACGACCAGCGTCTACACGGCAGTCGACATGCACCTCTGCGGCAGCCCCAGCCGTAAATGCAAGGGCACGCCGCCCCTCGAAGATTTCGTGTTGCAATGTCCCCATACGGACAGCGTTGAAGTCGGCCTCGCTACGATCTCCGCCTAGGGCTCCATTCGGTGGGCCGAATCGCAAACGCGCCTGCCGGTACTGCCGCGAGCGTGGGTTAATAGACGAGAACCAGCCAAGCGTGATCGTAAGGCGACGCCACTCCGTAGAGGCGGTAAGGGCGGACGGCAGCGGAAGGCGAAAAGTTTGTCGCTGCTTATCAATGATCGATCCCGCGCCTAAGAGCACGACTCGGGTTCTAGCGGCCGTAGCGACCCTCGTCGGCTCCACCGTCCCATATCCCAAGATCTGCGTGATGTCGCGACGCCAGGTTCCTGACGGCAATCCCAGTATCCGACGGAGCATTTCCGCCGGCTCGCCCCACTCGGCAGCGTGAACAAGAAGCGTCTTGGCTAGCACAGGGTGATACTGCGCATCTGGAAACTGGAACTCGTCGGAGGGCGCAGTGTTGCCTAAGACATCAAACACTTCGTTTGCCAGGCGGGTGGCAAGGGCCACCGAATTGCTAGTTCCGTAGCTGTAGGCCATCCCTGTCGGACCGCCGCCAGGAGAGGGGGCGGCTACAAGCACACCGGGTCCCGTGGCCGAGTGCTGAGCCTGAATAAGGCTTGCCGATTCACTATCGCCAGAAGCAACTGGACGCTGGAATAGCTGCCTACCTCCAGGCATTAGGATCTCCGGCTTGACGGATCGACGGAAACCGAACCCAACCGCTCCGTACAGCGCCGGAAGGCCTGCTGGTACGGCGTCAACGACTGTGTCAGATGATTCAATCGCCGCCGCATCGGCATGGACGGCACCTACAGTCAGCGCGTTCGTGGCTTCAGCCGGCGACAGCAAACCCATATGGCGCGTCACTTTGTATCGACCCGTTACGACTTCTCGTTGCAGAGCGTCTGGGTTATCGAGGCTGGCCAAATTCACGTCCGCCTGGAAGCTATGGTTGCCAGCGCTGACCAAGATCAAGACGTTGTACTCTCGACTAAGCCAATCCAACAGTCTGGCGAGAGGACTCATTCGCCGAGTGAATACACGAACTGGATCACCAATAGATAAGTTGACGATACGGACGCTTGGTGCCGAGGGTGGCTCACCTCCGTCGCCCTCGAACATCCGAACAAAACTTCTATAAACAAGATCAACTAGCAACTCGTTGGACGGGATACTTTCTGCGCCGGCATAAAATGAATGAGGCTGCATGATTGGGCGGACGTATAGCTGGGTCGTCAGCGAAGGACCGATCTCGGATAGATCGCCATGGCAGATAAGCGACGCCATTGCGGTTCCGTGGTATTGATTACTCGCCGAGTAGTGCCGTGAGTGGTCATCCGGGTCGTCAATCACTAGCCGATCGGCCAGCAGGTGGTGATTGGCCAACGGCAAACCATCGAGCAACGCAACGCGTGGCCGCGAGGACGGCACCGGCCCCATCTTCGACAAGTCGGCAGGGCCGGGCGCGGGCCTCGGCGGAAGCACGGTCATGGGGCGAGCCGGCGCGACAAACATTACTGACTCAGTCCTAAGCAGCTCGATCGAGTCGGCACCCTGCTGCACGACTGCTTCGACCTGTGAGTACGGCAAGTCCGCGAGTATGCCGTGGTAGTCAACACCCTCGATCACGGCCGATTGAACAACCTGTCCGCCGGCGGCCGTTATCATGCGCTCAACCACGGCTTGACCCAAGTTGCGCTTGGCCGCATCTTCTCGGAACCAGAGTTCAATCTCCACTCTCGTAACACCCGATTGCCCGATGACGGCGACGTCCTCTTGCCACGCCTCCAAGAGGCCAGTCTCGCGAATGCGATCGTCGGGACCCCACCGCCGAACTGCTCGTAGCAGAGCAAAGACCTGCTTCAACGGTGCGAGGCCACGCGGCAGGGCGAGAGTTGGATCGGCGCTCCAAAGTTCGAACAGACGTATCAGCTCCGCCGCGGCTTGAGCATTGGACATGACCATGTAGAGCGTCTCGGGAACCAGCTCGTCGAGACGCTCTCCTCGCGCGTCTACGGCATAGAAGTCATCGTCGGGATCGGTCGGATCCTCCTTGAACTCTGCTAGGAACTCAAGTCCCTCGATTCGCTGAACGGCGCGTACGAAGTCATCCGCCGTGCCGACGAGGTCAAATACAACGACGAGCTCGGGGTCTGGCTCAGCCGTCGATTCGGCGGCTTCCAGCCGTTGCGCGTTCAACGCTTGAGTCAATGAGGCGAACTGGGGGGCCAGTCGCTTGCCCTGTCGCCCAGCAGAAGGCGATCTTGCAGGCGGAACAAACAATGGCCTCTGAGTCGGGATCGGCCCGATGTTGGGCGGACCGAAGGCCAACAGTCGCCGCTGCTCTGTCATGGGTGTGATTGTGCCCGCCATTGCTCCAATCGGCTACGCACAATTTCTTCAAGTCGGCCATCCGGCAGTGCCAGGACGTATCTGCGCCGGACATCCAACGCGAACTGCTCCAACTCCGCGTAGCTGGCCCCGTGGAGCTTGTCAGCCAGCGTCCGGGGTGCGAGGCCAAGCTTGCCACCCAGCCGCGCCGACAAGATCTCTAGAAACCGTGTCGCCTCGTCTCGAGTCGGCGTGGGCAGCGCCAGGCGTAGTTGGAATCGGCGCCACGCCGCCCGGTCCAGAAGTTCCCCGTGGTTGGTGGCACACACGACGATGACGTGGGCAGGCAGACGATCGATCTGAAGGAGCAGCGTAGAGACAACCCGCTTTATCTCACCGGTCTCGTGGGCATCTGCTCGCTCTTTCGCTATAGTATCGAATTCATCGAAGAACAACACACAACGTCTTGTTCTGCTGAATTCGAAGATCTGATCGAGTCGTCCGGCGGTCTCTCCGAGGAAGCTTGAAACCAGCCCTTCGTAACGAACGACATAGAAAGGCACCATGACTTCGCTCGCGAGGACTTCTGCAAGACTGGTCTTCCCGTTGCCGGGCGGCCCTTCGAGCAATACTCGGTTGCGCGGTTCTATCCCATGGCTTCTCAGGAGTTCCGAACGCCGGTGCTCCTCGATCAGTTCGGCGGCTGCGGTCGTCACCCTGGCCGGCAACTGAAGCTCGGCTAGACGGCGGCGGGGAACAATCTCGTGGATCAAGTCGGCAACAGGCCTGGCGGCGTCGTCGCGGAGAAGCAAGTCCGTGGACCCGGAGGTCGTAATTAGCTCTGATAACCGGTCAGCGACCAGATGATGCTGGTTGTTTCGTTCCTCGGCAATGATTGCCTCGACGAGCACTCTGAACCGCGCGTTGTCTCCTCGGCGCTGCGCTTCAACCAGCTCGATGATCAAGTCAGAACGCGCCACTACGTCCCCCTTCAGCGCCAGAAGCTTGCGCCGAACTCTACGATCAGCTCACCGCGGACGCCCGTCTGCCCCGAACATACGCTCTCCCTGTGACACGCAGGTACTGGGTGGATGGCCGTGCTGTAAGCGCGAAAGATGTTCAAAGCGGGCATCCTATAATGTTGTATGTCAACCTTCACAGTCAGGGCAGTATCGTACAGGGCGGATCCGGCCGCAGAGAAGTGGCCCTGACGCCCGGACGCCGCCCGGCGGTCGCCCTGAGCCTCGCCCTAATCGAATGGTGGATTATCGGTGTCGCTCGGCCACGCCGCGCTTGATTACGTTTGGTCCCAATGATTTGATTTTGAGAAATGTAACAGCCCCCTAAGGTGCCGCTTATCAATTGCTGAAGGGCCACGCTGGCGGCGTAGCCCTTCACTCCCTTTTAGCCTTCCCGCCACCGACACGGTGGTTGGCGTCGTCAATGGACCGAAATTTCTTTCTTTGATACGAAGCCGTCTCGCACACGGCTGTTGCACTTACTCCGTCGCGCAGATGATTCCCGCTGGCACTCCTTCCCGACCCTTGGTGATGCACCGCAACACCGCGTCCGGCCGTGAGATCCGGGGCATGAGGTTTCGGAGCTGCAATGCCAGGTTCATGGCGATGAGCGCCGGCTCCTGGCTGTCGCTTGGCGGTTGGTAGATGGTGTGCCGGCGAGTCCAGGTCGAGGTCTCCCACCAGCTGTAAAAGCGGGTGTCACGTGCTGGGTTCAGCGGCGGCGGGAAGCCGCCAGGCCCCTGCTGCCCGATGGACCAGAGCCTGACGATCTCGCGACTAAGGCCGCAGCGGGCGGCGATGTCGGCCAGCGTCAGCCAGTCGTCGGCATCCAGGCGCATCGGCCGTCGACCGTCGGCCTCGCAGGCCTCAATTGCAGCCAGCGCCGCCTTGTAGGGATTTGCTCCAAGGTCCACGGGCATGCGGCGATAGCCTGCGAAGACCAGATCCGCTGAGGAGTCCACTGTGTTCATGCGTTCAGGACCTTCAGGGTGAGGTTGCGGGCCTCGACGGCTGTCGCCCAGTCGAAAGGTGTGCACGGGTGCGGGATGATTCGGCTGGACTGGTTGAAGCAGCCGCGGCAGCGGCCGTCAACCATGCGGATGTGACTCGCCAGGATTTGGCGAACGGCTTCGGCGATATCGGCGGGGCCGACCGGCTGATCGCAGGACATAGGCGTTCACCCTTCGAGCGCTTCGGTTGGTGAGCGCCGGAAGCAGGCAACGCGGCCTGCTGTGCCCGCTCCCGGCGCATGTTCCGGACATATGGCCGCCCGAGTTGTGGCGCTTAGGCGGGAGGCCCCATCGGGCGGCCGGTCCGGAAGAAAGCCGCTTGGTGGCGGCACCGCCAACCGACCTTCGATTCAGACCGTAGGCGGGCGGTGACGAACACGGTGTAACGCGGCGTTACCCGCACAAAGAGGTAACGAGTTGTTACGCCGGCTCGGCCAGCGGATCGATGCGGCAGCGGGCAGCCAGCTCGCGCAGCTCGTCGGAACCGCCGCGTCGGGCATCGCGGACCAGTTGGCCGACGACTTCGAGGACCAGCGGCCGTGTTCGTACCTTCTGCGGTGCCAGCTCGTCCGCACGGAGAAACTCGCGGACCGCCTCATCGCCGTGGCCCGCGGCGTACAGGCCGCGGCCGGTGTCGATGTGCAGATGGGCGCGCCTGTCTACGCCACGGATCTTGGTTTTGTCGATCCTGCGCGCGTAGCGCGGCGCTTGGTCGGGTTCGCCGTTCTCTACGGCGATGGCGACCTGCCAGATCGCGACGTTGGTAGGTGTCAGCTCCTGGAGCCAGGGGTCACTCGTCACTCGGTCGGCGGCGTTGGCGGCCTCGGTGAGATGCGGCGAGATGTTGTCCCGGTTGCCGAGTGCGGCCTCGGAGAGGGCGGCGTGTAAGTGCGACATGCCGTACCAAGTCAAGGCGTCGTCCTCGCCGGTATCGCCGAGCATGGCAGCAGCTTCGTTCGCGATCCGCAGAGACCTACGCCGGGAGCCACCTGCCAAGGCACATTGGGCCAAGGCGAACGCGGCGGCGGCGCGTTCGGCAGGGTGATCCAGGGTGTCGGCGGCGGTGTGTGCCGCCTCGGCGAGCCGCATTGCCAGGTCGATGTGACCGTGGGCCTTGATGGTGAAGGCGGCGTCGGTAGCAGCGGATACGAAGCATGACAGGCCGGTTCTGAAGCGCTCGATGTCGCTATCCATGGCCAGCATGCGGCTTTGAGCGATCAGATCAGGCAGTAGCGCAGCCATCGTTTCGAAGTCGCAGGCCATGCGGGCTACTCGGAGGCGATGGGTCGAGGCGGTGAGGTCGGCGGGAGCTGGCTGCGGACCGTCCTGGGGATCCTCGTCAAGGGCGGTCCGGACGCCGGACTCAATGTGCGTGATCACCAGTTCCTCGGCGGACTGCGGCTCGCGCGGTTGCCCGGTCAGGTCGGAGACGGAGACGCCCAGGGCGTTGGCCGTGGAGATGAGTAGGGACCGCTTGGTGACGGGGCGGCGGCCGTTTTCGATCATGGAGATGTATTCGCGGGTGACCCCCACAGCATCGGCGAGCTGCTGTTGGGTCATGCCGCCGATGTCGCGCCAGCGGGCTATGCGGAGGCCTATGTAGTCGGTGGGCATGGCGAGGCTCCCAGGACTGTGGTTAGGACGAGAGTACGACGCTTTGGGCGAGGCGACTGCCCTCTCGCTTCTCCGCCGAGGAACCGACAAGCTTATCGATCCCGAGCCGAGTCGAGCGACTCGAAGCGACGGCAAGACCTCGCTACCGCTGCCGGCGGCGCGGGTCGGTCAACGGGAATTCGATTGGCATCGGTTGCCGGCGCAGCCTCGGGGTCTGGGTCTCGGTGGCGGACGCTGTGCTCGCCGGCGTCCACAGGTGAAGGTGGGCGACGGCCTGCCGGGCAGCTCGGGCCTGGTGCAGTCGGTTCTGCGCCTCGCGCAAGACCGCCAGGCTCTCCGCGAGGGCTGCGATGGAGTAGATCAACTGCACCGCTATCGCAACGTCCTTATCGCGGGAGGGCGTCCCGGCCGAGGCAATGAGCCGGGCCATCGAGCGCAGGTGTCCCGCCGGCGCGGTCCGGTAGGCGGGAAGGCATCTGTCCCGGTCGCGGGCCGCCCGGTCGAACGCCTCGGCGGCGTCGGCGAGGGGCCCGGCCTCCGAGCCCTCCCACGCTTCCGCAGCGGCGGCCAGCACGTCTGCGGCGGCGTATGCGATGGCGGAGGCAACGGCGAGTGTTGGCGCGGTGGCGAAGGCATCTGTGGCGCGTCGTACGTACTGGGTGGCCTGGTGGTAGAGGTCCAGCGGTATAGCCGATGCCTGCGCCGCGAGCTGCGCTGCGGTCCGTGGCGATGTCGGCCGTACGCCGTTCCACTGACTGCGGAGCCGCGGCAGCGACAACTTTGCGGCGAGACGACCGCCGCCGTACCAGATCGTGTTCCCGGCTGCCGTGGCGTGACCATCGAGACCGACCGAGTATCCCGTCACCTCGTCTCGCGTGTGAGCGCTGTAACGGAGCCTCACCAGCACGCCATCCCGGCTGAGGCGCACGAAGAAGTCGGCCTCATCTGTCGCGAGCGCGGCCGCCGCCCGTACCCGCCGACGTAGCTCCTCGCGGGGTGCTGCTGCCTTCGTGCTGGCGCTGGCCTTCAGACGGGCCGCCTTGTTCAGCTCTGCGGAGCTGGGCCAGCTGCGCGAGCCATGCCCTGGCGGGCTTACCTGGTACAAGCCGTAGCGCTCTTCCAGGTCGCGGCATACCTGCTGAGCGTGCAGCTTGTCCTTCCACGCCCAGGCCGTCCGCTGGTCTTGGCGAACCAGCGTCGCGACGAGGTGGATGTGATCGTCGTTGTGCCGCACGGCTACCCACCGCACCGCCGCCGCGTCGCCGTGCGGTGCCAGACCCACGGCGGCCATCACCTCCGCGGCGATGTGTCCCCACTGGCCGTCTGAGAGGTGGCGGTCGGTGGGATGGGTACGGATCGAGCAGTGCCACACCGTTTGAGCCGGTGAATTCCACCCCGACCGGACCGGCTGCTCCAGCAGCTCCGCCAGCGAGCGGACGTCATGCCTCCCGCTGGTCCTGACAGGCGGCTGGATGGCGGCGAGGCTGCCCGCGCCATCCCAGGCGGCGACCAGCCGCGGGCTTACGTGTTCCTCGCACTTGCCCGGTCCGAACAGGTAGCGCAGCAGTCCATCCACGTTAGTGCCACGCTTGTGCACCGCCGGGATCACGCCAACTGCCGATGGATGAGCGAGACGACCACGTCGAGTTCCTCCACCGCTCGCACCGACCGTGCCACCGCCTGCTTCAGCCACACAGGTGCCGCACCCGTGGTGTTGAGCTCAGCGACAGCCTGGTTGAGGTTGACGCCGACGCGGTTCACCGCCACCCGTGCAGCGAAGAGCTGACGCTGCAAGTCGGCCAACTCGTCCCGGCTCGGTCCGCTTGGTGCGGCAGCGAATTGCCGACGTGCGACGGCCAGAGCGGCGAGGGCGCAGAAGCCGGTCAAGGTCATGTCCGCCGCCTCAGCGGCGTCGCGGATGGCGTCCAGCTCCTCGTCGCTGAATCGGGGCGTCAACCGGTAGCCGCGGGACGTCGAGACGCGCGGGCGATAGCGACGCCTCGTCCGAGCCACCGGTTCATTCGGCTCATGGATCTCAGACATGTCATGGACAGTGGCTGCCTAGTGTTGGCGGAGACGTTAGGGGTAGCGCGCCGCCGCAACGCGTCCATTGGCTGTGACCGCGCCCGGTCACAGCCAATCGGCAGCCAACAACTCCAACTTGCTCCCGCGCTGCTCCCCAGGGTGCGTAGCGTAGGTGCGCTACCAACGAACCGTGAACCTGGCAGAGATCGAGCACGAGATCGCCCGCTTGGACGCCGTCTACCGGCCGGTCGCCACGAAGCCGGTGGACATCATGGATCCCGACGCCTTCAAGAACATGGGCGCCAGGATCCAGGCGGACCTGGCGCAGCTCGCCGTCGACGACCAAGCCGAAGCGGTCCTCCGCGCCGTCATCGAGCTGTACGCCGCAGGCGATGAGACCGTCCGTGTGGCGGTCCGGCAGTTGTTCGACCGGTACACGTCGTTTCGGTGGGCCGCCCACCTGCCGCGAGAGTGGGACACCGTGGAGGAGTTCCGCGCCCATCTGGTGCACCTGTCTGCCCGCGATCAGGGTTCGGACACACGCGACGAGATCCTGGGCCTGCAGCACCTGTGCGACCAGGCCCTCGAAGCGGGCATCGACGTAGGCCCGATCCTGGACGAGGTGGCCGCGATGTCCAGCGACGTCGACCGGTACAGGATGGGATCGATGCGAAGCGTCATCCTCAGCTACGGCAAGCGCTGAAAGGGATGAGTGGAAGCAGGCACAGTGCTTCCGCTTCCGCGGGCCAGGCGACGACTCGTGCTTCCACCTCACATCCGGAAGCGGAAGGAAGTAGGAAGCGGAAGCGGAACCAGATCGAGAGCGAATACTTCCGCTCGCCAGTGTCGAAGCCGCGTCCGCAACGGCTACGGCAGCGCTACCCGTAGCGCTGCCAGCAACACCCGTGTGATACGGCCGCGCCGGCCAGCAACACCTCCGCCAACCCCCTAGCGCACCGGCCCTCCTGCCCCAGCGCTATGAGACGGGTAAGCACCAACGTGCCAACTTCGGCAGCCCCGCGTGCCGCAGCGTTACGCGTCATGCCACCCAGTGCTCCTACGACCGTTAGGGGCAGCGCCTTGCAACGCTGCCCCTAACGCCAGCGCGTCATCCTCGGCCTCAAGACGTACGAGGACGCGCAGGAGGCGACCATGGCGAAGCGAGTACCCACACCCGACGAGATCCGAGCCTGGCCGGCGACTGTGGATGTTCCCACGGCGGGCCGCGCCTTCGGGGTCGGTCGCGACGAGGCGTACCGCCTTGTGCGCGAAGGCCGCTTCCCCGTGCACGTCCTACGCCTCGGCCGCTACCTCCGCGTCACACGAGCCGCCGTCCTCGACGCACTCGGCATCAGTGATTAGCCACCATCACAACCCAGCACCCCACACAACAATTCGTCAGCTCCATAGTGGACGAAGCTGAAACCCAATAGAATCAGGGCTATCGACCTCACCATGAGAGGAGAGAAATGAACCGACGATCGCCCAAGTACGGCAAGGGCGTCTTCCAGCGCTGCGAGGCCACCTGCCCGCCGCAGGGCAAGGTCTGCAAGAAGCACACCTGGGCCTACCACGCCGAGCTGCCAACCGGCTCGAGTGGCAAGCGCCGCCAGTGGACCAAGGGCGGCTTCCCGAGCGCCAAGGCCGCGGCCGGCGCCCGCGCTGAGATCCTCGCCGCCGAGCAGGCCGGCATCCTCCCCACCGACGGCAAGCAGACCGTAGGTGCCTGGCTCACCGAGTGGATCGACGGCAAGGTCGGCGCCGAGTCCATCCGCGCCACGACGGAGGCTGGCTACCGAGGCCACATCGACAACTACCTGATCCCCTACCTCGGCAACCTGCGACTGATCGACCTCCGTCCGCACCACGTCACGAAGATGCTCATCGAGATCCGGAAGGAGCACGACGCACGAATAGCCGAAGCCAAGGAGACCAACGAACGCCTACAGAAAGAGGCCGCCGGCAGAAAGGATAAGGCAAGACGAGTCCCGATCCCGCGGCCATTCAGCCCGGGCACCGCGCAGCGGGTCCGGGCGACGCTGCGGAGCGCCCTCAACGCCGCTCTGCGAGCCGGCGAGGTCTCCCGGAACGTCGCCGCACTCGCCGAGGTCCCGAGTGCCAAGCGGCCGCGGGTCAAGATCTGGGATCCAGACCATCTCGCCATCTTCCTCGACGCGACGGCAGCAGAGGGCGAGCGTCTCTACCCGATGCTCCACCTCGCCGCCTTCGCCGGCTTGCGGCGCGGCGAGCTGTGCGGCCTCCGCTGGCAAGACGTCGACCTCGACGCCCGCCTGGTCGACGTCGCCTGGCAGCGCACCACCGCGCGTCACCGCGTGGTCGAGTCGATGCCCAAGACCGAGGGTTCCGAGTCGGTCGTCGACATCGACGAGGGCACCGCCGAGGTCCTGCGGATGTGGCGTAAGCAACAGCGCGAGGAGCGCTTGGCCGCCGGCCCGGCCTGGCAGGAGACCGGCCTCGTCTTCACCCGCGAGGACGGCTCAGGCTGGCACCCCGACTACATCACCCACCGCTTCGGCAAGCTGGTCGCCAGACACGGCCTACCCAAGATCTCGCTACACAAGCTACGTCACCTAGCCGCCAGCCTCCAGATCGCCGCCGGCGTCGACATCGCGATCGTCAGCAAGCGCCTCCGGCACAGCTCAATCAAGATCACGAACGACACCTACGGCCACCTGATCGGCACGGTAGGCCGAGATGCCGCAGAAGCGGCCGCCGCGCTGGTCCCCCTGCGAAGCAGGAAGACCGCGTAGAAGAGCAAGATCCCTAGCAATCCCCTAGCAAGACCGCTCCGGCGATGATCACCGAGAGCAGCGCGTAGACCATAACCCCAGGTGAAGCCCAAGTGGGGCGGGCGGGACTCGAACCCGCGACCGAGGGATTATGAGTCCCCTGCTCTAACCTGCTGAGCTACCGCCCCCTGCTGGCGCGGGGATCGTATCCTGCGGCCGGCGTCAGCGGCCACTGACCCGCCGCCCCCGAGATGGGCTGCGCCGGACCGGGCGGATGAGCTCCTAGGGCGTAAAGCTCCCCCATTTGGACTCGAACCAAAAACCTGCCGGTTAACAGCCGGCTGCTCTGCCAATTGAGCTATGGGGGATCGAGCTGGCCCCGGATCTCTCCAGCGCCGCGCGACTGCACAAGAGTACAGGACCGTGGGGGGCCTGGGGCTACAGGGTTACCCGGGACACGCCAGGCCCAATTCGGGACATTCTGCCACTCGGGGCCCAAGGGTGCATGGACGCGGGGCAGGATGGGTAGGTACCGGGTGTAGCAAGTCCACTGGGAAGGAGCCGCAATGCGCGGAAAGCTGTGGTTCATTGGCGGGCTGGCTGCGGGCTTCGTCCTGGGTGCCCGCGCCGGCCGCGAGAAGTACGAGGAGCTGGTCCTCAACGCCCGCAAGGTGTGGGACCACCCCACGGTGCAGGAGGCAGCTGGCGTCGCGCAAGCGCAGGCCAACCGCCTCTACGCGGAGAGCAAGGACCGTCTGGCCCACACTCGGGTCGGCGAGAAGCTCACCGGCGGCACGGAAGACGCGCTGACCGCGTCGACCACGTCCACCGGGTCCAGCGCACACCGCAACAACAGCAACATCTGACCGCATCCACACGAACGGGCCCGGCCAGTGCGGCCGGGCCCGTTCGCGTATCCGAGAGCTCTAGTCCTTGCTCGCGAAGGCCGCGTCGAACGCGGCCTGTGGTGCGTCGAAGGCCAGTCGCCGGACGAACTGGAGGGCCTCGGGCGCGCCGATCAGGCGGTCCATGCCGGCGTCTTCCCACTCGATGGAGATCGGGCCGTCGTAGCCGATGGCGTTGAGCGCGCGGAAGCAGTCCTCCCACGGCACGTCGCCGTGGCCCGTGGAGACGAAGTCCCACCCGCGCCGCAGGTCAGCCCAGGGCAGGTGGGAGGCGAGGCGGCCGCGGCGGCCGTCGCCCGTGCGGACCTTCGCGTCCTTGCAGTCGACGTGGTAGATGCGGTCGGCGAAGTCGAAGATGAAGTTGACCGGGTCGAGCTCCTGCCACACGAAGTGTGACGGGTCCCAGTTGAGCCCGAACGCGGGGCGGTGGCCGATCGCCTCGAGCGTGCGCTTGGTGGTCCAGTAGTCGTACGCGATCTCGCTGGGGTGCACCTCGTGCGCGAAGCGGACGCCTTCCTCGTCGAAGACGTCGAGGATGGGGTTCCAGCGGGTGGCGAAGTCCTCGTACCCCTTCTCGATCATCGAGGGCGGCACCGGCGGGAACATGGCCAGCGTGTGCCAGATCGACGAGCCGGTGAACCCGATGACCGTGCGCACCCCCAGCTTCGCCGCCGCCCGCGCCGTGTCGGCGACCTCGGCCGCGGCGCGCTGCCGCACGCCTTCCGGTGAGCCGTCGCCCCAGATGCGGGCGGGCAGGATGCCCTGGTGGCGCTCGTCGATGGGGTGGTCGCAGACCGCCTGGCCGACGAGGTGGTTGGAGATCGCGAAGACCTGGAGGTTGTACTTGGCTAGCGTCTCGCGCTTGCGCTCGACGTACCCATCCTCGGCCAACGCCTTGTCGACCTCGAAGTGGTCGCCCCAGCAGGCGAGCTCCAGGCCGTCGTAGCCCCAGTCGGAGGCCAGGCGGCACATCTCCTCGAACGGCAAGTCGGCCCACTGGCCGGTGAACAGCGTGATCGGTCGGGCCATGTCCCTCTCCTGTAAGAGCGGTGGACGGCGCGAGGAGACCGGTCCGGTGCATGCAGCGGCGCGGCCCGAGGACGGTGGGTGAGGAAGAACTCCGGGCGGGTTGCGCCTCCCGCCCGGACGCACCACCCCACGCCCGGTCAACGCCAGCCCCAACTCTAGGCCGCGCCACCGCCACACGAAAGCGGATGTCACACTCCATGCCCCCCCGCGTCGTCCCACCAGCGTGAGAATCGCTGTTACCGGAGGCGCGGAGGGGGCGCCGCGCCACGGGCGCGTCGAGGTCGCGGGCCCCGAGGTCGCGGACGCTCGCCAGCTCGCGAAGACCTGGAAAGAGACCACCGGCCACCGCGCGCTGCTGCTCCCCGTGCCGCTGCCGGGTCGTCTGGGGCAGGCTTTGCGAGATGGGGTACTAACGACGGAGCGGCCCGACATGCTGGGAGTTACGCCGTTCGGAGCGTGGCTGGCGGCGCGGCCATGACCGGCGAGCAGGAGCTCGCGCTCGCGTTCGAGGCGCATCGGCCGCGCCTGCTCCGGGTGGCGTACGCGACGCTCGGCTCGCTCGCCGAGGCGGAAGACTGCGTGCAGGAGGCGTGGCTGCGGGCTCACGTTCGAGGATGTGGCTGGCGTGGTGGGGCGTTCGCCGGCCGCGGCGCGCCAGCTCGCCGCCCGCGCCCGGCGGCACGTGGCCGACGGCCGCCCGCGCTTCCCGCCCACCTACGCGGAGCAGCGGCGGCTGGTGGACGCGTTTCTCGACGCCTGCGCGCGAGGCGACCTGGAGAAGCTGGTCACGCTCCTCGACCCGGAGGTGGTTTGGCACGGCGACGGCGACGGCAAGGTGTCGGTGGTACTCCCGGTGGCGCATGGCGCTGTCGCGGTGGCCCGCGCGCTGATCGGCTTTACCCGACGGTGGCCGGATGAGGTCAAAGTAGTGACGGTGAATGGTGCGCCGGGTATCGTCACGCGGGACGTGGGTGAGGTGTTGACGGTCGTGGCGTTCACGGTCGACGCCGGCCGGATCGTGGCGCTGGATACGGTGCGCAACCCCGAAAAGCTGGCCCCACGTCGTGAACCCCAGGCATCGGCCGAACGGCTGATATAGGCGGTTGAATGGCGCTTTCATAAGTCGCCGTTAAGGAAACGCCGTTTAGCTTTAAATCATCATTTGCAGCTTGGCGCCAGCTCAATGTCCACTCATATGGTGTGTGTACCCCAGCGAAACGAGAGCCACACTCGGCTTCCAGAAAAAGGTGCACCATGTACAGGTCGGAACGACGGCGCAAGGGTCTCTTGTCCACGCGCAGGAACCGGATCATCGCGATCATCGGCACCCTCGCCGTCTTCGGCGGCGCGGTCGCGGTGACCCAGGTGTCCTCGGCGCAATCCAACCGGCGCCCCACGGCAAACCGGCCACAAGCCTGCGTGCCGGCGCCGGGCGGGGGTGCCCCGGCCGGGCAGAGCGTCACCACCAGCCGCCAGAACGGCCGCACGGTTCGCAACTACTGGGGCGACGGCCAGGACTGCGGCGTCCAGACCGTGGCGCAGACCATCTCCTGCCCCAACGTCGAGCAGCGCCTGCCGCAGATCCCCGACCGCGCCCGCGACGAGGTGCGCCGCAACCTCGACCAGCTGCAGCAGCAGATCGCCGAGGCCAACCGGCGGCTGGTCTCGAGCCAGGGTCAGGGCGGCGCGAACTTCGTGCAGAACGCCATCCTCGGCCCGCTGGCCGACAAGCGCCGCGCGGCGATCGACCGCATCACCATCGCCATCGACCGCGCCGGACCCCGGCCGCAAGGGCTGCAGTCGCTCGCCACCTGCACGGTGACCAACGGCAACGGTGGCGGCGGTAACAACACCGGCGCGCCCAACCAGCCCGCCACGAGCGCACCGGCCACGGCGCCGCCGCCGTTGGAGATCGGTCCGGACCAGTGCAACGAGGGCAACGGCCTGCAGGAGCACGACGGCTTCCAAAACGGCAACCGCTGCGTCGACACCCAGATGGGCGAGGTCGCCAACGCCGACCA
>Ga0272482_10000055_pt1 | contig 36783 bp, 31 predicted proteins | sample RVTome_8_FD_192427 | JGI IMG/M metagenome (GOLD analysis project Ga0272482, IMG submission 192427) | Soil microbial communities from uranium-contaminated site in the Upper Colorado River Basin, Wyoming, United States - RVT160D0 (version 2) ...
AACCCGACCGATTCCGCCGACGCCCCGTCCCGCCACGCATCCCCGGCGCGGCCTGGATCAACCAGCCACCAGCCGTCATACAAACAATGTGACCAATCCCTGTCTCATTGATCTTGACAGGTTCCGGATGGGTGACGTCCGCCCCTGTTCGGCACCTTTCTATGGTTCCCGCTGCGACGACGTGCGCTCGGCTCGTTGGCGCCGGCCGTCGCGCTCGCTGCTCGGCTGTGGTTTCTGGTCGACGCCTTGGACGCCGCCAGCGGTACGTGGCGCCAGCCAGCCACTCGCAAGGAGTTGCTCGCCTGGGTCTCCTTCACCAGCTTCTGGCTGGAGCGCAGGCTGCCATTGGCGATGTGGATGGCGGGCTACCGCGGGCCGGCCTACAGGGAGGCAACGCAGCGGTACGGGCAGGCCGCAACTTATGTGCGAAGCCTGGCCTGGCGAATCGTGGACACACAGGACCTGGCGGCATTCCAGAGCCTCGCCCGAGAACTCGCCGAGGTCGCCGTCGGTGTGGCGGCGGGCGACTGGACCGCGCTACCACCCTCACCGCAACACACCGGTGTCTCGCGCCTAGTCGCGATTGGACGGCGGCTCGTCGCACCCGTGGTCACGGGCTCCGCTGCGCTCGTGCTACCCCACCTGCCCGGAGTCACACTGTCCGGCTCCGCGCTGACCACGTTTCAGGTCGCGCTGTTCGTCACAGCGGCACTGAGCTTGACTTCTCTTGATCCCGCCGCGCGGGAACAAATCCTCGGAGCTTTCAACGACCCGACCCGGCGCAGCTGAGCTACTGTCGCCCACGAAGCTACGTACACAGCCGCGTACAGATGATCATGCCCACCTGGAACGGCCATACCCACACCTGACCGCTTACTCTGCGGCACGCCCTGCCATGTGCCGATCCGACCGCGAGTCCACATCAGACAGTTATCCGGGCACGAACCAACGGTTTTGAGAAGACGGTTACCGACGGCGCCCTCTTCTCGCCGTAGCAACCTGGTGCCCCGCCATCGACAGCAGATGCGTTGCTCGGTCACGATGGACTGTTGGTGCTGGGCACCTGGGGTCACCGACGTCACATAGGGCGGATAGAATCTGTTGCACCGTACAGGGAGGTGGCGGTCGGGGCTGGGCTTTAGTCACTCCACAACGAGGCTGAGGTATAGCCTCCCCAGCGCGGGCTGGTCGGCGCTGGCGTTGAACGCCTCGGCCGGCGCAATGTCCGGCGGGTAGACACTTGGTCGCGTCGCCCAAGTCGAGTATGTCCGTGACGATGAGCCTGTCGTAGGCGAACCCGCCGCGCAGGGCGTCGGCGACGAACGTGGAGACGCCGAACCGCTTGGCGAGGCTTGCCGGGAAGGAGATTCGGTGCCGCGGACACCGGGCGTGCGGGCCGCAGCCGTTGCGATGCTTGCCTTGATCGGCGGCGCACTGGTCAATCTGGCCACAAGTGGGATCGACCTTTCCGGCCAACGGTGGTGGATCGTGGGCGGGGTTGTCTTGATTGGAGCGATCGGATCGGTCCTTGAATATCGACATGCGACGGCCCTTCTCTCCATTCCCAGCAACGCCGCACCGGACGACAAGGGTGAGGAGCATTGGAGTAGCGACGTCCCGTGGATGATCCCTAGTCCAGCAGGATCACTTGTCGATCGACCTGAGATTGTGGAAGTAGAGCAGGCGCTGCTAACGAATTGGCCCGAAGGCGAGTCGCCCTCCTCCACCGAGGCATGCCTAATTGTAGCCGTGTATGGCACCGGCGGTTACGGCAAAACCACTCTGGTATCAATGGTTGGCCATCGGCCCGCGACAAGAGCCGAGTACCAGGGCGGCTCGCTTTGGGTCCATATCGGCGAGGGACGCTCAGAAGCCGCAATAGTTGGCATTATCAACGACATGTGTGGGCATCTCACGGGCTCGCGAGGCGAATACTCCGACGCGCTGCAGGCTGGCCTACACCTAGGGGCCTTACTTGATTTACGACCTAGAACGCTGATCGTTATCGACGATGTCTGGCACGTCGATCAATTGCGACCCTTTCTGGTCGGTGGCGCGACTGCGACCAGGCTTGTCACAACTAGAATTCCGGGCCTTCTGCCTGACCACGCCAAGCTGGTGCGGCTGGATGAGATGAGTGTTGCCGATTCGCGTAAGGCACTTACTGCGAATCTGACGGTGCTTCCGGAGTCGGTAGTAGATTCGTTGCTGAACTTCACCGGTCGCTGGCCACTGCTGCTCGGCATTGCAAATCGGTCGCTCGTACAAGCGAGCCGGGCGGGAGCGGACCCTGTTGCGGCCGCCAAGACGCTAATCCGTCGGCTCAACGCGGATGGTCCCGCCGGCCTTGACCGATCGGTTGAGAGTAGTCGCGAACGCGCAGTAAGCCTCAGCGTTGCCGCGAGTTTGGACTGGCTCAAGCCTGAATGGCGTCCGCGGTACCTGGAGCTGGGTGTATTCGCGGGAGACTCGGCGATTCCACGGGACGCCCTTGTCGATCTCTGGGTCGGCGCGGGCGAGCTGCGTGAAGGTGACGTCGACCAGTTATGTGCGGCTCTCGCGGATCTTTCATTGGTGCTGGAGTACCGGCACGATACGGGTTCGCTCCGCCTGCACGACGTGTTGCGTTCCTACGTGCGCCACGAGACCGATCGACGCCTGGTCCGGCTGAACAGAGCACTGATCGCCGCGACTCGCAGACGCTTCGGTATCAAAGGCAGAGCCTGGTGGACCATGCCGCATACGGGACAGGGCGCTAGCTACTGGTGGAATCAGGTTGCCTATCACCTCCGCGAGGCTCGACAGCAGTTGGAGTTAGCTCGCCTCGTGTGTGACCCTCGTTGGGTCCAGGCCAAGACTAGGTTGTTTGGCGCACTAGCGGTTATGGACGACCTTCAGAGCGTTGATACTCCAATCGCCACCAAGCTTCGTCGAGTACTTCTTCGCGACGCTAATCTGCTCGCGCCAACTGAACCCGAGCATTCGCATGTCGACATCATTGTCGACCGCATCCAGAACGAACCAGCCTTGCGGGGAATTGTCGACGCACTCATCGCACAGCTGCCAAGAGACGAGCTGCGGCTCGTGCGCCGCTGGCCTTTGGACGATATCAGCCCAGCGCTTGCGCGGGTCCTACATGGGCATAAGGGACCCGTTGTGGACCTCGCGATCGCACCGGATGAGTCCTGGTTGGCCACGGTTGGAGATGATGGCGCCATCAGGCTGTGGAATCTGTCCAACGACGATTGCCTGGAGATTGCTGCAGAGCCTGACGAAAAGCCGCGGTCTGTGGAGATCGGGCCCGATGGAAGTTGGCTGCTTACCATGAATTTCGGCGCCAAGATCCATCAGTGGAACTCGTCGACCGGCGCAAAACAGACAACAATTCAGGTAACGGAACGATACATTAGCGGTATGGCGTTGATGCCGAATGGGAGTGAAGTCGCCGTCGGAGTCGGTGGTTCCATTGAGATTAGAGATATTTCGTCGGCGTCGATCAAGGCGGTCCTTCCTGACACCGATGTTACGTATGACGTTCTTGTGTGTTCGCCTGACGGCTCGTGGTTGGCAGCGGCCGGCGAACAGCGGACGGTGGAGATCGACAAGCAGGGTCTGATCGGCAAACGACGTGCCCAGTACCTCGGCTGGTCATCCTCCCCGGGTGTAACGAGATACGACACCAACCTCTTCGCACTGACCCTCCATGACGTGGCAAGCGGCGCGCGGCGGGCCACGCTCCTGGCCCACACCGATTGGATCAACGCGTGCGCGATCGCTCCCGACGGAAGTTGGTTGGCGACCGCGAGCAGCGACAGCACCATCGGGGTATGGGATGTCTCGACCGGTACAGAACGTGCGACGCTCCTAGGGCACTCAGGTAACGTCTACGCCGTCGCGATCGCCCCGAACAGCCGATGGATGGCAAGCGGAGGAGAGGACTGCGCAGTTCGACTGTGGGACACATCCACCGGGGAACAGCGAGCGACACTTGTCGGCCACACCGACTTGGTCAAAAGGATCGCCATCGCCCCTAGCGGCAGATGGTTGGCGAGCGCAGGCTATGACGGCACGGTCCGCGTGTGGGAGAGCACGTTCGCCGGCACGTCGAGCCCTTCTGACGATACAGATAGCGTCTCTGACGTCGTGGCCATCGGCGTAGACCTAATTGCGACGACGCATGGCGATAATACAGTTCGTCTCCGGGATGCCCAGACCGGCGTGGTACAAACCGTCTTGATAGGGCACTCCGAAGGTGTGATGGAGGGGTTTTCCATCTACGGCGTATCGGCTGTCGCCACAAGCTCCGATCCAACCTGGCTCGCGACAGCAGGTTACGATGGCGTAATAAGGCTCTGGGAGACCGCGTCAGGCGCCGAGCTGGCAAACATCAAGATATGGCGCGTCAATATGTGGCCAGCCGGTCTGGCAATCTCGCCAGACGGGGCCTGGCTCGCATTCGGCAGATGTGGGGCCCCTGGACTTGCACCGGACGGTTCAATACATATATTGCACATCCAAACAGGTATGGAAACGATGACGCTAAAAGGCCACTCGCACTGGGTCAGCGGGATCGCGATCGCCCCCAACGGCTCCTGGCTGGCCTCATCCAGTGAGGATCAGACTGTCCGACTGTGGGATGCGAACACCGGGCGTGAGAAATGCGTCGTCCAAGGACACACAGGTAAAGTGAACTGCGTCGCGATCTCGCCCGACGGGTCCTGGCTCGCGTCCGCCAGCGATGACTGGACCGCGCGGCTGTGGGATGCGGAGACCGGCTTGGCGAGGAGCGTTCTCCAAGGGCACGGCGGGCCGGTGACATGTGTAACATTCGCCCCTGGCGGTTCTTTGGTCGCCACAACGAGCACGGACCAAACGCTAAGGATCTGGGAGTCGCAAACAGGCCGGCCAGCCGCGACCATGCGCATCGATGGGCCACTGCGGAGCGTAGCTTGGACAGCCGAAGGCGACGCGCTTGTCGTCGCTGGTGCCCGCCGTGTCTACTGCTTCGAACTCATACAGAAGCCGAGAGAATCCTAAATGTGCGAGGTTAAGTCCCGAGCCGGACTTCGGCTTTCACTCGGCGGATGCCGGTTGGCTAGGATACTGTAATTGGGTCAAATGATCTTGGTGTCCTCATCTGCCGCTGATCGGTCGCTGATCGGCGCGACTGCGTTGATGTCGGCGGGTACCCGCGGGTCTCCAGCTCGGCGCGCGTGGCTGTCGGGGGTTTCTGCGTGATCAGGCTGGCTTCGCGTCTGCTGCCACGGTCACGCGGTCGATGGCGGGGTCGTAGATGAGCAGTGCGTTGTCCCGGGTGTTTTCCGGTGTGACGTAGACGGGGAGGTCGAGCGTGGCGCCGATGAGCCGGAGGACGGCACACATGGCGTCGAGGTGGTCTTGGCCGTGAAACTCGCCGGGATCGACGTCGAACTCGATCTCGTCTTCGGAAAAGAAGTGCGAGTTGACCGTGATGGTGGGCCTCGGCCAGACGTGCAGGCTGGTCGCAGCGTCGCCGCGGTGTTGGAAGATCTCGCCGACATCGTGCGGCAACGGTCGCGCCGAGCCGTCGTAGGTGTAGTCCAGTCGCCACGATTGTGAACGGAGTGCATCGATGGCCAGCTGCCAGGAGCTGACGTCGACATCGAACACGTACACGTCCAGCAGCGACCCGTCGGGCTCGAAGTATCCTGACACGCTGTCCCAGAGCAGATCCCTCACCAGACCATCGTCCGGCATGACGGAACTAGGCACAGGTGCCACTCCCGCAGGACAACCGAATCCTGCACTCTTCTAATAGGTTCTGCCGCCCGCTGAGGCAGGATGGTTCCGGTAGCGGCTGGCGGGTCAGCACTCCACTCATCTGGCCTGTGAGGTCTTGCGGCAGACTGTGCGCCCGCTGGTCGTGAGGAGACAGAACGGCTGATGGGATGACGTGCCCTGGGGCGGTTGCTGCGCTGCGGTGAGCACTTGACTATTACATCGCCGAGACGGCGTTGTGGCAGGAAGCCTTTTCGGAGAAGGATCCGCAGCCTGGCAGGCCGCGTCTACGGTGGCCAGGGAACCCGACCGACCGGGACGTGAGCAGCATGAATGCTGGCCTGCGGCAGTTTGCGCCAGGTGTCCAAATGACCATCCGCAACGCTGCTGTGCATGGGACCGCCGAACTCGGTGAGCAGATGGCCCTTGAGCAGTTAGCGGCGCTGAGCCTGCTTGCGCGCTGGCTGGACGACTGCAATCTGGTTGAAGCGCCAGAATCCGATCCGACCACGGCCGCGGCACAGCCACAGTGAATTGGGAGCTGCGCCTCCGGTCACTGGGGGGCCGCGGCCCGTTCTGCCGCGAGCACCCGATGGTGGGTAAGGCCAGCACGAAAGACGCGAGCGGTGTACGGCGTCCTGGTGGCACCATTACCTGGTGCTGGTGACCTTCGACCCGAGTTGGACTGACCCGTCTTCGTCCTGGTGGGCGAAGGTCAACCGTGCGGGCGAACATGTCGCGTCGTTACGTGCTCAGGCTGCCGCGTTCAAGGCATCCCGGCCGTACTCCCTGATGCCTGACCCTACGGACGTCCCGGAACGGTTGGCGTACCGCCTGAAGTTCCTGCGGCCCGTCCCGATCTCGATCAGCACCACCGTCGGCGACGTCCTCAGCAACCTGCGAGCCGCGTTGGAAAGCCTGGCCTTCGAGATCGCTATGCGCACTCAGGGTGGAGAGCTCACACCCGCGCAGGAGCAGGCGTCCACTTTCCCGATCAAGGCGACGCCGGACGAGTTCGACGATTTCTTCAAGGGCAAGCGCGGCGTGTTGTATGACGACCGCGCCCGGCGCGCGTTTCGGCAGGTGCAGTCGTTCTTCTACGACGAGCTGGTGACCAGGCACGGGGGTGAGTTGTCGGGCTCATATGAGGATCGGGCCCAATGGCATCCCATGTTCAGGCTCGACCGCCTGTGGAACATCGACAAACATCGGCGGCTCGCGATCATGGCGTGGTGGCCAGACCTGATCTACTGGGGCAGCAACGGTCCCTCCAACCGGCACATGCTGCCCGGTGACGGCACCGTCTCTGACGGCTCCATCCTTTTCTACCTGCAAGGCCGTGACGAGGGCATGGGTGGCGAGGTCAGCCATGAGTTCAACCTCGCGGTCACCGACGATCCCGGCTTTCGACCGCGTGAAGGCGCCACCGACGACGTGCTTGACCTCATGTCCAGATGGCACCAACACCTGGTCACCGCGATCTTCCCCCAGGTGTTCACGATCATGTCCGAACCCTCTCGCCGGCCACGATCGGATCCGTGAGGCCAAGGTCGGAACTGAGCGCACTGGACGCGGCCTGCAGCCGGCCGGCCGGCGCGTCCGGGGTCGACGTACCTGGCGGCTGCGCCAGAGCAAGCTCACGAGAAAATCCCCACCAGCAGCGTTCGAGCGGTGCAGGGCAGGCAAGAAGGAGACAAAGGGTGGCTGTGGTCGTGGAGCCGGTGCTGTCGGAGGAGAAGCTGCGCGCCCTGCTCGCGGAGCGTTGCGAACAGCCGTGCCTGGACTTCAAGACAATCTCGGACCTGTCGGTCACCTACGACGTGGTCGCCCTGGTCAAGGACATCGCGGCGATGCTTAGTAACGAACTCGGTGGCTACATCGTCATCGGCGCCCACGACAACGGCACCCCGGCACCCGGCCTGACAGCCCGCCATCTGGAGCTGTTCGACGAGTCCCGACTCCGGGCCAAGATCACCAAGTATTTGCCGGAACCGTTCGACATCGGCGTCGCCCGGCACAGCATCGACGGGTGTCCGATGGTTTTGCTGTATGTCGCCGGGAGCCCGAAAGGTTTCCACGTCTTCACCCGCAACGGCGACTACGAGATCGACGACCCGCAGGCCAAGGGCGGCAAACGCAAGGGGTGCGAGTTCCGCCGCGGCGAGGTGTTCGTCCGCCGCGGCACGTCTAGCACTGTCTGGGAGCCCGCCGATCGTGAACGCCTCATCGCTTTCATCGTCGCTCGGCAGAAAGAACAGTGGCGCGCGGAGCTACGCGATGAGTTCGCGGCGATGGTCAACGTACGGCTCAGCGCCCACAACCTGCAGCAACTCCCCGCCGCCGCGATGACCTGGCGGCTGGATTCCGACGCGTTCGACGAGTTGACCCTGGAACTGATGCGCAGACAGGACCACATCCCGCTGCGCCGCGCCCTCCTACAAGCCGTCACCGACGCTACCGCGATTCCGGACCTGCCGGAGTTCAGCACCCTGCTACACCGGGTGGCCAGCGTCGCCGCGCTGGCGCTGACCTACCAGCAGGAACAATGGTTCACCGAAGCGTTGCGGGCGTTGACCCGGATCTTTGAGCAGCAAGGTCCGGCGTCAGGTGACCGGCCCGCCGTTCTCCACCGAAGGCTGCTCATCGCCGCCCACGGCTACGCCCTCGGTGCCCTGGCCGTGCGGACGAGAACCTGGCCAGCCGTCCGGCAGATCGCCGATCGGCGAGTCCGGGGCCCGGAGTTCGACTACTACCGCAACTGGTTCCGCTACACCATCGTGCGTGCCACCAACGCCGAACTGCTTAACGACACGAGCCCTGACATCATCGGCCGGGCACACAACGTCGTTCGTGTAACCGCGGCTCTAGACGCCGACGTCCTCGGCGACCATGACCAGGTCCTCGACAGCCTGTGCCAATTCGACGCGCTCACCGGCATCGTGTTCTTCGCCGACCCCGCCGGCTCCGGCAGCCCCAGCTACGGGCCAAACTTCGCCCGCTACAAGCACCACCGCACTGAACCGATCTTCGTTGAGCTGGCCACCGACCAGGCCATGCGTCAGCAACTCGCCGACGGCAACGACGAACGGATCGCCAACGCGATGGTCGAGATCGACGCCATGGCCCGACGCGCAGGCTTCCGCTACGACGGCTGGGAAGGCTTCACCTACTCCGCCAACGCCGCCGTCCTCGGCTATCTGAACCGTCACGCGACCATCACGGCGCCGACAGCCTGACGCCCCAGGCGCCGTCGCCCCTACCGAGCCGCCGTCGCGAGGCGTGGGAGCAGCGGGTTCATTCCTGTGTATCCCGCGTTGGGGAGCCAGCGGCCGGGGTTCTGCCCATTGGACGACGCTGACTTGGCAGGTGTCCGGCGATAGCATCGGACGGTGACGCACATGGACAACGGCGAAGTGCAGGCTCTCGCCGACCTGGTGTCGGACGCGGCTGCGGCGATGGAGAGCGGGCGGAGCACGCTGGACGGTTCGGCGGCGACAAGCCGGTCGATCCCGGTGCCGTCGATGCCACATTGGAGCGCTTTCGGCAACACGCCCAGCGCGTTCGCGTACGGCTTGGAGTATTGCCATAGGCGTAGAGACAGCTGAACAAGCCACTAGTAGACCGCCGCTTCTAATTGGCTGGGTAGAGGTCTGGTTTCGGTTTCGGCTGGGGTACGCATGCCGATTTCGCCGTGTAGGCGGCGGTGGTTCCACCAGTCGAGGTATTCCAGCCAAAACTGCGACAGGTCTATGTGGACCGCCCCAAGCACTACGCGTTCTGTGACGCGGAAGAGCTCGTGACCCTCCGTGCCCTGTTTGAGCGGATCGACACTAGCCGTTGGCCCGAGGCTTGAGCGCCGCAGGGTCACAGAGCGCAGGGTGTCGTCCGCATACTCCAGCCGGATGGCCGAGCTCGCCGATCCGCACGATCAGCCGACCCGCACGGACGGCGACACGAGAGTGCACCGATCTTCGGCGGGGGATCCACATTTCCCGCCGCGTCGCCGAACTCGACCGCTCGGCGTTGGCAGCACTCACGCCCCCATGCGCGCAAAATGTCTTAGCCTGAGACAAAAGCCCAGCATTGGTGTTTTGGGCTTTTCGGCAGTATTCCGTCGACGCGTCGAAAAGGCTGGGACGCGAAGCCGGTCGTTTCGCTGTTCATCAACCCCGTGGCTGCTCGAACCGGGCAAACGAGACGACAAACCGATCTTGAAATCGTGTAGACGCCTCCTGTCCAGAAGCCGAGTAGCAACAGAACGCATACAGGAGGTGCCGATGTCCGCCGGATGGGGTTTGGCCGCTACCACCGCCGCCTTGGCGATCGCTGTCGTGCGCGATCTTGTAGCTCTCTATCGCAGTCGGAACCGTCATGCATCGGTTGAGCGACTAGCAGGCAAGGTTCCTCCGGGCACATATATCCTTGAGAAGGACGGCAACGCTGAGATCCGAATCGTTGTCGGCAATCCGACGGCAGCCTCAACGGCCACGGGCCAAGGCGAGCCGGCAGCATGACTCCTGTGCAGCAGGAAGGTCGCGACGACGGGGGGCATAACCCAGACGCCGTGACTTTTGCGGCCTTCTATAGACAAACCGCGATTGAGACGTTACGAAGCGTTCGTCGAAACTTGCCGAACCAGCCCGAAGCTGCGAAGGACGTAACCCAGGACTCCTACCTCGCGATGTGGAAAAAATGGCCCACTCGGAGGGATCGAACAGCTGAAGACAACGTTCGTTACCTCAAAGGGATCGCAGCTCGCAAGGCGATCGACTGGTATCGAAGTCGCCAGCCGGTCGCGTCTTTAGACGGGGATCACACATTCGGCACCGAGGACATCGGCTTCACCCAGGTCGAAGATGAGATCGCGATTCTCCAGACGGTACGCGCGATCGTCGAGGGCATGGCGCCTGTCATGCGGGCCGTGGCCAACATGTACCTGATGGATGGTTGCACCGCCGCCGAGATCGCGCGCACGCTTGGTATCGCTTCGTCAACCGTCCGTACGCACATCCAACGCATACGCAAGGTTCTCAGCCCATACGTCCAGGCCGGGTCAACCCGCAGCCATGAAGGAGGCGAGCTGTCGTGACTACCGAGGACGACGCCGCCCGGGACCTCCTGCGGCGGGCGTACGAAGCGAACGCGGACCCGATCGACTTTGACGTTGAGGTCGGCCTCGCCGACGTGCTGCGGCGGGTGGGGACATCAAGCACCCCGGCAGGCATGACCATCAGCGACCTGCAAACAGATGCGATCTCCGAGCCGGACACAGCGCCCAGCGTCGACCCGGCAGCGAGAAGCGTCACGGCGGCCGAACCGACCTCAGACGCCAACCCACTCCGTCGGCAGGACGCTCAGCAGTCCAGTCTCCGTACCGTCCTCGTGTGTGTCCGGACGCCGCTCGCGGCGCAGACCGTCGCATCCGCCGCCGCCCGTCTCGGGATGAGCAGTATCGTGCGTACCGCCGTGTCGGAGACCGAGGCCTTGCTCCGGCTGGCCGAGCGCCCCGCCGACATAATCCTCGCCGATACCGCCCTCACCAGGCGGGACAGCGTCGGCTTCACCCGGCGGGCCTTAGCGCGGGCGCCCGGGGCGGTGATCATCCTCTTCGGCGCCGAAGACCCGCGTGTGGCGGCCGCCGCGATCGCCGCCGGTGCGCGTGGCGTGCTCCGCGGCGGTGGTGATCACGACCTGGTGAGCATCGTCGCCAAGGCGCTGCTGCTCTGCCTGCCCACACCGGCCCGACCAACTGTCCCGGAGCCAGCAATCTCCCGGGCCAGCGGAGCCATCGCGATGGCCGCCGGCCAGTCCACCCCGCCGCTCTCCCGCACCCAACCGCCCTCGTTGGTGCCGGTACAGCGCGGTGACCACGTCGACGTCGGCCCAGGCGGGCCTGGCCGCCCACCCGGTGCCGAACCCAACACCGGCCCAAGTTGGCGGGTCGGCCCGCGCGCCGGCGACCGGCCCGAGGTGGTGGCGAGGCGCATGACGCTCACGGAACGCGAGGTGCAGGTGCTGCGCGGCATGGCCGACGGCAAGAGCAACGCCGAGATCGGCCGCGAACTCTTCGTCTCGGAAGATACGATCAAGACCCACATCCGGCGCCTATTTCGCAAGCTGGGCGCTCGCGACCGCGCCCACGCGGTGGCCGCCGGTTTTCGTGCGGGCCTAGTCGCCTGACAAGGTCCACAAGCCTTGCCTGACCACATCGTCAGACCGTCGAGCGTCCCTACTATCGGTGTTGCGCTGGCGGAGAAGCGATCTCGTCTCGTGTCGTAGCATTGGACATGGCGGCGTAGTCGGCCATCCGCAAACACGGCTGCGTCGCCTTCGCACGCCTGCGACCTCATCGGCGGACCACAACCCCGGTAGCCGCCCAGCCTGATGGATGTAGGCGCTGTTGCGAACACGCAGGCGAACTACCGCGTGCCTACCAGGCCGTCCGTCCTGGGACCCACCCAAGAAAGGATCACCCGAGAACGCACTCTCATGCCGACGAGAGTGCGTCGCCGGCACCAAGCCTAGGGGGTCTGGGGCATTTCTGGACTACAAAGGATGGGAGCGTGCCGCCATCATGTGCCGGTAGCGGTTGGTACAGGGCACCAGTCAGGGCCTCACTCCGCGGGTCGCCCCTTCTGGATTACGCTCGTGTAACCTCAATGTAGTAATCCCCACCAGGCAGACGACCGCCGCCGAACTTCGCGGCCGGAAGCCGGAGCTTCTTGCCGTAGTCGATCTGTGCCGGAACCCTGAACTGAGATGAATGCAAGGGGCGGGTGGGTCCCCAGCCACACGCACGGCAGCTACCGCGCAAAGCGGACGCGTCACATTCTGTACAGCGCCAGCCGATATTCAGACCAACGATTATGCCCAGGGTGCGGACGCGTTCAGTGATCGGCAAGGGGAGGTAGGTCGGCGAGCTTGCGCGCGGAGCGGAAGCTGCGCTCTCGGTAGATGTCCCGTCGAGTTCATCCACGAGTCCGTGAGCGCTCGGACGATCGCCGACGCTCGGTGTACGTCGTCGGTGGATGGGTTCCGGCGATGCGCGCATTCATCTCGTATGCGCTTGGCGAAAGCCACAACGCCGTAGGGAAAGTGAGTCTTGTTTGAAATCCACCGAACCCTGGCGTGACCGGCACCGTCGCCTCGCTGATGCCGAAGGTCACCAGGTACTCGCAGTAGGAGTCCTTCCCACCGATCTTGAAGAGCCACCTTCGCCGCGTCGGTAGCGCCCAACGTGTTTCTCCCAACTATCGGAGACCAAAAGGTACGAGACAGGCTAGAGCCTACCGAGGCATGACCAATAGCATATACTCCAGTCTCAGCCCTCTCGAGATGGCTGAGCGTGGCAGGAGGTGGGCCATGCGCACGTTGCGCCCTGGCTGGATGGCTGCCCTCGGGTAAAGCATCTCACCGCCTGTCGGCCTGTTCTTGCGATCTTCATATGGGCGGCTGACGAGTCAATCAACGTCCGCAACTGGTAAGCCGGACACTAAACCTCCTGTCGTCGGGCTACTTGGGCATGAAGTATCCCGAGCGTAGGTGGCGCGCGACGCTACATAGCGTTGTCTGATGCGTATCCGGCTCCTGATTTAGTAGCGACATGATAAAGGTATCCCGGAAGCGCAGTTCGGCCCAGGCCTCGAGTGTTTCAGCGATGTGGATGTGACTACGCCATAGGCTTGCTCGCCACTCTTCGTCCTCCCAGTAGGGGAGGTTGTCCGCGAAGTAGCCTCTGGAGAGGTGGTGGGCGACGTTTCGGAGGGTTCTTGTTTCCCGCCAGGTTGCGGCGGGAAACAAGATGGTGTACGCGGTGTTACTCAGCTTTTGAGACCTGCTATTTCCTGCTTGTGATTCTGGATATCGAGCTCTAGCACGTTCTCTTAGAGCGTCGGCAATCGCGCGGTGATTTTGCCTCAGTGCTTTGTAGAATGTTCTGCTATCGCTAGGGGGCATCCGATGCCTCTCTGACGAGCTGCGTTCGTGATGGCATATAGCGGGCGTCACTCTAGCATGGCTGCCGACGACACGGTGGGTGCTACTGAGGTGCCATCAGGGGCAGGGCATCGGCAAAGTCGTTTAGGTGATGCGCGGTAGGTTCATAGCCGGCCAGGTGTAGCGTGCCGACGGCGGCATTGCGCAGGGGGTCATGACATGCGCTCCGGCATCGATGTGGATTGGTTGTCGTAGTAGGTGACGTCGCGGACCTCGTGGACCTTGCTTCGATTGCCGAGTGGCTGCGGGTCCAGGCCGCCAGCTGCGTTGGTTTGGCGTGGTGGACAGTCAGGGTCGGTGATCGCGTAGATCAACTTCGTCGCCCAGCGTTTGGGTTGGTCGAAGCCCAGCGCGGAGGATCGATATGACGAGGCCAAGGGCAGGAGGGCCGTGAGTCACGTCGAAGCACATCATCATCCCTCTCGAAGCGGTGTGATTGGGCCCGGCCCCGGGTGAAGGGGACCGGGCCAGAGGAGATGGGCTTACCGGCAGGCGGGCAGGTGCGCGGCCTGCACGTAACCCCAGCGGCCGGATTTCGGGGCGTAGCCGAGGATCCATGCCTTCGCGCTGTGCTTACCGCACCGCGACTTGGTGATGTAGAAGGGGTCGCCCTTTTGGACGTTGCCGATGACGAAGGACTTGCCTGCGTTGCGCAGCGTCCCCGTCTCGCTGGCGTGGATCAGCGCACGGCGGTGCTTGCCCTTGTGCGGGGCGCTCATGAGCACTGTCTTCGGTTTTCCGTTGCCGCCGACGGCCCGCCGGTCGGGCAGGCGGTGTCCGGCTCCGTCGTACGCGTACGGGTCCGCGAGGCACGACTTCGCGATGAAGCCCCAGCTCGGCTCGCCCTTCCGCCCGTAGTCGAGCACCAGGGCGTAGGCCCCGACGGTGTAGCGCACGCCGACTCGGTTGAGCTTGCCCCGCGGCGACTGCTGGGCCTTCGGCCAGCCCCAGTCCGGCACACCCGCCTTCGGGTAGTTGGCGTGGATCGTGCACGTGGGCTGAGTGAGAGTGCTTCCGTGGGTGTACTTGACCGAGCCGTTGCCCGCATGCGCGGACTGGGTGAGAGCAGCGCCCGCTAAGGTAGCGGTCAGGACGATGACGATGGTCGCAAGCTTACGAGCTCGCATGTTTCCTCCTTGTTGTTGGACTTGCTTGCGGATGCGAGAGCGGTTTCGCCGAATTATTTTGATCTACATTTCGGCAAGCCCTTTCCTCAAGGTTGGATTAAGAATGCCCATCACGTTGGCTTAAGTGGTCACGCAGCCGTTGTCGAATGCGTACGATTCGCGTCGGTGGTGGGGCTGCAATCAGTTCACCGGCCGGGCGAGTATCCCGCCAGCATTGGGACGGGATCCGGGATTTCTGGCAACGAGCGGGGCCCTGACCTGCTATTTCACGGGGGGACGGGCTGGCGCTGGGACCGCGAGGGGGATATATGGGACGGCCTGTCAAAGATGATCTGGCGACGTTGTCGACAAACATAGAGTCGTTTGCCCACGCATTGCGCACCACGCTCAAAGCACGCGGCCTACCACTCCGTGTGGTCGCCCGTTCGATCAACGCATCGGATTCGGCGATATCCAGATGGCAGTGCGGCAAAGACGTGCCTGGTGCGGATCAGCTCGCCGTGCTGTGTGAGCAGCTTGGCGTCCATGGCGCCGAGCGGGAGCGGTTGGAAAGCCTTCGCGAGGCGGCCGAGCAAGACAAGATCGCGAGTCGAAGAAATGTATCGTCGGCGGAGACGCCGCTCGTCGGTCGGCCTCCCGCCCGGCGATGGCCACGACGCCTGCCGTGGCTGGTCGGGGCGGCGAGCGCTGCCGTCATTTGCGCCGTGGTGATCGGCTGGATCGCCATGTCCGCCGGCCCGGCGACACCGCCTCAGTCAGGGTCCGCGGCAACCCAGCAGGGTGACACCGACACCACCACGGTGTCGCCCGTCATCGGCGGCCCGGTCTACACCCAGTGCAGCGACCGCGACCGGTCGATGCTCAGCGCGCCGGGTTCGACCCGTGGCGGCGAGCACCGCGGGACCATCCGCCCAGGCCAGGAGTTCGTCGTCACCGGCGAGACGCTGCGGTGGAAGCGGGGATATCTCAAGGACGACCCGGACAAGCGCATCGTGTTCGTGATGTCGAGCTACCTGTCGAGGACCAAGCGCCACTGCTGACGGGTGGCTCGGGCTAGTTCCCTTTCGTATAGTCGGCGGCGCCACAGCGCTTGATCACGTTCACTCAAGTAGCCGCGAACCGGCCCGCGTCCTCGTCCGCGGCCGCCTTCACCGTGCACCAGGCGCACGGGGTGGCCCGGCAGCGGATCACGTCGTTCGCGCTGTGGATGTCTGTGGACGACGGCGCCACCTGGCGGGCCATGCCGGTGTCGCGGGCCGGCGCCGACCGGTTCGGTGGTGATCGGCCCGGCCAATGCGGCCCCGAGGGGTGTGGCCGTCAGTAGCAGGGCCGTGCGCAAGGCCAGGACGGTGGTCAGCAGCGGTGCCGGGGTGAGGTCTTGGAACAGGTTGATGCTCAGAGCGTTGTACGGGACTCGTGATCAACGAGCTGCTGAAAGACCAGGGCTAGCGAGGATCCGGTTCGTCGGCGAGTGCGTCAGGCGCTGCGAGGCGCGCGAGCGTCCCGCGCAGCTCGCTGACCTGCTCCGTCAGGTTCAAGTAAGAGGCGACTGCTTCCACCAGTCGCAGGAGCGGCGCCACCCGGACGGGGTGGCGCCGCTCCTCGTTTGCCGCGACCGGCTCAGTCGCCGTCTAACAGGGGCCGTAGCTGCTCGAAGAGGTGGGCACTGCTCACGTTTGGCGGGAGCTCGATCTTGAGGTCGAGGCCCGGCCCGGCCACGGTGAGGTGGATGACCTCCTGCGGCTGGCGGAGCCGCCACCGCCTGATCGCGGCCACCAGGGCACGCCCTCGCGGCCGTAGCGCCGCCAGCGTGACAAGGCTGGCGGCGACGTTGAGGCCTTCGACCGCTATCACGATGCCTTGGAGGTCGCGGACGCCCTCATAGGGCAGGTCCAGCTCCGCGACGATCTCCTGCGGCAATTTCAGCCTGACGCTGCTCATCGTCTCCCCTTACCTGTGCGGCGATCCGTTCGCGGACGGCGTCGCTGAGCTGATGCAGCGATGTCGAAGCGGGCTCCTCCGCGATGAAACCCTGGACGTATCTGATCTTTCGTTCGTAGATGTCGCGCAGCGAAACGGGCGCGTCCTGGTCGAAACCCTCGACGACGACGTCACGCGATCTGTCCGTGACGCCGAGCTCCTTGGCATGGCCCGCGACGCGCACGACGAGGTCGAGCTCCTCCAGCGCGAGCGGGTGATAGAGCACGTCCCGGTCGACCTTTATCTGCGTCAGCGGCAGCTCGGCGAGGCGGGCGAGCGACGAGTAGCCCACACCGAAATCGTCGACAGCGAAACTTATCTCGAGCTCGCGAGCCAGGTGCCTGAGTCGATTGTGGAAATACGTCAGTGGCTTTTGCGGCCACTGCTCGTGTGGCGCCGGCGTGATCGGGTCCTGCTCGGAAATCTCTAGCGTGACGGTGTGTGGGTTGAGGTTCGTCGCGGCCAGGGCTGTGCGGACCACTGCCGCATACGAGTCGTGCAACAGGGAGCGCACCGCCACGTTGATCGAGACGGGCTTCGGCACGTCCCATGACGCGGAGCTGTCGGCCTCCGCGTACGACTCCAGCGCCTTGGTCAGCAGGAGCGCGTCACGAGCGATAAAGAACCGGTCACCCCACACCTTGGCCACTTGCAGCACCTTGACCGGCGCGCGGAGCGCGTTGGGAGCCCGCCTGGCCAGTGCCTCGTAGCTGTGTATGCCTACGCCGCGTGCCCGCCTGTCGAGGTGGATGACGGGCTGGAACACCATGGTGAGGGAGGCGATCAGCTCCTGGTAAAGCGTGAAGCAGTGCTCGTACAGGCTAAGGGGGAGCCGGCCGCAGGTGGCGCGAAGGGCGGTGAGGACGTGGACCTCCGCTTGGAGCGGGTCGTCGAAGACGTCCATCTTCCAGACCTCCTGGAGCAGGACGGCCAAGGGCTCGCCCATGTCCAGCAGGGAGCTCGCGGGATCGACGACGGCGAGCACAAGGGCGCGGGTCTCATCGTGCGAGAGCGGGACGCAGAGCATCTTGCGGCCGTCGTGGTCCGAGGCGAGGTGGCCGACGGTGGTCGACTGCACCGGAAAGGCCTGCACCGCGCACTGCTCCAGCATCGGCTGCACCGCGGTCTGGTCGAACTGGAAGGTGGCGTTGACGACCCGGGCGCCCGAGTCGCGCAGCTCGACGACGGCAACTGACTCGGCGTCGACGGCTCGGCATATCCGTTCGAGCTTGCCCGAGCCGGACGGATGCTGGTGCGGCACCTTGCGTTCCGATCGGAAGATCCTGCCGAGGAGCTGATGGATCGACACCGCGCTGCGATCGAGCGGATTTTCGCAGGGCACCACCTTCGCGCTACCGACGGACTGGGTGAGCGGTGGTTGCTGCCTGCTGCGCCGAGGTTGGGTAAGAGTCGTCGTCGGTCCCCACATCTGGACGAGCTGGCCGGGTGTCGGCGTGAGGCCCTGCTCGGCCACAAAGTTGGCCATCTGGAGAAACGACACTCTGCCTTCGGCGTCGCTGGCCTCACCCCGCAGTGCGCGCAGCACTTGGTAGGTGACGACGCCGTGCCGGTAATCGTCGCTTTCTCGCGCGGCCGCGCCACGGGGACAGGACAGCAGCGCGCTGTGCCGGTCGAGCTGTGTGCCGTAGGCGCCGATTCCCTCTACAGACCTGAGGTCGGAGTCCAGATACGCGCCGGCGTGACAGCAGTCGAGTACGAGAAAGGAAGCGCCGGCGAAGTCTTCGAAGACGTCGCGCCGCAGAAATGCCATCCGGAGGCCGGCCTCCGGCTCTCGGCGGAGTACGTCGATGTCGAGGTCCGCAGTGGCGAGATAGGCGTCTGTCTGCCGGCTCCACTCGGGGACGAGGGCGTGGCCGGCAAAGTAAACCAGCAGGACATCCGACGGTTTGGAGTCGAGCGCGATATCGCGCAGCCGGTCTTTGATTTTGCGGCTCGTGGCGTCGTCGCCGATGAGCACCTGTACGTCGACATCGTCGAAAGTGCCAATGCGATGGTCGACGAGCACGTCGTGAATTGCCCGCACATCGTCTTCGGCATATTTGAGACTTGGCGTGTCGATCTTAAGTCCGCACTGGTTGACTCCCACTAGTAACGCCCGTCGGCGACCTTCCAATGTCTGCACCTTTCGCGCGAGGAGAGCAGGACAGCCACGGGAAGAGGACACGTTAGCACGCTCAGTGATCGCGGGAAATACAGTGCGTCCACTCACAAGGGTGTATATGGGTTGATTTGGACAGAGACCATAATCCGACAGTTGCTTCGGGCGTTTCCGCTAGTTCCGACTATGGCGAAGTGACCGGCCGCGTGCGGGAGGCCGCCGCGTCCGGCACGGGCCACGTGGACTCGGGCGTCCAGCCGTCCCAAGGGCTCCACCAGCGCTCGCCGCGGTCGAGCGCGGCCGCCATCTTCTCGGTCTCGGCCCATACCGCGTCAGCTTCGCCCTGTGTCAGCCGGCCAGCTTGCACCAGCGCGGCGACGTCCGCGCGGTCCTTCCACTGCCACTTGGTGCCGCCGCCGGGGATCCAGATGTCCACGCCGTAGTCGACGGTGTCGATGCGGACGGTCGACGACGCCTGGACTCCCACGACACCAGCGTGTTCCGGGAGATCCCCAAAGCCTCTGCCGCCGTGGTCACCGTCATCTGCAGTGTCCGGCGGGCCGCACGTAGCTCTACAAGGAGCGGATCCGGGGCGGCCTGCGGGCTACCGCCGCCGTGGCGCCACCGGAGGCCATCTGCAGCGCTGCGGCGATCCGGGCGGGTGGAGTCGGTGCAGGCGGCCTGCCCGCCACCGGGAGCGCCACCGTGGGCCCGTCGTCCCAGTACTTCGCTCCGGCCAGGGTGTCCGCGATTGGCAGCAGGGGCCGGGTCGGCCCGTCCACGTCGAGAGCGGGCCGACGCATCGAAACGTCGGCCAGCCGCACCTCCACGGTTGCGCGAGTGCCCCAGCCGGTCTTCAGAGGCGTGAGCATCGCCCACCAACGCATCAGCCGCAGTGCGGTGAACGTGTAGACCGTCCCGACCGGCGAGAGCAGGAACGTGGCGATCTGCGACCAGATGGACTGGTCGTTGCGTTGGACCGACATGTACCGCAGTGCCTGCCCGTAGCCGATGAGTACGGGCACGGCCAGCAGGTACGGCCACGCAGCCAGGTATCGCTGGTCCTGGATCGGCCAGAGGATGAACAGCGCCACGAAAATCACCGACGAGAGCGCCATCTGCACCCAGGCGATCAGATGCCCCCAGTAGGCGTACGTGTTCAGCGGCAGGTACCGGAACCGCCACAAGGAGCGGATGAACGCGCCTCGCATCCACCGCATGTACTGCCGCTTGTGTTGGGAGAACGTCTCCGGCATCAGCGTGAACGCGAACGCCGACGGCTGCTGCACGGTCCGGCCGGACGTGGCGGGCGTGCAGGGCGAGCATCGAGTCGTCGGAGAACTCGACCCGGCGGCCGAAGAACGTTTCGTTAAGGTAGCCGTCCAGGTTGTCGCGGATGACCGCGGCACGGTACAGGGCGAGCGGGCCGGAGTTGACCAGCACGCCACCCATCGGCGACATTGCCGACCGGTCGACGAGCTGGCCGACCACGAACCACAGGTCGGTCATGCGGCACAGCAGGTCCGCGCCCATGTTCTTGACCAGCCGGCCGGCACCCGATCCCGGCCGTTCGGCCTTCCACGAGTAGCGGTTGTTGAGCGCGACCACGATCCCGGCCACCGACTGGACCCGGTCGTCGGCGAACGGCCGCATCCCCTCCGCTACGACGGCCCGGTCGAGCAGGGCGTCGGAGTCGACGGTCAGGTAAATATCCGCCTCGGGGGTGACCAGCGGCGGCCTGAGCCGAGCGTTTCCCGCCGTTCTTCTTGCGGATCCACTGGACGCGGATCCCGACCCCATCGATGAGCTGCCGCTTGGTCCAGGTCGGCGGCCGTCCTGCCCTCTTCGGCGTGGGCAGCAACGGCTCCAGCACCGCCCCCTGTGCGTCGGTCAGGTCATGCCGCCTCGCCACCGCTACAGTGGTCACGAGGTCTCCGTATAGATGGTCTTCTTGGTCGAAAACTCATCTACCGGAGACCTCATCACTTACCCGGCACGACGCGCCCACCATCCCCCAACCGTGACCAACCGACTTTGGTACACGGCCTAGCAGCAGCCGAGCCTCGACGTGACCGCGCGGTGAGATGATCGGCTCGTCACGCACCGCCTCGTACAGCTGGGAGGCGATCGCTCGCACCCCCGGGTCGGTGGGCAGCAGGCGCTCGGGCCTGAGGCGCAGCGCGTGCGCGTCCATGGCCATTCCTCATCATTGTCACCGCCGCCGCGGCGCTACAACCGATTCGCGCTTTTTCGGCGTACGGCTTGCACGTCCGGATAGTTCTGGGAGCGTGGAAAGCGCGGCTCAGCGACGACGCTGGAGGCCGGTGTGACGCGTACGCTTCCGACTGACGTGGCGACCCAGGTGGGTGGCCGGGACGGCGCGCTGACCGACGATCAGGTGCGGTCGTTCGTGCACGAGCAGCTCGCCACGGTGGATCTGGATGGGCGAAGGGTTTGCGTGCTGGTGCCCGACGGCACCCGCAGCTGCCCGGTGCCGTTGCTGTTCGGTGCGGTGCACGCGGCGTTGCATGGCCGAGTCTCCCGGCTGATGGTGTTGGTGGCGTTGGGTACTCACGCCCGGATGGGTGAGCGGGAGTTGGCCTGTCACCTGGGGTACCCGTTGGGCCGGTTCGAGGACCGCTACCCGGGCGCTACCGTGCTCAATCATCAGTGGTGGGATCCGCACACCTTCGTCTCGGTCGGCACGATCAGCGCCGAGCGCCTCGCCGAGCTGTCCGAGGGCCGCTTGGCCCATCAGCCGGTGGTGGGGCGGGTGAACCGGGCGGTCGTCGAACACGACGTGACGCTGATCGTCGGTCCGGTGTTCCCGCACGAGGTGGTTGGCTTCTCCGGCGGCAACAAGTACTTCGTCCCCGGCATCTCCAGCCAGGAGGTGATCAACGTGTCGCACTGGCTCGGCGCGTTGATCACCAGCGCCCGGACCATCGGCACCCGCGGCACGACCCCGGTCCGTGCGCTGATCGACGAGGCGGCCGCGTTGATCCCGGCCGAAAAGCTGGCTTTCTGCGTGGTGGTCCTGTCAGCGTCGCGGGAGCTGCACTCGATCGCCTTCGGCGAACCGCGTGTGTCCTGGGCTGCCGCCGCCGATGTCGCCGCTGACACCCATGTGCGTTACCTCGACGCCCCGGTGCGGCGCGTGCTGTCCATCGTGCCTGGCATGTACCACGACCTGTGGACCGCTGCGAAGGGCTTCTACAAGGTCGAACCGGTCGTCGCAGACGGCGGCCAGGTCGCGCTCTACGCCCCGCACGTGCGGGAGATCGCGGCCACCCACCCAGAGATTCACGAGGTGGGCTACCACTGCCGTGATTACTTCGTCAAGCAGTGGGACCGGTTCCGGGTCGTGCCGTGGGGGGTCCTGGCGCATGCCACCCACCTCGCGGCGCGGGTACCTACGATGAGACGACCGGGGTCGAGCACGGCCGGGTCACAGTCACCCTGGCCACCGAGATTGCGGAGAAACGGGTCCGCGCGGTCAATCTGGACTACCTCGACCCGGTGGCCGTCGACCCGGACACCTGGGCGCACGATCCGGACACGCTGGTCGTGCCCCGCGCCGGCGAGGACCTTTTCCGCCTGCGCTGAGCGGTCTGCTGCACGGAAGGAGCACCGGTGCGGACTGATATCACTGCCGTCGGCGACGCCGACACGCCGCTGCCGGCGCCGGTGGTCACGCTGGCCGGCCTGTACGGTGCGGCCGGGTCGGTGGTCGGGCCGCGGGTCGCCGACCGGCTCGGTGTGCCGTTCCTGGACCGGGGGATCCTGCTCGGCGTCGCCGAAGAGCTGCGACTTTCCGAGGCGGCGGCCGAACAACTCGATTCGCAAAGCCCACAGCGCGACCGCGGCGCGTGGCGCCGCTACTTCGACAGCCTGGGCCGGGCCGCGGGCGCCGACGCAGCGCCGATGTCCGATATCGAGCGGGTGGAGGCCGGCTACCGGTCGCAGACCGAGCAGTTCCTGGCCCGGGCCACCGTGCGAGGCGGCGTGGTCCTGGGCCGCGGCGGTACTGCTGGACGCGCTGTGGTCCAAGGTGGACGGTGCGCACCTGGACCGGGGCCTGTTCGCCGAGGACGCCGGCGACCGGCCCGAGTTCCAGCGCTTCCTGCGGGCGTGGTGGCCCCGCTCACGCCGCCGGACGTGCTGCCATGGCTCGCCGACCCGGCCCGGGTCGCGGGGCTCGCGGCCGGGGACGCCGACCTGCTGGCCGCCTCGTACCGCGACCGCCCCGACTGGTCGGTGGACGACGTGCCGCTGCTGGACGAGCTCGCCGGGCTGCTCGGCCCGCCGCCCGCCGCGCCGAAGGCGCCCGAGCCGGAATGGCGGCTGCGGGAGCTGAGCACCGGCCCCCGGCGGGTGGACGACTTCGTGCTGAGCTGCGGCCTGCGCGACGGCTGGGAGCTGTACGCGCCCGGACACCCCACACCGATCGCGGCCGCGGGACCGGCGATCGACAACGATGCGGTCGCCGCCGCCCAGCGCTGGGCCGAGGCCGTCATCCTCCGCGAGGGACACCGGGTGGTGGGCTGGAAGGACGGGTTCGACCCGCACGGCGAGGACGCCTACACGGCGGTCCTGGCCGAGCCGCTACCGGTCCGAGAGCCGGACGACGAACCGTCCACACAGGAGCCGTACCTGCACGTGATCCTCGACGAGGCGCAGGACCTGTCGCCGATGGAGTGCCGGATGATCGCCCGCCGCGCCGAGTACGCGTCCATGACCGTGGTCGGCGACCTCGGCCAAGCCACCCATCCGCTCGCCGCCGGTTCGTGGCCGGGGCTGCTCGCGAGGCTCGGCAAGCGCGACGTCCGCACGCTGGAGCTGCACACCGGATACCGCGTGCCGCAGGTCATCGCCGACTACGCCGCCCGGGCCCTCGCGCCGGGGATCGCGCCGACCCGCTCGTACCGGCCGGGCGGCTCCCTGTCGGTGCGGTGGGCCGGCGACCTGTACGCCGCGGTCCGGGAAGCCGTCCGGCAGGCGCCGCGGGACGCGAGCGTGGCGGTCGTCGCCGCAGACGGCACAGCCCCGCTCATCGACGCGACCGACGTGACGGTGGTGCCGGCCAGCCTGGTCAAGGGCCTGGAGTACGACCACGTCATCGTGGTGGAGCCGGCCGACATCGTGGCCGCCGAACCCCGTGGCCTCAACCGCCTGTACGTCGCGCTGACCCGCGCCGTCTCAGACCTGGTCGTCCTGCACCACAAGCCCCTACCGGCCGCGCTGCGCGACATCGATCCTGCGGGCTGACGGCCGCCAGACCAGGAGCGGCCCCGAGGCCGCGACGCCGGAACTCGGCAGTGTGGCGGGCGGCGACCGGCTGGCCGTCGCGCGTTCACGGCGTGCCGGCGCCGCCCACCCGGTAGGGGTTGGGGTCGGCGCGGCCGGGAACTCAGATCGGCACTCGTCGCCGCGACCCCGGAAGGCGATCACGCCCATGCCTCACCCGCGCCCCACGCCACGGCTGTTCCGGCGCCGTCGAGCCGCGGCCATCGCCTCGGCCGGCGAGGTGGCGTTGGGCGCGGTGCGGCATCGGGGTAGTGCCGGCGGTAACCGTCGTGCGTGATGTGGGCGGGGAGTCTCAGGGGGTGTGGATGGGTGGGACGGGTTCGCGGGGGGTGTACTTGAGCTGAGCCGGGGTGAGTGGGGTGTTGGTGGTCCAGGCGTTGAAGGCTTTGAGGTAGACGGTGACGTGTTCGCGGGTTTCGCGGCGGCGTAGCGGCTGTCCGGCCTGTTTGCGGGTGTGGTTGAACATGACCCGCCGAAACAGCAACCGTGGGTCGCCCTTGACCAGGCCGGTGCCTTCGATGATGCCGTCGAACCAGGGCGTGAGGTCGCGGCTGCTGGCCTGGGCGATCAGGTAGCTTGCGGCTGCGGCCGCGCTTTTGATCATGCCGGTGGCGGTGCCGATCTGTTCCCCCACCGCGACGAAGTCACGCAGCTTGGGATGCTGCTGCAGGGTTTGCACGATCTGGTGGTTGCTCACGCCGGCGTCGCCGCCGGACCAGCTCAGCTCGGGACGGTTCTGGTACAGCCAGACGGTGCGGACCATGGCGGCCAGCAGGACCGCTGACTTCTCGCCCTCGATGGCCAACACGTCGGCGGCGTTGCGGCGCTTACCGGTGTCCAGGACATCGAAGGCACCCACCGGCACTTCCGTGAACACCGTCATCTCCACTGGTATGTCGGCCTCGATGACGGCGGCCAGCCGGTGCTGCCCGTCGACCAGCGCCCCGGTGGTGTCGAACGCGATGCCTTGATGGGTGACCAGCCACTCGCCGCGGCGCATCGCCTGCGCGAACTCGCGTACCGTCCGTTTCGCCAACGGCCGGTTGGCCGTGTTCCGCTGCAAGTATTCGGCGGCCTTCTTCGGCGTTACGGTCTGAACTTTGCTACGCACGACACCCTCGCCCCTCACATACCCGCTGCTGCCGGCCATGACAGCCGTCCCATGATGACAGGCACCTGACCACCCACGCGAACCGCGTAGCGTCAACGTCTTCGCGGCAGGGACCGCCGGGGGGAGTGTCTGGATCTTTGTGGGTGATCCGGTGATCGGTTCTAGTTCGCCCAGCGTGCGGGCCTGAGCTCGAAGCGAAGTGTCCGCGACCCGACAGCCACCGTCGATAGGCGACCATCCATAGTTCATGACAAATGCCACGGTGCGGCACTCGCGTGGAGCGTCAGGCACGGTGCGAGCAGGCCGGCCGGGCGCCGCGGCGTCGCCCTGTTCCTGGCCGTCTACCTCGACCCCGCCCACATCGCGGCTCCGCGTTGTGCGGCGCATAGATCGGCCCGCTGGAGCCCGTCACGTGGGTCCTGGTTTCGCGTTCTTCCACGTGACGGTGCCTGGCGGTGTTAGGTTACGCCGTTCGCGGCGGCACGGGACGCGTTTGATCTTGTCAGGCGGGTTGAGGGGCGTGTGGGCTGACAACGAGACGGATCATGATCTGCTGGGGTACGACTTCGTGGTCGACCCGTTGGTTGTCGCGCTGACCGAACCGCGTCTGCTCCCGGTGACGGTAGGGCTGCTTGGTGACTGGGGCTCCGGCAAGAGCAGCGTGTTGAAGATCGTTCGAGTGGAGCTGGAGGCTGCCCTCGACGGTGCCGACGCCCGCGAGGCCGGTGGCCGCTACCTGTGCGTCGAGTTCAGCCCGTGGCGCTACGAGGACTACGACGACGTCAAGGTCGCGCTGATGAGCGCGGTATTGGACCGGTTGCAGTCCGAGGTGTCGGGCGACGCGGCCGAGGAGGTGTCGCGGCTGCGCCGGTTCGCCCAGGGGCTGCGGCGCCGTGGCCGCTGGTTCGGGAGGGCGACGCTTGCCGCCGCGCCGGCCGCCGCCACGGCGGTGGCAGCGGCCATCGACCCGACGATGGCGGCCAGCTCGACCGGGTTGGTCGCCTCGGCCACGGGCGCGCTTGCTGGTGAGGCGGGTCGCCTGTTTCGAGAGCCGGGAGAGGCGTCCGCGGACGGCGAGGCCGATTCGGATCCGGTGTTGGAGGTGGCGGCGTTTCGAGCCCAGTTCGCTGAACTCCTCGCTGGCCTGGACGACGTGGCGGCGGTTGTGGTGCTTATCGACGATCTGGATCGGTGCCTGCCGGAGTCTGTGGTCGACACGTTCGAGGCGATCCGCTTGTTCCTGAACGCTGAGAAGACCGCGTTCGTGGTGGCAGCCAATCAGCAGGTCGTGGAGTCGGCTGTGGACTCGCGCTACCCGGGCTTGCGCCGATCGGACGGCAGCGGGATCGGCGCTGACTACCTGGAGAAGATGCTCCAGATCAAGGTCGGGATTCCGCCCTTGTCGGTCGCGGAGGCCGAGACCTACATGAACCTTCTGCTGGCCGAGCTGCGGCTAACCCGTGAGCAGTTCAGCGCGGTCGTGGAGCACGTCACCGAGCGACGTGCGGTGGGCGGCTTCGCGGTCACGTTCAACCTCGGCGTGGCCGAGCAGGTCCTCAGCGTCCACGGCGGTACGCCAGCGGTGCTGGTGCGGGACCTGGAGTGGGCGGCGCAGATCGCCCCCGTCCTGGCCACGGGGTTGCGAGGCAACCCGCGGCAGATCAAACGGTTCCTCAACAACCTGATGCTCCGCTCGAAGAGCGCCGCACGCCGACGCATCACATTGGATCTTGGGGTGTTGGCGAAGCTGATGGTGTTGGAAGACCAGCATTTCGCCGACTTTCGGCGCCTGTTCGATTGGCAGATGGAGGCGGCGGGCCCGATCCCGCAGCTGGCCGACGCGGAGGCGCTCGCCCGCGGCGAGCGGCAGGCCACGCCCAGTGATAGAAGCGGTGCGGACGGGAGGCGCGGCTCTCGCCGCGCCGCCGCTGGTGCCGGTGCCCGTGAAAAGGGCGACTCCGCCGGCCGGGCGGACGAGGAGACCGACGACGCGCCGCCGGTGGCGTCGAACGTCGCGGAGTGGGCTGCCCGTCCGCATGTCCAACCCGGCAGGAGTCGCGCCGTACCTCGCCAAGGCGCTCGTGGTCCGGGCGCAGGCGCTGCACGCCACCGCGCGTTCCGATGATGCGCTCGCCGCGGCCGAAGAGGCGACGGCGATCGTTCGTGCTCGTGCGGCGGACAACCCGCAAGGGTGGCGCCCACTGCTGGCCGACTCGCTGCGGCTGTCGGCCAAGCTGTTCGCGGCGCTGGGCCGTCGGCGGCAGGCAGCGGCGGCCGCCGCGGAAGCGGAACGACTGGCCGCCGGCCAGAGCATCGAGGCTGCGGCAAACGGCAGACGGCCAACGTTCCTTTCCCGCCTGAAACGGCCACGGTCCACACGGGACTGATCCGCCCTCCACTTGGGTAGCTGTCCCCAGCCCGCCACATATTTGGCCGACCCACTCGTCATGGCGCCTACCGCGCGCGTGATACCGAGGAGCTGTGGCGTGTGGAGCGGGAGACCGCCGTGACCCCCTTACCGGCCGTGCTGGTGTCGGTACTGGTTTTTCCTGCTCGTGGGATGCCAGGGCCGGGCAGAGTCCTAGGGACGGAAGGGGAGTCGAGATGAGCTTCACCGACAAGATCCGGAACCAGGGCACCGGGCGCACCCCGGCGCACACGCGCCCGGCCCCGGTGACCGCCGAGCGTCGGGCAGCAGGCGGGCGGAGCGGTTCGACCTCGGGGTGACCATGCGGTCCGCGACCACACCGGCCGGATTGTGGTGAGCGCCCTCCTCGAGTAGCTGATCCGCGCACCCACCGACGTCGCCAACGATCACGATCTTCGTCACGCCGGCCTCCGCGCGCCACAGTAGCGCCGCGGGTCACGTCACGAAGACCAGATCCTCAACCGCCGGCCAGGCTACGGGAAGCGCTCGACGCACGCTCCTGCCGATGAGCGCGCAGTGGATCTTTCCGAGGCGCGTCACCACACTACTTTGCCGACGAGAGTGCGTCGACGGAGAGTGTCGTGAATCGAAGCCTGGCGTCAGTCGACGTCGTTTCCAGAACTCACCTCTCGGCGCCGAGCTCCTCCAGGTCAACGGCTTTGATGAGCGCGGCGATGTCGGGTTCGGTGACTAGCTCGACGGGTGCCAGGTCCTTGCTGCGTCCCGTCAGGTTCACCAGTTTCTCTCGCGCGACGGTGTTGAGGATGTCGACTGCGTTGGCGTCGTTCCAGCGCACGCCTTGAAGTGCTTGCCGGGTGATGTTGACAGCAGCCAGGCACGGCATGGTGGGCTGTCCGTAGATGTCGCGTCCGTCGTTGCGGAGCGCGACGACCCGAGCGGATGCTAGCCCGGGCGCGACCGCGAAGGTTTCGCGGATGGTTACGAGGATCTGCCCGCACACGAACTGTTTGTAGAAGTCGGCTCTCGCTGCTTGCGTGATCTTCTTGAGGGACAGATTGCCCGCGGCGGTGCGGGACGGCATCTGTTCTGGGATCGCTTGGGATGCGGGCGGTACGAGGAGGACAAGGGAAACCTCGGCACCGTCGACGCCTACGGCTGCGGATGCGGCTTCGTTGTCCTCGAACGCCTCGGCTAAGGCTTGCAGCACTACGTCGGGCTCGTTGCCGCAAAGCAGATGCCATTGCTGGTCGAGTGCTAACTGCCACTGCGCCTGCTGTTCTTTGAGACTCTGCCACTGGCGGCTGAACTCGGCATCGGTCCAGGCTGCGGCTCGCCGCTTGGCCGCCGTGCGCTCGGCCCGCTTCAAGATGCCGATCCCTGCTAGGGCTTGTTTCTCATAGTGAGCGTAAATCGCGGCCCGGTCCGGCGCAGCGGGCTCCGGTGCCAGCGGGCGTTGTGCTGGCGGGAATTCCACCTGGTGCAAGGCCAGAATCCGCAGGAATGCATCGGCGAGCTGCTGCGCCAAAGCCGCCTTCTCACCCTGGGCCGCGGCTTGCTGCTGTGCAGCCAACTGCCGCTGATACGCAACCTGGGCCGAGGTGGTACTGCGGCCGCCACCGCCGCTCCGCCGGCCGCTGCCCGCGGATGTGTAGAAACCGACCGGGCCGATGCCCGTCGAGAAACCAGTACGACCAGCCCCGACATGTATCCGCGCGGCGCGTGGGCCGACGCTGGTCCGCAATCCACGCGATGACGCTCTGACGCGGACCCCGGGTGCGAGCTTGATCGAGAATCCCACAACCACACCTTACGATTGCGTGCTGGTCGACGGTTCCGCTTTGCAGGCTGCACGCCCCACCGCACGTCCTGGCTCTCCTGCCGGGGTGGACTACATCTGAGGTGACCGAATACAGGAGGCCGCCGTCTCGTCGCCTAGTGATCGAGTGTCTCCCGCTCCTGTCTTCGAACGGGTCGACCATGGTGCCCAGCCGCCGGCCAGTGAGACTCCCCTCGAAGCTCTCGAAGATCGCAACCCATCTGGGGCATCCGCAGGATCATGAGGAGCGGTCTGCTGCTTCCGCCGACAGAACGCTTTGTCATGCCGAGATGAATGGGTCGCAGATCAGCGGTTCCTGTTTGGAGTGACGCCGTACACCATCAGTCCGCTACCCAGCACCAAGCAGATGACCATAGCAATTATGCGGAACTTTGGTGTGATTGCATCGGCGAAGGAGAAATTGATAAATTCCTGCAGGCCAGCGCCTGTGATCACGCCGCCAAATGATAGGGCAACTAGGCTGCGGGAGCTACTTTTTGGCCTCAGTAGGCCGGCCGTCGCCCGCTCAACATGAGCTTTCGAAACGCTGTCCAGCCTTTCTGACCGTGCCAGCCGGATTGCTTCAAGTGCCAGGTCCTTGGTGATCCTCGTATTCGACTTAATAAGTGCGGCGGCGCCCTGCTGTGTAAAGTCTAGTGGACTCTCACCGCGCGCAAGCTCGTCGGTTACGTGCGTCAGGGCATCATGGAGGCCGGCAACTCCCTCTTCAGCGTTGAGCCCGGTGTCTCTTGCCCCATTGGACAGGCCGGTGTCAGGCGCATGCGAGGCGGGCGCGAGGGAATCAGTCATCGCTCGCCCTCGACGCAGCACGTATAGGCAGCTCGCCGATCAACTCGCGTTGTCTGGACTCCAGCGCATCAAACAGATCGTGGGCCACATGCGCATTGGCCTCCATCCACCGATCTATTTGGCCTTTTTCTCGGATCCGAACCAGACGGTCATATTCCGAGGTTCCCATGACGATTCGCATGAGAGCGGGCAAAATTTCGACCAGGACGAAGGTGACTCGCAACATCCAACCGGCTGTGTATACATAGCTATTCTGTGAAGTTAGATCGCCAAGTGCGCGGAGCCTTTCGAGGAGCCCAACGCCCCTTTGGCTAGCTGCGGCCCTGTCGACCTCCGCCTCGATGGATTGCTCTGTGGCGTCAATCGTCTGACTAGTGATATTGTCAATCCCGACCGCAGTAACCGTTATGGCCGAATTTAGCCCCATGAGTCGGTCCTGCTTGCCGTCCAAATCGCTGTCAGCTATGTACCTATCGGCTACTGCCCGCAGTCGTTTACAGTTCGGCCCTTCGCCAGATTTCCCGGTCGTCCCAGGCCCCCCAACCCCGGCGCATTCCCTACGCGCCGCATCCTCCAGTTCAATGCCCCTCGCAACGATGCCGTCGATCTCTTGTTGTAGCTCCTTCTTCTCATCCTGAAGGCGCTGAAGCTGCGTTTGCCTAGCTCGCACGGGCTCCGACGAGGTGAGTCGGAATCCGTCGCACCGATTTCTTGATTCCTGTTCACCATTCTCGGGATCTGAAAGCTGATTGCAAGTCCTAAGCTTGCTTTCAAACTGAAGCAACAGTTCCTGGCGAGATTGAGCGACGCGGCCCTCGATCGCGGTGTTGAAGATTCCCAGGAGCAGCGGCTCGGCGACCAGCACTCCAAACACAATAGCCAGAATGAGCCTACTCAGTACCCTTGATGCAAACTGCCGCGTACCTGATAGCGACGGCCCAGAGGTCAACCAGCGGTCGAATGTCAGGACAAGGAGGCCCCATAAGAGGGTGATCAGAAGTTCAATTACGCCAAAGTTGCCAAAAGCAAAGAAGAGCGCCGTACCGAAAGATATTGTAGCGATGCAGGTGGTGATCAAGATTGTGGCGCCAAGCGTCGTAAATCGGAGTCTCTCGCTCGGCACCAGATCTAGCAAATCCTCCTGCACCCCGAGGAGAGCGCGGAGATGCAGCGAAGGTCGAGCAGACGTCCGCCGCCTCAAGTTGACCCTTTGTGATCTTCTCAAGAAAGCTCTCCCCGATGGGACGCGCGCCTTAAGGTCGCGTCAATGTACCGACGGTGGCAGAGGGGTGCAAGCAGAAGCTTGCACGAAGTCCGATTTCTGACACGACGTTGGTCCCTATTTGGTCTGCGCGACCGGTGTATCGGAGAGTGCCAGCACAGTACCCGAATCGGAGGGCTGCTCACATTTCAATGCCCTACTGCTACCCCATCGTCTGCCGGAAAGCGCCAGCACGACGGTTGGCTAGTGCACTTATCTGCCGCGACCCGCGTGGGCTCGATGCCGAGTCGTTCACTCCACGTAGATGCGTGCTACGGGCGGCTCTGGGGGCTGATTTGGGCGAGTACGGGCTTCATCCGGGCTTGAAGATCCGGTCGGTGGGCCGCGATGCTGGCGATGAGGCTCGCGCAGTCGTCGATGGTTGTGGCGGGGCGTGGCTCGGGTAGGCCGAGTTCGACGAGCCTTACCCAGGCTTCGACGACGGTTTCGGCGTCGTCGACCAGTCGATGTTCCGCGTCGAGTAGGTCACAGATGATGGTGGCGAGGGTGTGGTCGGCGTCTGGGTCGAGGCCGAGGAACCGCGTGGCGCAGCGTACGAGGCTGGTGTCCATGTCGGGAGTTCCTGGGCGGGTGGATAAGGCCGTGATGATTTCGGCTGCGGTTGCTGGGTCGGTCTCCCGATCGGTCATTACCCTGTCGAGTAGGAGGATCGCGTAGCCGGCGGTTACCCGTGCGGGCCAGGTCGCCGCGTTGCGGTAGATAAATGCGGCGGCGGTGCGATAGCGATCGGTGCGGTCGGCCGCCCCGGCGTCGGCGAGTGGAGTGAACCAGGCCTTTAGCAGGGTGTGTGCGCCGGAGTTGATCCGGCCGTCCCCGGCATCGACGTATCCGGTCATCGCGGGGATTACCGCGTCCAGGATCGGCTCGATGGTGTGCTGGGTGATGTCCTCGGCGATCCGGCAGAGGAAATGGTTTCGGCGGCTCCAGTAGGCGATCTCGCCGGGTGTAGCGCGAGCGAAGGTCTCGGGCGAACCCCGCTCGGCGGCGGGTGCGTTGTAGGTCCAGTAGAGGTCTACAGGAGGCGGCTCTGCTGCCGGGTCGATGGTGAGGACGACGTCATGTAGGCCGTCGGTGTACCGGCGTTCGACGCCGAGCGATTCGACCAGCGTCTTTAGTTCCTCGGGGCGCAGCTGGGAGCGCAGTAGCGTGGTCTGTCGGCGCCAGCGGAATCCCGCGTCCCAGGAGACCGTGCCGTATAGCTCGCCGAGACTTACGCGTTCGGCCGCGCATACGGTCAGGAGCAGCAGGTTCGCACTGTAGGCCGCATGGCGGGCGGGCACCTCGGGCGGCTGGGGTCGGTACTCGGCGTACGCCTGGGAGGCACGCGGTTTATGTACCGCCCGGAACAGGCGAATCAGCATCGTCCGGATGGCCGGACGCTCAGGCGCCGGGATCTCGGCGATCAGTGACCGCAGGAAGCCGAGCACGGGAGCGCGGGCGGTGAGGGCTGTGAAGGACAGCAAAGCATGCAGCAGGTCGTCGCTGACCGGGTTGTGGCCGAAGGCGATCCTGGTGGCCGACTCGTGCGCGCCCATTTGGCGCAGCACGAGCACTGTCAGTCGGGCCACCAGGTACTCGCCGAAGGTGGCGTGCAGGAACTCGTAGGTCGCTAACGGTTTGTCATCCCGGATGGCCTGCGACCGGTGGATGAAGAAGAACCGGCCCAGCGCCGACTCGGCAGCGCCGAGCGGGGCGCGGAGCCCACCGGTCGGCGTGCGCTTCGCTTGCGGCTCGAGCAGCGCCGTTAGGTCCGCGGCGAGGTCGGCCTCGGTGACCCACTGGCTGTTGCGGTTGAACATCGCGAACGCGACCAACGACAGCCGGCTCACCTCCCACGCGAGTGCGTGGGATTCCTCGCCCGTGCGGTCGGCCAGCACCGGATCGTCCTTCAACACCTCCCGATGCGCGAAGGTGACGATCAGTCGCTCGTAAAGCTCCCCGCTACCTTGCAGGCCGTGGTGCCGCTGGAGAGCGTTCCCGGTCGCATCGTAGAGCGCGAGCATGAGCAGCAGCAACGGCTGGCCAGCGAGATCGCCGTGCGCGGCCAGCGCCCCGGCTGTCAGGGGCGTCAGACCGCGGTCGGCGAAGTAGCCCGCGTTCTTCTCGTTCCAGATCTCCAGCCAGCGCGCGATGCGCGGGACGTCGAACGGCTCGAGTCGGATCGCAACCGTGCCGGGCGGCAGAGTCATGCGGTCTGCGACGCTCGTTCTGGTCGTGACCATGACTATCACCGGCCGGCCCTGGTCGTACTCGCGCTGCTGGAAAGCCGCCGCGCGCAGCAGGTAGTCGCTCTGGCTCAACCCCGTCGCCTGTAGCAGTTCGTCAAAGCCGTCCAGCATCACCACCGGCACCGCTCCGTCGGCAGCACGGGAGACCAGCGGCCAGTCCAGTCGCTCGCCGGTCGCGGCGCGCAACGCAGACTCGATCTGATCCTGCAGGTCAGCGGTCGCGGCGACGTCCCGCAGCGGGACCCGTACGGGAAGGTAGTCCGCGGCCGGCAGCCGCGCCGCCAGGACCTCGGTCAGCAGTGACTTGCCAGAGCCGGGCTGGCCCAACAGCACGGTCGGGGAATGGTAGCCAGCCGGGGACGTGAGGCACCGAGCGAGGGCGGCCTCCAGATTATCGCGGACTGGCAGCTGTTCCCAGAAGCCCTCTTCGCCGATCGGCGCACTGCGCTGGAGGGTGGCTATTCGGTAGGGCGGGGTCACGTATGCCTCGTCCCGGGTCGGCACTTGCAGGCCCGCCTGGACCTCGGCCGGGTCGACGACCGGCCGTCGCAGTGCCGCACCCGCCGCTCGGTACAGCGCCGCCCGACGATCATCGGGACTTGTGCCGGCGGAGAACTCGCGCAGGAGGCGCTGCAGCTCGCCGAGCGCGCCGCGGGTGGCACGGTGATCAAGCTTGTTGACCCAGAGCGCCACCTCCGGGAAGTCCATCGCCAGGCGACGGCAGTCCTCGTCGTACCGCACAATCGCCGGCCCGGGCGCGGCCGCCAGCGCATCGCGGAACCGGGCGCGGTCGTGCGCCCGCATGCGCTCCCAGCTGGCGAGGCCCTCGACGAACCGCAGAAGGGCCTCGGAGATGCGGTCGTAGTACGAGACCAGCGCGGACCGATCGCCCTCGATTGCCTCCGGCCCGGGCATCAGCCCATGGGCGGCGAAGAGGGCGAAGGTGACCCGCTCTGCCGCGGGGGCCCCGGCGATAGTCGCCTGCTCCTCTGCGGTGAGCTCCAGGTCCGCGAACGCCGCTTGCTGACCGGCCTCCCGCAACGCCTCGTGCAAAGCCTCGAAGTAGGCGATCAAGACAATCACGGCATGCGCCGCCTCCAGGCGCTCCGTGCGAGTACGTCGGGTCAGGTCCTGCCGCCGCTCAACAAATCCCCGGATCAGCCGGCGACTCACCCGTACGAACTCCACTCGCGCGTTAATCAGGCCGAACAGTGCGGTGACCGGCTCCGGTGATGCCAGCAGGAGGCCACCCGCGACCCCATCCAGCGCAGTAGTCAGCTCTCCGTCGTCCCCGCCAAGCAACCGGACGGCATCCCGGTAGTCCAGCATCTCGGACACGAGACCTCCGCTTCGCAAAGGCACGAAAGACCTACTCACAGTACGGGCGGTGCGCTACCCTACCGTCCCCTAACGGCGTACGGGCTCGGGCGCGGTCGACCGCGGATCCGGTGCACCTCTGCGCCATGATGAACGTTCGCGAGCCACTCATCCCGGTGCTGCAGTCCACCCGGCGTACGGATTTGCCGATGTGAGTGCTTCGGCATATCCGCTCACCAAGATCTCAAGGCACTAGTATTCGCCAAACAGCGGACGCAGCGTACAGTCCGCCAAAGTTTCCAGCCATCAGTACGGGAAAAGCAAGAGTGGGCGCCGACATGCGGGAACGCTTTCTCGCCTCTCCCAACTTAGATCGCTCCTCTCTCGCAACTTCTCGCACCGGACCCCAGGCGTAGGGCCAACACAGCGCGATCATAAAAAGTGTGAGCATGGTGATTGTATTGCCAACAACTCCAAGGAGGTCGCCGAAATGGAAACCATTTGGCGATGGGTGGCGCTGGCTGTCAATGAGCAGTGGACCCGCCATGCGGAGGCCGAGAACGGTTCCCGCGACTGCGCCGACCGCCGAGTAGTTCCCAATGAATGAGAAGAAACGCTTCGACGATGGCAGTGACCTGAGAAAGCGGATGCAATAGGCCAACTCCGTCAAGGTTGCTACTGCCAAGAAGGTGATCGCTGCCAACAGCCCCGCGACGATGTATAGCCAAGGTCGCGGCACCGATGCGGGGTCGGCAATGTAAGGCGCCGCTAGGTGACCGCCAACAATTACGAGCGCTACGAGTATGGTCATGACTATGGGGCCAGGCGCCTCGGGGAGTCGCCAATCCTCCGTGATGGTCGATGGTGGCGCTGATGGTGGATCGACGGTTCGCGCGTTGGTCACGGCGCCGGCGCGCCGACCGGTCCTTGTGGCCTTTCGTCTTGTTGGCACGGCAGACCTCCACAGTCTGTTCGTTCACGATGCACGACGCCGTTGTGCGAAGGGTGACAAGGCAGGCCGCTCGACACGCGGTGAGCTAAAGCGAAGACGTGGTTCGCGATCCTGGTCGAGTTAGTCAAAGGATTTGATTACCTTAGCCGTTGGACTGCATATCCTTGAACGGCCGATCTTGCAATCATTTTGACCGTCGGTCGAGCCTCTACCAGGCCGATTCGCCGGAGGGCGGGGACGAACGCCCTACGTGTTCCCGAGAAGGAGTTCGGTTAGGAAAGATGATCCGCTTGTATGTCCGGTATTTGACATAGATTTGGTCGGTCACGCTCGACCAGCGGCAACTCGGTCACGAGCTCAACACCCGGCGAACTTCGTAAAGCGAGATTGCCGCCTTTCCGGCGGACGGTGCCCCGATCCGTCGCGAACACTGTACGTAGGGTAGATCTACCCAGCCAAGATCGACGCACTCATCTAATAGGTTGTGCCGCCTGTTGAGGCAGGATGGTTCCGGTAGCGGCTGGCGGGTCAGCACTCCACTCATCTGGCCTGTGAGGTCTTTCGGCAGACTGTGCGCCCGCTGGTCGTGAGGA
>Ga0272482_10000056_pt1 | contig 35958 bp, 28 predicted proteins | sample RVTome_8_FD_192427 | JGI IMG/M metagenome (GOLD analysis project Ga0272482, IMG submission 192427) | Soil microbial communities from uranium-contaminated site in the Upper Colorado River Basin, Wyoming, United States - RVT160D0 (version 2) ...
TCTCCCCCCACAGGGCGACGCCGAAGGGCCACAAAACCTTCATCTCCTGCACAGCACCGCATCAAATGAGATCTCCTACATCGACCTCACCCTCTGCGCTCGTGGCGCACTTAAAGAACAAGCTAAGAGGCGGCAGGAGTTCGCCGAGGACCGGTGGGCAGCACTGGCCATCCGGGTACGGCTTGTCAAGCGTGTCGAACACCCCGGGGACCCGCATCGCGGCGCCTACCGCGCGGCGTTTCGGCCTGGTTCGTAGAGCGACAGAGCGGTCGCACGGCCATCCTCCACAAGGTGGTTGCCGCGCGCGAGGACGTGCCGGATCGTCATGTCCGGTCCGATGAGCAGCAGGTCGGCGTCGCCGCCGACGCGGACCCGGCCCTTCCGGGCGAGACCGAGGGCACGCGCGGGGTTGAGGGTCGCGAACGCGAGCGCGCGGGGCAGCGACAGCCCTTCCTGCCGCACGAGTGCGACGACCGCCTCCCAGAGCCAGGACAGGCTCTTCTCGTACGCGCCGTGGGTGCCGTCCGGCATCGCCATCGGCACACTCGCGTTGCCGTCGGTGGTCATCGTCACGAGGTGCTCGTCGACGCCGGCGTCGAGGCTGCGCACGATCGCCTCGTTGACAGGCGTGGCGTGCGGATGGCCGAACTCGGGCGTGAGGATCGGGTTGAAGTCGACGAAGCCGCCGTGTGCCGCTACCTCCAGCGCCGCCGCCATTGTCTGCGGCGTGTAGTTGCAGTGGGTCGCCTGGAAGTGCCGGGCTGGTACCCCGGATCGGCGCATCGTGTCCAATAGCTGGCCGGCGGGGTCGTTGGCCTCGCCGAGGTGGGCGTGTAGCACGCACGCCTTGCCGGTGGCGCCGGCGAGCCAGTGCAGCTGGGCGGCGAGTTCGATGAGCTCGCCGTCGCCGAAGCGGGAGGCGCGGGTCTCGCCGAGCGCGACCTTGACGCCGAGGATCTTCTCGATGGCGAAGATGTCGCGCCGGATCGAACCGGAGAACGTGCGGAACGGTCGTTGAAAACCGCCCATCATCATGTACGCGGTCACGCCCTCGCTGTCGAGCGCGTACGCCTTGGCGAGGATGCCGTCGACGGTCTTGGTGAGCATGTCGAGGCCGGGCGGGGCGACGACGGTGGTGAGCCCGGCCAGCGCGAGCTCGCCGGCCCACAGCTCGGGGATGCGCGAGGCGTACCCCTCGTTGCCGCCGCCGCCGATGATGTGCAGGTGCCCGTCGACGAGCCCGGGCACCACGGTGTGCCCCTCGGCGTCGATCTTCTTGGCGCGGAGCCCGCCGAGGTCGAGGCGCTCCCCGATCTCGACCACGCGTTCACCGGCGACGAGCACGTCGCGGATCCCGAGGTCTTCCGGGGCGTACACGCGGCCGTTGCGGACGACGGTCAGCTCGGTCATGGCGGGCCTCCTCACCGATGGCGGCCGGATGGGGTCTTGACGTGGGTGGCGCGCCAGGTACGGTAAAATGTAATCCGATTACATTTCTGAGCGCAACGAGGATCCCATGCCTTCTCCTCGCACCGCCCTCCGGGCCCGCTGGACCGTCGTCCCGGGTCCGTCCGGCGCGCTGGAGGCCGCCGAAGGGCTGACCGTCCTCGTCGAGGGCAACCGGATCGTCGACGTCACGCGCGCCCCGGACGGGGTCGCCGCCCGCGTGGTCGAGGCACCCCGGGGCATCCTGCTGCCCGGATTCGTCAACCTGCACAACCACGCGCTCAACGGTCCGATCTTCCGCGGCATCGTCGACGACGCCGGCTCGTCCGCGCCCGCCGACAGCATCGTGTACGGGCTGCTGCTCCCCCTCGGCGACCTCGCCGGCCGCCTACTGTCCGAAGACGACATTCGTGCCGTGTACCGCCTGGCGCTGCTGGAAATAATCCGTAGCGGCATCACCTCCGTACTCGACATGCCGCGCGCCGTCCACCATGGACTGTTCGTGGTCGCCAAGGAGATGGGGCTGCGGCTCTTCGGCGCGCCCTACGTCTTCTCCACGCCGACGCTGGGCCTCGACGCGAAGGGCAAGCCGGTCTACGGCCCCGGCGACGAGGACAAGTCCCTCGACGCCGCGCTGCGGGTCGCCGACGCGTACGACGAGGGTCCGGGCGGCCGGGTGCGGGTCGGGCTCGGCCCGCACGCGACCGACACGTGCTCGCCCCGGCTGCTGCGGCGGATCCGGGAGGAGGCACGCGAGCGCGAGACGTTCGTGAGCGTCCACGTGGCGCAGAGCCGCATCGAGGTCGAGTCGGTCCGCTCCCGCCACGGGCGCAGCCCGGTGGAGCTGCTGCACGACGCCGGCCTGCTCGGCCCGGACGTGGTCGCCGCCCACTGCGTGTACGCCGAGAAGAGCGACCTCGATCTGCTCCGCGACACCGGCACCACGGTCGCCAACTGCCCGCTCACGTTCGCCCGCAGCGGCGTCACCGTGCCGTTCGACAGGTTTCACAAGCACGGTGTGCGGACCGGTGTCGGCACCGACGCGTACAGCTTCGACTTCTTCGCCGAGCTGCGCGCCGCGGGCCTTCTCGCCAAGACGGCGAGCGGCGACCCGGGCGCGGTGGACGCGCCCACGCTGCTGCGCGCGGCCACCGAGGTCGGCGCGGACGCGCTGTCCCGCCCGGACCTCGGCCGGATCGCGTCCGGCCGCATCGCCGACCTCATCGTCGTCGACCTCGGCGGCCCGCACGTGCAGCCGGTCCGCGACCCCATCCGCAACCTCGTGTGGAACGCGACGCCGGCCGACGTACGCCTCGTCATGGTCGACGGTCGGATCCTCGTCCACGAGGGCAAGGTCGCGGGCTGGAACGAGGACGCCATCGCCCACCGGGCCACGCTCGCCGTCGAGCGGCTCTGGGCGGCCGCCCAGCGGGAGGGCATCCTGTGAGCGGCGACCTGTTGCGGGCCCCCGCTTCCGGGGCGCCGCCGTTTCAGTCCATTGAGGAGCGGCGGGCGGAGCTGCTCGCCGACCTCGTCTCGGCGGCGTGGGGTGCACACGGCGAATTCATCGACGCGGACCAGTTCCTCAGCAAGCCCACCGTGCTGCGCCGGCTCGCCGCCATCCTGGCGGGCCGGGTGCCACCGGACACCGACCGCCTGCTCGGCCGCGAGCCGCACTCGCTGGTGCTCGGCGCGGCACTCACGCTGGAGACCGGGTTGCCGCTGGTCATCGCCCGGGTGACGGACTCGACGCTGCGCTGCTTCGGCGAGCTGCACCCGGGCGAGCGGGTGCTCGTGGTCGAAGGCGTGACCGGCACCGGCGGGTCGGCCGAAGGCGCAGTGGTCGAGGCGCGGCGGCGCGGCGCGGTCATCTCCCGGGTGCTCGCCGCCGTCGACCGCGACCAGGGTGCCACCGCCCGCCTCGCCGAGGTCGGCGTCACGCTGGAGACCCTCTTCGCGGATTCCGAGCTGCGCGCGAACGCGACCCGTTCGACGGAGGGCGGGCGATGAAGGCCGACGGCGACCGGATCTGGCGCTCCATCGAGGAGATGGCGACGCTGAGCGAGGGCGGCGGTCCGGGCGTTACCCGGCTCGCGTACGGCCCGCTCGAACGGGAGGCGCACGCGCTCTTCGCGACCTGGATGACCGGCGCCGGCTGCACGGTGCGGGTCGACGCCGCCGGCAACACGATCGCGACCCGCCCCGGGCGCGCGGACGGGCCCGCCGTGGGCACCGGCAGCCACCTCGACTCGGTGTACGGCGCGGGCAGGTTCGACGGGATCGCCGGCACGATGGCCGCGGTCGAGGTGGCCCGGATGCTCGCCGAGTCCACTGTGGAGACTGAGCGGCCGGTGCGGTTCGTGGCGTTCGCCGGCGAGGAGGGCGCCCGCTTCGGCCAGGCCTGTTGCGGCTCGAAGCTGGCGGCCGGCCTCTCCTCCCGGGCCGAGCTCGACGAGCGCCGCGACCGCGACGGCGTCACCCTCGCCGAGGCGATGACCCAGGTGGGCCTCGACCCGGACCGGGCCGCCGCCGAGCCGTGGCGTCCAGGCGAGTGGTCGGCGTTCGTCGAGCTGCACGTCGAGCAGGGCCGCGTGCTGGAGGACGCCAAAGTGGACATCGGCGTCGTCGACCTCATCTCCGGCTCGACCCGGCTGGAGCTCGTGGTCGACGGGCGGGCCTCGCACACCGGCGGCACCCCGATGCGCGGCCGGGCCGACGCGCTCGCCGCCGCGGCCGAGTGCGTGCTCATCGCCGAGCAGCTCGCGCTCGACCCGCGGCACCGTGGCACCCGGGCCACCGTCGGGCGGCTCGCCGTCGCGCCCGGGTCCATCACCACGATCCCGGGTACCGTCACGTTCTCCCTCGACGTACGCGACGTGGACGCCGACCGGCAGCGCCGAGCCGCGCTGGAGATCGCGGCCCGGATGCAGGCGGTCTGCGCGCGCCGGGGCACCAGGCTCTCCGCCCGCCTGCTCGCCGACACGTCCCCGGTCGTGCTGCCCGACTGGGTGCGCGGCGAGGTCACCCGGACCGCCGCCGAGCTCGGCATCCCGTACCGCGTGCTGACCTCGGGCGCCAGCCACGACGCGCAGATGGTCAACCGGGTGACGCCGACCGCCATGATCTTCGTCCCCAGCCGCGAGGGCCTGTCCCACGTACCGCGGGAATGGACCGACCCGGCGCAGCTCGCGGTCGGCACCGACCTGCTTTGCGCGGCGCTGCTCCGCCTCGACGCCCGCGCGGCGGCGGCCCCGCCCGCTCTGGAAGGAGAGCCCGCGTGAAGCTCATCGTCCGCAACGGCACCCTCGTCACCGCGCACGGGCTCGTCGCCGCCGACGTGCTCTGCGCCGACGGCCGCGTGCACGCCCTGCTCGACCCGGGCGCGATCGCGCCGGCCGACGAGCTGCTCGACGCGAGCGGGCAGCTGGTCTTCCCCGGCTTCATCGACCCGCACGTGCACTCCCGCGACCCGGGCGCGACGCACAAGGAGACGTTTCACCACTCGACGCTCGGCGCGCTCTGCGGCGGCACCACGACGGTGCTGGAGATGCCGAACGCGGTGCCGGCCGTCACCGACGTCGCCACGTTCGAGCGGCGGCGGGCCGAGCACCAGCGCAAGGCCTGGGTCGACTTCGGACTGTGGGGCATGGCGCTCGGACCGGCCAACCTCGACCAGATGACCGGCCTGCACCGGGCCGGCGCGGTCGCGGTCAAGTTCTTCTGGGGGTACGCGCTGGACAAGCGCACCAAGGGGCTGGTCTACGACTTCGCCGCCGCGCCGCCGGAGTCGCTCCTGCTGCCGCCCGAGAACGGTGAGGTGCTGGAGATGTTTCGCGAGGTGGCCGCGGCCGGCGGCCTGCTCGCGGCGCACTGCGAGGACCGGCACATCCTGGCCCGCTCGGCGCAGCTGCTCGGGCACCCGATCGAGACGTACGATGACCTGCTCGCCGCGCGCCCGGCCGTCGCCGAGTCGACGTCGATCGCCGTGGGCGCGCAGTTCGCGAGGGCGACCGGGTGCCGCTTCCACGTCGTACACATGGCGTCGGCCGCGGGCGTCGCCGTGGTGCGGGACGCGCGGGCGGCCGGCACGCCGATCACCGCGGAGACCTGCCCGCCCTACCTCACGCTCACCGACGAGGACGCGCTGCGCCTGGGTCCGGCCATCAAGGTGTACCCGCCGGTGCGCGCGCGGACGGACCAGGACGCGTTGTGGACGGCGATCCGGGACGGCGTCATCTCGTCGGTCGGCTCGGACCACGCGCCGCACCTCGTGGAGGAGAAGATGGTCGGCTTCCAGGGCGCACCGGCCGGCGGGCTCGGCGTGGAGACGCTCGTGCCACTGATGGTCGACGCGATGGTGCGCGAGAAGCTCACCCCCGTGCGGCTGGCTGACGTGCTCTCCACCGGCACCGCGAAGCTGTACGGGCTGTGGCCGCGCAAGGGCGCGATCCTGCCCGGCTCCGACGCCGACCTCACGCTCGTCGACCCCGCCGGCGAAGCGTACGTCGCCAACGGCCGCATGCACGCGCTCAACCCGGTGACCACCTGGGACGGCTGGCGGCTGCGCGGCCGGGTGACCGCGAGCGTTCTGCGCGGCGAAGTGTCCATGAAGGACGGTGAACCGGTCGGCGAGCGGCGGGGCCGCTTCGTCGCCGCCGCGCACGAGCGGGTCCCGGCGTGAACCTGGTCGCCGCGGTCGAGGAGCTCGTGACCCAGGCTGTCGCCCTCGACCGCCTGCCCGACGAGGTGACCGACCACATCGGACTTGTCTTCGCCGACTGCGTCGGCGCGATGGCGGCCGGCGCCCGCACGGACGAGATCGCCGCCCTCGCCGCCGACCCGGTGCTGCGGCTGGGCGGCACTCCCACACCGGAGGCCGGGATACGTACGCTCACCGCGCGCCGCCGGTACGGCGACCCGGCGACGGTCGCCTGGCTCAACGGCACCGCCGGCACGTTTCTCGAGCTCGACGAGGGCTTCCGCCCCACCGGGCACCCGGCGATCCACGTGGTGGCCGCCGCGCTGGCGATGGCCGAGCGGACCGGCGCGCCCGGCACCGACCTGGCCGCCGCGGTCGCCGCCGGCTACGAGGTCGCGGCCCGGCTCTTCGAGTGCTTCGCGCTGCCCGCCGCCATGCACCCGCACGGCCACTTCGGCGCGCTCGGCGCGGCCACCGCGGTAGCGCGGCTGACCGGCGCCGACCCTGTCGCGCTGGTCCGGATCGCCGCCACGCAGCCGCTGCTGACCGGCTGGGACGCGTGCTACGAGGGGGCGACCGCGCGTAACACGTGGAGCGGCCACGCCAACCGGGTCGGTGTGCTCGCCCTCGCCCTGCACCGGGCCGGGTTCACCGGGTCGCTTGCCTCGCACCTGTCGGTGGTCGCCCCGTACGCCGCGCGGCCCGCCGTGCTCGCCGAACCCGTGACCGCGCGAGGGCTGCGGATCCGGCGCAACTACTTCAAGCTCCACTCCGCCTGCGCGCTCAACCACAGCGCGCTCGACGCGTTCACGCGTGCCTGGGAAGGCTTGCGGACAAAGGATCCGGCCGCGGTCGAGGCGATCGAGGTCACCACCGTCACGGCAAACCTGCGGATCGACCGCCTGCCCGCACACAACGCGCTGTCCACCCGCTTCTCGCTGCCGTACGCACTCGCCGCCGCGGCGCTTACCGGCGGCACCGGCCCGGAGTCGTTCACGTGGCGGCCGGAGGTGGCCGACTACGCGGGCCGGGTGACCGTGCGGGCCGACCCGGCCATGGACGCGCGGTGGCCGGCGAGCGCGCCGGCCCGCGTGGTCGTGCGCACCGCCGCCGAGATCGTCGAGGCGACCGTCGACAACCCGCGCGGGCACCACGCCGACCCGGTGACCCGGGCGGTGCTGCGGGACAAGTTCACCGGGCTGCTGGGTGCCCCGCACGCGCCGTGCTTCGACCGGCTCGCCGACCTGCGCGAGGTGGCCGACTGCGCCGCTCTCGCACTCCCTTACGACGAGGTCTAGCCACACGACCTGCGTTTATGTAATCTGATTACAAGTCAGCGTCACTGAGGGGACCGTCTCATGACCGACCGGAAAACCGACGAGGAAGAGATCCGTCGCCTGCACCGCGACTGGTACTACTCCAACTTTAAGATCAACATCCCGCTCATGCGGACGATCTTCCCAACCGGGGAAGAGAGCTTCCTGATGTTCAATCTCAACGACCACCCCTACTTCGGGCGGGACGACCTGACCGCCCTGTGGTCGTTCTACTCCCGCACCGGCGACTGGGGACTCTGCGAGGACCACATCATGCGCCTGGAGGTCTCCGGCGACATGGCGTACGTGGTCTCCGAGGGCACCTTCCCCGCCTGGACCGTCCGCGACGAGGACGGCAACGCGCTCCCCGAGGACCAGTACGTGGACCTGACCATGGGCTACCGGTCGACGGAGGTCTACAAGCGCGACGGCGGGGACGGCAGCCCGCGGTGGACGATGTGGCACTTCCACTGCTCCGCACGGCCGGATGACGGCGCCGCACCGGACGCGAAGACCGAGAAGGACTCCGCCGCGGTGCGCGGGCTGGGCAACACGCCCTACAGCACCGGCACCCGTACCGACTTCTCCGAGTACCTCGAAGGCTAGGCCGCCGTGACCTTCTCGATCGTCGCCCGCGACGAGGCGACCGGCCAGCTGGGCGTGGCCACCGCGACGCACGCGTATGGCGTCGGGCCCGTCGCCAACCACGCGCGCGCCGGCGTCGGTGTGGTCGCCACCCAGGCGTTCGTGGAGGTCTCATATGGACCCCGCGGGCTCGACCTGATGGCGATGGGGATCGCGCCGCCGCAGGCGCTCGCCGCGCTGCTATCGGCGGACGCCGACCACGCGATCCGCCAGGTCGCGTTCGTCGACGCCTCTGGTGCGCTCGCCGAGCACACGGGCACGCGTTGCGTACCGTCCTGCGGCAGCGTCATCGCCGGCGGCGCGGTGGCGATCGGCAACATGCTCGACAACGACCGGGTGCTGCCCGCGATGTCGGAGGCGTACCTGGCGACCGACGGCTACTTCGCCGGCCGGCTGCTCGCCGCGCTGGAGGCCGGTGACAAGGCGGGCGGCGACGTACGCGGCCGGATGTCCGCCTCACTGCGGGTGGTCTCCGGCGAGCCGCCCGCCAACCCGTGGGAGGGCACGCTCTACGACCTGCGTGCCGACTACGACCCCGACCCGATCGGCGTGCTCCGCACCAACCTGCGGATGACCAACGCCTACCGGGTCTTCTTCGAGGCGGTCTTCGCGCCCGGTATCGTCACCGGGCCGGACCCGCTGTACGGCGACGCGCTGGAGGCGGCGCTCGACGGGCTCGCCGCCACGCAGCGGGACCTCGGCGACGATCTCGAACCCACGCTGTGGCAGGGCGTCCTGCTGCTGCGGGCCGGCGACACCGACCGGGGCTGCGAGCTCGTCGCCCGGGCGATCCGGGCCCGGCCGAGGTTCGCCGCGTTCGTCGACGGGCTGGCCCGCACCGGGTCGATCGCCCTGACCGCCGACCAGATCGTGGCCAGGGCCCCGCGATGAGCGACACACCGGCGGTCGGCTTCGCGCTCGGCAGCGGCTTCCACCCGGAGCGGCTCGCCGCCGTCGCGCGTGCCATCGAGGAGAGTGGCTTCGACAGCGTGTGGTCCACGGAGGACTACTTCGCGGCCGGCGGCTTCTCCTGCGCCGCCATCGTCCTCGGCGTCACCTCACACATCCAGGTGGGCACCGGCGTCGTCTCCGTGTACGCCCGCCACCCCGCGCTCACCGCGATGGAGGCCGCCACCCTCGCGGCGGCCTACCCGGGCCGGTTCGCACTGGGCCTGGGCGTGGGCGGGCTCGGCTGGCTCGACCAGCAGGGCGTCGCACACACCCGCCCGCTCGCCGCCACCCGCGCCGCCGTGAGCGCCATCCGCGACCTCCTGGCCGGCCAGGAGGTGGACGGCACACGCGGCGGCTTCCACTTCGACCGGGTGCGCCTGTGGTTTCCACCCGAGACGGCGCCGCCCATCCTCGTCGGCGCGACGGGTCCGAAGATGACCGCCCTCACCGGAGAGATCGCCGACGGGCTGCTCCTGTCCGTCTTCAGCACCCCCGAATTCGTCCGTATCCAGAGCGACATCGTGGCCGCGTCGGCTGCCGGCCGGCCCTGTCCTATCTCGACCCTCGCCTTCTTCGTCCTCGACGACTCGGTCGAAGACGCGAGAGCGAAGGCCCGTCCCATCCTCGCGGCCTATCTCGCCGACACCGAGAGCGCGGTCATGACCGACGCCATCGGTATCACGGAGGACCTGCGCGCCATGGCCGCGCGGGGTGGCGCTGCCGGCCTCGCGGCGGAAATGCCGGACGCCTGGATCGACCAACTGGCGATCTGCGGCGACCTGAGCACCTGTGTGGCGCGGATCCACGCGCTCGGCGAGGCCGGATCGCGGGAAGTCGCGCTGGCCCCGGTGTTCGCCGACACCCTGCTGCACGACATCGAACGGCTCGGTCCGGCACTGCGGACCGGCTGACAGGAGGACCAACAATGCGGCGCAACATAGGATTGCGCAGGGCGCTGGCTGTCGCCGCGCTGCTGTGCCTGGCCGCGGCGGGGTGCGGTGGACCGCCCCCGCAAGCCGCGGCCAAGGAAGTCATCGTCGCTTTTCCGTCCGACGTGGACACCATCGACCCGCACCAGTTTCGCTCGGTGGCGGCCTACGGCGTGGTCGGCAACATCTACGGCACGCTGCTCCAGGAAGACTACGACGCACCCGCCGACGGGGTGCTCAAGTACAAGGGGAAGAGCGCGCCGTACCTGGCGGAGTCGGCGACGTGGAACACCGATCGCACCGTCCTCACGTTCAAGCTGCGCAAGGATCTCAAGTTCGCCGACGGCAGCGCGCTCACATCCGAGGACGTCCTCTACTCGCTGCAGCGGGCGCTCTCCGACGTCGGGTACGCGTCCGCGATCGGCACCTGGCTCAACGTCAAGGACGCCAGCAAGGACATCGTCGCCGCGGACGCCTCCACGGTGGAGCTGCGGGTAACGCACTACTCGCCGCTCATCGAGAGCTTCCTCGCGTTTCAGATCTTCCCGATCCTCGACAAGTCGGCGGCGCAGGCGAAGGCCGGCGGGGACGACCCGTGGTCGGCCAAGTTCTTCGCCAAGGAGGCGACCGCGTCCGGTCCGTACACAGTGGAGTCCATGGCACAGGGTGAGACCACGCTCACCAAGAACCCCAACTTCACCGCGGCCGACGAGGGCGACGCGCCGGACAAGGTCGTCATCAAGAACATGCCCGACCAGCAGCAGGCCTTCCTAGCCCTGCAGAACGGCGCGGTCGACGTCGTCTACGGCCTCACCCCGGACATCGCCGAGTCGGTGAAGAAGGACAGCGGCCTCAAGCTCTACGACCTGCCGTACAGCGACATCGTGTACCTCGGTATGAACAACAAGGACCCGGTGTTCAAGGACGTGCGGGTGCGCCGGGCCATCTCCCTGCTGATGCCGTACGAGGCGCTCCGCTCCGACGTGATGAAGGGCTTCGCCGGCGCCGCCTACGGTGCCGTCCCATACCCGATGGGCGACTCGCTCGACACCACCGGCGACAAGCTGGCGTACCCGACCGACGTCGAGGGCGCCAAGAAGCTCCTCGCCGAGGCGGGCTACGGCGACGGGAAGCTCTCGCTGACGCTCTCCGTGCCGGCGACGGAGGTGTCGCTGCGCCAGTCGGCGGTGTTCATCCAGAGCGCGCTGCAGAACGCCGGTGTCACGGTCAAGCTCAGCGAGCTCAACGACGCGGAGTTCAACTCCAACCTCGGCAAGATGCAGTTCTACATCGACTCCTGGTTCTCCTGGGGGCAGGACTCGGTGTACCAGATGTTCTTCCTGCTCAAGACCGGGCTCTTCACCAACTACACCAACTTCAGCAACCCGGAGATGGACCGGCTCGTCGAGCAGGCGATGGCCACCACCGACGCGGCCGAGCGGCGCCGGCTGTCCCAGCAGGCCCAGCAGGTGGTGATCGACCAGGCGCCGTGGGCGTTCCTGTTCACCCGCAACACGCTCATCGGCACCCGGGCCGGCGTCACCGGGATCACCCAGTCCAACGACGCGAACCTGCGCTTCGACCGGCTGCGAGTAGCCGGATAACCGGACGGCGGGCCGGTCGCGCGGCCGGCCCGCCACCCCCGGACGAGGAGTCAAGCCCATGCTCAGAACGATCCGTACGCGGCTCGGGGTGGCGGCCGTCAGCATCGCCGGCGTCGCCGTCCTGATCTTCTTCATCACGCAGCTGCTCCCCGGCGACCCGGCTCGCCTGGCGGCCGGCCAGTACGCGACCGAGGAGCAGGTCGAGCAGGTGCGGGCGGCGTACGGGCTGGACCAGTCGATCCCGGCACAGTTCGTCTCGTACCTCGGCGACCTGGTCCGCGGTGACCTCGGCAGCTCCATCCGCACCAGCCAGCCGGTCCTGGACGAGCTGCTGACCCGGCTGCCGGCCACCTTGGAGCTCGGCCTGCTGTCGCTGCTGATCGCGATCGTGCTCGGCGTCGGGCTCGGCGTGCTCTCCGCCGTGTACGCCCACCGCGCCGGTGACAAGGCCATCCAGCTCTTCGTCGTGATCGCCTCCGCCACCGCCGTCTTCTGGGTGGCGCTCCTCGCGATCTACCTCTTCGTCAACCAGTGGGGCGTCTTCAACAGCCCGACCGGGCGGCTGCCCCGAGGCTATCCCCCGCCCGAACACGTCACCGGTTTCTACGTCGTCGACGCGCTGCTCGCCGGCGACCTCAACACCGCCGGCGCGGCCCTGCGCGCCCTGCTGCTGCCGGCGATCCTGCTCGGCACGATCGCGGCGCCGTCGATCGTGAAGATCGTCCGCTCGTCGACGATCCGCGCGCTCGACTCCGACTACACCCGCACCTCGCGCTCCTTCGGGTACTCGCGCACCTCGATCCTCTTCCAGGACGGCCTGCGCAACGCGCTGCTGCCGGTCATCACCAACATCGGCCTCGTCGCCGGCTTCGTGCTCGCCGGCGGCAACGTGCTCATCGAGCAGCTCTTCGCCTGGCCCGGCATCGGCGGCTACGCGTACCGGTCGCTGCAGGAGAACGACCTCTTCGCGCTCCGCGGCTACGTCATCTTCATCGGCGTCGCGTACGTGCTCATCAACACGCTGCTGGAGTTCCTGTACCGCTGGGCGGATCCGCGCGTCGCGCTCGCGGAGGGGAGCTGACATGGCCACGGTCGTGGACACCAGCGTCGCCCTGCGCGGCAACCTGGCCGGGCGGATGCGGCTCGGCGACCCGTTCGCGTACGCCGCCTTCGTCCTCTTAGGACTGATGATCGTGCTGGCCGTGGCGGTGCCGCTGCTCTTCGGCACCGCCGACGTGGCGCAGGAGCACCAGGGCCTGCTGCCGCCGTCGCTGGACCACCCGTTCGGCACCGACAAGTACGGCCGCGACGTCTTCCTGCGCTGCATGTCCGCCGCCCGCGTGGACATCCTGCTCGGGCTCGGCGTCGCGGCCGTCACGCTGCTGATCGGCACCGCGCTCGGCGCGCTGAGCGCCACCTTCGGCCGCGCGGTCGACATGGTGGTCATGCGGGTCACGGACATCCTGCTCGCGTTCCCGGGCATCATCCTCGCCCTGATCATCACGGCGTCGCTCGGGAAGAACGCGTGGTTCGCGGCGAGCGCGGTGGTCATCGCGTTTCTGCCGCTCGTGGTCCGGCTCACCCGCTCGAAGGCGCTCGAGGTGCGCTCCGCCGACTTCGTCGCCGCGGCCCGGCTCAGCGGCACGTCGACGACGCGGATCGCGGTGGAGCACGTGCTGCCCAACGCGTTCAAGTATCCCTTCGTGCAGTCCACGCTCATCGCCTCACTGGCCATCCTGGACTTCGCCGCGCTCTCCTTCCTCGGCGTGGGCGTGCAGCCACCACAGGCGGAGTGGGGCGGCATGATCGCGGAGGGGGTCGGCGACACGCTGGGCGGCTCGTGGTGGCCCGCGTTCTTCCCCGGCCTGATGGTGCTGCTGGCGGCCGCCTCGTTCCAGATCATCGGCGACTGGCTCGATCGGAGGCTGCGATGACCCTGCTGGCGGTGGACGGCCTGTCGATCGACGGGCCGGGCGGGCGGCACATCGTGCGCGACTTCGCCATCGACGTCGAGGAAGGCGAGGTGGTCGGCGTCGTCGGCGAGTCCGGCTCGGGCAAGACGCTGACCGCGCTCTCCCTGCTCGGCCTGCTGCCGTCGGGCGTGCGCGCGGCCAGCGGCGAGGCCCACCTCGGCGGCGTCCGCTACCTCCACAAGGGACGGATCCAGGAACGTCCACACGCCACCATGATCTTCCAGAACCCGACCGCCGCGCTCAACCCGACCATGCGCATCGGCGCGCAGCTGAAACGGCTGCTCGTCTTTCTCGAAAAGCGGCACGACTGGCGGACGCGGGCGGAGGCGCTGCTCGATTCGGTCGGCATCGACGAACCGCGCGCGGTGATGAGCCGCTATCCTCATCAGCTCTCCGGCGGCATGAACCAGCGCGTGATGATCGCCATGGCGCTCGCCGCCGAGCCGCGGCTGCTGATCGCAGACGAGCCGACCACGGGCCTCGACGTCACCGTGCAGGCGCAGATCCTCGACCTGATCCGCGTGACGGTCACGACCCGCGGCATCGGTGTGCTGTTCGTCTCGCACGACATGGGGGTGATCGCACAGACCTGCCACCGGGTGGCGGTCATGTACGACGGTGAGGTCCGCGAGTTCGCCGGCGTGGACGAGATCTTCCACGCCCCGCGGGCCGACTACACCAGGACGCTGCTGGCCGCGGCCGGGCAGCCGTCCGGGAGGGTGGACGATGGAACTCCGGCTCGATGACATCACGGTCGTCTACCGCCGCCGAGGGGTCGAGACGCGGGCGGTGTGGGGCGTGAGCCTGCGCGCCCGGCGGGGCGAGACGCTCGCGCTCGTCGGCGAGTCCGGCAGCGGCAAGACCACGATGGCCAAGGTGGCGGCCGGGTTGCAGAAGGCGACCACCGGCGCGGTGTCGTGGCAGGGTCCGGCCACCGGTCCGGCGGGGCAGCGGGTGCAGATGGTCTTCCAGCATCCGGTGCAGTCGCTCAATCCTCTGTGGAGGGTCGACCGCTCGGTGCGCGAGCCGCTGCGCCGCGCCGGGGTGCCGCAGCGGGAGGCGACGCGGCGGGTCACGGAGATGACTGGCCGGGTGGGACTCGATCCGGCGCTGCTGGACAGGTATCCCGGGGAGCTCTCCGGCGGCCAGGCGCAGCGCGTGGCGATCGCCCGGGCGCTGGTCGGCGGCCCGGAGATCGTCATCCTCGACGAGCCGACCGCGAGCCTCGACCAGACCGTCCGCGCCCGGATCCTCGCGCTCCTCGCCGACCTCCAGTCGAGCACCGGCGCCGGCTACCTGCTGATCTCGCACGACATCTCGACCGTGCGGCGGCTCGCCACCCGCATCGCGGTGATGTATCGAGGGCGGATCGTCGAGACCGGGCCGGCCTCCATGATCCTCGACGCGCCCCGGCACCCATACACGTCAGCACTCATCGCCGCTGTGCCCGTCGCCGACCCGCGCGTGCCATGGGAGGGACGGCGCGCCCGCGCGGCGCCGGAGTCGCCCTGCCCGGCCGGTGGGCAGTGCGAGGAGCACGGACAAGGGCTGCACGCGGTCGGCACCGACCATCTCGTCGCCTGCACCTCGGCGACGATCCACTGAGGAGGAACCGCCCCACGTGATCGACACCATCGCACTGCGCCGGCGCCTGCACCAGCGGCCGGAGCTCGCCCTGCACCTGCCGGAGACCCGCGATCTCCTGCTGGAGGCGGTCGCGCCGCTGGGGCTGCGGGTCGAGACGAGCCAGGCGTGCTCGTCGCTGGCATTCGTGATCCCCGGCAACGGCCCGGGGCCCACGGTGCTCCTGCGCGCCGACATGGACGGCCTCCCGGTGGCTGAGGAGTCCGGTGTGGACTTCGCCTCCACCAACGACAACATGCACGCCTGCGGCCACGACCTGCACATGGCCGGACTGGTCGGAGCAATCTACGAGCTGCACGGCCGGCGCGACGAGTTTCCCGGCGACGTACTCACGATCTTCCAACCCGGCGAGGAGGGTGCCGGCGGCGCGGCCCTCATGATCGCCGAGGAGGTGCTCAAGACGACCGGCCAGCGGCCCGTGGCGTCGTACGGTGTTCACGTGCTGTCGTTCACGGAGGCGGGAAGCTTCGCCTGCCGCGCCGGCTCGGTGATGGGTGCGACGATCATCTTCGACCTGGAGATCCAGGGGCGTGGTGGCCACGCCGCCCGCCCGCACACCGCCCGCGACCCGATCTCCACGGCGGCGCTGGTGGTGCAGGGCATCCAGACGTTCGTGACGCAGAACAGCTCGCCCGCCGACCCCATCGTGGTCACTGTCGGGTCGCTGCGCGCCGGCACCGCCGCGAACGTCATCCCGGACACCGCCCTGCTCAAGGTCAGCCTGCGCGCGACGAACTCGGAGACCGCCCGCGACGCGTACCGCCGGATCGCGGGCATCGCCTCGGCGATCGCCGAGGCGTACGGGCTGCGAGTCAAGGCCGACGTGTCGATCGACTTGGCACCGACGGTCAGCGACCGGGCCGGCGCCGAGCTGGTGCGGGAGGTGGTCACCGACCTCTACGGTGGTGAGCGCTACCGTGAGCTGGCCGTTCCCGAGATGATCTCCGAGGACTTCGCGCTCTTCCTGGAAGAGACCGGCGGGGCGTTCGTGCTGGTGGGCGCCGCCGTCGACGACCCGCCGCACCTGCTGCCGAGCAACCACTCGGCGCGGGCCCGCTTCGACGACTCGGTCGTACCCGAGGTGTCAGGGTTGCTCGCGGAGCTGGCGGTGAGAACACTCAACCAGGCGGCGGCGAGAGACGGGGCGACACAGTGACGGCGGCGACGCAGAGCACCAAGAAATCGGCGCGCAAGGCGGACGAGCTCCTGGGCCGGATCATCGAGATCGTCCGGCGCACGGGGCTGGCCGGCTTCTCGCTGGACGGCCTGGCACCGCAGCTCGGCACCAGCAGCCGCATGCTCGTGTACTACTTCGGCGGCAAGGACGAGCTGCTCGGTCGCATCGTGTACGCGGTGCGTAACGACACCGTCGAGGCCTTCGGCCGCGAGCCGGCGGCGACGATCCTCGACGCGGTCGACCAGTGGTGGGCCTACTACCGCGCCAACCTCGCCGACATGCAGTTCTTCTTCCACCTCGCGTCGCGCAGCTTCGAGGAGCCGGACAAGTTCGAAGAGTTCCGGAGCACGGCCGTCGAGCTGTGGACGTCGTACTTCCACGTGAGCCTGCGCGGCGCGACCGGATCCGAGGCCGAGGCCGAGGCGATCGCCCGCCTGGCGCTGGCCACCGTCCGTGGGCTCATGGTCGACCTGCTGATCACCGGCGAGTTGGAGCGCGTGGAGGAAGCACTCGGCGAGTTCAAGACCCTCCTGCGCGGACGGCTCGCCAGCACTCGCTGACCACCATGTGATGTTGTCGTCGGGGGCGGCGGCGATCCGCGTCCAAGAGCCCACCCGGCCTCGCCTTTTGTAATCTGATTACAATCAGCGTACGCAGCCGTTTGATCGCGTCAAGGGGGTCCGACGATGCTCCGCCACCACACCGTACGCACCAGCCGAGACAACGACATCGCGTACACCATGGTCGGGCCGCCCGGCGGCGGCAGCGCACCGCCGATCTTCTTCATCCACCCGATCAACCTGCGCAAGGAGTGCTGGCTCGGCCTCATGCCGGCCCTGGCCACCGAACGCCTGTGCGTCGCCGTCGACCTGGCCGGCCACGGCGAGTCGGACGACGACGAGGACTTCAGTCTCGGTGCCTGGGTATCGGACTGCGTCGACGTGGTGAACGCGCTCGACCTGCCCGCGCTACACGTCGTCGGCGGCTCCCTGGGTGGCGCGATCGCGCTCTGCGTCGCCGCCGACCTGGGCGACCGGGCGCTATCCGCGACTGCGATGGGCGCCTACCTGGGCAACCCGGAAGGCGGCGACTCCGATCTCCTCCGCATGGTCGAACGCCACACCGTCGAGGATCTGTTCGCGATCCTCGCCCGCGAGGCGGTGGCACCTGGCTCACCGGAAACGCTGATCGCGACGGTCCGGCACCAGACCAACCGCCACGGCAAGGAGATCGTCCGCGCGGTACTCCAGGCAGCAAACACCGCCGACGCCAGCACCTGGCTTCCCCGCCTCCGCTGCCCGGCCCTGATCCTGACCGGCGAGCACGACACCACCTGCACCTCTGAAGACGGCGAACGCCTGGCCACGGCAGCCGGCGGCCGGCACCAACCACTGCCCGGCCTGGGCCACCTCCCCATGCTCGAAGCCCCGGAAACCCTCCTCCGCGTGCTCGTCCCCCACCTGACCGCCGGCCGTCCAGACCAGCGGTCGCTCAAGGACGGGCATTCAACAGCGAGATCGTCTCGGTGAATCCGTCGAAGGCGTCGCCGAGGGCGCCCTCGGCGACGCCGGGCAACTGAAACCTGATCAGGCATTCGCTGGCGACAAGCGCCCTCCGTGCCGAGGCCGACCACCGCGTCGGCACGCCGGAGGGCGCGCAGGCGCAGGGTGCCATCGGCGCCGTACTGGTTCGACACCGGGCAGTACGCCACCGCGGTGCCCGTCTCGCCGACCATGCCTACCTCGGCGTGTCGAGGTGGATCCCGTGCGCCAGCGTGATCCTCGGTCCGAGAAGCCCCTGGTCGTGGAGCCAGGCGACCGGTGTGGTGCCGTAGGCGATCCGGAACACCTCGGGGTCGCGGAGGGTGGAAGCGCAGTCGGTGTGCCATCCCGTCCCGGTCTCGCGGGCGAGCTCCGCCGACGCGCGCAGCAAGCTCTGGTCGACGTACGTGGCGTTATGCGGGCCGGGCCACACGCCGACCCGGCTTCCGGGCGCATGACCACCGCGCCGCGGCACTCCACGGTGCGTAAGGCGGTGAACCCCGACAGCTCGGTCGCGTTGCCGACGACCGCCACGAGGCCGTCGGTAATCGCGACCGCACCGTCGTCGATGACCTCGCCGTCGTCGCTCATCGGCACGACGTGACCGCCGATCAGCAGAGGTCACAGTCGCTCATGCCAAAAGTGTAATCCGATTACAAGATGAAAGGCAATGAGATGTAATCTGATTACAGAACGTGCCCGCGCCGGATGGAGGCAACCGCCATGACAGTCACAGGGTTCGCCGATGACGACTACAGGAGCGTCGAGGAACACCTGACCCGGTTTGTCGCCGAGGGCCAGGAGACGGGCGCGGGAATCTCCATCTGGTCGGGCGGCGAGGAGGTCGTCAACCTCAACGCCGGCTGGAGCGACGCCGACCGCACCCAACCCTGGCGCCCGGACACGCTGGTCCACACCTACTCGACCTCCAAGCCGTTCGCCGCGCTGGCCGCGCTCACCGCCGTCGCGAGGGGCGAGCTCGCGCTCGACGAGCCGGTGTCGACGTATTGGACCGAGTACGGGCGGGCCGGCAAGGGCCGGACCACGCTCCGCGACATCCTCCTCCACCGCGCGGGCCAGCCCGCGTTTCCACCGGCCGCCGAGTCGGTCGACCTCGTCGACGAAGAGGCGCTGCGCGCCGTCCTCGCCGAGGCCGCGCCCGAGACCGAGCCGGGTACCGTCGTCGCCGAGCACGCCCTCACCTACGGGCACCTCATCGACGGCGCGCTGCGCGCGGCCACCGACCGGCCGCTCGGCGTCTGGTTCAACGACGTGGTCCGGCCCGCCCTCGACCTGGACGCCTGGTTCGGCGTCCCCGTGGCGGCGCTGCCGCGCGTCGCCGAGCTCGAGCACGGCTTGCCGGGTGGCGCGGCCCAGATGCTCGTCGAGGTCTGCCCCACCTACACGCGCGCCCTGGCCCTGCCGTACGGAGCGATGGACATGGCCCGCATCAACTCGACCGAGTTCCGGCGTTCCACGTTCGGGGCGATAAACCTGCACACATCCGCGCGGGCACTCGCCCGCTTCTACTCCACCGTCGCCGACCCGGATGGCCCGCTGCGCGAGCTGTTGGGAGAGCCGCTGCACACCGCGTTCATCACCACCCAGGTGACCGCCGTGGACCAGACGGTCCAGGAACGCGTCAACTGGACCTTCGGCATGTTCCGGACCGACAACTTCGCCGGGATGGGCGGCCTCGGAGGCTCCGCCGGCTACTGGTCCTTCACCAACGACCACGCCGTCGGCTTCGTGACCAGGCGCCTTCACGACCACGCCCGGATCGGCCAGATCGCCTGGTCCCTGAGCGACAACCTGATCAAAGCCGTATAAAGAGGTTTCCCAACCGACTCCCACATGGAAATACGTACCGTAGTTTGGCTGGTGAGCCGACCGGACTCTCCTCCATAGACGGCGAGCCCGCTCGATGATCAGATCGGACGCTCTTATTGCCGAAGCCGCCGCCGACAGGGGCAGGCGTGATTGGAAGCCAGGGTCTTATCGCGACTTCGGTCCGCGCACCGTCGCTGTCCAAGATGGCGAGGTCAGCCTCAAACAGGCCGCCGCCACCCGTGAACGCTCGCGCGGCGGCAAGCTCAGCGGCAGCCGCCTATTCGAACGCAGCGACGCTCCACCATGCACCTGGAGCGTACGTGTGCCTGATGTGTGGAAAGCGACCACAGTGAACAAGCGAGTGATGAGCGAACCGGTGGCGGTCGCCATGTCGGTGACCGCGGGCTAGGCGCGCGGGTCGCCGGACCGGCGCCGGACGGCACCCGGTTCTGGCTGGACTGGAGCAAGAACGACGGAGTGGGCTGGATCCGGTGGGGTCCGTTCACCGCCGACAGCATGGACGATTCGCGGCGGACGCCGGCGCAGCGCCGTACGCCCACCGGGTCGTTGCGTGCCTGCGCCACGCCACCGGGGTCGAAGGGCCCAGGTGACTGCACACCTTGGGGAGGGTAATCGGCACCGCTATTCCGAACGCGGCGTCCTCGCTGCCCAACTCGGTGAGGATGTCCCGGGTACGCGCCCAGCAGGACCGGCCACTGGCTCGGGTTCGCCCTTCGCCGACCTGGCGTTGCCCAGGGCGATCAGGGCGCGGGCGGCCCCGAGCCAGTGGTCGGTCGCCAGCTGGATCTCCAGGCGCGCTGCGCGGCGGCGCGGGCCTCGCCGGGCCGGGACCCGGCGAGGCGGATGTCGGCGAGGGCGGTGAGCGCCTGGCCCTCCAGCACCCGGTATCCGGCCTCGCGGACGGTGAGCGCCTTCTCGACGGGCGGTAGGCGCGGGTCGGCGAGTGCCAGGCCGATCTGGGCGGCGACGGCACAGCGGCGCCAGCCTGCCGAGCCAACCGGCCGGCTGGAAGCCGTCCCGCGCCTCGGCGCGGTCGCCCTACCGTAGCTGCGTCTCAGCCAGCGTGCTCAGCGCGATACGGTGCTGTCGCCGTTGTATGAGCAGATATGGGTCCAGGCCCATCGGGATGCGGTGCTGGAGTCGTCGCCCGACTCCCCCAGAACGCATGTCGCCCGCCCGCGATCCACAGCCGACCCGCTGCTCGTGACTCGTCTTCGTGGCCCAAGACCGGCCGAACACTTGCGGGGTACTAGATTCCGCACACTTGCGGGTACTAGATTCCGCAGGGCGATGGTGGTTCGGGGCCATGGAGACGTGCCTCGCTCACGTAACCGAGGACACCCATCCTCTCATCGAAGACGAGCTCCCAGTGGTCGTCATCGGGGTCCGCGCGGTCGTTGGCCCAGCAGATCCGTAGAACCGTATCGCTAGGACGGCCGTCCTGGCCGCGTACCTGACAGTCGACGCTCGGGCAGTCCCGGACCGGTACGTGGTAACCGGTGAAGACCTCCTTTGCGGACGCAGGGCAGCAGGCTCCCCTCGCCGGTGCCCAGGTTCATCAGGTTGACGTAACCGGACACACGGCTGCTCAGGTTCTCGACCCAGGCCCAACCGTGGCCGCCTACCGGGTCGCCCTCGAGCTGGCACCAGGCGCGGGCGGTGTGAGTGCGCTGCCCGCGGTCGCCCCGTTCGTCGCATTCCCGGGAGGGGCAGTTGCGGATCCGGACGTCCTCGACGAGGAACCGTACGTCGATCGCGGCCGGCCGGGACGGTACCTCCTCGGTGGAGCCGCTCCCCAACAGACCGATCAGCCACCGTCCCAGGCAGAAGACAACCACCAGGAGAAGCACCAGCAGGAGGCTGGATCGGATCGCGGAGATACGCCGCCCCCAGCCGTGGAAACGGCCCCCGGACGCCGTCGGAGTCGGCGTCCCGGGTGGCGACGGCGGCGGCGTAGGCCATCCGGCCGGTCGGGGCGCGTTCGGCTTGACACGCGGCCGGGGCCAGGCGCTTAGCGGCAGGGGTCGGGCCGTGTGTTGGGTGAGAGCTGGTTGTCGATTACGTGCCCCTGTTCCACGAGGTGGAAGAAGCTATCCATCGACGCGAGTGCCTCCATGGTGTCGAAGGTGAAGTAGAGGTAGCCCTGCGCGCCCAGGGCGCACATTTCACGCTGCATGTCTCGCATCCCGTACGCGGCCTTGGTGATGTCGTTGTCGAACAGCTTCTTGTGGGCGCCGAACTCTCCGATGATGTACGGGTCCTTGCGGCTTCCCATCGCGTGCAGGTTGAGCACAGGTGCGCCGTGGTTGGCGTACATGTGCAGGTCGATCAGGTCGACCGCACCCCAGTGCGAGAGGAGGCCGGCCCGGGCCGGATAGCGGTATTTGTTGCCGGACGAAGGGCAGGCGGCCTCGTCGCCGTGGCAGTAGACGGAAAAGCCGTCGGCGCCCGGCTTACCAGCCGACTGGAAGCTGAAGAAGCCCATCGCCAGCAGGCCGTCCGGGTCGCTCGCGGCGAGCCCGCGCTTGACCCGATACGAGTACTCGACGAGGCTCGCGTCGGCCGCCTGCTGACGCTGGGTCTTGTCGGCCATGTCGTAGGTCACCCCGTTGACCGGCGTGACGGTGCCGGTCATCCGGTCGAACGGCGCCCTGTTGGTCTCGAAGTAGACCTCGTTGTCGGCCTGGTACGCGAGGATCGCGGTGCGCTGTTCCGGGCCGAGCCGCTCGGCGAGGGCGTCCGCGAAGTTCTTGAGGTACTCCGCCTTCGCGGCGACTCGCCCCTTGTCCATATAGGACAGGTTGCGGCCGAAGATGTTGGGTGTGGTACCGCCGTTTACCCGGCCGACCATCTCCCAGTAGTAGGAGTTGCTCGGGAAGATGTCCAGCGACGGCATCGTGTAGAGCCCACGGTCCGCGGCCACCTTCACGAAGTGCGCCACGTTGTCCATGTACGGCGCGTACACCTTGTCGTACGTGCCCAGGCCGCGCCCGATGCCGTGTCCGTTGGCGCCGCCAGGGTCGATGAAGACGCGCACCGTGTTGTAGCCCTGCGCCTTGATGACGGACAGGCTGAGGGGAAGGCGGACCGCGTTGTACGTGCCCGGCTCGAACGTCGAATGGTATATGCCGCCAGCTGAGTCCTTGGACAGGCGCGAGTAGTTGACCCCGCGCGCGACGAAGCGCTCCCCTGTGGTCGCGTGGAACAGGCCGTCCGCCCGGGACACGATGCGCGGCAGTGCCACAGCGGCCGCCTGGCTTTCTCCCGTCACCTCCCGGATCGCCGCGCCAGCCCGCGGTGCGACCACCATGAGCAACGCCACGACCGCTATCCCGCCCACCCAGCGGATCCTCGACACGCGCACTCTCCGTTCGCCGAAATCATCTTGGCCCGGCGGCACCGGGCTGAAGCCGCGACGAAGTGTGCCACATCCGCTCCGGAGCGGATGCGTTTGAATCCACTTTGAAGTAGTCGACGCGTAGCTTGAACCACTGTGAGTGAGGAGATGGACCGCGGTGCGCTCGGAGATGAGCTCAAGTTTCGGCTCCTCGGGCCGTTCGAGGTATGGCTCGGCGATCGCCAGCTGGAGATCGGTCCGCCAAAGCAACGAGCGTTGTTGGCCGCGCTCCTGCTGGAGGTGGGGCGCCCGCTACTCGCGGAGGACCTGGGCGACGCGATCTGGGGTAAGGCCCAGCCGGGCCATCCGCGTAAGGCGGTCCAGACCTACGTGACACGCCTGCGGCAGTACTTCGAGGAGCTGCGGCTCGGCGCGGTGATCCACAGCGCGCCGGACGGCTACTCGATCGATCTCCGTCCGGAGCAGGTGGATGTCTGGAGGTTTCGACAACATCTGGAACGAGCCTCACGAATGGCCGAGGGTGGCGATCTGGACGGCGAGGCGGACGCCTTGGCCGACGCCGTGGCCGAGTGGCGCGGCGAGCCGTTGGACGGGCTGCCGTCGGAGTTGCTGCGGCGCGAGATAGCGCCGCGCTTGCGCGAGCAGTGGCTGCAGGCGATGGACCGTCGCTTCAACCTCGAGCTGGGCCGAGGCCGGCACGAGCAGCTGATCGGCGAGTGGTTCACCGTGACCGCTCGATACCCGCGACGAGAATCATCGTGGATCCAGTTGATGACGGCGCTGCATCGCTCCGGGCGGCGGTCGGAGGCGTTGGACGCCTATCATTCGGCCCGTCACCATCTCGCCACGGAGCTCGGCGTCGACCCGGGCCCAGTGCTTCAGGATCTCTACACCAAGGCCCTGGTCGGAAACGTCACGGCGACGGTGGGTCGAGCTGTGGCGATGCCGCTGGTGCCGCGCCAGTTGCCGGCGAAGGTTTCGGCCTTCGTCGGCAGGACGGCGGAGCTGGCGCGGCTCGACGCGCTGCTGGACGATCTGCATCGTCCGGTCAGCCCGACCCGGGTCTGTGTGATAGCCGGGATGGCGGGGATCGGCAAGACCGCGTTGGCGATTCATTGGACCCGGCGGGTGCTCGACCATTTCCCAGACGGACAGCTGTGGGTGAATCTGCGGGGGTTCGGCCAGGGCCAGGATGTGACGCCGCCGCAGGCGCTCGCCGGGTTCCTTCGCGCGCTCGGTGTCCAGGACTCGGGCATCCCGCTCGAACTGGATGATCGAGTCAGTCTGTACCGGTCGTTGGTGGACGGCCGGCGGATGCTGATCGTGCTCGACGGGGCGAGCGACGCCGACCAGGTGCGGCCTCTGGTGCCCGGCAGCCCTGGATGCCTGGTCATCGTGACCAGCCGCAGCCGACTCTCTGGCCTGGTGGCCACCGAGGCGGCACATTCGATCGTACTCACCGTGCTCGATCGCCACGAGGCGCGGTCGCTGCTCCGCAGCCGGCTGGGCGGCGACCGGATCCGATCACAAGCCCTCGCGACCGATGACGTCATCCGGTCCTGCGCGGGGCTCCCGCTGGCGTTGGTGTTCGTGGCCACGAAGGCGGCGACTCATCCTGAGCTGGGCCTGCACAGCCTGGCGGCCGAGCTGCGTGAAGCCCGTGGCAGCCCCGATCGGGTCGCCGTCGAGGACCGAGCGGTCGAGGTGCGGGCGGTCTTCTCGTCGTCTTACCGTGCGCTCAGCGCACCGGACGCCCAGCTCTTCCGGATGCTCGGCCTGCACCCTGGACCAGACGTGACGGTACGTGCATTGGCGAGCCTGGCGGGCATCTCCGTGTCCCTGGCTCGATCGCGGCTGGCGGAGCTGTGCAACGCAAGCCTGATCAACGAGCACGAGCCCGGTCGGTACGTCTTCCACCACCTGTTGCGGGTGTACGCGGGCGAGCTCGGCCGCTTACACGACGCTCCCGCCGACCGGGAGGCCGCACGGCTTCGTATGTTCGATCACTACCTGCACACCGCGTACGCGGGCTCGGTTCTGCTTCAGGCTTGGGAGTCGGTGCCACCCCCGCCGCACCAGTCGATGGTGGTACCCGAGGACCTCAAGGATCATCGGCAGGCGCTGTCCTGGTTCGCGGCCGAGCATCATGTCCTTCTGAGCATGGTGCGACACGCGGCGGAGATCGGACACGGCGGATACAGCCAGCAGCTGGCCTGGACGCTGACGGAGTACCTCTACCGGCAAGGGCACTGGCACGACTTGGCGCATACGCTCCAAGTGGCGCTGGACACCATCGCGACGCCCGCGGAGCCTCACGCGCAGGCGCGGCTCCATCGCGGTCTGGTCGCTGCCTATGCCCGGATGGGGCGGCCGGACCTCGCGGAGACCCACGGCCTGCTCATCATGGATCTCGCGGAGCGGCTGGGTGACAAGGCTGGCCTGGCGATGGGGCACCGCACCATGGCGGGGCTCAGAGAGGCGCAGGGCCGGTTCGCCGCGGCGCTCGACCACGACCTTCAAGCGCTCCTCCTGTTTCAGACGGTCGGGGATCGTCGTGGTGAGGCATGCACTCTCAACTCGGTGGGCTCGAGTTACGCCCGCCTGGCGGACCACCTCACCGCGCTGGACTACTGCGAGCGGGCCCTGGCTCTGATGACGGACCTCGGCGACCGTCGGGGCCTCGCCGCCACCTGGGACAGCCTTGGATACGCCCACCTCCATTTAGGACACATCGAGATGGCGATCGCTTGCCACCGGCGGGCGGCCACGCTGTTTCAGGATGCCGGAGACCGGTACCAGGAAGCGGATTGTCTGGTCCATCTCGGCGACGCGTACGAAGCCAGCGCGAATCTCGAGGCGGCCCGTGAGGTGCGGCGAGCGGCGCTGCGCACCTTCGTCGCCCTCGGGCATCACGACGCCGGCCCGTTACGCGACAAGCTGTAACTGGTAACTCGCGCACCGTGGAGGCCGGGAATGACTGAGGGATGGTTAAGGTTCCGGCTGATCGGACCGTTCGAGATGCGGATCAAGGACCGAGCGCTCGAAATCGCATCGCCAAAGCAGCGGACACTGTTGGCGACCCTGCTGCTTCAGGTGGGCAGTTCGCTTCCCGCGGAGGAGATCGCCGAGGCGATCTGGGGCAAAACGCAACCCAGCCATCCACGCAAGACAGTGCATACCTACGTGAACCGGCTGCGGAAACGTTTCAGCGACCAAGGAATGGGGCCGGTCATACGAAGTACGGCCAGTGGCTATGAGGTCGGGGTGCGGCCGGAGCAGGTGGATGTTTGGCGGTTCCGACACGGCCTGGAGCGGGCCGCGCGGTTCGCCCAGGACGGAGATCTGGAGGGCGAAGCCGCCGCCCTCGCCGACACGTTGCGGCTGTGGCGGGGCGAGCCGCTGGCCGGAGTGGCGTCGGAGCTGCTACAGCGGGAGATCGCACCACGCCTACGCGAGCAATGGCTGCGGGCCGTGGACCGCCAGGTCGAGGTCGAGCTGCGCCTGGACAGGGGCGAGCACCTGATCGGCGAACTGTTCACGTTGACCGCGAGGTACCCGCTACGCGAGTCGCTGTGGATCAACCTGATCACCGCCCTCGACCGGTCGGGTCGAAGGTCAGAGGCGCTCGACGCGTACCACCTCGCTCGCCACCACATCGTCACCGACCTTGGCGTCGAGCCCGGACCGGAGCTACGGGCCAGCTACGCCAAGACCCTGGGCGCGGTGACTCCCGGGGCAGGCGGACCGGTGGTGTCCGTACCGCTGGTGCCTCGCGAACTGCCGGCGGACGTGCCCACCTTCGTCGGCCGGGAGGCTGAGCTGGCTCAGTTGGACGCGCTCTGCGATGGCTTCGAGGTGGCGGCGGGCCCGATGCGAATCGGCGTCATCGCGGGGATGGCCGGCATCGGCAAGACCGCACTGGCGGCGCATTGGGCGAGGCGGGTCGTCGATCGGTTTCCGGACGGCCAGCTGTGGGTGAACCTGCGCGGCTTCAGCCCGGGACAGATGGTGACGCCGGCGCGGGCGCTGACTCGATTCCTGCGTACGTTGGGGGTGCAGGACCCGGACATCCCACTCGAGCTGGACGACCAGGCGAGCCTGTTTCGCACCTTGATGGCCGGCCGGCGGATGCTCGTGGTCCTCGACAACGCCTACGACACGGAGCAGGTACGGCAGTTGCTGCCAGGCTCCCCCGGCTGCCTCGTCGTGGTGACCAGTCGCCGCCAGCTGTCCGGTCTGGTGCCCGCTGAAGGCGTGTCGCGGATCCTACCCGCTGTGCTACGGCCGCAGGAGGCGCGGCAGCTACTGGCCCGGCGGCTTGGTCCCGCCCGGGTCGTGATGAAGGACGCGGCGACTGACGGCCTCGTCCAAGCCTGTGCCGGACTGCCGTTGGCGCTGGCGATCGTGGCGGCCCGCGCGGCGTTGCACCCCGGGTTCGGGTTGGACGGTCTCGCGGCCGGCCTTCGCGACGCCCGGGGCAGCCTGGACGCGTTCGCGGTATCGGATCCCGCCGTCGAGATGCGGGCGGTCTTCTCCTGGTCGTACCAGTCCCTGGGCGCTCCGAGCGCGCGGCTCTTCCGGATGCTCGGCCTGCATCCCGGTCCGGATGTGGCGCTGCCGGCGGTGGCCAGCCTGGCCGGGCTGCCCGTGGCCGAGGTCCGCTCGCTACTCGCGGAGCTGTGCAACGCCAACCTGGTCACGGAACATGAGCCGGGCCGGTACGTCTGCCACGATCTGCTGCGCAGTTACGCCGCCGAGCTCGGCCGCGCCATCGACAGGCCGGCCGGCCGCCACGACGCGCGGCTGAGGATGTTCGACCACTATCAGCGAACAGCGCACGCGGGCGGATCAGTGCTTTACGCCTCGGAGCCGGTCACGCCACCGCCGCCTCGCCCGCTGGTGACCGTCGAGGACTTCGGCGACCATCGCGACGTGCTGCGTTGGTTCACCGCGGAGCATCAGGTGCTCCTGGCCATGGTCCAGCACGCGGCGGAGATCGGCGCCCACGAGTCCAGCCAGCAACTGGTATGGGCATTCAGCGACTACCTGCTCCGACGCGGGCATTGGCACGACTGCGCGCAGACCTTGGAGACGGCGCTCGACGCCGTCGTCACGCGCGCCGAGCGTCCGGTGCGGGCTCGATTGCACCGCGAGCTGGTCCGCGTCTACGCCAGGATGGGACGCACCGACGCGGCGGCCACACACGGCCGGTTGGCCCTCGAACTGGCCCACGACCTTGGCGATCGGCACGGCCTCGCGATGACCCATCGCGTGCTCGGTCTCCTCTGCGAGGTACAGGGACGGTTCGCCGACGCGCTGGCCCACGATCTGCGGACGTTGGAGCTGTTTCAGGAGGTCGGCAACCGCCAGGGTGAGGTCCGCACACTCAACTCGGTGGGTTGGAGCTACGCACGCCTCAACGACTTCACGACGGCTTTGGAGTACTGCGAGCGGGCGCTGAAGCTCTTGACGGAGCTCGACGACAGCCAGGCACTGGCGGCGACGTGGGACAGTCTGGGCTACGCGCACCTGGGTTTGGGCCGTCATGAGACGGCGGCGGACTGTCACGGTCGGGCGGTGCGGCTGTATCGAGACCTGGGTGACCGATACAAGGAAGCCGAGTGCCTCGTCCATCTCGGCGAGGTGCACGAGGCGGCGGCCGACCCCGGCGCGGCGAAGGTCGCCTGGGAGGCGGCCCTCGAGATCTTCGACGACCTCGGGCATCCATATGCCGACCGGCTGCGTGCCAGGCTTTGATTCGAGGCGCGCCCCGCACCCGCGCCTGGCGGCCACGGCACACGCCGCGGCCGCCAGGAAACACGTCGCCTAGGCGGGGACCCGGAGCTGTAGCAGGATCGCCGGCGCACTGTCCGGGTCAGCGCCGATGCCGACCTGGACACTGCCGGACGGATCGCACTCCACCGTCGTCGGCGCGCTGGAGCCCGTCCTCACCACCGCGGTGAGCTGGTGTCCGTAGCCGGACTGCTGGCCGTCACCGCGGATCTCGAAGACACCGGGCACCTGGAGGTCCAGCCGGCCGCGAGGCCCGGTGACTTTGAAGCAGATCAGGCCGGCGCTGTCCGGGCCGATCTGCTCGGTGGTGTGAACGCTGATGACGCCAACCTGGTTGACCGGTGTGGTGTCGCAGTCGGCGAGGAGGATGTGGCCGTCACCGGAGATGAGTCGCACGTTCATCGACTCGAAGATGGCCTCCGCGCCGGGATAGCTGAAGCGCTCCACTGTGGAGTCCGTGATGGCTGTCACAGGCCGCCTGACGGCCCCGATACGCACGAAGGGAGGCTGCCGGCTCACGACAGACGCGAGCTTGCTACCCGGCCGGTGCGGCAACAGGTAGTTGGACCCACCGGTGTGGTCCCGGTCGAACGCGACGATCCGGTCGGCGGAGCCCGTCATGTCGTAGCCGCCGATGCCGGTGACGCTGGCGACCACCGGCGCGAATGTGTTGCCCGTGCCGTGTCGAAGAATGTGGACGATGCCCGCACCCGGACGGTAGAGGACCAGGTGGTCGAGCCGGCCGGAGTTTTCGTAGTCGTAGGCCAACAGCTTGTCCCGGGTGTCCGCGAGGCTGTATCCGCCGATGCCGGTCGTGGCGGAGTACACCGCGGTGAAGACGTTGCCCGCACCGTGCTTGAGGACGATCGCGACCTTGCTGCCCGGACGGTAGATCACCAGGTGGTCGAGCTTGCGCGAGTGGTCGTAGTCGAACGCCACGATCCGGTCTGCGGAGCTCTTCAGGTCCGCGCCGCCGATGCCGGTCGTGCTCGCGAAGACCTTCCGGAACGTGCCGTCCGTATCGTGTTCGATGATGGCGACCAGGCCCGCCCCCGGCCGGTACACCAGCAGGTGGTCGAGCTTGCCGGACTTGTCGTAGTCGTAGGCCAGCATCTGGTCCGCCGCGTCACCCAGGTCGTAGGTGCCGATGCCGCTGGTGGAGTGGTGCACCACAGGGAAAGTGTTGCCCGTCGTGTGCTTGAGGACGTACGCGATCCGACTGCCGGGTCGGTACAGCACCAGGTGGTCCTGCTTGCCGGAGTGGTCGTAGTCGAACGCCACGATCCGGTCCGCGGCGCTCTTCAGGTCGAAGCTGCCGATGCCTGAAGTACTTGAAAAGACCGCCTTGAAGGTGCCGTCCGCCGGATCGCGCTTCACGATGCTGACCAGCCCGGTCCCCGGGCGGTACAACACCAGATGGTCGAGCTTGCCCGAGTGGTCGTAGTCGAACGGCACGACCTGGTCCGCGGCGTTGCCGAGGTCGAACCCACCAAGACCTTCGGAGCTGCTGTCGTACGACTGGAAGGTGGTGCGGATGTCCTGCGTAGTGTTCGTGATCCACTCCGCCACGTCATCCACGCGCACCGCCGTAGCACCGTATCGGCTACCCGACGCGTCCAGGCAGCCACCCTGTCCCGAGGCGACGGTGAGGCCGAGCAGCTCAGGCTGGGTGCCGCCGGTGCGCAACACCGGTCCGCCGGTGTCGCCCTGGCAGGCGCTCACCTGCTGCCCCGTCCAGCCGAACGAATCGGCGCTGACCGGGCCGACCGCCACCGCCGCGGCGGTGAGCTGGTCCGGTGTCCATACCGTCGCGGTCCGGCCGTAACCGGTGGCACGCACGGCTTCCCCGGCCGCCGGGGCGACCGTGCTCAGCGCGACCGGCGTGACGTCCGGCACCCGCAAGGCGAGCTTGGCCAGCACGAGCCGGCGGCTCGTGTGCGGATGGACCAGCACCACCGGCACGTCGATGCCGCCGACGTTCACGCTCGTCGGCCGAGCCGGTACTCCGGTGCCGAGCTCCTCCCCATCGGTGGCGAAGCAGACGTCCGCCGTGACCACCCATTGTGGAGCCACCAGGGCACCGGAGCATCCGCGGTCACCGCCGACGTTGACCCGCACCACGAATCCCCATTGGCCGGCGGAGACCGAGCTCCCACCGGTGATCGCCTGGGCTGTCGATCCCGCCCCCAAAACACCAGCCAGCACGAGGGCCAGCATTACTATGATTCGCCGTAACATGTCGTCACCTAAGCAGTTGGTGGATTCACTCTGAGTTCGCGCAATTGGGTCAAGGCTTGAAGCAACGGTCTGGACTGGCCACCGGATAGGCGGTGATCAGATCGAACAGGTGAGCCACGGCCTGGACCCAGATGCAGATGTGCGTCTCCCCCGCCGTGCCGATCGGCCGGTTCATCGGGATGTACCAGGCGCTTCGTAGCCCTTGGTTGCCGAGATGATCGGGGGCGGTGCGGCTGACCCACGCCGTGTCGATCATTTCGAACACCGACTCGCCCGGCCTCGGTTGGAAGACCGTGTGGAACGGCTTCGAAGGATTCGGGGACATGTGCTCCAGCACATGCTGGATCCTGGTCCCGAATGCGTTGTCCGGCCCGTAGTAGAGACCCGCTGGACTCACCCAGATGCCGTTGCCGAGGTATTCGAAGAAGCAGTTGCTCGCGCTACGCGCGGTGGACCGCAGGCCCAGACATGCGTTGATCTCCAGGCTCAGAAGGCGGCTGACGTTCGCGTTCGCCAGCCCGTTCATCGCCGCCGCCGCGTTGGTCTTGGCGATGTAGAGCGCCTTGATGGCGGTGAAGCCGACCGACAGCAACCGGCCGAGGGCGGTGAAGAGCAGTGCCTCGAGCGCCATCTGGGTGAGGTTGACGATGGTCTGGCCCAGCGACTGGTCGCCGTTGAGGAGCTTGAAGACGTTGAGCCCGACCTCGCCGATGGTCATCAGAGCGGCGGCAGCCAGACCGCAGACGGTGAGCATGCAGCCGACAAGCGCAGCCCCGGCGAGGGGGAGGAACATGGCGGTCATGGCACTGACCGCCTCGACGAACAGCGCCATCTTCTGGTTCGCGGCGAACAAGGGGTCGAGGACGTTGTTCACGCAGTTCTGGTAGCCCTGGCTGCCTTGCGGGTACAGGTACTCGCACGTGGTGCCGTTCTTGAGGGCTCGCGTGGCCAGCTCTTGGGGCTCGGCGACGACGTTGTTGACGCAGTTGATGGCCGCCTGGCCGCCGGTGCCGTCGTAGACCTTCTCGAAGTCTCCACCGGCCGTGCCGGGACCGAAGCGGTCCATGCACTCCTTGATCATGACCTGCTTGTCGTAGTAGTGCGCGTCGAAGGCGGCTTTCGCGGCCTCGGCCGCCAGCTCGGCGTCGTGGTGGGCGGCCATGGCGGAGTCGTACGCCTGCTGAGCCGCGGCGTGCGCATCCTTGGCCGACTGCACCGCGTTGCCGTACGACACGAGCGCCCACGTGGCCGATCGGAGGGCGCTTCGGGCTGAAGCGTTGGCCTGGGTCGCGGCGGCGCGGGCGGTGTTGACCGCGGTGGCCGCCTTCTGCACGGAGGCCGCGGCGTCGTTGGCGTAGGCCTGCGCGGCCTCGGCGTACTCGACGGCCTGGGTCGCTGACGCGGCGGCCTGTTGGGTGTACTGCACCGCTAGTTGCGCGTCACCGCGAGCCCGGGCCGCTACCGCCTGCGCGTCCAGCGCGTTCTTCATGGCGAGTTCGGCGACCTTGTGTATGTCCTGGAGCAGACCGCCGACCACGGCCAGATGGGCGCCTGTCCGGTAGTCGCGCTCCGCCGCGGTGTACCGCCCCGTGCCGAGGAAGTCGCGCAGAACGTTTGGTGGGCCGTTCAACGCGACCTGGGCCGCCGCCTTGAGCTCAGGCCCGCTGTCCGACGCGGCCATGATCTGGTTGACCCGCACGCGCTCGCCGACTGCCGCGGCGTCGTACTGGCCGACGTCCAGGAACTCGCGCAGCACCTGGAGTGTGCCGTTGTCGAGCGCCGCCTGGGCCCGTTCCACCACCACGGCGTTGCCGTCCGACTTCGCCTTGGCCATCACCTGGTTGACCTTGAGCCGGTCCTGCGTCAGGCGGCCGGAGTAGTTCTGGGTACGCAGGAACTCCCGTACCTGGGCGTCGGTGCCGGCCAGCGCGGCCTGCGCGGCCGCGGCGAGCCCGGCGTTGTCGGTGACCGCCAGGTCCATTGCGGTCTTGCGGTCGTCCAAAGCATTGGCGCTGGCCAGCCCGCTACGGACGAACGTGAGCACCTGCGCGTCGGTGCCGCCGAGCGCGGCGAAGGCCGCCTCCCGGGTGTACGCACCCTGCGTCGCAGTGAGGTTGAGCGCCACCTGCCGCCCGGCCGACACCGCTTGCGCCGCCGGCGTCGCCGGGTTCTGCGCGACGGCGAGCAGTTGGTTGGTCTGTGTGTCCCGCTTGGCGGCCGCCTCGATGTCCCAGTCGGCGGCCTGCCGCTGCGCGTCGTACTGGACCTTGGCCACCCGCGCCGCCGCGTCCGCCTCTTCCGTGGCGACAGCCAGACGCTCGGCCTCGGCCACGCGGGCCGCCTCGAAGACCGTGCTGGCCTGGGTCGCCGCGTCGATGGCCGCCTGCGCCGCCACGGTCGCGGCCTGGGCGTGCTCGGTGGACCGGGTCGCAGCATAGGCCGCCTCTCCCGCGTGGTCGGCCGCGTCGAGCGCCGCCTGCGCCGCGGCTTCCGCGTTGCCGGCCGCCTTGTTCGCCGCGACCTGCGCCGCGACCGCGGCGTCCTTCGCCACGTTCAGGTACCGCTCCGCGGCCTGCGCCGCGCGGGTCGCCCGGAGCGCGTTCGCCCGCGCCCGCTGCGCCGCCGCCACCGCGTCCGCCGCGTTCGCGCCGGCGTCGTTCGCCGCCTGTACCGCAGCGTCGTTCGCCGCGGCCGCCAGTTGCGCGTTGGCGGCGGCGGACTTGGCCGCGCTGATCGCCTCCAGTGCCGCGTCGACGGCGTTCTGCGCCGCCTGCGCCGTGCTTCCCGCGTTCCTCGCGTCGATCGCGATCTGGGCGGCCTCTTGCGCGGCCAGCCGCGCCGCCTGCGCCTTCGACCCGTCCGTCGCCGCGTCCGCGGCCGCCTTCCGGGCGGCCGCCGCCGCCTGGCCCGCCCGCGCCGCCGCGGACGAGGCCCGGGACGCCGCCGTCGCGGCGGCGCGCGCCGCGCGGGAGGCCGCCGCTGCGGCCGCTACCGCGACCTGGGCGGCCTGGGCGGCCTGTTCCGCCGCGTACGCCGCCCGCTTAGCCTGTGCGGCGGCCTCCTGAACGTTCTGCCGGGCGGCTTCCGTCGCCTCCGCCGCCTTGACCGCCGCACGCCGGGCGTTCTCGGCCGCCTCCCTCGCCCGCGCGCCCTCTTCCCGGGCCGCCTGCGTCTCCTGAGCCGCCAGGTCACCCGCGGCTTTCGCCTGCGCCAGCAGATCCTTGAGGGTGGCGACCTCATCGTCGCGGGCCGACGCGGTCGCCCAGCCGTACTCGAGGAACTGCTCCAGTGCCTCCGGTGTGCCCGCGTCCAACGCCCGCTGGCCGGCCGCCTTCACCTGCTGGCCGCCGGTGGCCATCGCCTGGTTGACCCGCAGTCGCTGGTCGACCAGCCACCTGGACTGCCAGCCGGAGTCGAGGAACTTTTGCAGCCCGGCCGGATCCTGGGCGTCCAGCGCCTCCTGGGCGGCCTGACGCACCTGCGGGCCGGACCGCGCCATCAGCTGGTTGACGGACACGCGGGTATCCACTGTGGATGGCTGCTGCCACCCACCGTTCAGGAAGGTGCTGATCGCGGTCTGATCGCCGGCGTCGGCGGCGGCGAGCGCCTGCGTGCCGGCCGCCCGCACGGCCGGGCCACCCCGCCCGACCGCATCGATGACCGCGTCTCGCTCATCCAGGCGCTGCGCCTTCGGCCAGCCCTCGGTGAGGAACGCTCGCACCTGGTCGTCGGAGCCGACCAGGGCAATCTCCGCCGCGGCCCGGACCTGAGCCCCACCCAGCCGCCACACGGCGACTACCTTGGACCGATCCGGGGCGGCGGGCACGTCATCAGCCACCGCTGGCGTGGCCCTGAGGAAGCCGGCTAGTAGCGCGATCACCGTGAACGCGGCGACCTGAGAGCTTCGTCGAATTGTCTTGTCCAATGCGACTCCCTCAGACGTCCCCGATCAGGCGCGCTCCACGCCTCGTGGCGGGATTCTTCCGGAAGCCGGTTTCCCGCCGGCTTCGTCCGCGAAATCAACCTAGGACGCCGGTGTCTGGAGGAGGCGGCGCAACGCCTAGCGGCTGGCCGGACCCGCGCCTCCGGCGGTACGCGAAGGATCGAGCCGCCGCCGCGGGTAGCGTGAGGCGCGACTCGGGACCGGGTCAGGCCACGGACGCGACGATGAAGCTGCGTTGATCGGCGGAGTCGAGAAACTCGCTATGGTGCAGCGTGGGCGCGTGGCCTCGGTGAGTTCTCATCGTGTGGTCTGGTCTCGGGGTAACTCACTCCCACGACAGCCCCCGTCCTCGATGATCGGCGTGGCCAGGTGCGTGCGGCCAGGAAGCCCGACCTTCATCGGCTGCCCGGTGTGCAGGGCGGTCACCATCCTGGTCAGGAGGTCGGTCAGGCTCGTGTAGTACGCAGGCGGTATGACGCCCCGGACCTCGTGGTCGTGGTCGCGCAGGTAGCTGCGGGCGCCGGCCTGTTTCGTCGCGTCGATGCCCGCGCGCTGGAGCAAGCGTTCCGGCGAGCCCGGGATCCATCACTTCACCGACAGGTGCGGGACACTCATGGCTCGCGCCTGCGGCGCACCGGCCCGAACGAGAGTGGCGGTCCGGACACGAGGCCCGGACCGGCAGTCATCGTCAGCCGTTCACCTTCAGCGCCGTAATGCCGAGTGACCGGTCCTGGTTGGCGAACTCGATCGCGCCGAAGTATTCGGTTCCTGGGCTCAGCCCACTCCACCGGGCGGTCGCGGTCACCTGCTGTCCCGCGGTGACGGGCTGGTCCGCCGGGTTGACCGTCAG
>Ga0272482_10000057_pt1 | contig 35671 bp, 56 predicted proteins | sample RVTome_8_FD_192427 | JGI IMG/M metagenome (GOLD analysis project Ga0272482, IMG submission 192427) | Soil microbial communities from uranium-contaminated site in the Upper Colorado River Basin, Wyoming, United States - RVT160D0 (version 2) ...
GCGGGCCTGGTCACACCCTGGATCGACCCGCCGCTTGACCCGGCACTGAAGGGCGACGAGATGAAGGAGCGGCTCGGGGAGATCTCCGACGAGATCCGGGACCGAGGAGGGCGCCTGCACTACGTCGGGGACGTCCTCGACCTGGCCGCGTCCGAGGCGGCACGCCGGGCCGGCGAACAGGCCAAGCGAGCGCGACGAGCGGCCGTCAAGGCCAACGAGGAGACCGCAGCATGAGCGACATTCCGGTGATCCACACCACCAAGGCCGAGCTGGCGACTGACCGCTTCTGGATCGAGCACCTCGAACCGATCACCCGGGCGCATGGCGTGCCGGCGCCCACTGAGCTGCACCGCGACCCCGGTGACGACGCCGTGCACCTGCTCCGCCACTCCGACGGCCGCCTGCTCGCCGTCGTCCGCACGGATCGCCCCGCCTGCCCGACGTGCGGGCGGTGACCCGCATGAGCGACGGCGAGCCGTTCGACTTCGGCACGATCCGGCTGCAGCCTGCGAGCTGGGGAGTCGGGATGCTGACAGCCGAGTGCATGCGGCCCACCTGCGGGTGGGTCATGACGTTCTCGACGAACCGGCTGGACACGATCATCGAGACCTGCCGGGACGACGACGAGCGGGTGGCGCGTGCGGCGTACCCGAACGTGTGGCACGTCGAGGAGACGCGGCACGGCGAGTTCCTGATCGTGCCCGACCATTTCCCGAGCACGCCCGCCATTGCGCGCACCGAGCCGAACGCCGAACACATCGCTCGCTGGGATCCGGCGCGCGTGCTGGCCGAGGTCGACGCCAAGCGGAGCATCCTGAATGAGTGGCAGCGGTGGTACACAGCCGAGGACATGGACTACGACCGCAGGCGTACCGAGTACGAACGCGCCGAGGCCCTGTCCGTCGTAGTCAAGCTGCTCGCCCTGCCGTACGCCGGGCGTGAGGGATGGCGCGAGGAGTGGCGGCCGTAGCCGGTAGGCACGCGTCAACCGGTTGCAGTCAGCAGCCGCTAGTCGCATGACAGGCGGTTGCACGGGGCTACTGGACAGCAGGCGTCAAGCCTGCAATGATCCGCTGCAGGTGGATCCAGTCCGCCCACATCCAGCACACGAGCCCTCGCTACCTCACCCGTGGCGAGGGCTTCGCTGTACCTGGCGCGAGGTGGTGACCATGCCTCAGCGCCCCTGCCTCGGATGCGGTCGGCTGACCTCACGGCGCGGCTCACGCTGCTCCGACTGTGCCAGCGCCAAGGGCAAGGCCAGGGATGCACGGCGAGGCAGCAGGCAGGCTCGCGGGTACGACGCGGTGCATGACGCACTGCGCGAGCAGTGGCGACCCAAGGTCGAGACCGGGCGCGTGCGATGCGCCCGCTGCGGCGAGCTGATCCCGGCCGACCAGGCATGGGCGCTCGACCACACCGATGACCGCACGGGCTACCTCGGCCCGAGCCACACCACCTGCAACGCAGCCGCGGGCGGTAGAGCCGCGCACTGATCCCAGCAACACAAACGCCCCGGCACCTGCGCTAACAGGTCCGGGGCTTTGCCATTCCTGTGCGAGGGGAACGACATGCCGGATCGTACGTGCACCGTGGATGAGTGTGACAACCCGCCACGCAGTGGCAAGGCCGAATGGTGCGCCAAGCACTACCACCGCTGGTATCGGCACGGGAGCGTCGACAAGACGGCACGCACTGCGGGGATCTCGATCAGCAAGGGCCGGCGCTACCGCTCGCACCACCTCCCCGGGCATCCGCTCGCCACACCATGCGGCAGGGTCTACGACCACCAGGTGGTGCTGTACGCGGCCATCGGCCCAGGCCCTCACCCCTGCCACTGGTGCACCCGACCCGTCCGCTGGGATGCAGGCAAGGCCAAGCCTGACCGCCTCACCGTTGACCACCTCAACGACATAGGTGACGACAACCGCTTGGCCAACCTCGTGCCGTCGTGTCCGACCTGCAACACCACGCGTGCAGTGCAGGCCAAGGCTGCAGCACTGGTCGCACACGGTTGGTGGTCGAACCACGACACGATCGCTCGGCTCAAGCGCGGACGCGCGCCGCAGGTCGTCGAGTCACTGACTGCATGACTAACTGTGCGTGACTAGCGTCCCGCGACCGCCCTGGTTACCGTGGGTGGGGGGCGGTCCCGTGACGTAAAGATCAACAGGGCAAAGGACCCATGCAGGTCAACGCTTGGCCCCGTGGTACCTCCCAGAACGGATTTTCCGTCACGCATTGTTACGGCCCGAGGTGCCAGCCTGGCCCTGGACATGTAACCAGGAGTGACCATGCCTCGGACGAAGAAGCCGGCCGGCACCACCGTCGATCCGCGCAACGGTCGCCGCGCGGGTCTGACGCTCGCCGAGGGCGGCCGCTTCGACCCGCCGGACGGCGTTTCACCCGATGCGCTGGTCCTGTGGAACGCCTACTGGGCCGACACGGTGTCGATGGCCCAGACCCCGGCCGACCGTGGCGTGCTGCTCCGCTGGATCACCGAGTACGACCGCTACCTGCGGACTGTCGCCGAGGCGGACAGGCGCCCGCTGGTACGCGGGTCGACCGGCCAGGACGTGGAGAACCCGCTCTACAAGATCGCCTACCGGGCGCTGGACGCCGCAGAGCGCTGCGAGAGGCAGATGGGCGTCGGTGCGCTGTACCGCTCCAACCTGGGCATTGCGGTGATCACCGAGCAGAAGTCGCTGCAGCAGATGAACAGCAAGTACGGGGGCGGCGATGTCCAGCGCGACCCTCGCCCGGACCCGCGGGTCATCCAGCTCGAAGCCTGACCCCGGTTGCCAGGCCTGCGGGTGGAAGCCGGGGCCGGATGAGCTGTGGCCGTCGCACGGCGCGATCGCCGTCGAGTGGATCGAGGACAACTGCATCTGCGGCGAAGGCGACTGGTACGGCCAGCTGATCACGCTGCGGCCCGACCAGCAGGCCTTCGCGTGGCGCTGGTTCGAATACTGCCCCAAGTGCGGCGAATGGCACTACGACGAGGGCTTGCGTGGTGCGGCTACCGGCGACGGCAAGACCCAGTTCATCGCCGCCCTGGCGCTGGTCGAGTTCGCCGGCCCCGACGAGATCGCCGTCGCGTCGCCGAACATCCCGATTGGTGCCGCCTCGTTCGAGCAGGCCAACCTGCTGTTCACGGCCGTAGCCACGATGTGCGGCGGCCGCGACCAGGCGGTCAAGGAATCCCCGCTGTGCGGCTTCTTCGAGGTCTACGACACCGAGATCAAGTTCGCTGACGGCAGGTCCGGGCGCATCTACCGCGTCGCCGCCGTGGCGGGAACGAACGAGGGCGGACTGCCGTCGCTGTTCATCGCCGACGAGCTCCACGAGTGGGGCGACGAGGGATCGCGCAAGGCGCGCGTGCACACCGTCATCGGCAAGTCGACGAAGAAGCGCAAGACCCACCGCGGCGCCGGCCGCCGGCTGAACCTGTCCACCGCCGGCTTCGACAAGGACCACTCCCTGCTCGGCGCCATGTACAAGCTCGGCAAGCAGGCGAAGATCGATCCGTCGCTCGCGCCGCGGTTCCTGTTCGACTGGCGTGAGGCGCCGGAGGACGTCGACTACGAGTCGGCCGAGGACCGGGCCCGCGCCGTGCGTGCCGCGTCCGGCGCAGCCGACGTGCTGTGGTCGGTGCGCGACAGGGTCAACGAGTGGGGCAAGCCCGGCATGCAGCGCCACGAGTGGCTGCGGTACTACGCCAACCGGTGGGTGGACGTCACCGAGGAATCGTGGCTGTCGGACCACCCGGGCGCGTGGGACGCCTGCCAGGGCACCTGGGAGTCCAACGACGCCAATCCGTTCGTCGTGGTCGTCGACATGGCGCTCAAGCACGACTCGGTAGCGGTCAGCCGCATCGAGCAGCTATCGGACGAGAAGAACCGATACGCCATCACCTCGAGGATCTGGCGGCCGGACAGCGGGCCGGTCGACCACCTCGACGTCTTCAACTACATCCGCTCCCTGGCGCGCGGTTCGGCCTTCCGCGGCGTCGTGTACGACCCGCGGTTCTTCGAACTGCCCGGACGAATGCTCGAAGAGCAGGGCATCCTCGCGATCCAGTTCGACCAGTCGCCGCAGCGTATGGCGCCGGCCTGCGGGCTGGCTTTTGACCTCATCATCGAGGGCCGCGTCGTCCACGACGGCGACGAGGAGCTGGGCGCGCACATCAAGGTGGCGGTGAAGCGCGTGCAAGACCGCGGGTTCACGTTGTCGAAGGGCAAGAGCAAGCGGCACATCGACGCGGCCATCACCTTGTGCATGGGCGTCTGGGTGCTGAACGAGGTCCCGGAGCCCGAACAGCCGTTCTTCGCGGCCTGGCAATAGGAGGGATCACTCATGGCCGTCCTATCGGCAGACCCGGACCCTCGGGCGCAGTGGCGTGAGCTCGGCCGGCACATCGCCACCGGTATCGGCTGGCTGCTCTTCGCCGCCGGCTGGGTGCTGGCCAAGGCCGCTCGCACCGTCGCCACCGCCCTCGGCGCCGTCCTGTTCGCCGCTGGCTGGATTGCGGGCTCCGTCGCGTGGCCGGCGCTGCTCTGGTGCGGCAGCGCGGTGAGGCTCGGCTGGCAGGAGGGCCGAAAGCCGATCGGCGGTCAGCGTGGGACTTCTTGAGCGGATCGCCGCCGCCGGCCGAGGCGACGCCTCGCGGTCCTCGATCGACCAGTGGATCTCGCAGTACCTGATGCCGTCGCAGTTCAACTACAACGGCGTCGCCCACCAGTACGGCCTGCATCAGACGATGTCCGGCGAGAAGATCAAGACCGTCGCGGCGACCCTGCCCGGGTATGCGGGTGCGCTGCGGGCCTGCCCGCCGGCGTTCGCGGCCCAGATGGTCCGGGCGCTGGTGCTGTCGCAGATGCGGTTCACCTGGCGCAACCTGCCGTCATCGCCGACGCCGCGCAAGACGTTCGGCAACCGCGAGCTCCACCTGCTTGAGCGGCCGTGGCCGAAGGGCACGACCGGCGACCTGGTCGCCACGATGGAGTGGCACAGCGGACTGGCCGGCAACGCGTTCGTAGCGCGCCGCCCCGACCGGTTGCGGGTGCTGCGACCGGACTGGTGCGGGCTGATCTTCGGCTCGGAGCAGGACCCGGACGAGATCGCCGCGACATCCCTCGACGGCGAGCTGCTGGGCCTGGTCTACCAGAACGGCGGGATCGGCTCCGGGCGCGGCCAGATGCATACGCTGCTGCCGGACGAGTTCGCTCACTGGTCGCAGATCCCGGACCCGGAGTGCCCCGGCATCGGTCAGTCGTGGATCACCGCGGCCTTGGCCGACATCCAGGGCGACCGGGCCGCGACCGAGCACAAGCTGAAGTTCTTCACCAACGGCGCCACCCCGAACATGGTGGTCAAGGGCATTCCGGCGGCGACCAAGGAGCAGTTCGCTCAGGCCGTCGAGATGATGGAGGAGAAGCACTCCGGGCTGGCCAACGCCTACAAGACGCTGTACCTGACCGCCGGCGCCGACGCAACGGTTGTCGGATCGGATCTGAAGCAGTTGGACTTCAAGGCGACCCAGGGCGCCGGCGAAACCCGCATTGCGATGCTCGGCCGGGTGCCGGCGCCGCTGCTGGGAATCTCCGAGGGCCTGGCCGGCTCGTCGCTGAATGCCGGGAACTTCGGCATGGCTCGGCGCATCTTCGCCGACTCGTGGATGTTCCCGTCGATGCAGGACCTGGCCGCGTCGCTCGAGTCGATCCTGACGGTGCCGCGCAGCCAGCGCACCGGCCAGCAGGACGCCGAGCTGTGGTTCGACACGTCCGATATGCCGATCCTGCGCGAGGACGCCAAGGCGGCGGCCGAGATCACCGAGATTCAGGCCCGCACCATCACCGGCCTGGTCAAGGACGGCTTCACCTCGGATTCGTCGAAGGCGGCCGTCATCGGCCAGGACATGAGCCAACTCGTTCACACGGGTTTGGTCAGCGTCCAATTGCAGCAGCCCGGCGCGCAGCCGCCGGCCGCACCCACAAAGACCCCCACGGGAGGCTCGGCATGACCGTGACCGCGCAGACGCCGGCCATCCTGTTCCGCACGGCCGAGTTCCGGGCTGTCGGCGACACCGGCGACGGGCGGACCCTCGACGGCTACGCCGCGACCTTCGGCAACCCGTCCCGGATCCAGTCCTGGGAGGGCGAGTTCGACGAGGAGATCGCCGCCGGCGCGTTCCGTAAGACGCTGCGCCAGCGGATGCCGGTGCTGCAGTTCGACCACGGCCGCGACCAGCGGACCGGGTCGGTGCCGATCGGCTCGATCGACGAACTCGCCGAGGACGACCAGGGCCTGCACGTGGTCGCCCGGCTGTTCGACAACCCGGTCGTGGAGCCGATCCGGCAGGCCATCGCCGGCAAGGCCATCACCGGCATGTCGTTCCGCTTCCAGGTCAAGCGGGAGGCCTGGATCGACCGCGACGGCGTGAAGATCAAGGACGACGAGCTGCAGCGGCTGCTGTGGGAGCCCGGCGACCGTGGCCCGCTGAAGCGCACCATCCTCGAGGTCGACCCGCTCTACGAGCTGGGCCCGGTCGTCTTCCCCGCGTACGACTCCACCTCCGTCGGTGTGCGGTCGCTGCTCGCGCAGCTGACCCCCGACGAGCACCGCCTGATGCTCCGCGAGCTCGCCACCGAGCTGCGCACGCACGGCGGCATCCCCGATCTCACCGAGCCTGCCGCGCGGAGTGGCGAGCCCGATGACTCAGGCGCGCAGCCAGGAAACGGCGAGCGGCCAACCGCATCCACCCGATCCCGCGTCGACAGCGACGCATTGCGCCTGAGAGGCATCCTGTGACCGACATTCTCGAAGAGCTGCGCGGTAAGGACGTCACCGCGCTCGCCGAAGGTTCCACCCCCGACGAGCTCCGGGGTAAGACCCCCGACGAGCTGGCCCGCTACGTCGAGGTCCTCGACGCGCACCTGCGCTCGATCCACCAGGACGAGGACACCGGCGAGCTGCGCGAGAAGACCACCGACGAGCAGAAGGCCTTCGACTACGGCCTGAAGCTCCGCGACCTGGCCATCAAGAAGGTCGAGGAGCACCGCAACATCCAGGAGATCTTCCGCCGCAAGCCGGCCGCCGTGCAGCGGGCCCTGGCGAACATCCGGACCGGCAGCGACGACCCGTACGGCGACGTCCGCCGGCTCACCACCTCCGAGGCCCGCGACGGCGCTCTGCGCCGGCTCGATGAGCGCGGCGCGACCTCGCACCTGTCCGACGACGAGAAGACCCACATCGAGCGGCAGGTGCGCACCAACACCGACACCGCCCGGCGGATCCTCGTCACGGAGAACGAGCACTACCGCGAGGCGTGGATGAAGCTGGTCACCCAGCCGCACCCGTTCCTCGACGACGACGAGCGCAAGGCCGTCCAGGCGTGGCAGGAATACCGCGCTATGGCCGACTTCACCTCGGCGTCCGGTGGCTTCGGTATCCCGGTGTTCATCGACCCGTCGATCATCATGACGGCGCAGGGCTCCGGTAACCCGTTCCTGCAGATCGCCCGCCAGGTGAGCGTCAACACCAACCGGTGGAAGGGCGTCTCCAGCGCCGGCGTCACCTGGGCGTTCCAGACGGAGGCCGCGGCGGCGACGGACAACTCGCCGACGCTCGCACAGCCGACGGTCGACGTGCACATGGCCCGCGGCTTCATCCCGTTCTCGATCGAGGTCGGGATGGACTACCCGTCCTTCGCCTCCGAGATGTCCGCCCTGCTGGCCGAGGGCTACGACGAGCTGCTCGTCGACAAGTTCACCCGCGGCTCCGGCACGGGTGAGCCGACGGGCATCCTCACCGCGCTGTCGGCGAACGCGAACGTCCGCGTCCGAGTCGCCACCGCCGGTGCGATCAACTCGCAGGACCCGTACAACGTATGGAAGGCGCTCGGCCAGCGGTTCCGCCGCAACGCGTCCTGGCTGATGTCGGTCGGCGTGAACACGGCGGTCCGGCAGCTCGGCGCCGCGAACGTGTTCCACGGCTACACCGTGAACCTGCCGGAGGAGTGGGCCGGCCAGCTGATGAACAAGGGCGTGTACGAGGACCCGTACATGCCGGACACCACCACCACCACGTCCAGCACGATCGGCCTGGCGGTCGTCGGCGACTTCTCCAATTTCGTCATCGCCAGGAATGGCGGTATGGAAGTGGAATTGGTCCCGCAGCTGTTCCAGCAGGTCACTGCCGGAAGTGGGCCGGCAGTTCCGACAGGCCAGCGCGGCTGGTTCGCATACAGCCGCATCGGGAGCAATTCTGTGAACGACCTGGCATTCCGCCTTCTGACCAATACCTGATCGGCTCCGGAGGTGGCGGCTCCGCCTCTCGTGGGTATTACGGAGCCGCCATCCCCCGACCATCTGGAGGATTTCCATGGCCCTGACGACCGAATCGGCGAAGCCGGACCCGAAGCCCGCCGGCAAGCCCGCCGAGGCGAAGCCCGACGCCAAGCTGCCGGAGCCGGTAGCCGCCCCGGGCGCTACCGACCCGGCCGTGCTGCAGCTGCTCGCCGAGCAGCAGACGGCGGTGTCGAATGGCGACGCCGACGTGATCCGCGACATCAACGCCAAGCTCAACGAGCTGGGCTACAAGTAACCATCCACCGCGCGAGCCCCGGACACGGCACCAGCGTCCGGGGCTTTCGCATGCCCGGAAGGCTCGCTCATGGACGTCGTGTACCCGGTCGCCGACGCGGCCCTGACCCTGAAGACCGGCGCCACCTTCACCATCCGCCGCGGCCAGCACTGGCCGGCCGACGACGAGCTCGTGAAGGAGCACCCGGGCCAGTTCTCGACTGACCCCCGGTACGGCGTGGCGTTCTCGTCGCCGCCGGCCGAACTGTCCGAGGCCCCCGTCGAGCAGGCCACCGCCGCTCCGGGCGAGCGCCGGTCGGTCCGCCGGGGCTGATGCAGCACTTCGACCTACCCAGCCTCGCGGTCGCGTGGCTGACCTGCACGCTGCTGGCGACCATGTACGCCGCGCATTGCGCGCGCCCGCTCGTCTGCGAGCTGCGCCGCTGGCGACGAGCCCGCCCCTGATCGTCTCCGGCCGACTGCTCGTGGATGGTCGGTCGGTCGGAGGCTCAACCATCCACAACCATCCACGCGAAAGGTCGACATGACGCAGACCACCGACGCCGAGGCTCCCGCCGAAGCCCCGGACATGACCGGCGCCGTCGCGCTGGCATACGTGCACTCCGAGCGAGTCTCGTACTCCTGGCACCACTCGATCATCGAGCTGATGGGCTACGACTTCGCCAACCAGGCCCGCATCGTCCGCGGCGGGTTCGTCAGCATCCACTGCGGCACCGACGGCCTGGTCGACGCCCGCAACAAGGCCGTCTCGACGTTCCTCGCCGACCGGCAGGCCGAATGGCTGTTCTGGGTCGACACCGACATGGGATTCGCCCCGGACACCCTGGAGCGGCTGCTCGTCGCCGCCGACCCGCAGCACCGGCCCATCGTCGGCGCCCTGGCCTTCTCGCAGCGGCAGAACGAGTCCGACAACTGGGGCGGGTGGCGGTGCACGGCCACGCCGACGATCTTCGACTGGGAAGAGGTCGACGGCAAGACCGGCTTCTCGGTGCGCTGGGACTACGCGCGCAACACCGTCACCCGGGTGGCCGGCACCGGCTCGGCGTGCATCCTGATCCACCGCACCGTGCTGGAGAAGATCGCCGCCGAGCACGGCCCCACCTGGTACAACCGGATCCCGAACCCGTCGCTGAAGGCGATGACGTCCGAGGACCTGTCGTTCTGCATGCGCGCCGGTGCGCTCGGCTTCCCGCTGCACGTCCACACCGGCGTGCAGGCCACCCACCACAAGCCGGTCTGGCTGGCCGAGGACGACTACCTACGCCAGCGCGCGGTCAACGCCGAGCTCGCATCCCGGGCGGGTGAGCGGTCGTGAAGGTCGGCGTCACCGGCGCGGCCGGCTTCATCGGCACCTGGCTGACACGGGAGATCCGCGACGCGGGCCACGAGGTGGTGACCTGCGACCGCACCGCTGAGCACCTCGGCGAGTCGTTCGACCTCCTCAGCGGCGGCATGTTCCGGCTGTGGCTGGTAAACCACCGCCCGGACGTGGTCGTGCACCTGGCCGCGCAGGTCGGGCGGCTGCTGTCCGACGACGACCTGTCCCGCACCGTCCGGTGGAACGCCGAGGTGACCACGCAGGTCGCCCGCGCGTGCGGCGAGTACGGCGTGCGGCTGGCGTACGCGTCGACCAGCGAGATCTACGGCGACCGCGGCGACGCCGACGTCGACGAGGACACACCCTGGCTACTGCCGCACAACCTCTACGGACTGAGCAAGCGGTGGGGCGAGGAAGTCGCCCGACTGTTCGCCCCGGACCGGCTGGTCATCTTCCGCCCGTCGATGCCGTACGGCCCGGGCTCCCCACCCGGCCGGGGCCGCCGCGCCATGGACACCATGCTGTGGCAGGCGCACCACCGGATGCCGATCACCGTGCACCGCGGCGCCGAGCGCTCGTGGTGCTGGGTCGGCGACACGGTCCGCGGTATCCGGCTCGCCATCGAGCAGCCCGACGCCGCGGTGCTGAACGTCGGCCGCGACGACGACCCCCGCTCGATGCTCGAGATCGCGCAGACCGCGTGCAAGCTCGCGGGCGCACCTGACAGCCTCATCGAGGAAGTCGACGCACCGACCGCCCAGACGGTGGTCAAGCGGCTGTCGACCGACCGGCTGCGGGCGCTCGGCTGGGCCCCGACGGTTGACCTCGACGAGGGCATCCAGCGGGTCTACGACTGGGTGAGCCGCTACGACGCCGACGGGGTCCTGCAGTGATCTCGATCGTGGTACCGACAATCCGCGGCCGCGAGGAGCACCTCGAGCGCTGCGTCGCAGAATACGAGGCAAACACCTCGGAGAAGTTCGAGCTGATCATCGAGCACGACCACCCGGCATGCGGGCCCGGCTGGAACACCGGAGCCGAGCGCGCCACCGGCGACATCATCCACTTCACCGCCGACGACCTGGAACCTCATGAGGGCTGGGACGTCGCCGCCCTCGAGGCGCTCGCCCGCGGTGCGCTGCCAGCGCCGCGGCTGGTCAACCAGCACGGCCAACTCGACTCGTGCGGGCTGCACGGCGTCGAGATGGAGGACTGGGCCCCGGTGCCGATGTCCGTCGTCCCGTTCATGACCCGCGAGCAGTGGCAGGCGATCGGCCCGGTTCTGCCGATCCACTACTTCACCGACAACTGGATCTCCTGGCGCGGCGCCCGAGCCGGCTGGCCGACGGTCGTCCGCCGCGGGTTCGCGTTCACGCACTGGTGGGCCGAGGTGGGCCGCGGTGCCGGCATGACCTACCAGGAGCGGATGCGTTCCGACCAGGCCGCGTACCTGGCGGCCGTCGCAGAGGTGGAGGCATCGGATGGCGCTGTACGCGACCGCGGCTGAGCTGGCCTCCCACCTGAAGAAGGACCTGGACACCGCCTCGGCGACGCAGGTCTTGGAGATTGCCTCGGCCACGTTCTCCCGCATCGCAGACACGTGGTGGGAAGCGACGGCCGCCACCTACGAGGTCCTCGGCCGCGGCCGGACGCGCATCGAGCTGCCGTTCGCACCGGTGACCGCAGTGGCGCAGGTGCGGGTGAACGGTGTCGTGACGACCGGCTGGTCGCTGGTGAAGAACGCCATCTACCTGTCCACCGGCTTCGGCTCGGCCGGCAGCTTCCCGCCGGATCTGGTCGCCGTCGACCTGACCCACGGCAAGACGACCGTCCCCGACGACGTGAAGGGCGCGGTGCTCGACACCGCCGGCCAGGCCTATGAGATCCCGGTCGGGGCCATCGTCAGCGAATCCATCGACGACTGGGCGGTTCGCTACGCCACCGCCAGCGGCGGCCTCCAGCTCACCACGTCCGCCAATGACCTTGCCGTCGGCTACCGCGGCCCGCTCATCGCCTGAGGAGCAGTGCCATGCCCGCACTCACCGGCCAGGTCATCACCACCATCACCGACGCCAGCGGTGAGCCGGTCGTCACCGTCACCTGGTTCTACAACCCGGCGAACTCCAACTTGCGCAACAACCCGGCATCCTGGACCGCGCCGTCCGGCACCGTCTACCCAGCGGGCACGGGCGCGCTCATCGGCGACAACCGGCTCGGCCGGATGGTCCGGATGCGCATCAACGACGCCGGCGGCAACCAGATCCGGCGCGTCAACCTCCCCGCCGGCGGCCGGTCGGTGACCGCGAATCAGCTCGCCAACGCGGCGCCGCCGGATGGCCCGTACACCACCGTCCAGAGCCTCAACGGCCTGACCTTCGACCTGAGCTGACATGGCGGTCGCGGTAGTCCAGCGGTTGGCGAAGGGCTCGGCCGGAGCGGTCGCGTCGCTGTCGCTGGCGCCCGGTGACGGCTGGGCCACCCCGACCGCGGGCAACATCCTGATCGTCTTCGGTAACTCCGACTCGACGATCACCATGACCACGTCCGGCTTCACGGCGGGCCCGAGCGTCATCGACGGCAACGGCGCGTACTCCTGGTACAAGACCGCGGCCGGTACCGAGTCGACGATCACGATCACACCGGGGGGCTCGGCCCGCACGACGATTTCGGCGATCGAGATCTCCGGCGCGGCCCTGCCGATCGACGCCTCGAATTCCAGCACGATCGCCGGTTCCAACGGCGTGGTCACCACGGCCGCGTCGGTGACCACGACGGCGGCCGGGGACTTCATCGCTGCTGCCGCGCTGCTGCACTCCTACTCGGTGTCGAGTCCGTCGTCGCCGTCCTGGACGAACAGCTTCACGCAGCAGCTGGCGTCGTCGTCGACGCCGGTGGCCGGGTCGGTGGACGTGACCACGTTCGTCGCGGAGCTGATCGCCGGGGCTGCGGGCAGCTACAGCACCGTCTGTTCGTGGACGACGAACGCGGGCGACCGCCAGCACATCATCCTGGCCTTCAAGGAGGCCGCCGGCGGGACGGCCTTCACCCGCACAGTCGACGACCCGGCCGGCCTGACGGACTCCACGTCCGCCGTGTCCACGTTCGCGCGGACGGTCACCGACGCTGCGGGCTTCACCGACGCGGCCGCCGCAGTCTCCGCGTTCGCCCGGACCCAGACCGACGTGTCCGGCCTGACGGACAGCGTCACCGCGGCCTCCGTGTTCACGCGCGCGCCCACCGACAGCATCGGCCTGACCGACGCGGTAGCGGTGGCGAGCGGACCAACGCGCACCGTCGACGACTCCGTCGGCCTGACGGATTCGCTGGCCCTAGCCCGATCCGCCACCGTCAACGACGGCGCCGGGCTCACCGACGGCCTGGCGCTGGCCCGGAGTGCGACGGTCAACGACAGCGCGGGCTTGACGGACTCCGTTTCGGTGGAGCTGGCCGCCGCGGGCACTCGCCAGGTTGACGACACGATCGGCCTGACCGACTCGCTCAGCGTCTCGTCGACGCAGACCCTGACCGATTCGCTGGGCATGGTCGACGCCGTAACCCTGGCGATGTCCGCGGCCCGGGCTGCCACCGACGCGCTCGGCATCACAGACGCCGTCTCCGTCGACCGCGCCGCGACCGTCGCGGATTCCGCCGGCCTCACCGACTCGGTGTCGGTGAGCCTGAACTCCGGCGGCAGCCATGTCGTCACCATCACCGACTCGATCGGCCTCACCTCGGCCTTCCGCATCGCGCAGACCACGTACCGACCCAGCTCGGGTGTCACTGCCCGGCCGTACGCGGGCGTGACGCCGCGCTACCCGCTCGTCCCCGACTGAGGCACAAACCGAAGGGCTGACTCATGCACCTGATCGCACCGGCGGACGAGCGCACCGACGCACTGCACGCCGCCCTCGCCGCCGCCCGCGCGCTCACCCCCGACGGCATCGGCATGGTCGGCTACGGCGTCGCCGAGCTGATCGACGGCGAGGGCCGACTCAAGCAGCTGGTGCCGTTCCACAACCTCATCACCGACGCCGGTGACCTCTACATCGCCGGGAAGATCATCGCTGCGATCGCGCCGGCCAGCCCGGCGGCGCCGACCGCGGCGAACGGGATGAAGCTCGGCACCGCGTCCACCGCGGCCACGAAGGCCGACGCCGGGCTCGCGACCTACCTCACCGCGTCCAACGTGGCGTTCGACGCCACCTACCCGCAGACCGCGAACCTCGGCGCGGGCCTGGGCGTTAACGCCGTCTACCGCACCACCTGGGTTGCGGGCGTGGCCACGTCGGCGACGATCAACGAGGTGGCAATCGTGAACGACCAGGCCACCAACGCCGATACGTCTGCGGCGAACACCTACAGCCGGGCCGTGCTGACGACGGTCAACAAGACCGCCTCGGACAGCTTGGCGATCACCTGGAACTGGAAGGCTCTCGGCGCGTGAGCTCCGACGGTGCGGGCCTCACCGACGAGCTGGTGGTGGAGCTCAACGGGCCACCACCGCCGTCGCGCGACCCGTCGCCCCCGACCCCGACGTCCCCGCCGACCGCCCCAGCGGCCGAGGAGGCGCGATGCAGCTCCACGACACCGTGACCCGGCTGCGCGCCCCGCTGGTCTCCGCAGGGTATGGGAACTCAGCGCGCGACTGGCCGGCCGCCGTCAGCCAGGACTTCCTGGTGCACTGGTCGACGAAGACCACGACCGAGGTGGTTGGCGACGAAGCCAAGACGGTCACCCGGACCAAGATCTTCGGCGGCCCGGATCTAGCCCTCGAAGCCACGGACCGGATCGTGTTCCAGGGCGAGACCTACGAGGTCGACGGGGACGTCATGAACTCGTACCGCTTCGGCCAGCTGCACCACGTCCGCGCGATGCTGCGCCGCGTTGCCATGCCGGGGAGCTAGCGTCTGCGGGTCTTGCGGCGGTAGGCGCGGTGCATGTCGCCGATCTTCGGGTGCCGCTGGCGGAACAGCGCCCAGTAGCTGCAGGCACTCATCCGGTCCACGGAAAAGCTCACCGATGCGCAGCGGCCGTGTAGGTCGAAGCCCAGCAGCGCATCCGTCAGCGGGTCGTCGGCGAGGGTCATCTGGCAGGACTCGGCGGCGCCCATCGGAACCCAGTCGGTCCAGTTGATGACGGACGTTCCAGCGGGTGCGTAATACAGCATCTGACCAGCTTAGACGTCCGGGGGTGAGCTGGCCGTGGCGTTTGCCCTGCTGCCCGACATGGAGCAAGAACTGGTCACCTTCCTCGCCGCGCACGCCAGCCTCGTCCCACTGCACGGCGGCCGGGTCGGCACCGAGGTCGACACCGACCTCGCGTGCCTTCAGGTGACCGCCCTTGGCGGAACCATGCCGTGGCCGTGGGAGGGGACCGTCGAGTTCGCCGTCTCCGCGTGGGGCCCGCGCGAAGGGGCGACCGCCAAGGCCGACGCGAACCTGCTCGCCCGCACCGTCGCAGCCGCCGCCTACGACATCGTCGGCCAGGCCGTCACCGGCGGCCGAGTCATCGGCGCCGACGTGCGCCTCGCGCCGCTGTGGTCGCCGGACGAAGAGACCGCCCGGGCCCGGTACCGCACTGATATCGCACTGATCGTCTACCCCGCATGACCAGGAGGAGCACCGTGGCCGAGCGCCAATTCGTGGTGGTGGAGGACATCCCGCACGGCGGGGTGCTCGCCTACACCCGAGGTCAGACCATCACCGCCGAAGCCGTCGAGGCGAACGGCTGGCAGGACCACGTCGCCGCCGTCGGCACGAAGTCCGCCGCCGAGGTCCAGGCCGACATCACCGGCCGCGACCCCGCCGAGTTCCAGACCATCACGCGCAGCGCGAAGAGCACCAGCTCGGACAGCGCCAGCGCCGAGCCGAAGGGCTGACCCGTGGCCGTCGCAACCATCACCCCCGGACTCATCCAGACCGGGCCGGGCCGGATCTACTACGCGCCGCTGGCCACCGCCATCCCGACCATCACCGCCGCCGCGAGCAAGATCGCCGCGACGTGGACCAACTGGGTGCAGGTCGGCTCGACGGACGCGGGCATGACTTACACCGAGGCGACCGAGACGGCCGACATCCGGGTGGCCGAGTCGAAGTACCCGGTCCGTACGGTCACCACCTCCAAGTCGAGCCGAGTGTCCTTTGTCGCGAACGAGATCAGCGACCTGATCTGGAAGCTCGCGATGAACGGTGGCGTGAACACGATCACCGGCGCGGGCGCCACGAAGCTGTCCGAGTACTCGCCGCCGCTCGCCGACGCCGAGGTCCGGGTGATGCTCGCGTTCGTCGACAACCTCGACACCGAGGCGCTGGTCTGGCCGCAGGTGTTCAACGTCGGCTCGGTGGAGTACGTGCGCGGCACGTTCGAAACCAAGGCCGGGCTCTCCATGGAGTTCAACGCCGAGATCCCCGCGACGGGCTACACGACCCCGTACCGCCGGTTCACCGCGGGCGCGCTCGCGCTCGGCACCTGATCCACCTGAACGGCGGGGCCGGATTCCTGGCGGCGTCCGGTCCCGTCTCAGCCGCCAGCGCCGCCGCAGGAGAAGTCATGCCAGAGCAGCAAGAGCTACCCGAAGACGCGTTCGCCGCGACCGAGCTGATGGCGGGCGGCAGCCTGATCGAGCAGGACATCATCGTCAAGGCGAACGCGGGCGCCATGCTCACGTTCGCGGTGTGGAGCCTGCCGGCGGACGTCGTCGGCGCCCTCTTCAGGGACGCGCCGCACGCTTTCACTGCGGCGTACGGCAATGCGTGCGACGCGTACGGGGTCAGCGAGAGGAGCCGTGGTCCGGCCACGCACTCACTCGGCGTCGTCGGTGACAAACGAGCCTTCGAGGATGCGGTCCTCGAAGCGGTCGGGCGGCTACAGAAGCACGGGGTGCTCTGATGGCCAAGCTCGGCAGCTTCGGCGCGGCCGTCCGGGAACTCGACCCGGACAGCGACCGCGACACCTTCGACTTCTTCGGCGAGACGTTCACCGTCCACGGTGTCATCCCGGCGATGCTGATGCTGCGCCTCGGCGCGTTCATGGCCGGCGAGCTCGGCGCGATCGAGTCGAACGCGGTCGTCTTCAAAGCGCTGCGTCACGCCCTGACCATCCCCGCCGACCCGGCCAGCAAGACCCCTGCGGACTCGTCGCAGTTCGACAAGTTCGAGGATCTGGCCCTGGCCAAGCGTTGCGACTTCGACGAGCTGATCAAGCTGTCGTTCGCGCTGGTGGGCATCCTGATCGATTTTCCTACCGAGCAGCCGCCCACCTCTGCGGATGGGCCGCTGCCAACTGGAGAGACGTCGAGCTCCTCTGCCTCGGATACCCCGGCCTCGCCCGCCTCGAAGTCGGGCGGCAAGGGCTCGGCTGGCTGAACGACGTCTCCGGCCGGCTGCTGCTGAACACCATCGTCTACGGCCACCTGACCCAGCAGTACCTGCACGCCGCCGAATGCAAGGAACGGTGCGCCCCGGGCTGTGCCCGCCGGGCCTTCGACGAGTGGCTCAACGAGCCGGTCACCAAGACCGAGCGGGACGCCGAAGAGGCCAACGAGCTCAAGCTCCGCGCCGTGCAGCAGCAGCTCCAGTCGATGTTCGGCGGTCAGACGTGAGGGGGCGGCAGTGAAGCTCGACAACCGGCCCAGCGACCCGAAGGTGTTGCGAGACCTGGCCAACAGCCCTGAGGTGCAGGCCGTCGCCGAGCGGCTGGCGAAGGACATCCAGAAGGACGCGCGCCGGCTGGCCCCGAAGCGGTCCGGGACGCTGCGCCGGAACATCAAGGTCGAGGAGATCACTGACCTGGAGACCGGCATCGAGGGCTTCGCCGTCGGCTGGGACGACCGCGGCTGGTACGGGCAACTAGTCGAATTCGGGACCGAGGACACCCCGGCCCAGCCGCACCTCACGCCTGCTGCGATTAAGAACGGGGCGCGCGGTCCGGGTGGTGACCGGTGAGCGTCCTCCGTCGCGCGTATGTCGAGGTTGAGCCGGACGTCTCCGGCTTCGACGGCAGCCTGAAGTCCCAGCTCGCCCGGCAAGATGCCGGCGGCAAGGCCGGTAAGCAGGTCGGCGGCCAACTCAACCGTGCGCTGAAGCGGTTCGAGCTGGACCCGATCAACATCAAGGCCGACCCGAAGTCGGCGCTGGCCGGGATCGCCGTGGCCGAGGCGCGGCTGCGGGAGCTGTCCGGTAAGGCCGCCACGGTCGAGGTGAAGATCCAGACCGAGAAGGCGCTGAAGGATCTCGGCCGGCTCCGCAAGCAGATCGGCGACGTCGGCGGCGACGCAGCCCCGGAGCTGTCGCTCAGCCTCACTCAGCGCCTCGGACCCCTGCTGGCCAGCCTGCCGATCTCCGGGCCCATGGCCGCCGGTCTCGGCGCGGCAGCCGCGGCGGCAGCACCGCTGCTAGGTGCCGCCATTGCCGGCGGCATCATCGGTGGCGTCGGCATCGGCGGCATCATCGGTGGCGTCACTCTCGCGGCCAAGGATGCCCGGGTCAAGGCCGCCGCCGATATCCTCGGCGGCCGGCTGGAGACGCGGCTGGCCAAGGCCGGCGGCGCCTTCGTCGGCCCGACCATCGAGGCCCTGCACGAGATTCAGCGGACCGTCGACGACATCGACCTGGAGGGCCTGCTCGGCAACTCGGCGCAGCTCCTCCCGACCCTGACGACGGGGGTGGCGTCGGCCATCACCGACATCGCCGACGCCCTCACGGGGCTGACCGAGAAGGCGGGCCCGCCGGTTGAGGCGATCAGCGCCGGCATCGCGCAGATCGGCAAGGCCGCCGCCGACGGCCTGTCGAGCCTGGAGGACAACGCCGACGGGTCCGCGGACGCGCTGCAGACTGTCTTCGGGCTGGTCAGCAACGGCATCACCACCGTGCTCGGTCTGGTCAACGTCCTGACCGAGCTGTACGAGCTCAACAAGGCAATCGGTGGCGACGTCGGCCTGCAGATCTACCTGAAGGCCACCGGCACCAACCTGGACAACAACACCTTCTCGGCCCGTCGCACAGCCGGTGCCATGTCCGAACTCGACGGCGCCCAGATCACCGTGGCGGTCAGCGCCGAGGAGTTGGCGAAGCGGCAGGCGGCGCTGAAGGCAGTCCAGGACCAGGTGTCGGCGTCCCAGACCGCGCTCGGCGCCACCCTCGACTCGCTCGGCGGGAAGAACTCGCTCGCCGCCCGGACGAGCGATGCGCTGCGCACCGCGATGGACAACCTGTACGGGGCGACGATCCGGCAGACCGACGCCAACCAGGCGTTCGAGGCGTCGTGGGACGGGCTCAGCGCGGGGATCAAGGGCAACAAGGGCTCCCTCGACATCCACACCGAGGCGGGCCGGGCGAACCGTGACGTCCTGAAGGGACTGATCCAGTCCACCAACGAGGCGTACATCGCCGACATCAACGCGGGCACGGCGATCGACGAGGCGAAGCGGAAGCACGACAAGCGGATCAAGTCGATCGAGAACGAGTCGGTCAAGCTCGGCCTGAACAGGGAAAAGACGAAGGAACTGATCGGCACGTACGGTCAGATCCCGCCGAACAAGACCACCGACCTCGTCCTCGACGGCGTCCGCGAGGTCGTCCGGCAGCTGCAGAACCTCTACATCTACCAGCGCGCCCTGGCTGAGGGCCGCTCGATCGCGAGCATCGAGCAGAAGCTCCGCACCGGCAGCGACTCCGGCCCGGCCAAGGGCGGCGACCCCAAGCGGCCCGGCTCCGGCGGCGGCTACCGCGAGGGTGGCCGCACCGGCAACATCCCCGAGCACGCGGTTGCCGGCGTCGTGCACGGCAAGGAGGCTGTGCTCTCGGCGCCGACGGTTCGCCGGATCGACCAGCAGCAGCCCGGTTTCATCGACGAGGTTCTCGCGACCGGCCAGTTGCCGGGCTACCGCGGCGGTGGCCGGGTCGCACCGGTGGACACCTCGCGCAGGTGGCCGTTCCACGCCGACATGTCCGACACCTTCGTCATGTCCCGCGCTCAGGCCGCCGCCAAGGTGGCGCCTTCGTTCGGGGCCTGGCCGTCGGGTCCGGCCGCTCAGCGCGGTGACTCCGGCGTCTGGAAGCGGGTGCTGCAGCTCATCCAGTCCGGCCCGAAGATGGGCTCGTTCGGCAACGCGTTCAGGCCCGGTGACCCGAAGTGGCACGGAAGCGGGCGCGCGGTCGACTGGATGGGCTACAACATGGATGGCCTGGCGTCGTTCCTCGCCGCCAAGCGGCCGTTGGAGCTGATCCACCGCACCAACAAGCGCGACTACGCCTACACCCGGGGCAAGAACAAGGGGTCGTTCAGCGAGGGCCTGATGGAGGCCCACCGCAACCACATCCACATCGCCATGGACGACGGCGGCATGCGGATGCTGCAGCCCGGGATGAACCTCATCCCGAACGGCACCGGCCGCCCCGAGCCGATCGCCGGGCCCACGGCCATGGCCGCTATCGCTGGCGGCGGGGACATCCACATCCACCTCCCGCCGGGCACGGTCATCGCGTCGAAGCGGGCCGCGGAAGACCTACTCGTCGACGCCTACAAGTCGGCGAAGGCAGCGAGGCGAATCCCATGACCGTTCGCGGCTACCGCCCGGCCTTCGACTGGTCCCGGTCCGGTCTGTTCACCGGCACCCTCGAGGACGTCTCCAGCTACGTCACCACCGACGACGTGGAGATCTCCTGGGGTCGGGCCGCAGCCCGCGCGCTGGAGAACTCCGCGGCCGGGCGGCTGACTGTCGCGCTCAACAACATGGACCGCCAGTTCTCGCCGGAGTACAGCGCGTCGCCGATCTTCGGCAAGGTGCTGAAGGGCACGCCGTTCCGGTTCGACGTCACCGACCCGACCACTGCGGGCATCACCACCCTGCTCCGTGGGCCGATCGAGAGCTTCGAGGTGAACCCGGGCGCGGCCGAGCTGTCGTTCACTGCGCAGGTGTCGGACGGCTGGGGCACGCCCGGCGACACCAAGCTCAGCACTCCGGTCTACCAGGGCCAGCGCACCGGCGACCTGATCACGATCATCCTGGACCTGCTGGGCTGGCCGGCCGACCGGCGCAGCATCGACCCCGGTGCGACGCTGGTGCCGTACTGGTGGCTGGAGGGCACTGACGCGGCCACCGCCGTCACCGACCTGGTGCAGTCCGAGGGGTCGCCGGCGATCGCGTACGTGGCCGGCGGCGTGTTCGTCTTCCGCGACCGGCACCACCGGATCATGGACGCCAACGCGACCACCTCGCAGGGCACCTACACCCACACCATCCCGGCCGGTGCGGTCGGCGGCGACTACAAGGTGCTGGCTGGCTCGTTCACCTACGACCACGGCCAGGACCACATCGTCAACACCGCCACCCTCGACGTCACCCCGCGCATACCGGGCAGCCTGGAGGTGGTGTGGGAATCCACCGATCCGATCCTGCTCGTGGCGAACGAGGCCGTGACGCTGACGATCCTCGCCAACGATCCGTTCATCAGCCTGGAGACCCCCGACGACGCCCCCGGTGACTACCGGCTCGCGTCCGGCACGGTGACCGCTTCCCTGTCCCGGACCTCCGGCCAGTCGGCCCTGCTGACCCTCACCGCCGGCGTGGCCGGGGCCTTCCTCGACACCGGGATCCGGGTCCGCGGCGTGCCGCTGACGTCGGGCTCGGCCCGCAAGTTCACCGCCGTCGACCAGGGCAGCATCAACACGTTCGGACTGTCCGACTGGGACAAGCAGGCACCCTGGGCGTACTACTACGACGCCGAGGCGATCGCCGCGACCGTCGTCTCCGACTTCGCCGGCGCGCGCCCGTCAGCGACGTTCGAGGTCGAGGGCATCCTGTCGGCGGCCACGTTCACCCGCAACCTGGCCACCGCGGTCTCCGACCGGATCACCGTCCGCAACGACGAGTTGGGCTTGAATGCGGCGTTCCACGTCGAGCAGGTCACACACATCGTGCAGCAGCTCGGCGTCCGGCACCGGGTGAGGATCGGCGCGCAGCTCGCCGCGCCGGCTCAGGCGGTGAACCCGTTCACGTTCGACACGGCGACACCGACCACGCACGGCTTCGGCAACGGCCAGTTCGCCCTCGAGGCGGGCACCAGCGCGACCACGATGTTTCTGTTCGACAGCGCCAGCGGCTCCACCCAGGGCTTCGGCGCCGGGAAGTTCGCGGCATGAGCGACCTACTGCTGACCGGGAACCGGGTGGTCGCCAACTGGGGACGCTGGGTGGTCCACTGCCCGGCCCGCTGGTGCGACAGCGCCATGCAGGTCTGGCAGGGCCAGGAGCACACCGCGTGCGGTGACTGCGGCGAGCCGATCACTCGGCTGATCTGGCCGGCCGACCCGGAGGGCATCGAGGCGCTGCTGGCGATGCGGCCCTCGGCGAAGCTGCGTAACTGGCACCCGGGCGAGACGCTGCACCAGCTGCTCGCGGAGAACCTCCAGCACGGGATCCTGCCGCCGGATCCGGATCGGTCTCAGATGTTGATGACCGTCTCCGACGACCAGCGGATCGTCTCCGGCTCGCTCGGCCAGCTCATCGTGTCCGACGTCCGCCGCCACCAGATCGAAGCCGCCACCCTGGGAGAGCACTGATGGCCTGGACGACACCACTCACCGCGGTCTCCAACGCGGCCCTTACCGCCGCGCAGTGGAACGCGTCCGTGCGGGACAACCTGCTCGAGACCCCGGCCGCGAAGTTCACCGCCGCCGGCCAACTCTTCGTCAGCACCGCGGCCAACGCCGGTGCGGCCCGCAGCATCGCCTCCAACCGGGTCTCCGGCGGCACACAGGCCACCAGCTCGGCGGTGCTCGGCGACAACCTGACCACCGTCGGCCCTTCCGTCACCGTGAGCACGGGCGCCACGACGCTGGTGCTGCTCACCGCCTTCGTCGCCAACACCACCGCCGGCCAGGGCGGTTACGTGGCCTACGCCATTTCCGGCGCGACCACGATCGCGGCCACCGTCGACCGGTCGCTACGGATCATGTCGGGCGCGGCGGGCGAGCGAGCCCGGATGACCGCCGCGAACTGGCAGACCGGCCTGGCTGTCGGGTCCAACACCTTCAAGGCCCAGTACTCGGTGGTCGCTTCCGGCACCGCCGACTTCGACGAGCGGGAGATCGCCGTCCTGCCACTCAGCTAGGGAGCCGCCAGTGAAACGCCTACGCGCCGCACTCGCAACCGCCGCCATCACGGCGGTTTTTTTGTGCCTGCCGCAGCCCGCCGCCGGCCGGGTCGATCCAACCCGCGCCGACAACTGGCGTGCGATCGCCGAGCGCGCCCTGGCTCAGCTGCAGGTGCTCGACACCGGCGGCACGCAGACCGCGCACACCCTGGCGTTCGCCGCCCAGACCACCGCCTGGCTGTCCCCGTCCGGCTGGGCCGACCCCGCCGCGACCGCTTACCTGACCCGGCTCTACGCCACCGCCAACCCCGACGGGGGCTACGGCCTGGGCTACGCCTACGACGCCCACAACGACGGCACGGACAACTTCGCCTCCACCACCTACGTGGTCAGCCTCGCCGGGCACGTCGGCCCGCCGCTGCTGGACGCCTACCGAAGCAACCCGACCCCGGCGCTGCGGGCGAAGGTCCAGGTGATCTTCGACCTGATCGCGACCGCGCCGCGGATCGACACGGCTGCCGGGCGGTGCATAGCGTATTCACGCCACGGCACCAACGATGCGAAGCCGGGCCTGTGCGTGCACAACGTCAGCGCCGGCGCCGCGGCGTTCATGCTCGACGCGGGCCGGGACGGCTTCGCCACGCCGTGGTGGTTGGTGCAGGGCATCGCGCAGCGGGAGCTGTCCGCGTACAACGCGAACTCGCGCGGCTGGCCGTACCGGGACAACATGGCGCCGACGCTGCAGGACGACGCGCACAACGCCTACAGCATCGAGAGCGTGTATTCGCTGGCGTACCCGGTCGGCTACTCCGCGGCGTACGTGGCCCTGTCGACGGCACCGAACGAGCCGAACAGCGCACTCGGTTACGCCCTGCTGGTGGGCCTGCCATGGGCGCCGACGGCAGCCTCCGGTGGCACGACGATCTGGTGCCTACTGGGCGATGCCCGGCTGGGTGACGTGGACGCCTGGGTGACCGCCAAGTTCGCCGACATCGGCGCCATGGCCCAGGCCGCGTACTACTCGGCCCGTGCCGCCCGCGCGTGCACCGTGCCGCCCGTCGTGCCGCCGACCACCCCGCCGGTGACGCCTTCCGCCACGCCGACGCCCCCGGTCTCGCCGTCGGTGACCGTCTCGCCGAGCGTGAGCGCCGAGCCGACCACGCCGGTGACCACCGCCCCGACCCCGACCGAGACCGTGATCGGTTAGCCAGTCTTGCCCTTGCGCCAGCCGTGGCCTGGTCGGTCCTTCTCCCAGGTCTCGATGACCGCGAGCGGCCAGACGGGCGTGCGACCGATCTTCTCAGGCTCGGGCAGATCGCCGCGAGTGTGCATCCGGTAGATCGAGGCGCGTTGAATGCCGAGGCGCGCGGCGAGCTGATCTGCGGTAAGGAAGCCTTCCATGCCCCTCAAGATACGTTGTCCTGTTGGACTTGACAACCCATTCTAACCGGCCTAACGTTGTCCATGTCAGCAGGACAACGTTAGGGGTTGTAGATCATGTACGACGACGGCATCGACGAAATTGAGTTCCCGACACCCATCTGCTCGGACGCGACGCCGCACGCAAAGCACCGGATCGCTGGCACCTGGCGCGAGGAGTGCCCCGGCGTCGAGGGTCCTGCGATGCAGCACTACGGAACCGACGAGCGCCCCTGCGCCGAGTGTGGCCACTGGGGCAACGGTCAGGTCCCCGGCTGCACCTGCATCGGGTGCGACTGGCCGAGGACCGCGTGGGATGGCAGGGGCAACGTGATCGTTCCCGGCGCCCGGCAGTTGGCAGCGGAGTGCGGCGCGGAGCTGCGGACCTTCCCGTTCGGGTACTGCAACCGGCCCGCTGGCCACCCGACCGACAGCCTGAACCACGACCGCGTGTCTGAGCGTCCGGCCCGGAACCGGGCGACCGACGCGGACCGACGCTGACTCCTGGACTCTCCCGACGCTGGTCGTACGCGGCCAGCGTCGCCACCGCCTCGACTCCCCCCAACCAGATAGGAGGCACAGTGACGGCGGCCAAGACCCCCCACAAGCAGGCCCGCGCGCTGCTGATCAAGCACCTCGACATCCACCCGGGCCGCGTCGTCGAGAACGACCTGGACCCGGCCGAGGTCGGCATCGTCGGCGACACCGACCACGCGCAGGGCGGCGACTCCTACCACTTGGGCAAGGACCAGATCCGCAAGACCGGGCACCGGTACTCCGTCGACGAGTCCCCGCTCGACCGGGCCGGGCTGGACAACTACGCGTCGGCCATGGACATCGGCTACTTCAAGGTCACGACCCCGCGCGGCACCTTCACGCTGCGGGACTTCTCGCTGTGGCTGGTCGACCGGTGCGAGGACCGCGACCCGGACGCCAAGGACATCCGGGAAATCATCTACAGCCCGGACGGTCGAGTCGTGAAGCGCTGGGACCGGCTGAAGCGCCGGACGACCGGCGACAGCAGTCACCTGTACCACACCCACATCTCGGAGCACCGGGACTCGATCGGCGACCGGATGCTGATCCTGGCCACGCGCTGGCTCAAGCACATTGGACTCATCGAGGAGGACGACGACATGGCGGGCATCACCCAGAAGGACTTCAACGAGCGCTTCATCGGTGCGCTCAAGGACCCGGACATCGCCAAGGCGATGCGGGCGATCCCGTGGCAGTACGTCGGCGGCGGCATCCCCGCGGGCATGAGCACCCTCGGTGTCCTGGCCGGCTCGTACGCCGCGGCCCGCACCGCGGCCGGGGATGACGTCGACGAGTCCGCCATCATCGCCGGGGTGCTGGCCGGTCTCGACCCGGCCGCGATCGCCGCGGCCATCCCGACCGACCTGGCCCAGCGGGTCGCCGACGAGCTGGCCCTCCGGCTCAAGGTCTGACCGTGGCGGCCCCGCCCGAGCACGTGCCGGGCCCGGGAGTCGACTCGACAGGACAGCCGGTCATCGACCCCACCCGCAACGTCCTGGACCTGGTCGCCGCGGCGATCCAGCGGCAGGACGACCTGCGCGAGTCCCAGGCCGCGGGCCTGCGCCGCGAGGTGACCCTGCGCGCCGAGTACGACGAGAAGCTCCGCAAGGCCGAGAGTGCCCGCATCGACGCGATCCGCGCGGTCGACGTCGGCGCCGTCCAGCGGGCGGCCGAGGTCTCCACGCAGCAGGCGACCACCCTCGCCGCCCAGGTGGCACTGTCCGCCGAGGCGGTGCGCACGACGCTGGCGGCGGCGATGGAGCCGATCCAGAAGGACATCGCCGACCTGCGCCGGGCTCAGTACGAGGCCCAGGGCAGCCGGGGTCAGGTCGGAGAGACCCGTCTCAACCTCGGCGCGATCCTCGGCGGTCTGGCCCTGATCGCGGCGGTGCTGTTCGGCATCATCTCCAACCTCTAAACGCACCCGGCCTAGCCCCCGCCGAGTGTCATACACCGGGCTCAACGTGCCGGCATGGGAAAGGCGGAACATGAGTGAGCGGCAGCGAGCGGCGGGGCCCGGACCGGCGGGTGCTCTCCCGGGACAGCTTTTCGTTCATCGCCGGCTGGTTCCTGATCATCTGGCAGGGCACGGTTGCGGACCCGTTCAACCCGACCGTGTTCACTGGCGGGATCGTCATCGCGCTGGTGCCCGGAGCGCTGGCCGCGTGGGCGATGCGGGTAAGTGGCTCGACGCCTATCGAGCCGCCGTCATCGGAGCCAGCGCCGGCACCCTCCTCGGAGCCATCGTCATCCTGATCACCTCGCGGGGCCTGACGTGACCGCCGAGGACCGCGAGCGCAAGCGCGCGGACGACGCCGAGGTGGCGACCGGCGAGCAGCAGCACCGCGCCGAGGTCGCCGAAGCGCGCCCGGGCTGGTACTGGTGGGCGGTCATGGTGGTGACGTCGGTTCTCGGGCCGTCGATCGCGATCGGGGTCGCCCGGCACAACCAACGCCAGTCCGAGCAGGCGTGGTGCGAGGTGATCAGGGTCCTCGACGAGCCCTTGGACCCGAAGGCCCCGCCGCCGTCGGCGCGGGGGCAGCGGATCTTGGCGGGCATCGCCCACGTCCGCGACAGGTACGACTGCTAGCCACCCACCAACCAAAGGAGGACGCCATGTCCGACGTCACGGCAAAGATCATCTGCCAGTCCAAGCAGGAGGCAGGCGAGGGCGACGACCGTACGGTCAACGTCGCCTTTGGCGCCGACTACAACGACGGCCGCAACAAGGAGTGGGCGCGCTGGACGCCCGGCCTGTCGCTGACGATGGGCCTCAAGGGCGCGGTCGCCGACCGGTTCGAGGTGGGCAAGGCGTACACGCTCACCTTCGCCGAGGAGGGCTGACCATGTTCACCACCAGCTTCTGGAAGCAGGCGGCCGAGCGTGCCATCAAGTCGGCGGCCCAGGGCCTGATCGGCATGTGGACGCTCGACGGCTTCAACGTCCTGACCGTCGACGTCAAGCTCGCGGCCGGGATCGCGGGCGGCGCGGCCGTCCTGTCACTGCTGTCGTCGATCGTCACGTCGGGCGTCGGCGAGCCGAACAGCCCGAGCGCGGTCCGCAAGGACCCGGCGCCGATCCAGGGATAGCGCGCCCGCGCCACGCCGCAATACAGAACCGCCCCCACCTCTCTTCGGAGAGGCGGGGGCGGTTTTCCGTGCTTCGGGACCGGCTAGTTCTCCATGAGGCGAGCCTAGCCGGTCACCCTGACCTGGCAGTCGAGTTCGCCGGACGCCTGGCCGTCGAGGATGGTGGACTCGTCGTGACGCACCGTCTCGCCGGGCCGGATGCTGGCCACGCGCGCCGTGTCGGTATCGAGCCGCGCCCCGGACCCGTCGCGGTACTCGATCCGCACGGTGGCGCTGCGCGTCTGCGCCGTCGTGTTCTTGATCGTGAACCCGACCGTCGCGGTCGACAGCGATCCGGTCGTCGCGGTGCAGCTGGTTACGGTGAGGTCGAAGCGGTCCGACGCCGGGCCCTGGGCGACGCGGACGATGAACAGCAGCGCCAGCGCGACGGCGCCCGCGATGGCGAACACCGCGACGATGCCGGGCCCGCTGGTCCACCACACCAGCCTGGGGTTCGGCGGCTTGACCGGCGGCGGCGGGGCCTGATGGCCGGGCGGCGGACCGTACTGCGACGGCCAGTATTGCGGCTGGGCGGGGGCGGTGGGCGGTTCGCTTCCGGGGTGCGTCATCTGGCGGCCCTTCTGGTGTGGAGGCCGCCCGAGTGTGAACGCTGAATGATGATCTAGCAACGCTGTGTCAGCTATCCGCCCGGACGGGGGAGCCCGATTCAGCCGGATCGGCTAGGGCCCTCTCGGCGAAGTCCGCGTGCGACGCGGGCGTTCTCTCGCTGCAGCGCCTCCTCGACGTAGGCGGTCATCGTGACGCCGAGCTGCTTGGACAGGGCCTCGCCTTGCGTCCAGGTGTCGCCGATGCGGACGTTGCGCTTCGGGGTGACGCCGGTCGCTGGGCGCCCGCGCCGTTTCGGTGTGCTCTCTTCCGTCATGGGTTTAGCGTACCACAGCTCAAGGGAAATCTGTACCACAGGATCCCTTGCCAACCCTTCCTTTCGTGTGGTACAGTATATACATAAGGAAGAACGAGACAGGGAGACCGAAATGCAGAAGATCATCGACGGCGAGACGTTCACCCAGATCGACGAAGGCACCTACCAGGACAGCAACGGCGGCGAGTGGGTCGCCTTCGAAGCCAAGGACATGCGCAGCAAGATCCGGTGGGCCGGCCGAGAGCTCGCGAAGATCAGCCGGGAGCAGCTCCTCACCGAGGACGGGGCGGCGCTCTACACCGAGATCAAGGACATCGAGGTCGAGACCGAGGAAGACCTCCGGATCGTGGAGATCCTGTTCGGAAGGTGAGGCGATGGGGGCCGCGGCCCCGGCCTTGGTCAACTCCAGGCCCGGTGTGAGAGCGCTCTCTAGGCCTGCTCTCTACTCACCCTCAGGCTCCTCGGCCAGCACACCCCGACCGTTCGCCACGAACCACGCCTCGACGTCCTCGACGCGCCACACGGCGAGGCCGCCCGGCCAGTCGTCGTACGGGTCGGGGAAGCCCTTCTGGCGGGAGAGGGCGTAGGCGCGCTGCCGGGTCAGGCCGAGCCGGTCGGCGATGTCCCCGGTCGTATAGAGCCGGCCCTTTGTCCCCACGACGATCACGGTAAGTACGTCCTGAATTGTCTGATGGGCTTTTCGCGATGACTTTCCAGAACGACTTAACCTGGGACAACTCTGCGGGTAATGTCGCTCACTGACGGCGGTCGGGGCCTCACCCATGGGCGGCCACCCGCGGCCCCGGCCCGCCGTCCCGCCGACATCCGCCGGCGGCCTCAGGGTGAGAGGCGAGAGCGATGAAAGATCGGTATCCCATGCACGGCAGGCGCCGCTTCTGGGGGGTGCTCTGGACGGTCGGCTGCCGGTGCGGCATGAACGCCTACCCGTGCATCGTCGAGCGAACGCTCGAAGCCTTGCGTAGGGACGCGCCCCGGCACGCCGCCGAGACCTACCCGGGGCCTCTGCGCGTGCCGGGGTCGCGCGACTCGGACCGGCGCGGCTGGTCGGGAGGTGCCCGATGAGCGCGCACGTGACCTCGCTCAAGCCGAAGCTGAGCATGCCGTGCTGGCTGGAGAACCACGGCGCCGCGATCCACACGCCGGAACGCAAGGCCGCCTGGCACGCCGACTGCCCGAACTCGCTGGCGTGTTCCTGCCCCGCCCACTACCGGGCAACGCCTGCGGAGGTGGGCCACCGATGAGCACCGAGCTACCGCCGGGCGACGTCATGACGTCCCGCAGGCTCATCGCCAAGCGCCTCGGCTGGCCCGACGGCGCCCTGGAGGCGTGCGTCGAGCTGGAGGCGGACTTCCCCGACTGGGTCGTGTTCTGGACCCGGGGCGGCCTGCCGTCCGACCGTGACCCCGGATACCGGGCGGTGCTGAACCTGCACGGCTTCGTCTGCAGCCTGCGCGCGGAGACCGTCGAAGGGCTGCGGGATCAGGTTGCCACCGTCGATGCCGACCTGCCGCGCCGCGTGTTCCCGACGCCGTTCACGCCGCTGACCTACCGCGATTAGGCCTCGGTGTCGTCCTCGGCGGCCGGCTTGCGGTGCTTGGCGATCCACGCCTCGACGTCTCTGGTTTCCCAGATGACGATCCCGACGAGCCGGGCGGCCGGCTCGGGGAAGTTGCGCTCTCGGACGATCTGGGATGCCCTCGGCCGGCTGACGCCTAGCCGGTGCGCGATCTCGGCGACGCCCATGACGTCGAGTCTGCCCATGGGGGCGCACCCTATGGCTACATGATCTTACTGACAGATCTGCCGGGTGGGTGCGCCATCCTTCGCCCATCGTGATCGGCATGCAATAGAACGCCTGTTCTACTGACCGAACGGATGGTCTTGGCGTGACTAGTGGTGATCAGGTGGGAGCGATAAGTCACTGTGCAGGTAGGCGGACATGGGAGGAGTGTGAAGATCTCTCGCGAGCTGAGGCGGCAGCCCAGCGGGGTGCGCAAGGAACAGCGAGCACGGGGAGGGGACCAGGAAGTGCACCACGTGATGATGCAGGCGCTCGATGGGCAAGAGCTACGAGCGATCTTGGAAAGGCCGGAGGAGTTCGGCGTAACCCGGGTGGTCTTCCCGTCGCAGGAGTACCGGTCGGCACGAGCCGGCGAGCGCAATGCCCGCAAGCACCTCTACCACACGGTGCCGGTGTTGCCGCGCGGCGACGACGGCGGCTTTGCCGAGAAGTTCCTTAAGGACCGCCGCGCTCGTGACACATGAGCGACACATGATCTACGTGGCAAGATCATGAGAAAGGCCAGGCACCCTAGCGGTGACCTGGCCTTTTGCTTGGTGGGCGATACTGGGATCGAACCAGTGACCTCTTCCGTGTCAAGGATGTTCGGGCAAGATCCTGACCTGCGGCGATGCGCTGATCATGCCGATGACCTGCAAAAACTCTTGGTCACACTTGGACCAACTTCTAGCACCGTGACATGGTCGCGACACACAGCTGACCACTCATGATCCACTGCGGGCGCGCTTCAGCGCCTCCCGCGCGGCGTCGAACCGGCGATCTCCCGAGTGCGTGTACCGCTGCCCCGAGCGCACGTCCGAGTGCCCCATCAGCGCCATCCGGTCGTGCAGCGCCAACCCGGCATCGGCCAGCCGCGTGCCGTAGGTGTGCCTGCAGTCGTGCGGCGTCGGCCGCGGCTCAGCCAGCGGCTCCACCGCCGGCTTCCACACCCGGCGCAGCCACGTCGGATACCGCATCGGCCCGCCCAGCGATGCCGTGAACACCAGCCCGCCCGCCGGGGTCGCCAGCACGAGGGGCCGGAGTAGGGCCAGCAGGTCCGGGCCGACCGGCACCGGGTGGAACTCGTCCTTGCCCTTCGGGTACTCGCGGATCGTTCCGTCGCGCTCCATCACCGGGCCGATGACGACTAGGCCGGTGCGCAGCTGCACGGCCTCCTTCCGGACGGCCGCCGCCTCCTCCCACCGCACGCCGGTGTCGAGCAGGAACTCCACGAACGGGCGCGCGTCCCGCCGGTCCGGGAACAGCTCGTCGAGCCGGGCCAGCAGCTCGGCCTCCTCCTCGGCATCGATGACCCGGTCGACGTGCCGCGGCGGCTCCGGCGGCTTCACCTTCCGCGCCGGGTTGGCCCGGATCCAGCCGGCGTCCACCGCGAGCTCCAGCGCGGCCTTGAGGACGTTCAGCGCGGCGATCGTCGTCCACGCCTTCTTCGGCCCGAGCTGCTCGTCGAGGTCGTTCACCCAGGCCCGCACGTCCGGTTTCAGGATCGACCCGACCGGGATCTGCTCCCACCGGGGCGCCACCCAGTTCTTCCACGTCGACGCGTCCCGCTTCCGCGACGCCTGCTCCAGCTTGCGGGCGCCCCCGAACTTCTCCCACACCTCGCCGACGGTGTGCTTCGCCAGCCGCGGGTCAAGGAACTCGCCGCGCTTGATGTCGGTCTCAATGCCGTCAGCCCACGCCTTGACCGAGCCCTTCAACTCGCGGGTCTCGGTGATCCGCCCGGCTGGCGTGCGGACCGTCGCGGCCCACAGTCCGGATTCCAGTTGCCGAATGTAGGCCATCAGCCGGCCCTCGGCGTGGATCGGGAGCGGTACGGGGCGAGCACGCTGTCGACGATCCGGATCAGGATGTCCTGCTCGTCGGCGGAAAGGGTGGACTGCGGACCGAGGCGGCGCTCCAGCTCGGCGGCGAGCGGGTGGAGCGGGGGAGCCCCGTCGATCGGGAGCCCCTCGTCGATCTCGGGGTAGGCGATCCGGACGAGCGTGCTCAGCTTCGCGCCGAGGTGCGGGGCGACCCGTTCGAGCAGCGGCACGTCGGGGCGGACCTGGCCGTTGAGCCAGCGGGACACCACGCTGGAGCTGATCCCGGCGGCGCGCGCGAATTCGGTCGGTGTCTCGTAGCCCATCCCGGTGATCGCCTGCCGCAGGTATTCGGGGAAGGCGGGGAGTGGCTCGGATTTCCGCATGTGGAGACCATATCGAACCCGTCCGCGCGCGGACGACCGACCTGCATGACTCCTAGCTGCGGAAACGCGGCGGGCCTTCGTTCGCGGCCGAAGCCTCCATGTCTCCATGGATGGAGACGATACGGCATCTGAGCCATCGGTCAAGTCCTCTGAGGTGGTCCTGGCCTGCCAAATCTTGGCCTTGCGTCTCCATCCCCGGATGGATAGTGTCGTCTCCATGAGTGGAAATGCCCGGCCGACACTGCGGCTGAGAACCGAAAAGTTCGACGAGCTCGCCGCTGCAGTCACCGGCGCTCGTACCGACCGAGAGCTCGCCGACAAGCTCGGTGTCAGCTACAACCACCTGTCGCAGGTACGTACTCACGGCCGCACGCCTGGCACGCAGTTCATCGCCGCGGTGTGCACGGCCATGCCACACGTCCCGTTCGAGCAGCTCTTCGAGACCGTCGAGCCGATCGCGGCGAGTGATGCAGCATGAGGACTCGCACCGTCCCGGACGGGACGCCCGCCCCCACCCCGCCGCCGCCGCAGCCGCGCCCGCCGGCCGGGCCGGGCCGGGCTGCTGGCGAGGAATACCTGAGCGTCGCTGAGGTCGCCGCGCTGTGGCACGTCAGCCCGAAGACGGTCTACCGCCGGGTGTACTGCGGGGAGCTGACGTACATCAACGTGGCCGAGGCGAGCGCACGGCAGGCGTCGATCAGGATCCGCCGGTCCGCCGCGCACCAGTACATGGCCGACCGCGAGCGTCCGGGGCGTGCGTCATGACCGGCCCGAACCAGCCGCTGCCGCAGCCGCTGCCCGCTCCGGGCCCGCCGCCGGCGCCGGGCGTCCTGGCCGTCTTCACCTACTCCGACACCGAGATCCGGACGGTCGTCCGTGATGGCGAGCCCTGGTTCGTTGCCGCCGACGTCTGCACGGTCCTAGAAATCGTCCAGGCCGGCTCATCGCTGCGACTGCTCGACGAGGACGAGAGGGGGATGCACAGTGTGCACACCCCCGGCGGGGACCAGATGGTCAGCGTCATCAACGAGCCGGGTCTCTACTCGCTGATCCTGCGCAGCCGCAAGCCGGAGGCGAAGGCCTTCAAGCGTTGGATCACCCACGAGGTTCTGCCGGCCATCCGGCAGACCGGCCGGTACGAGGCGAAGCCCGCGATCCCGCAGACCTACGCCGACGCCTTGCAGCTCGCCGCCAACCAGGCCCGCCAGTTGGAGGCGCAGGCAGCGCAGCTCGCGGTGGCCGCGCCGAAGGCCGACGCCTGGGACCACCTGGCCAGCGCCGTCGGTGACTACTCCGTGGCCGACGCCGCGAAGATCCTGTCCCGGCACCCGCTCATCAAGGTCGGCCGCGACCGGCTGTTCACCCTGCTCAACCGCGAACGGTGGACCTTCCGGCGCGAGCTCGACAACCGCTGGACCGTCTACCAGCGCGCCGTCGATGCCGGCTGGATCACCGAGCTCGCCAGCAGCCACTACCACCCTCGGACCGGCGAACTCGTGCTCGATGCCCCGCAGGTGCGGATCACCGCGAAGGGCCTGGGGGAGCTGCACAAGCGGCTGACAGGTGAGCAGACCGCGATCAAGGCTCCCGAGCTGGTTGGTGCTGCGCACCGTCCGCTGGCCGGCTCGGGCACGACTCCGGCCCGTCAGGACCCTGCCGCCGCTGGCCCGGTCGCTGCGCCTGGCGGGCCGGCCAGCACCTGAGCAAGAAGCGGGCCGCCCGGCTTCCCCCCGGTCGGCCCGCGCACCCGATCCAACCTCACAACCACGAAAGGCCTGATCAGGTGATGACCGAAAACCTACAGCCCACCGAGACCGCCGACCAGCCCGACCACTTCGCCGAGATCGCCGCCGCGCTGTACCGCATCGCCGACAGCATCGTGACCCTGGCCGGCTCTGACCTGCCGAAGGCCAGGTTCAACCTGACCATCCAGCCGGGCGTATTCAAAGGCAGCGACGACCTGAACGCGGGCGCCGTCGACGCCGTGACGTCCGCACTGTTCGGTCATCCCGGACGGCCGGATCTGATGGGCGACGGTTCCTACCTCTACACCAACTCCGAGACCGGAGTTGAGCGGGTCGGCCCGGTCGACGTCCGCGTCCTGACCGGCGTGTCGACCGAATGGGTTCGGAAGCGCGAGGCCGGCGACAAGCTGGCCGAGCGTGAGGCCGAACTGGAGAAGCTCCGCGCCGAGGTCGCCGAGCTGCGCGGCCAGGTCGCCGCTGACGCGTCCGGCCTGCTGCACTCCCGTGAGCCGGAGTCCACCGTGGTCACCCCGGTCCCGGCCGGTGTCGACGGCCACCCCGAGGGCCGCGCGGCGGGGATCGTGCCCGAGCCGATCGCCAAGCACTACGAGACCGGCGGCTGGACCGGCGGGCCCGGCGGCTGCGGCGTGGACTGCGCGTGCGGCGTCGGCTTCGGCGGCTTCGACACCCTCGCCGAGGCGGTCGCGGAGCTGAAGGTCCACATCGCGGCCGGGAACGGCGAGGCGCCAGCAGCCGAGCCCATCACGCGGTACTTCAGCTTCGGCCACGGCCAGACCGACCCGGTGTCCGGCGTGAGCCTGCTCAACCACTACGTGACCGTGGTGGCGACGACGGCCGAGGACTGCCGGGAGGCGATGTTTGCGAGCCGGTTCGGCAACCGGTGGGCGTTCGAGTACATCCCCGGCACGCCGCAGGCCGACGAGTGGATCCCGCAGTGGACGGAGCACGAGCGGATCGACGCGACGAGCCTACGGGCCGGTGAGCACGGCCGGGTCACGAACCCGGACCTCGCGCGGTTCCTCGCGGGCAAGGAGTACAAGCGCCGCGAGGCGGCTCACTTCCTCGGCCTGGAGGAGTCGGCCAAGCACTACCCGGCCGAGAGCGAGACGGAGCGCTGATGGACGCCGACGACTTCGACGCGGCGCTCTACCGCCTGGACGAGATGCTGTTCGGCGGTGAGCCGCCAGAGCCGGACTGGTCCGCACGCTGCGACTCCCTTGCGCCGGGCGCGTTCTGCCCCACCTGCCACCCGTCGCCGCGTGAGCGCCGCCGGCTGCGGCACCGGGAGTGGCAGCGCCGGGACCGGGAAGCCGCCGCCGCGCTTCGACGAGCTGTCGCCGACGTACTGAGCCCGGGGCTCGGCGTCGACCTCCCTGGTCGCCGATCCCCGCACCGCCCGGCTGGTCCCCTGGCCGGGCAAC